>Ga0310811_10010078_pt1 | contig 12210 bp, 10 predicted proteins | sample YCmetagenome_FD_207642 | JGI IMG/M metagenome (GOLD analysis project Ga0310811, IMG submission 207642) | Soil microbial communities from experimental microcosm in Duke University, North Carolina, United States - YC | ecosystem: Engineered > Artificial ecosystem > Soil microcosm > Unclassified ... | reverse complement strand
GATGAAAGGCTAAAACAGGCTTCAATCGATGCCCAACGCGCTTCATTGGTGACACAAGATAAGCAGAATAAATTGCTGGAGTTTCAGAAAGAACTTGGGGTGATAGCCGTTGCAGCCAGTCGGTAAAACACAGCGGTAGCGACACGGCTACCGCTGAAACATAACCTTGAAAATTCAAACAATCAAATGAATAAAGGGATTTTAACTCTACTCGGTACATCATGCGGATTTGTTGCGGGAATTTTACTTTCAAGTCAAATCAATGATGTTGGGAAATCATTCGCACTAGCTGGTGCAATGACCATTCCATCGGTATTCGTTGCCCATCTGGTAATCGACTCGAACGCAACCGAATCAATTAAGAAAAGTCACAAGAAAGCCAGTGAGAGCGGATTAGCACTGGATAAGGCAAAGGCTGAAGCAACGAGACTCGAAACCCACAACCAAAACCTGATAAAGACTCTAGAGTCCGTTAGGCAGCAACTAAAAACCTGTGAGGCGGCTAGAGCCAAGGTGCAAGCCATATACGATGCGCTTTCTCCCGTTGCCAGTCAAACAGAAAGCGAGTTAATTATTTCTCGGGCCCGGATTAGAGAGCTAACAGAAGAAGTCGAAGACTTAAAGCTTGAGCTTGAGCAGTGGGAAGCTCAATTCCATAGCCAACTGGCTTTACACGTCGATGAGAAGGTCAAACAGTTGCGGCGTGGAGAACTGTTAAAGATTTTTAACGAACACGATACGCTTGTACAGCAAGCCAGTGAAATCATCCACCGATTCCAGAATTGGTCGGAAGCGGTCGGAATGAAGCATGAAGCTAAGCGGCAATTGATTGTAGACCTGTCAGAGCGCTACAGCGAAAACATTGGTGATGTAATCGAGGGATTTAATCAGGAGAAAGATGGTTACTTGCGTGAGATTGAAGCGCTTCACGAGCGAGTAGCAGTTCTGCAAGCCGAACTATCAGGAGGCTTGACCGAGCCGGAATTTGTGGATGCCAAGTTCAACCCCGACTTGGATTTGGGCAACGCTATCTGTCGTCAAATTTTCTACCAAGTCAAAATCCCCTTACGCTTTTCCAGCGCCTATACCTCGGATGATGGCATCACCCATCTAGGTTTCATGACCAGTAAGAGGGCAGACAAGGAAGCGATAGCTTAAGCTTACCGCATCAATAGTGAAAACAAGGCTCTAGCAGGCGCTCTAGGCTTGTACAAAATCGAATCTGTTGCCGCGTCTGATGTCCTAGAAGGTATAGAGATTCGCGCCCGTCGTTCCCGTCCGCAGGCAATGAGTGAGGATGCTATCTATCGCATTATGGAGCGTCCGCAAGCCTGCACTGGAGTCCTCAGAGATGCGATGAATCATCGCAAGGGTGGCAAGCCTACACTGCGGGTCATGTCCGGTACGGGTGGAGGCAAGTCGTTGGTAGCCAAAGTGTTCATCGCTGATTGGACAAAAACTCAGTCTGGGGAAGTTTGGCTGAGCGACCCGATGGATGGGAGTGAAGAGGATTACTGGCAAATCCCCAAGGCGGCTCGGTCAGCTAGGGAAGGGTCAGCCCTCCTAGGGGAATTCGTCAACGAGTTTAACGCCAGAAAGAATAAAGCCTCCATCCATAAGGACGTTTGGATTCTAGGTATCTTCGACGAATTCGACAAGCAACATCCCGATAGCGACAAGGAGAAAGTCCAAAAGGTTTGGACGGCAATTCGACATCATCAAATGAACCTAATCCTCATGGGTCAGTCGTCAGAGGTGGGTGTGAATGGCTGGACTTGGGATGAAATGAAAAACTGCTCTCTCCTATTTGTGGGAGATGCCATCACTACAGCCATCAAGCAGGCTAAAAATATTGGATTATCTCAAGCTATCAAGCGGCAAATAGAGCGAAATTACGACGCTATCAAGATTTACCTGGAAGACAAAAACAAGGGTTTAGATAGCGATGTGATGTATCGAGTTGCTTTGTTGGTAGTTGGGGAAAAGTTCAAGTTTTTAGAATTGCCTTCCGCCTTAAAAGGGTCAATTGAGAACGATTCAGCAGTTATTGTTAGGACCCCTTGGTCATCAGTAGCAAGCCTTACAGTCTCCCCGGAGTCTGCCCCCACAAAAAAACGTCCAAATTGCCCCGTTTGTGGTTCTGAGAAGGTGCGGAAATGTGGAGATAGATGGAAGTGCGAAAACCCCAGCCACACCAAATAGCTAGGCGTCAAGAGTTGGAAAATTACTAATAGTTAAATTGATTTTGTTGCCAGTGAAAGCAAAAATTACTGAGCAGTTGTAGCAGTGACTAATGATTGACGCTTGGGCTGACGGGCATTGACAGGCATTGACGCTAAATTGTGAGAGCCTTTGGTGAAAAGGGATTCAGAGGGTAACGCCGTCACGGACGCTGGACTATGGGGGGTCGAGTGACGCCCGTCAAAAACTATTAGTAAAAACATCAGTAAATCTGAGTGGAGAAAAATGATAGCGAGATTCATTGCTCTGGGAGATTGAGCAATTTGTTATTTAGATTGACCAAAGATATTGGTCAGGAAACTTAAGTAAATCGATGTCTAATGGGAGACGAGTCGTTATGGATTTTATCTTTAATATCTGGACGCAGCAAGCTTGGATTAATAATGCACCGGAGCCGGATATAGCCAAGGAATTTTCAATCAATTGGTGTCCGAGAATGGGAGAGCAACTATTTGTGAATTACCGAGTGCAAGACCAGTGGGGGATTGTGCGGATATACACCTATAGAGGGAGAGTTGTAGATGTTGTTCACGCCATTGCTCAGTCCGACCCCGGATATCCGGAAGAGCATTCCATTAATTTAATTGTCAGTTAAAAGGGTTGCCTAAACATGGATGATACACCTTGGAGGAAGCCTTAGCTATGGCTAGCGGGAAAAATCACGATCGCGGCATACTGTTTGCAACTCCCATAGTGTTAGCAGTAGGGTCTTATCAATTCGGTTTAGAGATTGGAGTAATTGTTGCCGCTAGCCATTTCCTAGGCGGGTATTGGTTGTCGCCCGACCTCGACATCAAAAGCGCTCCGTTTCTACGTTGGGGAGTTTTGAAATTTATCTGGCTACCCTATCAGAAGAAAATCCCACATCGGCATTGGTTAAGCCATGCGCCTATTGTCGGTTCAGCGCTTCGGTTGCTCTACCTGGCAGTTGGCTTGCTCCCAGTCTGGCTGGCTTTCCCTGAATTGAGCCAAGTGCAATGGAGCGGGGTGAACTGGTCAAAAGCGATCGCGTTTTTGGTAGGAGTCGAGCTGTCGGCGTTAAATCATCTGCTACTGGATGGCTTACTGATACCGCTGCCATTGGGAGTAAAGCAAAAGCTAAAGGGATGAGACCGGAAAATTAAGCTAACGCATTTCTCAGAGGATTGTCTTTTAGGCGTTCCCTCGCCTCCTCCAGTAGCGCTTTAACCTCGTTATCTCCCTTTCAACGTTCCTCAATCATCGTAACGGAAGCACATTCCCCTCCCGACTGCACCACGCACAACCCGGCTTCTGTAAGAATGCGCCGCAAATCTTCTGTATCTTGTTCCGTTAGTTCGCGATTGAGAAGTTCAGGGCGCTGCTTTGTCAGTACCCAATCTAATGACCTCTGATAAATCAGGATTTTGGCTGTAGTGCCACTAGCACCGTCAAACAGGTCAACCGTTAGCTCATTATCCCGATGCATCGCTGCCAAGAGGTAGAGCAATAGGGGTTCTTCTGCCAATTTTTGGACGCGCTCTGGACAGCGCCAATCTTGCAAAAACTGCTTAAAGGCTGAGGTTTTCTCAGTGCCAACTTGCACTTCCCATTTGCTTAACCACTGCTGCTGGAGTTCGGAATCCATCGCTACGATTCCCACTTGTTCCAAATTCGATGGCATAAGCCGTTCTATGCTGTGTAATGCCAAGCTCCTGCCAGTAATTAGAACGCGATGCCCCATCTCCTTGCTTTGTTGACAATCCCGTTGAAATTGACCCACCTGCTGGAGAAATTCTTTTAATCCCTCACTAGTTCTCCGCTCCATCAGCAACTCATCAAAGCCATCCAGCAGAAACAAAAAGCGGGTATTTCGGTCAGTCAACCAGCCATCATCACTCTTAGCAAAATCTGCATTAACAGCGGCTCGTAGCGTCGTTTCAAAATTCTTTTCAAATGTTCTGATATCTCGTAAGCGAATCAAAATGGGTGTCCAAATGGGATGTAATTGCTGCCGCACCCAGTCGGCAAACATCCGACAAAAAACACTTTTGCCTCGTCCTGGTCCTCCTTGGATAAACATTACTTGAGCCTGTTTTTGGGAATCATTGAGCATCGTCTTTGCCCAAGCCTCTAACCCAAACGCTTTTGCATCTTTATCAATATCACCGTTTGAATCGACAGGTTTTACCTTAAGCGGTACATAGATATCTTTAAACAGAAAGCTTTCAGCAAATACGTTCTCCAGAGGTTTGCTGGCAATTTGCTCCTCTAAATAAGTATCAAGGCTTTGGTATTTTTCTAGTAACTCCCGCCCACCCGTGCGATACAGTTCCGCCAAGGGCTTTACTTTATCCGCCGCATCAGCGATGACTTGATTGATGTATCGAGCGGTATTCCATGCCACCCGTTGGGTTAATATTTCGGCTTCAGCAGCCTCCAGCCCTGCCTGTTGGAGTCGGGTAACCAGTACTTTGTTAAATTCCTCAGCTAACTTGGATTCATGGAAACAGACGACCGCTTTCTGCGCTTCTGCGTCATCCAGTTCTAACTCTCCTAGCTTTTTAATCTGCTTCTCAACGGGTTCAGAAACAGGCGTTTTACCAATTCGCTCTAACAAAGCCTGATTCTCTGGTAGCGCCAATATCGCTTTCAAGCTTTCTAGATAAGCCCCCTGGCTCACCAGTGCCACGCACAATGCCAACGTTGGCTCTTGTTTCGACTTGTCCAGGTAAAACGTTAGTAAGCCAGTTGCAATAGATACAAACGGTAACCCCGACCCGACCACTTGAATAAGAGGCGAGTTTAAGACATCTAAGAGAGTAGAAATTCGTCCGACTAACGGCGCAAGCTGCCCAACATTTGAGCCTTGCTCCTTGAGCGTCTTTGCCAATTCTAAAACCGCCTTAGCCGACTCGACGCCACCTTGTACCGTCTCTGCTGAGAATAAATCTCCAATATCAGTGTTTAAAAACTTCCAGAGTCTCTTGAGCGGTTCTGCCATCTTTACTCCCTGAACTCAAATCACTCGAACTTAACTCAAGTGGAAGTTGATTCGGTAGAGTAGCGATGGTAAGAAGCGATGCCCAAGACAACCTCCCTCAAAGCGATCGCTTGGCTTGTTACACCTTTGTTGGCAATCGCTGGAAATCGCATTTCCAGCGGTTGTCAATCAGCGCCTCCAGGTCTTTCTTGCTGATAGTGCGCCAGCCCTCCTCGTTGCCAGCGAAGGTCTGCGGCAGCGCAACCTCGGACTCTTGGATTTCTTTGTGGGTCTTGTTGGCAGCGGCGGCAAGCATAACTCCCAAGATGCCGAGCTGTGCCTGGATGGTGTTGTAGATGTCCATGCTGGGGCGATCGCGTTTTACAGGGAGAACTATACACGGCTATAGTTCTCCCCCCCCTCAAACCCAAAAGCCCCGATCGCATCGCTTGCGATGCGATCGGGGTTTTGTCGCTAGTTATCGCAATTACTCAATGCAATCTATAGGAAGTTGCGAGTAAACTCTAGGAAGTTGCGGGCGGGGATAAGGCAGATGACTAAGAAATATGACAAGTTTGTCAAGGGCATTCGGCAAGCGATGAGGGAGAGAGCCGCTAAGTTTTTAGCCAAGCTTGAAGCCTGTAAGAATAAGGAAGAGGTCGAGCGTTGCTGTCAGGAAGAGAAGGAAGATTTTGAAACCCAATTCACCAACCCAAACACGCAATCTGCCTACATGACGCAATATCGAAACGCGATTAAGAACTGGCAAGAATCGATTGAGCTAACTGATAGTAATAGCTACCCCCAACAGACCAAAAATGGAATTGTTAGGCAGCATTACTCGCTCCTCTACATGAATTACCCCCGTGAGTTTCACGATGAGCGAATGCAGCCAACAGTCCAAAAGAAAAACGAGCAACGCCGCAATCTGACCCCGATTAATTGCATTGATGAATACCTGGCAGTAGTCGAAAAGCTGGTTACGTCAAACGACTATCGGGAGTTAGCCGTTGGCTTAATTGCCGCTACGGGTCGCAGAATCAGCGAGATTTTAAGTACAGCATCCTTCACCCAGAAAGGGCAGTTTGAAGCGTACTTCGAGGGTCAGCTCAAGGCAAAAGGAGAGGAGAGGAAGTACGCAGCGTTCACCCTAATCGAGTCAGCCAAGGTAATTGATGGAGTGCTTAAGCTTCGTCGGATGGCAGAGATTAAGGAGATGAAGCACTGGAACCTGGCAGAGATTGACAGTGGTAAAAATAACACCGTTAACCGCTACGTCAAGCAGCATTTTGGAGAACTGATTGAGCCGCCACATGGAGAAACAGAGCTATCTAGCAAGAACTTGAGAGCCGCCTATGCTGCGATCGCAATCTACCTGTTTTGCCCCTGGAATCATTCCGAGTCGCTATTTATCAAAGAGCGCTTGGGACACGTTAGCGATGCTACGGCTAGCAACTATGAAGATTACCAAGTCGTTGATATCAACGACAAGCCCCTGACCCGTGGAGCATGGGTCGAGCGTACTAAAGAACAAATGTCACAGCCAAAACAGATTATGACTCACACTCGCATTCGCATGACAGTAGAAGCCAAAGAAGCAATTGAAGACCAACAGTTCTTGCCCTACCCAGACCAGCTTTCAAGAGTTGAAGAGTTAATCAGGCTAGCTCGGATTGGTAAGCAGTACGAACAAGGACAGTTAGGGGTGAGGGAGGTGGTTAAGGTCGTTGAGGTTGCCAAAGAGGTCAAGTCAGCAATAGAGGAGGTTGAACAAGTCAAGGAAGTTGAGGTCAAGCCCGAAGTGAAGGAAGTTGGGTTGAGAAACCGCTTTGAGGATATGAGTAATGAGGAGCTACGCGGTTGTCAGGCTCCAGGCAGTGCTTTCGAGAAGATACGGCGATCGGTCAATGCCATCAAAGCCTACAACGGCTCTCAAGCTGAGAAAAAGATGATGTGGGCAATCAATACCTCAGTCCTAGAAGACTTGAGTGGTTGCCACTCCAAGGCGGTTAGAGACTACATAGACTCGGATGAAGGTCGGCTGAATGTGACGGACTACAACCTAGAGAAGCAGTTGGGCTATCAGCAGAATCGCGGCAAAGGGAAAGTGACAGACTACATTCGCTGGTAGCGATCGCATCCCAACATCCCCTGTTGTCCTGCTTATATCGAAGTCCAGCCTCTAGTTTTTCTGGGGGCTGGACTTCAAGAAGAAATGTTTTATGGCTAGGGTCTTTACTGGCAGTGAGCTAAGCATTTTCTCAACAGACAACGAACGTGGAATATCCCAAGAGCAAGCCTCAGCAATTAAGCTGAGGCTATTTGTTTGAGCGCGGGATTGTACCCGTGATCGGCAGTCGGGTGGCAAAGGTTGTAGGGGAGCTGACACGATTGCCGATTGCACCAGCTGAGAGCCATGGGAGAGCGGAGAAATCAACGGGAAGATTATTTCTCCCGCTCTGAGCTATCTATGCTTGGTAAGCTGTACTCAATGCACTTAGAGTCTTAGCACTTAGCCGCTTTAAAAGCAGACTGAGAGAACAAACAATTAAGAAGTAAATAACGAAGGTTATAGCTACAGACCCCCTAAATAAAATGAAGTCAAAATGAATAAGAAATGTGTTATGAATCAGAAAAAATTCAAAAGAAATATTTCCTATAAAACCCAGAAATAGAGAGCGAAGTTGAAATTTTACCAGTAAAGAAATCAGCAGAAATAGGGGAAAAGCTATGAAAACATTTAAACTACTACGAAAGAAACACCAAGATATGTTGTCTACTTCTTCTATAGCGAGGTCAAAAACTTGGCTGAGATAATTTAAATATACAATAGAAACTACTAAAGTACCTGGTATTAATTCTGGCGATAGATTGAGTTTTCTATTCAGGAAAACGCCAAGATAGAGAAGGCAAAAACTAGAAAATATAGCTGCTAAAATTAAAGTCAATAAAATTGCCGAATAAGCCTGAAAGCGAAATAGGTCTGATGCCCTAAACAGTAATGTTGATAATAAAACACTACCTAATATACAGCCAATTAAAATTGATGTATCCTTATGTACTAATCTATTGATTTTATCCTTAATTAATGATGAATTGAACCCCATCCAGCAACCAAAAGGAAAGCTAAAAGCATTTACTTTAGCTAAACCATGCGTTTGTGGAATAGAAATGAGCGCTAGCGACACTAAGAACAAAAATATTAACTTATTGGGATTAGAAAGAGAAAATTTGAATGTTAAATAAAGTAGAGAATACCAAAATAGAATAAAAACTACAAACCAATTTTTTCCGTCTAGACTATTCATTGCAAATAAAATTCGAGGAATCTCAAGCAGAATATTTTGTTCGGTACCTTCTAATAGAATTTTTAATAAAAGCAGCAATCCTAGAGCGAAGATTATGGGGATTAATATCCGAGAAACTCTTTTTAAGAAGAACCCTTGAATTCCTTTCTGTTGCATAGAGATAGATAATCCATACCCAGAAAGGATAAAAAAGATGGCAACTCCAACCATACCAGATTCCGACCAAACCCCATAGAGCGAAGGAGAAGGTTCAGTGTAATAACATAGGTGATTAAAGAGTATCAGAATAATTGCCAAGCCCCTCATCTGATTTGTCTGCAAAAAAGAAAGTGTATTGTCATTTACAGACTTCCGTAAAGTACTGAAAAATAAAACAATTAAACCAGCTACCAAAAACACATCGAAAAAAGGATTATCAATTTGAAGTTTAGTTTGATAATGATTCACGAATAAATGCGCTGTATTCATATCAACTCAAAGTTCCACCTAATCAGGTGGTATTAATGATTACTGCATGCTCAAAGCTCATCCACTGGGCTATCAGCAGAATCGTGGCAAGGGTAAGGTTACAGATTACATTCGCTGGTAGAGGAAAGGCATCCAGCTACTGGATGCCTACTGTTGAAAGAGTTAGATTGTGAATTTCTCTAATGAACTCTCGGCAAAAACCAGGATTTTTATGCGAATTCTCCAATAACGATAGAAGAGGCTTTAAGGCTCACGGTTTGGGTAGAACATTTTCTTTGTAAAGCTGGTATTCGTCAGTCACTCCATGACCGGAAATGGTTATGTTTCCACCGGGCGCATAGCGACAGACAACAAAGACAGCGGTAGCGTTTTGAAGCTCGCCGTCCTGGTTCTTTAGCTTGACGGGGGTTGTGGCAGCTCCACAGCCTAGTTCAGTGCTGCCTTTCCAGACTACCTGGGTAAAGTGTCCGATTGCTTTCTGTTCGTGTCCGGGTAGATGCTTGCCCGTCTTAAAGTTGTAGTCTTTAATTTCGTTGTACCAGCCTTCAACAGCGTTGGTGGCTACAGCGCTCGCATCCTTCAGTGTTTCAGTCGTTGCAGAGTAAGTAAGATTTTCTCCATCGTCGGCACTGGTACGGGCTTTCTTGTCGCTGTGTTCAAAGTAACGCTCGCCTCCGTTGGTAATTTTTCCTTCGTTCTTTTGAGCTAACTCTTCAGCGTATTCTTGAGCGCTGTCATCAAGAATTTTGTTAGGCTGTAGGGCTGGAACACCATGCAACTCCCGGTACTCATTGTGTTTGTTTAAGCTGGCTTGTCGAAACGCAGCCAGATCCTGAAGCGGTTCTACAACATCAGCCTTATCAGCCCTGGCCATGCTTACCCCGACCGTGCCTGCTAGCGCAGCGATCGTCAAAAAAGTCATCAATCCATTAGGTTTGAACATAATCTTTATTAAGGTAGATGCAGTTTTACAATAATTCTGCTTTGAGTGTTAAATCAATTAGATAATTATTTATCTGTAAAAAACTATTAGCCAAATATCTGAACTTATTTAAATCAAATAGTTAATTAGCTAAATAACTGATTAATCAACTGTAAATTTACTGATTCGATTAAAGAGTTGATTACGCACAGTGGCTGAAAATTGTCAGCCAAATAGCTCAGCTCACATCTCTCAGTCCAATGAGAATGCGTTGAGAGCCACGCGAGAGGGTGGACGGGTAGGATTTTGTGTCCGCAATGCGTTGTAGGCGATTCTTGTGGGAGCGGGGTCGCTGGGATGTTGGGGATGTTGGGAAGCGATCGCGTTTTGGTGAGAGTGGTTGTACGGTACAAATTTGTACCTTACAAAATTGAGGGATGCTGGGGATGTTGGAATGCGATCGCACCGCCCCCGACTTGCCGCGCCCGCGCCCGCCGCGCCGTGCAGATGCCGCGCAGTGGTGAGAGGGCGAGGGAAGAACTATACACGGTTAATAGTTCTCCCCTGGTGGGGTCGCTGGGGATGCGGAATGCGATCGCGTTCTCTGAAGTCGCGGCGATTGCTCATCTTCCAATAGTTAATCCCAGTCAGTAGAGGAAGATACTGGGCGGTCGCTCAACTTCCGCGGGCGTACCGTTGGGAGTGCTGCATCAGAAAGTGTGGGCGAGAGAGAAGAACAGACGGACAACAAGGCATCAAGACCGAAAAAGGGCGATTGAGCAAAAAGAAAGTCACCGTTGGCTGGAAAGCTTGGAACTAACTCAACAATGGATTCCCCAAGACAAGAGAGTAGTGACTGTAGCAGACCGGGAAGCAGACATCTATGAGTTATTTGCACTGCCACGCCGAGAAGGGTCAGAGTTTTTGATACGCGCCTGTCAGCCCCGTGAAGTGAAGCAGACGGCGACAGACCTAGAGATAGAGAGCTTGCAACAAGCGATCGCGCAAACAGCCGCGTGCGGTGAACTGACATTGGAGTTACAGCGCACGCCCAAACGAAAACCAAGAACAGCAACATTGACAGTACGTATAAGCAGCCTAGAATTGCAACCGCCTCAACAGCACCCACAGCGCTCGAAGCTAGAACCTGTAAAAGTCCAAGCGGTATGGGCTGTTGAAGAACACCCTCCAGGTACAGAAAAAGCGATCGCTTGGTTGTTATTAACAACCTTAGAAGTCACTTCCTTTGAGCAAGCCGAGAGATGCTTGCGCTGGTACAGTTACCGCTGGCTGATCGAACGGTACCATTACACGCTCAAAAGTGGTTGTCGCTTAGAGCAATTGCAACTAGAAACAGCCGATCGTTTGGAGAGAGCCTTAGCGACGTATGCAATTGTCGCTTGGCGGTTACTGTGGCTGACCTACGAAGCGCGAAATCATCCGACTGAAAGTATAGAGGGAGTATTGCCAGCGCATTATTGGATTGCGCTCTACTGTTATGTTCACCAAACAACAGTCCTGCCTGATAAGCCGCCCACCCTAGCGGATTGCGTGCGTTGGATAGCACGATTAGGAGGGTTTTTGGGTCGTAAGAACGATGGCGAACCGGGCGTAAAAACGCTGTGGTTGGGACTGCAAAGAGTGCATGACATGGCGAGTATCTGGCAGTTATTGGCTCCCGACAACCAATGAGTTGTTACTGCCATATTTTGTGAAGAAAAATGTGACTAAAGGACAAAGGCAAAGGTTGAAGCCTGAAAAAGATATAAAAGTTAGTAATTATCAGGTTTTTCATCCGAGAAGCGATCGGCAAATCGTTTGGTGTTAGAGATGCAATTGGCTTCTCCTTAAGCCGATCGCCCTGTTTTGGGGTTTAACTTCCAAGAGTTTTAGTGAACTATAGGAAGATACGGGGGATGACTCATCAGTAGATAGCGAAGATCGGCTGCTTGCAGCCGATCGCGGCTAGACAATTACCAGAGGTAATGCCAACAATCAACATCACGGTGAGGTTTCTTTTGGTATGCGATTGTGTATGAGTTTGTCATGGAAACGTGGTGAAGTCGGATGGTAAAGAGACTGCGATTGTGTCTTGCAAAACTCCAATTAAACGGTTGTTATAGTAAATTGCTGTGTCTAAAGCACTAGTACCAGAGAAGTTTTGGGACTGGTTTAGAGAGTAACCCTGTAAGCTTCCATAGACCAAAATCTTATCGCCTTGTGCTGGGTTAAAGTCTGTCACCGTGGCGTAGTAGCCCGTTGCTGCACCTGTGAAAAGATAAAAAGTGTCGGCTCCAGTACCTCCTTTGAGGGTATCAAAGGAGGAAGCA
>Ga0310811_10010077_pt1 | contig 12211 bp, 11 predicted proteins | sample YCmetagenome_FD_207642 | JGI IMG/M metagenome (GOLD analysis project Ga0310811, IMG submission 207642) | Soil microbial communities from experimental microcosm in Duke University, North Carolina, United States - YC | ecosystem: Engineered > Artificial ecosystem > Soil microcosm > Unclassified ... | reverse complement strand
GAATTAAGACTTTCAAACCCGCCATCGGAATATTATTGAATATAACACCTGATCATTTGGATCGATATGAGTACACGATGCAAAACTATGTGAACTCAAAATTCCAGTTGATTAAGAATATGGGTAAAGCTCAACACTTTATTTATTATGCTGATGATGATGTGATCGCTAAGGAAATAGCTTCAAGAAAAATAGAGGCATCAATGCTTCCTGTTTCTCTTAAAGCAAATTCATCTGTGCCAGTTCATTATGATGGTTCGGGCATGGCGTTTGGACTTGATAAAGTATTCAGTATTAAACAGAGCGAGACAACATTAAACGGTCCGCATAATTTGATTAATACGATGGCCGCAGTTTCTGCAGCATACTTAGCAGGTGTTGATTTGGCTTCTATTAATGAAGGATTGAAGACTTTTAAGAATGCACCACATCGTTTGGAACTAGTAGCAACGATCAAAGGTGTTGAATTTATAAATGACTCTAAAGCTACCAATGTAGACTCTGTTGTGTATGCATTGGGTAGTTATGATAAACCACTCGTTTGGATAGCAGGTGGTGTAGATAAAGGCAATGATTATAATCTTATCAAAGAGCAGGTTAAACAAAAAGTAAGAACGTTGATCTGTCTCGGTAAGGAAAACGATAAGTTGAAAAAAGCATTTGGTGATGTTGTTTCAACCATAAAAGAAACGCAAAGTGTGCACGAGCTGGTGCGCATAGCTTTACAGGAGGCACAAAAAGGAGATGTAGTATTACTCTCTCCCGCATGTGCAAGTTTTGATCTCTTCAAGAATTACGAAGACAGGGGAGATCAGTTTAGAGTTGCTGTACTTGATTTAAAACGTGAAGTGGAGAATAGAATTTAGAATTTAGAATATGGAAAGCAGAATACCGGCAAAATCATTTAGAGATTTAATCGTTTGGCAGAAAGCTCATAAGCTTGTTTTAAATACTTACAAGAAAACAAAACTATTTCCTAAGGAAGAATTGTATTGCCTTACTTCTCAGTTTAGGAGATCGGCTACATCGGTGGCGGCAAATATTGCTGAGGCATTTAAAAAGAAAAGTGCATTGGATAAAGTTAGAATATTAAATATTGCTCAAGGCTCATTGTCAGAAACTGAATACTATCTGATTCTTGCGCACGATTTGGGATATTCTAATATGGATGAAATGGTGCAAGAAGCTGCCGAAGTTAGCAGACTTCTTGAAAGCTACATGAATGCGATAAAGAAATGATACTATATTCTAAATACTGTATTCTAAATTCTTAAGAAACACATGCAAAAGTTTAAAGAATGGGCAGATAAAAATTTACAAGGCGACCGTGTGATATGGGCTGCAGTGTTTGCGCTTTCCCTTATAAGTATTTTAGTTGTGTATAGTTCAATTGGCACATTGGCTTTCAAGCGTACGCAAAGTCCAGAGAGTCTTTTGTTCAAGCATACATTTACAGTATTGCTTGGATTGGCAGCCATGTGGTTTGCGCATAAAGTTGACTATCGTTACTACTCGAAGCTATCCAAGTTTGCATTGTGGATCAGTATTCCATTATTGATTTACACATTCACAAATGGTGTGAGTTTAAATGATGCAGCACGTTGGATTAACATTCCGCTGATAGGATCATTCCAACCTTCTGATTTTGCCAGCTTGGCGCTGATTGTAAATATGGCAAGTATGCTATCAAAACGTCAGCAGAATATTGATGACATAAAAGAATCATTGATACCAATACTTTTCTGGTGTGGAATGATCTGCGGTTTGATTGCATTAACAAATTTATCAACAGCAGTATTGTTGTTGATAACATGCATGCTCATCATGTTCATCGGTCGTGTACCAACAAAGTATCTGGCTATGCTAATTTTTGTTGGAGTTTTATTTGGCGCGCTGGCCATAAAGTTTGGATCACGTGGTGAGACTGCAAAGCATCGTATCATGAGTTTTGTAAATGGAACAGAACTTCCATTTCAGGCTAAACATGGTCGCATAGCGGTTGCAACGGGTGGTGTATTTGGTAAAGGACCAGGTAACAGTGATCAACGTAATATTCTTCCACATCCTTACTCAGATTTTGTATACGCCATTGTTATTGAAGAGTATGGAATGGTTGGTGGTGTTGTAGTATTGATACTGTATTTAATTCTGTTACATAGAGGAATGAAGGCTGCTTACAATAGTGAGCGTGCCTTCGGAGGTCTCTTGTCTGCAGGACTAAGTTTTGATTTGGTTTGTCAGGCAATGGTAAACATGGGTGTTGTTGTAGGTCTTGGACCTATAACAGGTCAACCATTACCGTTGATCTCTATGGGAGGTACTTCCATGGTATTCACCGGACTTTCTATTGGAATTATTTTAAGTGTAAGTCGTGGTGAGCAAGACATGAGTTGGCAGCAATCATCAGATGGTGAAGTTAAGGAAGGCAAAGAAGGTAAGAACGTATCAGCAAAGGCAGCATAACATTGAGTAATCAACAACCATATCGTGTAATAATAAGCGGAGGAGGAACCGGAGGACATATTTTCCCTGCGATTGCTATTGCCAATACATTCCGTGATCGTCATCCCACAGCGCAAATATTATTTGTTGGTGCAAAAGGTAAAATGGAAATGACAAGAGTACCAGATGCTGGTTATAAGATTATTGGCTTGTGGATTAGCGGATTGCAACGAAGCATGAAGCTTTCAAATCTTCTCTTTCCAGTGAAGTTGATTGTGAGTTATCTCTATGCTATAAGAATTGTAAAGCAGTTTAAACCACACGTTGTTGTTGGCACTGGTGGTTATGCCAGTGGACCTATAATGATTGCAGCAACCCGTTGTGGAATTCCTTCAGTCATTCAGGAACAAAATTCTTTCGCAGGATTAGCTAATAAACAAGTTGCTAATAAAGTAAGTAAGGTATGTGTTGCGTATGATGGAATGGAGAGTTATTTCCCGAAGGACAAAATTGTTCTGACAGGAAATCCCGTTAGGAAAGATATTTTAGGCTTAGCCGATAAACGAGAGAAAGCCCTGAATCATTTTGGTTTCAGTGCAAATAAAAAAACACTTCTCATCATTGGCGGAAGCTTAGGAGCGAGAACAATTAATGAAAGCATCATGGCTGGCATCCATAAATTTATTGATGCCGATATCCAGGTAATCTGGCAAACAGGCAAAGGATACTTTGAAGCATATAAAGCAAAACTGAGCGATTGCGACACACTTCGCATCCGCATGCAGGATTTTGTGAAGGAGATGGATCTCGCATACGCAGCAGCTGATGTTGTTGTCTCACGTTCTGGCGCCTTATCAGTTTCAGAATTGTGTATTGCAGAGAAGCCAGCAATACTGGTGCCTTCGCCAAATGTTGCTGAAGATCATCAAACAAAAAATGCAAAAGCATTAGTTGATAAGAATGCTGCCATCATGATAGCAGACGCTGATGCAGGAGATCAGTTAGTGGATGAAGCGTTAAAACTGTTGTTTGATAATCAACGTTCTTCCCGATTAAGTGAAAATATAGCGTTGCTGGCCAAGCCAGAAGCTACGAATGATATAGTGAATGAATTAGAGAAATTAATTAAGGCATCGTGAGTTTGAGCAAATACCATAATATCTATTTTCTTGGCATCGGAGGGATTGGCATGAGCGCACTGGCTCGTTGGTTCATGAAGGCAGGACATGCTGTAGCAGGATATGATCGTACATCAACTAAACTAACAGATGCGTTAGCGAAAGAAGGCATGCTAATTCACTTCGATGATAAACTTGATAGCATTCCCAAAGAAGTGATTGATCAGAAGGAAAATACACTGGTGATTTTTACACCTGCTATTCCTAAGGATCATATTGAATATAACTATTTGAAAGATAATGGTTATACCATCATGAAACGCTCTGAAGTGCTGGGTCTTATTTCGAAAGGATATAAAACCATTGGTGTTGCTGGTACGCATGGCAAAACTACTACATCATCTTTGGTAGCGCATATCTTGAAAACAGCTCATAAGAGCATGGTAGGATTTTTAGGTGGCATCACAACCAACTATGAATCTAACCTGGTGATGGAAGGAGAGGTAACAAAGGATACAATAGTGGTAGCAGAGGCTGATGAGTTTGATCGCTCATTCCTTCGACTGTTTCCTGAGATTGCAATTGTAACATCAGCAGATGCTGATCATCTTGATATCTATGGTGATCATCAAAGTCTGGTGACATCGTTTAAGGATTATATTAAACAGATAAATAAAGGCGGATCGTTAATCATTCATGAGTCAATAGATGAGTTATTGGCGAGTGATGTAACGCACGTTACTAAACATATTTACAGCATGAGCCGGGGACAATTTTTTGCCGGCAACATTACCGCCAAAAGCGGATTTTTTGAGTTTGACCTGAACGGATTTGGTAAGGTGGAACATATCAGGCTCGGTGTCCCCGGTTTTCATAACATTGAAAATGCAATTGCTGCATCAGTTGCTGCGCACTTATGTGGTGTGAATATCGCTATAATAAAAAAAGCGTTGGAATCATTCACAGGTGTGAAGCGCAGGTTTGAGTTTGTGGTGAAAGGGAAGAAGGTTACGTATGTTGATGACTATGCTCATCATCCGACGGAGATTGAAGCGTTCTTACGTTCCATGAAGTCGATGTATCCGCAGAAGAAATTAACAGTGATCTTTCAGCCACATTTGTTTTCACGTACGCGTGATTTTGCTGCAGGTTTTTCAAAGAGCCTAAGCATGGCAGATGAATTATTGTTAATGGATATTTATCCAGCGCGCGAATTACCAATGCCTGGTGTTGATTCAGATATGATCTTCAAAGACATCACTAGCAAAGTAAAAATCCGTTGTAACAAAACAGATCTCATGCAAAAGCTTGAGCAATGTGATATTGAAGTGTTGGCAACTATTGGCGCTGGCGACATTGATACTTTTGTTGAACCTATTAAAATAATGTTGAATAAGAAGTATGAAGCTTAAGTTCAACCTGAAGCGTGAAATAAAGATTGGAGCCGTTGTGTTGGTTCTGCTTTTCCTGATTGCCTTTACTGAGCGCAAACAGGGAGGCGTTGCTGTGCAGGATATTCAGGTAAAAATTGAGAACATAGAAGACAACCATTTTCTGGATGAAGATGATATTAATCACCTTATGCAGGTTAGCCATGATAATATTAAAGGCGCTAGTCTGAGCAAGGTAGGCATGAAAGAAATTGAAAAGCGAATCAAGAATGACAGGTTTGTAAAAGAAGCTCAATTATATAGTGACCTGAAAGGTAATCTTGTTGTGAAAGTTGAATTGCGCAGACCGATAGCACGCATTGTTCGTAACGATGGACCTGATGGTTACATAGCAGAAGATGGAACTGTAATGCCGGTATCTGATAAATTTTCAGTTCGTGTAGTATTAGTGAGTGGACTTTATGTACGCAAGCTTTTACAAATGGAAAACCTGAATGATGCTGAGGAAGGCAAGCAGCTTATTGCAATGATTAACCACATTCGCGAAGATGAATTTTGGAAAGCGCAGGTTGCTCAGCTTGATATCGATAGCAAAGAGAGGATTACAATTTTTCCTCAGGTTGGTGATGAGATAATTGAGTTTGGTAAACCTGAAGAAATTGAAGCAAAGTTTAAGAAGCTGAAGATTTTCTATAAAGAAATTCTTCCAACGAAGGGATGGAGTAAATACCGTCGGGTGAATCTTGAATATGAAGGACAGATAATAGCTGAATAGCTACGAGCTAAGAGTTTCGAACATTGAGAATTTACTCATAGCTCAAAACTCATAGCTCAAACTAAAATAAAAAAAACAACCACTAAAAATAGAAGTACAACCATGGAAAATGAAAAAATAGTAGTCGGACTCGACATAGGCACAACAAAAATTTGTGCTATCGTTGGCCGCAAAAATGAATTTGGCAAGCTGGAGGTGCTCGGCATGGGTAAGGCTGAGTCTGAAGGTGTAGTGAAGGGAATTGTCTTCAACATAGACAAGACTGTTCATGCCATTGAGAAAGCTATTAAAGAAGCGGGAGATCAGTCGGGCATAGACATTGGTGTTGTGAATGTGGGCATTGCCGGTCAGCATATCCGCAGCTTTATTCAACATGGTGGTATTACGCGATCGTCTAAAGAAGATGAGATTACGATCAGTGATGTTGAACGTCTCACGCAAGATATGTATCGTATGGTTGTTCCTCCTGGAAGCCAGATCATTCATGTTATGCCACAAGACTATATGGTTGACTATGAAGAAGGCATTAAGGAACCCGTTGGTATGTCAGGTGTAAGATTGGAAGCTGACTTCCATATTATCACAGCACAAACCAACGCCATTAATAACATCAACAAATGTGTTCGTCGTGGTAATCTTGAAATAGATGATTTAATACTTGAACCTCTTGCATCAAGTTTGGCTGTACTTAGCGAAGAGGAAAAAGAAGCTGGTGTTTGTTTAATTGATATTGGTGGTGGTACAACGGATATAGCTATTTTCTATGATAACATTATCCGGCATACAGCAGTTATTCCATTTGGTGGTAATATTGTAACGAATGATATTAAGCAAGGCTTGATGGTTTTGCCTCAACAGGCAGAACGATTAAAGACAATGTTTGGTAAAGCTATTGCAGAAGAAGCAAGTCCTAACGAGATAGTTTCAATTCCTGGTATTCGTAATCGCGCAGCAAAAGAAATTTCTGTTAAGAATCTCTCTAACATTATTCAGGCGAGAATGGAAGAGATTATAGAAATGGCACATACTGAAATTATCAACTCTGGTTTTGAAAACAGACTGGCCGGTGGAATAGTAATTACAGGTGGTGGTGCTCAGCTTAGCAGCCTGAAACAATTAGTTGAATACATGACTGGTATGGATACACGCATCGGGTATCCAAACGAGCATCTTGGTAAAAGTAAAGTTGAAATTGTAAAGAGTCCGATGTACGCGACCGCCGTTGGTCTTGTGCTTTCTGGTTTCCGTTCACTTGATGAGCGTGAAGATCGTTATAAGGAAGCTCGAGAAGTAGTAAAGGTTACACCAACGAAGGTAAAGAAGCAGCCACTGGTTTCATCAAAGAATTTCTTCAACGACATCTTGAATAAAACAAAGAGTCTGTTGATTGATGATTTAGATGGCAAGAATGAGTATTGAAAGAAGACGCTATAATTAGCTAACAAAAAAAGAACAACCACTAAAAATAATATTATGTTTGAAGCAGGATCATACAAATTTGAAATCCCCAAACATTCTGGTCAACGGTCAATTATAAAAGTAATAGGCGTTGGCGGGGGAGGTAGCAATGCGGTGAACCACATGTACAAGCAAGGCATTAAAGATGTTGAGTTTGTGGTTTGCAATACCGATAGTCAGGCGTTGAATAGCAGCCCTATACCGAACAAACTTCAGATAGGTGCTAACCTTACCGAAGGACTTGGTTGTGGTGCCAATCCTGAAGTAGGAAGAAATGCAGCACTTGAAAGTAAAGATCAGATAAGAGAAATGCTGGTGGGAACCAAAATGGTTTTCATTACTGCAGGTATGGGTGGAGGTACCGGTACCGGAGCTGCTCCCGTCATAGCTAAAATTGCTAAGGATATGGATATCCTTACGGTTGGTATTGTTACAGCGCCATTCTCATTTGAAGGTAAAAAGAAAATGATGCAAGGCGAGTTAGGTATTGAAGCCTTCCGTCAGAATTGTGATACCGTACTCGTGATTTTAAATGATAAGCTTCGCGAGATCTTCGGTAATCTTTCTATTGGTCAGGCGTTCGCGCAAGCTGATAATGTATTAACAACAGCAGCAAAGGGTATTGCTGAAATTATTACCCTAACAGGATATGTTAACGTAGACTTCCAGGATGTTCGTACAGTAATGCTTAATGCTGGTGCAGCTGTGATGGGCTCTGCAGAGACACGTGGTGATAGCAGGGCAAGAAAAGCGGCTGAAGGTGCATTGTCCTCACCGTTGCTTGATAACCGTGACATCATGGGTGCTCAGAAAATTCTTCTCTCCATCATCTCAGGTGTGGAGGCAGAATTACAAATGGATGAGTTAACAGAGATAACAGAATATATTCAATCACAAGCTGGTGATGATGCAGAAATGATTTTTGGTCACGGAGTTGATGATGAGCTTGGAGATCGCATAAGGGTTACCGTTATTGCAACGGGTTTCTCAACAGAGAATAAATCTGAGATAAGAAAAGAAAGCGGTTCATCTAAAAAAGTGCATGAACTTGATCGTGGTCAAACATGGTTGTTCACACCAGATAACTCTATTAATGAAAATGGTGATCTGAAACTAAGACGCAAAGAAGACGAACGTAAAGGTGGTGAAGAGAAACCAGCAGAACGTGATATTGTTTTCTCTGGTCCATTTAATTCTAAAGCGGAATTTCATGAAGAAGATGAAGATCAGGGAGAAGATAGTTTATTTAAAGATGATGAGTTTGACTCTCAGATAAAATATTCTGATCAGGTTATTGATGATGATGGCATGATGGGTTTAAGAACAACCAAAGAGAGATTACAACAACAGGCTAAAGAAAGAAAAGAACATCTTGGTCAATCACGCAAGCAAGAGATGACTAAAGAAGAGTTCAGTGAGAAATGGGCATTGCCTGCATATTTGCGTCGTGGTGTGAAGATGAATGATGTACCTCACTCATCAGAGCCATTCATCTCCAAGTATAATTTGAATGATGACAATAGCATTTTAGGGAACAATAAGTTCTTGCATGATAATGTCGATTAAGGTAAGAAGTCAAAGGAACGAAGTACGAAAGCAACGTCGTACCTCGTACTTCAAACTTCGTACCTAATCAAAGGTATGGCATTTCCGGTACGACTGGTTCTTTACTCCATTCGTAGTGGTTGTTGGTGGTAAATGTTTTTTGCCGGTACCGGAGTGCCAATTTTTTAGGTTTAGTGAAATGCGCCAATTTTTAGTTTGTCATTTTGATTAAGACAGATGGCGCAAACAAAAATGCCGGATTGACCATCCGGTATTTTTGTTTGTATACGGCCCTCCTAATCTGGCCCCAAAGTTGTAATACCTAGTGTAGGTAATTGCAGTTTTATGAAAAACTTCATGCTTTTAGGATTGGTGTTACTAACACTTTCTGCTTGTGAAATCTATGTAGTAGAGCCAGCGCCAACATACGATCCACGGAATAATGTTGTTGGAAGTTTTACAATGGATGAGTACAGCGAAACCTATAATGATTATCTCACGTATTCAATCACCATTTCAAAATCATCAAACTCTGGTAATCAAATCTATTTGTATAACTTTTATGATTCTGAAATTTCTATATACGCATACGTGGATAGTAATAAGATAACAATACCGTATCAGGTTGTTAACGGCTATGAAGTTGAAGGCGTTGGTACTTTGAGCGGCAACACTATCTATTTTACGTATAGGGTAAAGGACATCTACAATAACACCGCTGCCGATTTCTGTAAAACCACCGCCCAGAGAACTTACTAGATAAATAGTTTATAGAAACAATACGCATCCGTTATTATCTTCGGATGCTTTTTGTTTATCTTTAGTAAGAGACAACTATGCTTACCTATGAACACAAAGCGTATCATCAAAATCAGCTTTCCATTTATTTTACTTGCCGGCATTTACTTTTTAGGTCCTGAACCTGAGAAGCCAGTCTACAGCACGGTGATGCCAGTTGTTCCTTCATCACCAACAGATCTTGAAAACTTTATTAAGTCAAAAGAGAGTCTGCATAAAATCAAACCTGATAATGAAGCTCGCATTGTTTGGAAAGACAGCACTAAAAGTAAAACAGAGTATGCTGTTGTTTATCTCCATGGTTTCTCTGCCAGTCAGAAAGAAGGTGATCCTGTTCACCTTCGGTTTGCAAAAGAGTTTGGCTGCAACATGTACCTGGCGCGATTGGCCGATCACGGTGTTGATACAACAGAGCAATTACTTTTATATACAGCAGATCGTTCATGGGAATCTGCTAAGCAGGCATTGGCAATAGGTAAGCAATTAGGTAATAAAGTTATTTTGATGAGCACCTCTACAGGAGGAACATTAGCACTTATGCTGGCTGCACAATATCCGGATGATGTGTATGCACTGATTAGTATGTCGCCCAATATTGCTATCAACAACCCGGCAGCATTTTTACTGAATAATCCATGGGGTCTCTATATCGTGCGAATGGTTTTTGACAGCAAGTATAGTAATGATACAACTGCCAGTGAAGAGAAATCAAAATTCTGGAATACTAAATATAGGTTAGAATCAACAACGCAATTGGAGCAACTGCTTGAAGACAATATGAATGAGAAAACATTCTCGAAGATCAAGCAACCCTCACTTATTCTCTATTACTATAAGAATGAGCAAGAACAAGATCCCGAAGTAAAAGTAAGCGCTATGCTTGAGATGAACAAAATGCTGGCAACACCTGATTCATTGAAAGTAGAAGTACCGATTCCAACTGCAGGAGCTCATGTATTAGCCTCGCCAATTGTATCTAAGGATGTTGAAAGTGTGTACAGTGAAATAGAAAAATTTGCTATCCAGAAGTTAAAGCTGATTAAACAATAGAATAGCGTCTGCTACTTTTTCTTTTTCTTTTTATTCTGTTTCATTGAGTTAAAGAACTTAACCCAATTGAAAGGATTGAAGAAAGGATTTGTGCGTGGCATAAATCTGTCATTGGTGCTATTGGCCCACTGACTTAAATAATACCGTTGATTCATTGGGCCGTCCATCGGTGTTGTTTTCAACATCAATGCTAACAGTTCAGCATTCAGATTTCTAGAATCGATTTGATTATCAGGAGGAAGATTAAGAGCCAACACCGCTTCTTTAAAAACCTCTTCTGTTGGGAATGCTATTGCTTCAACGCTACCAACATCTACTATGTCTTCTGAAATTTCGAAAACTACAGTAAGAAATTCAGAGGGATGATTTGGTACAATATAGTGCTGTTTGGTATAGCCGACAGAACTTACAATTAAGCTATCGCCCACTAAAACAGGCATTGAGAAAAAGCCCACAGAATTGGTTGTAGTTCCACGTCCAGCTTTTGGAACATAAATATGAACACCAGGTATACCCGAAGTGCTATCATGTTGACTGAGAACAACACCCGACAATTGAATAACTCGTTTTTGATTTTGAGCCGAAGAGTCAAAGGTTGCAACAAGGCAAACAGCACAAAATAAGCTTAAAATGATATTTTTCAGAATATTATATTTCACGGCGGTCACATTCAAACCCAATTTTTCAAATATATATATTAGCACGAATAGTGCCTAATTTCTATACCTTTGGCTCATGTCTAAAGATGACGCATGAGGTTAAAAAGTTTCAATTTAACACTGGGGGCCCAGATTTTTAAAGCGTGTGCCGACGAATCGCGAGTACGAATTCTCCATCTGATTTTTATAAACGGAGAAATGTGTATTTCAGATTTGGAGCATATCCTGGAGTTCACGCAGGCTAAGACCTCTCGCCATCTTATCTACTTAAAGAATTCAGGTATTCTGTCCTATCGTCGTTACAATCATTGGGTCTTCTATCAGATAAAAGATGAAGTAGATGAGATTGTAAAACAGATTCTTTCTTTTTTGCGCAAAGATGCTCAGCTCCAGAAAGACCAACAGCTTTATCAAACCCTCTACTCCAATCGTGAGCTAGCCGTTAACAAAGCCCAAATACAACAGTGGCAAAAGAAATAAAACAGTCAATAATCCATCGAATTGACTATTGAATTTATGAACTACAAATGCATCTTCTTCGATCTTGATCATACGCTTTGGGATTATGAAACTAACTCAAGCGAAACACTGAAAGAGCTTTATGATTCTTTTTCATTGGCTGAGAGAGGTGTTACAAGTCCTGATCATTTTTGCGAGCAATTTAAGAAGGTGAATTTTCAATTGTGGGACTTATACGATCGAGGTTTAATTACCAGTGAGGTTATTCGCAAGGAACGTTTCAAACAAGTGCTTGAACCCTTTGGTGCACATGAAGAACAATTCTCTGATCATCTTTCAAAAGTCTATTTAAAGACTTGTCCGCTGAAAGGACATCTATTACCCAATGCACTTGAAATAGTGCAGTATCTTTCTGAAAAGTATAGTCTTACCATTGTTACGAATGGCTTTGAAGAAATTCAACCTGTTAAAGTGGCTTCGGGTAAACTCACTCCATACTTTAACCACATCATTACC
>Ga0310811_10010076_pt1 | contig 12211 bp, 7 predicted proteins | sample YCmetagenome_FD_207642 | JGI IMG/M metagenome (GOLD analysis project Ga0310811, IMG submission 207642) | Soil microbial communities from experimental microcosm in Duke University, North Carolina, United States - YC | ecosystem: Engineered > Artificial ecosystem > Soil microcosm > Unclassified ... | reverse complement strand
AGCCAGATGAAGTCGCCATCGTCGGGCCGACCTCGCTCGCGTTGAGCCTCGTCGCCGCCGGGCTGAAATTTCGCAAAGGCGACAATATCCTCATCTATCACGACGATTATCCGTCCAACGTCTATCCCTGGATGGCGCTCGCCGACCAGGGTGTGAAAGTCCGCCTGCTCAATACGCGCGGCCTCGGCATCATCCGCACGATTGACGTGATGGGCCAGGTGGACGAAGACACCAAACTTGTTGCGCTCGCCTCCAACCATTTCATCAGCGGCTACCGGCTGGAGCATGATGCCATCGGAAAATTTTTGCGCGAACGTGGAATTCTTTTCTGCCTCGACGCCATCCAGACGCTGGGCGCGTTTCCGACGACCGTGGAGAATGTGGATTTCCTCGCCGCCGACGCGCACAAATGGCTGCTCGGCCCGTGCGGCGCGGGTTTGCTCTACGTCAAAAACGATTTGCAGGCGAGCTTGAATCCGCCCATTTACGGCTGGCATAACGTCCGCAACCCGAACTTTGTCGCGCAGGAGAAAATTGAATTTCGCAGCGGCGCGGCCAAGTTTGAGGCCGGCACGCATAACCTAATCGGCCTCGTCGGCCTGCTGGCGGCCATGGAACTCACGTTGGAAATCGGCGTGGAAAACATAACCCGCGAACTGCTGCGCAAACGCGCTTGGCTTGTGCCGGCATTGCAGGCCAAAGGCTACGCCGTGCTGAACGCCGAACCAAAGGCGGAAAACGCCAGCGGCATCACATCCTTCTTTTTGCCCGGCCAGGATCTGACTCCGCTGCATCAGAAGCTGACTGATGCCGGCGTGAACACGTCTCTCCGCACCGACCGCAAAGGCCAGAAATACATCCGCCTCTCACCGCACTATTACAACACGGATGCGGAACTTCAGCGCGTGGTGGAATTGCTTTGAAAGACGCTGCCGGCAAATTGTTCAGTTCTCCCGGTGGCTGAATTCGCGGATCATGGCTTTCCACCATGAGGCCAGTTTTTCTTCGGGACGAAACCAGACTTGTTGATGCAGCCACACCATGACGCCTTGATCAGCCATCACGGCCATGCGTTCGGCGGAGGTTAATTTTTCCGGGCCGGCGGCAAGCAGTTTCTCGCCCAGCTCACGCGCGTGGTCGCCCCCCGCGCCGATGCGGGTCAAATGCTCGGCATACACGGGGTTTAATTTTTTTTCGCGCAGCAACGTCACATGAATGGCGTTGACGTAGGGATCCAGCACGGCTTTCGCTAAACCGTGATGTGTCCGGTTAAGGGAATCGTTTTCAGTCAGCTCGTGGATCTTCATCCGCGAACGGAGCGAAACCAGTTCCATCGGCGGACGGGTTTCTTCCGGGGTCAGAAAGAGGCCCAGGCCTTTTGCCCGCGCGCCCAGACTGCGGCGGCTGGTGAACACGCTCAAAGGCACGGATAAAACCATGCCGGTCAGCACGGGCGTGAACCACCAGAACAAATCCGGTTCGAGCCGCCACATGAACCAGCCCCAGACGACGCCGATAAGCGTGTGACCCCAATGCCGTTGAACTGCGTAGAGCCAGTCCGTGCCGTCGGCGGAACGCTTTTGCGTGGTCCAGCCGACGCTGATGCCTGCGAGGTTTGTCAGCACAAAGCGCGTATGCCAGAGCATGAGCAAGGGCGCGTGCAGCGTGGAGAAAATGGTTTCGCCGATGACCCCGCAGGTGGCTTTGAACAGACCGCCAAACTGGGCGCGACGCGGCCAGTCGCGGGCCAGGTCAATCAGCGAAAGAAATTTCGGGAGCATGATGACGGCCATGCAAATCACGAAAATCAAGAGCGCGTGCTGCGTGCCGCTCAAATTTTTCAGGTAAGGATTGAAGGATTCAACGGTGATGTAAGAAAGACCGGTGGATTTCTGCATGTAATAAATCCAGTTGAACACGACCAGAAACGCGAGCCAGAGCGGACTGGCGACATAGCCGAAAATCCCAAGGATGAGATGCAGCCGGCTCACGCCGCGCAGGCCCTTGGCGAAAAGCACCAGGCCGTGTTGCAGATTGCCCTGGCACCAGCGGCGTTCGCGCTGGGCGTTTTCAATCAACGCCTGCGGGGCCTCCTCATAGCTGCCTTCAAGGTCATAAGCCATCCAAACTTCCCAGTTTTCGCGCAGCATCAGGGCGGCTTCCACGAAATCGTGCGAAAGGATTTGTCCGCCGAACGGCTTGCGTCCGGGCAGTTGCGGGAGGTCGCAGAACTGCATGAACGGTTCGGTGCGGATGATCGCGTTGTGACCCCAGTAGTTGCCGAAGTCGAGCGCCCAATAGTTCAACCCGGCGATGAACACCGGCGCGTAGAGGCGGTTGGCAAACTGCTGGATGCGCCCGAACAGCGACTCGGCATTCACGAGCGACGGCACGGTTTGAATCAAGCCGACGGCCGGATGCACCTCCATCAATTTCACCAGGTCCACCAAAGTTTCGCCGTGCATGACGCTGTCGGCGTCACAGCAGACGAAGTAGCGGTAGCGCTTGCCCCAGGTGTTCAAGAAATCGCGGATGTTGCCGCTCTTGCGCTCTTCATTGAACAGGCGACGACGGTAGTAAATTTTCCCCAGCGCGTCGAGGTCGCGCACAAGTTCACACCAGCGAGTTTCCTCTTCGACCCAGTTATCTGGATTCGTCGAGTCGCTCAGGATAAAAAAGTCAAACTTGTCAATCTGGCCGGTGCGCACCAGCGACTCATAGGTGGCGCGCAGTCCGGCAAGCACGCGAACCGAATCTTCGTTGTAAATCGGGAAAATGATGGCGGTGCTGGTGCCGTCAATGGTTCGTTCCTTGAACGGCTGGAGCGCGGTGATCCGCCGGCGCGTGCCGTAGATGCGGATGAAAAGACCGTAAACGCCGTGCATGCAGCCAATCGCCGTGAGCAGGAATAAGATCGCGAACAGCACCAGCAACACGGTGCGCGACGTGCTCCAGCCGGTGCGCCAGAGCAGGTCGGCAAACAGCAGCGAGACCAGGCCGGTGAGAACGAGCGCGGACGTAAAAAATAAAAACAGCCGCCAGCCATGGTGGAGGCGCGGAGCCGGAAGCGGTGTGATGGTCGGAGTGCCGGGCATTTTACTTGAACCAGTAAACCAGCAATGACCAGCGGTTGGCGAGCTGTTCAAAGCCGCCGTGGGTTTGCCAAAAAATCGCGACGAGCAGCAGGGCGATCAACACCCACACAAGCACCATGCGAACGTAGGGCAGTTTGCCCAGATTCGAAAGCGTGGTGATGGGGCCGAGATCCAGCGGACGCGGAGTCATCTTGGACAATTGAAAATCCGGCCCGGCGCGAAAAAAACTTTCGCGCATGGCGGCCACGAATTCTTCGGGCCACGGCCCGGGGCGCAGAAACTGGTCCTGCCATTTGCCGGGCATGTCCGCGAGCAGCAAGGCGAGGCGGCCACGCGTGGAAAGCGTCTGTTCACTGCCAATCGGCGAGGTTTGCAGCACTTCCGCAAACCAACCGGTCACGACGCGATCCATCTCCTCGGCGGCGATTTCGGTGGCGTTGCGGAGCGGTTCGGCAGGGGCGCGGCGCTGGGCGCGCTCCAGGACGCGCAGCACGATCTCGCCGAGCAGCGGCTTGTTGCGGATGCGGAGCGCGTGGAAATAATTTTCCACCTTCAAGTAGGCCGCGTTCCACTCCTCCAACGAGCGCCCGGCGATTTCACCGGAAATATCCGGCGGAATGTTCAGGGCTGGCTCCATTGATAAACCCAGGTTTCGCCAACGACGTTTGTGCCCTGCTGCAACGAACAGCGCAGATCCACCGGATCATGGTTGCCGTCCGCCGGCTTCATCTTCAAAATCACCCGCCACGTTCCGAGAAACGGGTTGCGCACAACCAGCGTGTCCGCGATGTGAGCGTTGCCACTGCAATTCGCGACGGCCACCGGCGGCTTGTCTCCAGGCATTTTGTCGAACTTCGGCCCGTCGAAATCCAGGACGAACTGCCGGGCGCCGGGAAACTGCGCGTCCGGCCCGATGCGCGTGGCCACCACGCGGTTTTCCGAACGCTTCACATCCGCCGCGCCGTCTTCCCAATGCAAGGTGTAACCGAACCGGAACGGCTCCAGCGGCGCGGGTTTGGCCTTCGGATCCCAAAACGCCACGATGTTGTCGAGCCCCTCGTAGCCGGTGCTCAATTCGACGAGATGCAGGTCGCCGTCACCCCAGTTGCCGTCCGGCTCCACCCATACGCTCGGCACTTTTTGATAGAGGTTGAACATGTCCTGATAGGCGGAAAAATTCCGTTCGCGCTGGATCAGCCCGTAGCCCTTGATATTTGGCGCGTGGAAAACCTGATGGTGCATCGCGGGCGGATTGTCGAGCGGCCGCCAGAAAACTTCGCCGTTGCCCATGTGGACGAGCAACCCGTCACTGTCATGAACTTCCGTGCGATAGTCGTCAAACTTGCGTTCCGTGTTCTTGCCGAACCAGAACATGCTGGTCAAAGGCGCCATGCCGATGGTCTTGAGCGGCTTCCGGTCCTTGTTCACGGCGAGGATGTTTTTCGGCTCGCGGAAATACAGCACCGTTCTGATGCTCACCGTGGTCGTGTCACCAGGACGAATGAGAAATTCATACGCGCCCGTGCAGCTCACGCTGTCGAGCAGCGCGTAAAGCCGCAGTTCCTTGTCCCCCCAGCCCGGCTTGCCGAGCCACCAGTCCGTGAAGATGGGAAATTCCTCCGGCCGGTCGCCTTCGCCGCAATCCAGCGCCAGGCCGCGCGCGGATTCACCATAATGCTGGCCTTTGCCCAACAGCCGGAAATAGCTCGCACCGAGAAACGCGCCCAGTTCATCCAATTGATCGGGCTGATTGAGCGGATACAGCACCCGGAACCCGGCGTAACCAGTCTTTGCCGGAATTTGATCCGCAATGTCCAGCTTGCCGTAATCGAAAAAATCCTGCACGAAGCGGATGGGCTGCGTGTGCAGGAGCGTGAACTCGTTCATGTGAACCGGCTCCTGATAAAGATAGCCCGGGTGAAAAAATTCGATCCGAAACGGCAGGTTGTCCGCTGCCCACAGCGCTTTGTCACGGCGGAAACGGATTTCGCGGTATTTGTCGTAATCGAGATTATCCTGCCGCAGCACCTTGGGCAGGTCGGCGCGCGGCGAATGAAACGGCGACTTGGCCCGTTCGAGGGCACGTTGCGCCACGTAGCCGAGGTTCACTTCGGCGGATTCCGCGCCAAAGCCCGCCGACACGGCCAAAAGATTCCCGATGAAAATGAATAGGCAACAGGGCCGCCACATGTTGAAACCATGGAAAACCAAACCCATGCCATTTGCAAGCACCGCCCGTGCCACTGCGGAACGACGGGATAATTTTTGTCAATCCAAAGTTTGCCGGCCACGAAGATTTCCAAGTGCTGGCCCCGACGTTATTCACGGGCAATCTGTTTGAGTTGATCGGCAATCTTTTGTTTCAGTTCTGTATTCCAATAAACATCCAGCGCCGGCGCGATTGTTTCGACCAGTGGCTGGCCAGGTTTGGCTGTGCGCACTTGCTGTGCGCAGTCCTGGATGAATTTTACCTGAGCTTTGCTCATTACCATCGTTAAGACGCCTAGTTGGGATTCGTTAAAATGACTTAGCGTGGTGGCAACTTGGGCGGCAAACTGACCGGCAAGATAATGTTCATCGAGTAACACCTGATAATCGCGTCGGAATGCATCCATCGAGATCTGCTGCAAACCCCGCTGGGCGATCTTTTTCGCAGTGAAAGGTTCAACCGCCTTCAGCAGCCGCGCGCTGGCAAGGCAGCCGATGGGGCCGGTTTCGGGAGAGGCAGAGATTTCGGTCATATCCGCCGGCAAATAGGTCGTTTGGCCACGAAATAAAAGGGCGCTGTCTCGCAAAAGGATTTCAGGCCAGGATCGGGGCGGAAAAATCTTGTCGCCGAATACCAGAACTCCTTGGGATATGGCGGCCAGTTCGGTTTGCATAAACCCGTCATGGTCGGGTTGTGCTTTTGGTTGTTGCGGGATTTGAAAACCCTCCGCTGTGGCGTTCGTCGTTTCTTCAAGCTCTTTGAAGATTGTCAGGGCTTCGAATAGATCCTCGTTTCCCAGTTGGCGTAACAGTGCCGGGATTTGCGCGCCCGTGGCCTTGGGAAGTATTGCGTTCAAGTAGGATTCAACCATGGGCAATTGCACCAGTTCGCTGCCCAAAAAGCCGATGGCCGAGCTGAACGGAGCATTGGTCCGGCAGACATTTGTGAACCCAGCGCCGGCTTGCTCAATCTGTGAACATGCTGATTCAAAAGCTTCCGGCTCGAAGTGCAAATCTAACCCGGCGTGGGACGATTCCCCGGATTTAAAAGTGAATCCGATGAGCCGACCGGTCCTGGCATCAAGTTTAAGGACCGAATTGGCATTGCTGCAGATGAGTTCATTGTCGGCAAACCAACTCGTGCGTTTTTTGGGATCCGCCAATCGCACAAATGCCGCCGGGGCCAAACTCATGCTCAAAGCGTAGGGAGGCATGTTCGTCCTTTCGTCAAGGCTCTCAAATCCGGCCCCGATGGTTAGATTCGCGGTATTCCCATCCGCTCCCGGCGCGCTGGTTTCGACGGTGATATAGCTTTTGAACTGTTCAGTTGAAAAACGAGTTAGGTATTTTTGTTGCAGTCTGGGCACGTAAAGCGCGATTTCGCTGGATGATGCTACGAGCGCGTGGCGGAGCCGGTTCGTGCCGGAAACAGTTTCGTTTTCCAGAACCAGCAAGCCCCGGTGCGGTGCCAGAATACATTGCAACGTCAAAGCCGCCTCGGAATAACCCGAAACCGATATTACCGCCTCGTCCCGGGTGTTCCCCAGTTGTGCAAGCCATTCACGAGCTTTTAGCAGGGTTTCTTCGGTGGGCTTGAACTTTTCAGTCAACGGCGGGCTGTCATTATTTTCCAGCACGTTAATGGTCAGTTTCAAGCGTCCGGCGTCATCTGGCGCGCTGGCCAGGACTGAATTGGTCAGGAAGCGGGCGGAATGATAAAGCCGGTCATTGATGGATGCGGCCAGATCGCTGGTATATTTCATGCCCGGCTTCAGGTCCAGATAGGTCAACAAGGCTTCACGACTGTTCTTCTTGTTTCCGACCACCTCAATTTGGTCAATGGTGGCGGGCGGACCTTCCTCGGCAATTTTCACTTGTAACGTTGCGGTTCGGGTCGCGGCATTGGTCACAACCTGAAGACTGAACCGGGACCGATAGAAACCGCATTCGGCCAATGTGTTTTTGACCCGGTCGCACAGGGATTGCAAACTGAGGTTGTCAAATTGCGCTGGCTGGCCTTCGCTCCAAATATTTGAGTTGTTGGTTCCGGTGGCTGCGCTCCGATTGGCCGGCGCATTGTCCAGGAATTGAAACGGCAGTGGTAAAGCGCCGGTGCTGGCGTTGGTTTCCGTCAATGACTTAACGATGCGTTCCATCGGCATCTTCTGCGCGCCGATCACTTCAACCGGACCAGACAGGTAGCGAGCGCCTTCCTGGATCAGAACGCTGACCCGGTCCGCGTTGGCGTCATAGCTGGCCGCAACCTGGGCATTGGGGAAACCACAGTGCTGATAGCCAAGACGCAAATGGCTCTCGATTGCCGCCAAAAAAACCTCACGTGGAGCAAGCGGATGCAACAATTCAGGAAAATCAAACGTGGTGTTTAATCCGGTCCAAAGACCCCGGGCAGAAAATGTGGCGTTGCCATGAAAGTCCCATCGGTCGAATTCCCGCAGATTTCCGACTTGAGGTGTGACTGCCGCTTCGGCTCCGTGAACCAGACTAAACTCGCCGCCGAGCGATAGCAGCAAAAGAAAACCAGCGATCGTAGGAATCTTCATATCGGTTTTGATTTCATTTCCCGATGATCCCCATGCCCGTCAGCAAAGTCCCATGGGTTTTATCACCGGGAAAAGTAAAGCATTCATCCCCTGTTGCAATCTGGTTTTAATCCAGCGTCTGCCGGTAACGCTTGATGCCGATGGTCAGCACCACCATCACAAACAGCGCGATGGGCCACAAATCTGGCACGCATTCCGCGATGCCGTTTCCCTTGAGCAGGATGCCGCGCACGATGCGCAGGAAATGCGTGAGCGGCAGGCATTCGCCGATGTCCTGCGCCCAGCCCGGCATGCCGCGGAACGGAAACATGTAGCCGGACAACAGCAGCGACGGCAGGAAGAAGAAAAACGCCATCTGCACCGCCTGCAACTGGTTTTTGGCGAGGGTCGAAAAGGTGATGCCCACCGCGAGGTTGGCCACGATGAACAAAAACGTCAGCGCCAGCAGCAGCCACACGCTGCCGAGCATCGGCACATCGAACAGAAATTTCGACGCGATCAAAATCAGGAACACCTGCACATAGCCGACCATGATGTAGGGGATGATCTTGCCGATGATGACTTCGCCCGGATGCGCGGGCGTGGAGAGGAGATTTTCCATCGTGCCGCGTTCGCGTTCGCGTGTGATGGCGAGGCCGGTGATGATGATGAGGGTCATCGTCAGCATCACGCCCATGAGGCCGGGCACGATGTTGTATTGGGTGATGCTCTCGGGATTGTAATGCTGGTGCATGACCAGGTTGAACGGCGTCGCGCCAGCCCGCAGCTTGGTCAGTGGCCCGGTGAGATCGCGGTTCAACACCGTGATCGCGAGCTGGGAAACGGTCGCCGAGGCATAGCCAACGGCGGATGGATCCGTCGCATCGGCTTCGATGAGCAGATCCGGTTTTTCACCGCGCAGAAGTTTTCGCGAGAAATCCACCGGCACCGTCACGGCGAACTGGACTTTTCCCTCGGCGAGCCATTCGTTGATTTCCTCCGTGCTGTGCGCCTCGCGCGTGATGTCGAAATAGCTGCTGTTGCGCAAGGCCCAAACCAGCGTGCGCGAGAACGTGCTGTTGTCCGCTGCGTAAATCGCCGTGGGCAGATGCTTGGGATTCGAGTTGATGGCGTAGCCGAAGAGGATGAGCTGCACCATGGGAATGCCGACCATCATCGCAAACGTCACACGATCGCGCCGCATCTGGATGAACTCCTTCAACACGATGGCAAAAAAACGCTGGAGGCTGAAGCTCACGAGAAATTGTCCTTCGCGGTTTCCATCAGGCTGATAAACACGTCTTCCAGGCCCGCTTCAATTTGCGCCCACTGGTGTCCGCCGCTCATGAATGGCGTGATGGCGGCCCGCATTTTTTCCGCGTCGCGCCCGCTGACGTGCAACGCCGTGCCAAACGCCACGACCTGTTCCACGCCCGGCAGGCCGCGGAGTTTTTCCGCAAGCGCGGGCAGGCTGGCACCGGAAACTTCCCAAGTCGTCAGGTTCGCGGCCTTGACGACTTCCTCCACCGTGCCGTGCGCGAGCAGATTGCCATAGGCGATGTAGCCGAGCCGGTGGCACCGTTCCGCCTCGTCCATGTAATGCGTGGTGATCAGCACGGTCAGCCCGCCGGCGGCAAGCTGGTGGATTTCGTCCCAAAAATCGCGCCGCGCCTTCGGATCCACGCCTGCTGTCGGCTCGTCGAGCAGCAGCAGTTGCGGATCGTGAATCAGACAGGCGGCGAGCGCGAGCCGCTGTTTCCAGCCGCCGGACAAAGTTCCCGCCAACTGGTTGCGTCGTTCAACCATGCCGAGGCGCTCCAGGCTTTTTTCGACGGCATTTTGCCGCTCCGGAACGGCGTATAAGCGCGCAATGAAATCAAGGTTTTCCTCGATGGTCAGGTCTTCGTAGAACGAAAATTTCTGCGTCATGTAGCCGACGCGTTTTTTGATCGCGGCGGATTCGCGGCGGAAATCGAGGCCAAGGCAGTTGCCCTCGCCGCCGTCGGCCGTGAGCAGGCCGCAGAGCATCCGCAGGAACGTGGTTTTGCCGCTGCCGTTCGGGCCGAGGAAGCCGTAAATCTCGCCGTGCCGCACCTGCATGGTGATGTCGTTGACGACCGTGCGCGTCCCGAATCTCTTCGTGACGCCGCGCACGTCAATGGCGAAGGCGGAAGTTTCCATGCGTCAAACCCCGCGTTGTTCTGGCGGCCAGATGATCTTGTGCTGCTGAATCTGGAACCGCACCGGCAGTGCATCGGCGATGATTTTTTCCGCGAGATCCTTGCGGGAAATAGGGGTGAGTCCGACGGGAACCGGCTTGAGCACCTTGCTCTGCTGTTCCGGCGCGAGCGGATGCACCCACGAAAACAGCAGCGGACAGATCGAATCCAGCTGGTGCGCGGCGATCTGTGCCTTGGCCCACTCGTAATCTTCCAGCGCGCCGATGACGAACTTGATTTCGTCCGTTGCATTCAAGTGCGCGATGTTTGCGACGAGATTTCGCGCCACCTCGCCGCTGGACGGGCATTTCATGTCCATGATGCGATGGACGCGCGGATCGATCTTGGAAATATCATGCGCGCCGCTGGTTTCGATGAGCACAGTGAAGCCGTCGTCGCACAGCGCCTGCATGAGCGGCAGGGAATTTTTCTGAAGCAACGGCTCGCCGCCGGTCAGCTCGACCAGAGGAAGTTTGGGACTCGTGGAACTCGTCCCTCCGGAAAATGGTTTTGCGAGCCGCTTCACTTCTGCCAGAACTTCTGCAAATTCTTTCTTCTTTCCTTCGGTGAAGGCATAGGCGGTATCGCAATAGGAGCAGCGCAGGTCGCAGGCGGTGAGGCGGATGAACACACAGGGCAGCCCGGCAAAGGTGCTTTCACCTTGCAGGCTGAGATAGATTTCGTTGACGACGAGGGTGCCGGTCACGGCGACAGTTTAGCGGAGTTGTCCGAAAAATGAAATGCGCTTTGCGGGTTGCGAGTTGGATTTTGGCGCGCGGTGGATTATTTTCCCGCGAACATATTCAGAAGCATTGATGAAATCCTTTAATTTCAGAGCTGCGGTTCTCGTCGGTGCCGCGATTTTATGCATCCAGTCGGTTGCCCGGGCGCAATCTCTGGATCAGATCGGCGTCACGCTGCTGCGAGCGACAACCACGAACTTGAACGGAGCCGGCATCCGCGTGGCACAGGCGGAAGCCAACAACGACGGTAATCCAAATAATCCCAGCGCCTTTGAAGTGAATCCGGCCACGGTCAATCAGCCCGTCAGCCTTTTCACTTATGTTTCCGCCGATGGCAGCAGCAGCACTTTCACGAATTCCGTAGGCACCGAATCTGGCCATGCTGACGCAGTCGGCGGATATTTCTATGGACTGACCGGCGGCGTGGCGACGAACGTGATTCATGTGGACAATTACGATGCCGACTATTTCTTCAACAATCTTGTTTCCGCCACCTTGCCGGCCAGCATCAATGCACCGGTGGCCAATCAAAGTTTCATATTTTGCAACGCCGATTACAGCCATTTCCCGGTTAGCACGGAACAGCAAATTGATTCGCAATACGATGATTATGCGGCCCAGTTCAAAACCTTGTTTGTTTCCGGCGCGGGCAACGGCGGGCCGACGAACCAGGCACAAGTGTTCCCGGCCGCCACCTGCTACAACGGCCTCGGCGTGGCGGCTTACGGCGGCAGTTCGTGCATCGGCCCGACCCTGGACAACGGCCGTTGCAAGCCGGACATCACCGCGCCCGCCGGCGCGACCAGTTTTTCCACGCCACAAGTTTCTGGCGCGGCCGCGATATTGATGCAGGCGGCCCTGCGCGGCGACGGCGGCAGCGATACCAATTCCGCCTTCGATCTCCGGACAATAAAGGCCCTGTTGCTGAATGGCGCGGTGAAGCCAGCGAACTGGACCAATTCAAATTCCTCGCCGCTGGATGCGCGTTACGGCGCGGGCATCGTGAATGTCTTTAATTCCTACCATCAACTCGCCGGCGGCAGGCAGGATTTCACCATTTCCAGCAGCGTTTCTTTGAATGCCGCGCATCCGCCGACCGGCGCGACCGGCACCATCGGCGTTTTGAGCGGTTGGAATTTCAGCACCAATTCAAGCGGCGTCAATTCCGACACCGTGCAGCATTATTATTTCAACGTCACCAATGGCGTGACCGGCGCGAAATTTACCACCACGGCCACGCTGGTTTGGAACCGGCACAAAGGCCAGTCCGGCATCAACAACCTCAACTTGTTTCTCTACGACTGTGCCAACAGCAACCTGATTGCGTCCAGCACGAGCGCCGTGGACAATGTCGAACATATCTTCGTCTCGCAACTCGCGCCCGGCCGCTACGACTTGCAAGTGTG
>Ga0310811_10010075_pt1 | contig 12212 bp, 11 predicted proteins | sample YCmetagenome_FD_207642 | JGI IMG/M metagenome (GOLD analysis project Ga0310811, IMG submission 207642) | Soil microbial communities from experimental microcosm in Duke University, North Carolina, United States - YC | ecosystem: Engineered > Artificial ecosystem > Soil microcosm > Unclassified ... | reverse complement strand
GCCAGCGTGGCAACGCGCCCGCGCGGCGTGCGCTGCAAGAATCCCTGCTGGATCAGGTACGGTTCCAGCACGTCTTCGATCGTATCGCGCTCCTCGCCGATGGCCGCGGCCAGGTTGTCGACGCCCACGGGGCCGCCGTCGAACTTGTGGAGAATGGCTTCGAGCAGCTTGCGGTCCATCAGATCGAAGCCGACCGGATCGACGTCGAGCATGACCAGCGCGGCGTCGGCGACGCGCGCGGTAATCGAGCCGTCGGCCTTGACCTCGGCGTAATCGCGCACGCGTCGCAGCAAGCGGTTGGCGATCCGCGGCGTGCCGCGCGCGCGCTTGGCGATTTCGAGCGCGCCGTCAGGATGAATCTGTGCGCCGAGCAGCGCCGCCGAGCGCCGTACGATGCGAGCGAGCTGCTCGGCGTCGTAGAACTCGAGGCGCGCGACGATGCCGAAGCGATCGCGCAGCGGATTCGTCAGCATACCCGCGCGCGTCGTTGCACCGACTAGCGTGAAAGGTTGCAGATCGAGTTTCACGCTGCGCGCGGCCGGCCCCTCGCCGATCATGATGTCGATCTGATAATCCTCGAGCGCCGGATACAGGATTTCCTCGACGACGGGCGAGAGCCGATGAATTTCGTCGATGAATAGGACGTCGTTCGCTTCCAGATTCGTGAGCAGCGCGGCCAAATCGCCCGCGCGTTCGAGCACGGGGCCCGACGTCTGCCGCAAATTTACGCCCATTTCGCGCGCGATGATGTGCGCAAGCGTCGTCTTGCCGAGGCCCGGGGGCCCGAACAGGAGGACGTGGTCGAGCGCTTCGGAGCGGCGTTTCGCGGCTTCGATGAAGATCTCGAGCTGCCCGCGCACTTTCTCCTGCCCGACGTACTCGTCGAGCTGACGAGGGCGCAGCGCACGCTCGAACGCTTCTTCGTGCGACGAGGCGGGCGTGGCGGAAATGATGCGCTCGGCGGCGAGCTTGTCGGTTTCGATCATGCGTGCCATTGTACCGCGCGCGCAGGCGGCTCAGAGGGGCGCCCCCGGCGCGCGAAGGCAATGCGCCGAGCCTACGCCTTCGACAGCGCCTTGAGCGCGAGCTTGATGCCTTCGGAGACGCCCGTGCCGGCCGGCACGTTCTTGATCGCCGCCAGCGCCTCTTTCTCCGAGTACCCGAGCGCGAGCAGGGCGTTGAGGATGTCGGACGCGTGATCCGACGGCGAGGCGGCCGCCGCGGCCGCACCGATATCGGCGCCGAGCTTGCCCTTGAGTTCCAGCATCAGCCGTTCGGCCGTTTTCTTGCCGATGCCGGGCACGCGCGTAAGGCGCGCGGCGTCTTGCAGCGTGACGGCTTGGGCGAGCTCCTGCACGCTCATGCCGGAGAGGACGGCCAGCGCCATGCGGGCGCCGATGCCGCTGATCTTGAGCAATTCGCGAAACGTCGCGCGCTCTTGCGCCGTGCCGAAGCCGTACAGCAAGTGAGCATCCTCGCGCACGATGAGCTGCGTGAGCAGGACCACTTTGTCGCCCGTCGACGGCAGGTTGTAGAACGTGCTCATCGGCACGTCGACTTCGTAGCCGATGCCGTTGCAATCGACGAGCAGATGGGGCGGATTCTTTTCGAGCAGAATGCCGGCGATGCGACCGATCATGGGAAGTAGGCGTGGACCGAAAGCGCGAGTGTAGCGTACGGCGGCGCTCGGCCAGCAACCTTGCGGCGAAGTGGCGGAGCGCCGATGTGGCGAAGTTGGCTCGGTTCGCTATCCCACGAGGCGGCCACGCCGCACGCGCAGCCCTTTCTTGGCGAGCGCGGGTGCAATTGCGCCGAGCGTATTGAGCGTATTGCCGCCATGGGCGTGGCAGATCGCCATGCCGAGCGCGTCGGCCGCGTCGGTGCCCGGCACGCCGGTCAAGCTCAGCAGCCGCACGACCATTTGCTGCATTTGATCCTTCGTCGCGCGGCCATATCCGACGACAGCCTGTTTCAACTGCAGCGCGGTGTACTCGGCTACCGGCACGCCGCCGGATACGAGCCCGCAGATCGCCGCGCCGCGGGCTTGGCCGAGCAGAAGCGTCGATTGCGGATTGACGTTGACGAAGACCTTTTCGATGGCCGATTGATCGGGCGCGTGCTGACGAATCAACGCAGACACGCCCTCGAAAATCGTGCCGAGACGGGAGGGCAGATCGCCGTCTCCCGTGCGAATGACGCCGCTCGTTACATAGGTGAGACGCTGCCCCGTTTGCTCGATGACGCCAAAACCCGTGACGCGCAAACCGGGGTCGATGCCGAGGATTCTCATGTACAAAAACCGGACGAAGTGCCCGGAATACTACAACGAACGAGGCGGCGCGCCTATCGGACGATCCGCGTGCCGCCCCGTTTCCCTTAAAGCCGGCCGCGCGCCTCGATCGGCCAGATATCGACGAGCGCGTCGTCATCGACCACGTGGTACCGATCGTACAGATTGACCGTGGGATCGCAGTGCGGGGTGACGAATTCGATGTGTGCGCCGAGCGAAGGCCGATGCGCCGCATCGACGATGAGTTTGCCGTGCTCGTCGCCGAAAAACGCATACTCGGACGGGCCGCCGACGCCGCGTGCAGCGACGGGCAAGCCGCTGTCGGTGGCGAATGCCTTCGTGCCGGCGTCGATCGTGACCCACGATGGCGCCTGTGTGCTCACGACCGTGCTCTGCACGAACAGCGAAGTCTCGAACGGCGAGGCGCGGCCGTCATCGGCCAGGACATGCTCGTACTCGGCGTCCATGAACACGTAGGAGCCGGGCTGCATCTCGGTGAACACCCCGGCTGCGGCGTCCATATCGTGCGTGCCCGTTCCGACCCCTGTCACGATCTCGATCGGCATGCCGGCCGATTCGAGCGACGCGACGAGCGCCGCCACTGTGCTGCGCAGTTGCGCCGCTGCTTCGTCGCGCTGCGTGCGGCCTTCGATATGTTGTAGATGTCCGCCGTAGGCTTGTACGCCGCGCAGGTTCAGCGAACCGGATTCGGCTATCGCGCGTGCCAGTGCCAGCGCGGCGCGTTCATCGACGACGCCGGTTCGGTGATACCCCGAGTGATAATCGATGAGCACGTCCAGAGGGTAGGCAAGCCGTGCCGCATGGACGGCCAGTTCCGCCACGTTACGGGCGTCGTCCACGACGACCATCAACTGGCGTGGACCGGCTTCTTCTGCGAGCCCGACGAGCCTGCGCAGCTTGTTCGAACCGACGATGGGCGAGGTGACGAGCACGCCCGGCACACGGGCTTCGATCATCGCCTCCGCTTCGCCGAGGGTGGCGCAGCTTACGCCGAGCGCGCCGGCCTCGATCTGCATATGGGCAATGCGAGCCGACTTGTGGCTCTTCACGTGAGGGCGCAACCCGATGCCGTGGTGATTGGCCGTCGCCGCCATCTTCGCGATGTTGCGTTCGAGCGCTGCGCGCTCGAGCACCAGGGCGGGCGTGTCGAGCATGTGCCTGCCGCCGGCGACGCCGAGCAAGTAGGCATTTGGGCCTTGGGAGCGAAAACGTAACACGAGGACTCCTACGTGCGAGGTCCGACGACTCTATCGAAAAACGTCGTGGGCATGTGTTGATGGACGCGGGCTTCGACTAGGCGGTCGCGCATGTTTGCTACGGGAATGCCGGCAGTCGCCATTCTGCCGGCGATGCTGCGCAGCGCCTCGCGAACGCTGGTTTCCGTATCGGGGACGAATCGCCGCATCGACCGCGTGATCGCATCGGCGTCGTAACCCAGCGCCAGTAAAAAGGCGACCTCGTGCTCAAGGCGGGATAGCCGCCCGATACCGTCGATGACTTCGCTATCCACGCGCTCGATGCTGCAACCGCACCCGAACTGAGACCAATATTCGGGGAATAACGCCGTAAATCGAGCGAGGTTCGTTTCATAGGCGCAATAGACGACGCCCAGGACCGATTTCGACGGACGGTGCTTCAGCAAGAACTTATCGAATATGAGCGCGCCCAGTCCCGTATCGTATCGATGGATATTGAGCACCGATTTGAGCGCCGCAACGTCGCCAAGCTCGATCAAGCGCTGGTCTTCGCGCACATAGCAGTCGGCGAACGCCGCCGTCCCTTCACAGGGCATGTCGCGATCCATTCGCCCGCTCACGTCCTTGCCGCATGGCAGCCCGACTATGCGCCCGTAGGAGTCGCTAGCGGTGAAATGTCGCGACCGGATATCCTTTGCTCCGGCAATGAGGCCATTGCCTGACGATGCGACTTCGATCGTTCGCGCGAACCGTTCGATGAAGGAACGATGTTCGTGGGTGAAGTGCTCCGGCTCAACGAGGGAATAGGGCATAGGTCGGATCTCGGTCGTGGCTCGAGCGCTAAGGATGACAGCACCTTTGACCCGGCAGCCCGTGCATGGCCAAAAATCGGACCGATGGAAGCGAGGCAAATGCCCCACTGCGCAAGGGGCCTGCAAAAGGCATGAAAAAACCCGGCCGAGGCCGGGTTTGTCTGCCAGCGATGCGAACTCGCACGCTTGAACGATCGATACGGCTTCGGTAGCGATCAGTGACGGAAATGCCGCACGCCCGTCATGACCATGGCGATGTTGTGTTCGTCGGCCGCGGCGATCACTTCGTCGTCGCGCATCGAGCCGCCCGGGTGGATGACGCAAGTGGCGCCTGCCGCCACGACGACGTCGAGCCCGTCGCGGAACGGGAAGAATGCATCGGAGGCCACGGCCGAGCCCTTCAGCGAAAGCCCGGCATTTTCGGCCTTGATGCTCGCGATGCGCGCCGAATCCACGCGGCTCATCTGGCCGGCGCCGACGCCGAGCGTCATGCCCTTGCCGCAGAACACGATCGCATTGGATTTCACGAACTTCGCGACGCGCCAGGCGAACATCAGATCGTCCATTTCCTGCGGCGTGGGATAACGCTTCGTCACCACGCGCAAGTCACGCGGCAGCACATTGCGCGCATCCGGCGACTGGACGAGCAACCCGCCGCCGACACGTTTGAAGTCGTACGTGTTGTGACCGTCGCCCAAGGCGATCTCGAGCACGCGGACGTTCTGCTTGGCGGCGAACACTTGCTTGGCGGCATCGGTCAGCGACGGTGCGATCAGGACTTCGACGAACTGCTTGACGACGGCTTGAGCAGCCGCTTCGTCCACTTCGCGATTGAAGGCGATGATCCCGCCGAAAGCCGAAGTCGGGTCTGTTTGGAATGCCTTCGCATAGGCCTGCGCAGGATCTTCCGCCACGGCCACGCCGCACGGATTCGCATGTTTGACGATGACGCAGGCCGGCGCGTCGAACGTCTTCACGCATTCCCACGCCGCGTCGGAATCGGCGATGTTGTTGTACGACAGTTCCTTGCCCTGCAGTTGACGATAGCCGGCCAGCGCGCCCGCGGGCATCTTCATGTCCCGGTAGAACGCCGCGCTTTGATGCGGATTCTCGCCGTAGCGCAGATCCTGAACCTTCTCGAATGCGACGTTGAGCGTGTTCGGATAGGCGACGCGCGACGAGTGTTGCAGCGCTTCGGTCAGGCTCGTCAAATAGTTTGTGATCGCGCCGTCGTATTGCGCCGTATGCGCGAACACCTTCGTTGCCAAGCGGAAATTGGTCGTATAGCCGACGCTGTTGCCGTTCGCACGCATTTCTTCGAGCACGGTTTCGTAGTCGGTCGGATCGACGACGACGGTGACGTCGCGATGATTCTTGGCCGCCGAGCGCAGCATCGTCGGACCGCCGATGTCGATATTTTCAATGGCATCCTCGAGCGTGCAGTCGTCCTTCGAAACGGTCGCGACGAAGGGGTAAAGATTCACGACGAGCAAGTCGATCGTCGGGATGTCGTGCGCTTCGAGCGCCGCCATGTGCTCGGGCAGATCGCGGCGGGCGAGAATGCCGCCGTGCACCTTCGGGTGCAGCGTCTTGACGCGCCCGTCGAGCATTTCGGGAAAGCCCGTGTAGTCGGCCACCTCGGTGACGGAAAGACCGGCTTGCCCGAGCAGCTTCGCCGTGCCGCCCGTCGACAGAATCTTGACGCCGAGCGAGGACAGCGAACGAGCGAATTCGACGATGCCCGACTTGTCGGAAACGGAAATGAGCGCTTGCTTGATCATGATGGGAACGATGGCCGGAAAGGAAACGAGGGTGGCGCGTTACAGCAGGCCGTGCTGCTGCAGCTTCTTGCGCAACGTGTTGCGGTTGATGCCGAGATAATCGGCGGCCAGCGACTGATTGCCGCCCGCCCGCTCGAGCACCACCTCGAGCATCGGTTTTTCGACGCAGGACATCACCATGTCGTACACGTCGTGAGGGTTGGCGCCGTCGAGGTCCTGGAAATACATGCCCAGGCTGTCGCGGACGCATTGTTCGATGTTGTGCTTGCTCATGCTGCTAAGGGTTCGTTTCGGTTCGGCTCGCCGCGCTGGGCCGTGTTTTCGGTCGAATCTTCGTCGACATAGACGAGGCGGTCCGACAGCGCCAGCTGCTCGTCGAAAAAAGCGTTGACGGCGACGAGCTGCTCGCGCGTGGTATCGAGCGTGTTCATCCGGTGCCGGAACGCATTGGCGCCGGAAAGGCCGCGAGTGTACCAGCCGATGTGCTTGCGCGCCGTTCGCACGCCCGTGTATTCACCGTAAAACGCGTAGTGATCTTCGAGATGCTCGTTCATCACTTGCCGGATTTCGGCGATGCGCGGCGGCGGCAGCAACTCGCCCGTCGTCAGAAAATGCTCGATTTCGCGAAAGAGCCAAGGGCGCCCCTGCGCCGCCCGGCCGATCATGATCGCGTCCGCGCCCGTGGCGGCGAGCACCGCGCGCGCCTTGGCCGGCGAATCGATGTCGCCGTTCGCAACGACGGGAATGCGCACGGCCGCCTTGACGGCCGCGATCGTTTCGTACTCGGCTTCGCCGTGGTAGAGGTCGGCGCGCGTACGCCCGTGGACCGTCAGCATCGAAATGCCGGCGTCCTGCGCCAACCGGGCGATGCGCACTGCATTGCGGTTGTCGCGGTTCCAGCCCGTGCGGATCTTCAGCGTGACCGGCACCGCGCCGGGGCCGACGCCGACCGCGCCGACGACCGCTTCGACGATGCGCACGACGAGCGGCTCGTTTTGCAGCAGCGCGGACCCCGCCGCGACGTTGCAAACTTTCTTGGCCGGACAACCCATGTTGATATCGATGATCTGCGCGCCGTTCTCGACGTTGTAGCGCGCCGCTTCGGCCATCATGGCCGGATCGGCGCCCGCGATCTGGACGGCGATCGGCTCGACCTCGCCGGCGTGATTCGCGCGGCGCATCGTCTTCTCGCTCTTCCAAAGCTGCGCATTGGATGCGACCATTTCCGAGACGGCGTAGCCCGCGCCCAGCCGCTTGCAGAGCTGGCGAAACGGCCTATCCGTCACGCCCGCCATCGGGGCGACGAAGAGGTTGTTGCGCAAAGTGTGCGAGCCGAGCGTTGGCATCATCGGATGGAGCGGCTGCCCGCGCCGCCGGGGCACGGGCGCGTGAAGGCGACCAGGGAAACGCGCATTTTACCGTTAACGGCGCGGGGGCACGCTTGGGACCGGTACGCATGACGTGTTGCGGCGGCGCGGCCGCCCCCAGGAACAGGCTTGCGGCCATCGTGCCCGCTGCTGCTCGGCTCGGCTAACGTGCCGTCTAAGCGCCTAGTGGCGCTGACCGAACATCATCTGGCGAGCCAACGCGGTCTTGGCCGGCGGCACGCACTCGAGCGCCGCGAGGGCAAGGCCGCGCAACATAGCCAGCGGGCCGAAATCGATCGTGAATGCGCGCGCGAGCGTGTCGGTGGCCCCGATTGTCAGGCGACGATCGAGCGCGCGCCGTCGCGCGAAGGCGGCCAGCGCTTCGGGCGTCGGCCCGTGATGGCCGAGGGCGTCGGCGAGCGCATGCGCATCGCGTAGCCCGAGGTTCAGGCCCTGTCCGGCGACGGGGTGCAGCGTTTGGGCGGCGTTGCCGATCGACGCGATGCGCCCTTCGACGAGCGAGTGCGCCGCGACGAGTCCGAGCGGGAACGCCGCGCGCCCTTTGATCGACTCGAAATGGCCCATGCGCTCGCCGAACGCACCGGCGAGTTCCGCAAGCAGGGCGGCGTCGGAGAGTTCGACGCGCCTTGCGGCTTGCTCCGGTTTCATGCACCAGACGAGCGCGAAATCGGCTTGGCGCACGCCGCCCATCGGCAGCAGAGCGATCGGCCCTTCGCTCGTGAATCGCTCCCAGGCCACGTGCGGTTGCGGGGCGGATACGGTAACCGTCCCGACGATCGCCGTTTGGCCGTAGTCGCGCGTTTCGCGTTTCGCGGCAAGGCGCGCCGCCGCCCGATCGGGCTCGTTTGCGCAAGGGGAGGGGCGTTGCGCGTGCGCCCCCTCGTCCCGATTCGGGCCGTTGCCGGCGGCGACGGCAACGTCTTCCGGTGCGTCGGCTCGCGCGTGGCGCGTTTTACTGTGTGCTTCGCCGTAAAGCCCGCCCTCGGCGTTGATGAGGACGCGGGTCTTCAACGTGCGCCGCACGTGAGCGCTGTCGATCGGCACGGTGACGAACTCGTCGCCCGGTTCGACGTGCGGGGCGGACGCGCGGCACGATGTGAACCAATGCGTACCGGTGCGCCGCACCGCGAGCGCCAGCGCGTGGACGATCGAGCCGTACCGCGCGACGTAGCCGAGCGCGGGCAGGCCATGCTCCCCGCGCTCGATCATCGTTCGGCCGAAACGCCCGCGCTGCGAGACATGGATGCGCTCGATCGCATTCGCATCGGCCGGCCACGCGCCGAACGGTTCGAGCAGCATGCGGCTTCCCTCGGAAACCGCGATGGCGCGCGGATCGCCGGCCGCTGCCTCCGGCTCGCGCGCGTCGACGAGCGCGACCGACAACGCGGCGGTGCCGCTGCGCCGTGCGAGCCAAGCCGCCAATGCAAGGCCCACAGGCCCCGCGCCGACGATCGTGACGTCGAACTCGTGCGGGGCGTGCAAGGGATGAATTTCGCTCATGGGTTCAGGCGTGCCTCCCCAGGGTCAAGCGGCGGCCGACCGCGTATCGGCTTCGCGCATCAGCGCTTCGATCGCGTCCGCTTCGACGGGGATGTCGCGCGTAATGAGCACGCAGCCGTCGTCGGTGACGATGGCGTCGTCCTCGATACGGATGCCGATGTTCCAATAGGCTTGCGGCACGTCGGGCGCCGCGCGCACGTAAAGGCCGGGCTCGATCGTCAGCGCCATCGACGCGCGCAGCGTGCGCCACGGCAGTGCGCCCGTGGCATCGGGCAACGCGGTGCGCTCGCGATAGTCGCCGCAGTCGTGCACGTCCATCCCGAGCCAATGGCCCGTGCGGTGCATGTAAAAGCGCGAATAGGCGCGCTCGGCAACGACGTCGTCGACCGACGAAAACTTCGTTCGATCGACGATGCCGGTATCGAGCAGGCCCTGCGCGAGCACGCGCACGGCGGCGTCATGCGGGGCTTCGAAGCTCACGCCCGGGCGTGTCGCGTCGATCGCCGCCTGCTGCGCGGCCAGGACGATGTCGTAAAGCTCGCGTTGGGCCGGCGAAAAGCGGCCGCCCACGGGAAACGTGCGCGTAATGTCCGATGCATAGCCGTCTAGCTCGCACGCGGCATCGATCAAGACGAGATCGCCGTCGCGCAGGACGGCATTGCCGGCCGGATAATGCAGCACGCAGGCGTTGGCGCCGGCGGCGACGATCGATCCGTAAGCCGGCGCCTGCGCGCCATGGCGGCGAAAGGTATACAGGAGCTCCGCTTCCAGCTCGTATTCCCGCATGCCTGGACGGCATGCCTGCATCGCGCGGCGGTGCGCTTGGGCCGAGATGCGCGCCGCCTCGCGCATGATCGCCAGCTCGTGCTCGTCTTTCAGAAGGCGCATGTCGTCGAGCATCGGCAGCAAATCGACGAGTTTGACGGGCGGCGCGATCCCGCTGCGGTTTTGCGCCCGGACGGCTTCCAACCAGCGCCGCACTTGGGCGTCGAGCTCGGCCGAGCGCCCGAATCCGTAGAAGAGCGCGGGGGCGTCGCCGATGATGCGCGGCAGTTGCGTATCGAGTTCTTCGATCGGAAAGGCGGCGTCGAAGCCGAACGCCTCGCGCGCGGCCTCGGGCCCGTAATGGAAGCCTTCCCAGGTCTCTCGCTCGGCGTTTTTCGTCCGACAAAAGAGAATCGAGGCCGGCTCCCCGGTTTGCGCCGTCGCGTCCAGCACCAGGAACGACTGGGGCTCGGAGAAGCCGCTCAGGTAGTAGAAGTAGCTGTCGTGGCGATACGGATAATCGGTATCGCGATTGCGCAGCGCCTCGGGCGCCGTCGGCACGAGCGCAACGCCGCCGCCCGCCGCGCGCAGGGCGGCGAGCAGGCGCTCGCGCCGCGCTTGGTAGACGGAGACGGCGATAGGGAATTCGGTCGGCGTAGTCATGCTGCGATTGTACTGCTCAATCGCGGCTGCTTCGCGGGGCGCCGGCATGGCCGCCAATGTCTCCAAACGGATATGTTGCCTCGTTCGCGCGCCGTTTTCGGCGTCGGCGACGTTATACTCTTTCTCGCACTTCGGCGGGCCGGACTCGAGGCTCGGGGCGCCCACTTGGCGCTCCACCTCGGTTGCCCTTCGAAATGACGCCGTCGGCGCGGCCCGTCGCCCGCGGCGCAAGCGTCCCGCGCGCACGACGCGGTGGACGCGAACGCCATTGCAAGGCGGGGTCCGGCGTTTTATTGAGAGAAATGCAGATGATGAAACTAATCGGTTCGCTCGCGAGCCCCTTCGTCCGTAAGGCGCGGATCGTGCTCGCCGAAAAGAAGATCGACTATCAATTCGTCCTCGAAGACGTCTGGTCGCCGGATACGACCATTCATACGTTTAATCCGATCGGCAAGGTGCCGTGTCTCGTCATGGAAGACGGGGAAGCCGTGTTCGACTCGCGTGTGATCTGCGAGTACGTGGACACGCTCTCGCCCGTGGGCAAGCTCATTCCCCAATCGGGGCGCGAGCGCGTCGAGGTGCGATGCTGGGAAGCGCTCGCCGACGGCATGCTGGACGCGGCCATCCTGATTCGGCTGGAAGGAACGCAGCGCGAGGCTGCTCAGCGCAGCGAGGGCTGGATCGCGCGTCAGCATCGTAAGATCGACGAAGGGCTCGTGGCGATGTCGCAAGGCCTCGCCGGCAAGCCGTGGTGCGCGAACAACCATTACACGCTGGCCGATGTCGCCGTCGGTTGCGCGCTCGGTTATCTGGATTTCCGCATGCCCGATTTGAATTGGCGCGAGAAATATCCGAATCTCGACAAGCATGTCGGCAAGTTGTCGCAGCGCCAGTCGTTCATCGACACCCACCCGACCTAACTGACGAGCCGCCCGGCGCCGCGCCGGGCGGCTCGCCGACGGAGCGTGCCATGTCTCACCCGGATGGCGTTTCCGATCGCGCCGAGCCCGCGACGCTCGCGGGGGGCGATCTGTTCGAGGAGCGGCGGCGCATCATGGCCGGCGGGGTTTTCCTCGCACTGGTCGGGGCCGTTGCGATCCTATGGGAACTGGTCGCTTGGCATGGCTGGCTCGATGCATTTTTCTGGTCCAAGCCTTCGGCCATCCTCTTTCAACTGCTCGATTGGTGGCGCTCGGGCACGCCGCACGGGCCGCTCCTCGCGCAAGCCGGCGTCACCTGCGGCGAAGCCGCGCTCGGTCTTGCGATCGGCTCGGCGGCAGGCGGCGCCTTGGGCGGCGCCTGCGTCCGTCACGCGGTGAGCCGTGACGTGTTGCGGATGGTATTGACGGCGCTGACGCTCCCGCTTCGAATCGCGCTCGGCGCTGCGTTTGCGCTGGGGCTCGGGCTGGGCCTTGGATCGAAGATCGCGTTCGCTTCGGCGCTCGTCGCGCTCCTTGCCGCCGGCGATGCACTAGCGGGACGTCAACCGTTGGCGACCCTGCGGCTGCGCTTCTCGCTCGCACTCGTGGGCGCGGTCGTCGGCGAAACATTCATGGCCCAGCATGGGCTCGGCGTGCTCATCGACGAGAGCGTGCATCACTTCAATGCAAGCGGGGTCTATGCGGCGCTTGTCGTACTCGGTGCGGTCGCCCTCGCGGGCGATGGCCTGCTTGGGCTCGTCGAGCGCCGCTATGGGCCTCGCACCCGCGAGCAGGCGCCGCGCGACTGAGCGCGCGCCTGCCCGCGCAGGGCGTCAGACCGTTGCCAGCGGCGCGAGCGGCGCCAACGCTTTGGGC
>Ga0310811_10010074_pt1 | contig 12212 bp, 13 predicted proteins | sample YCmetagenome_FD_207642 | JGI IMG/M metagenome (GOLD analysis project Ga0310811, IMG submission 207642) | Soil microbial communities from experimental microcosm in Duke University, North Carolina, United States - YC | ecosystem: Engineered > Artificial ecosystem > Soil microcosm > Unclassified ... | reverse complement strand
CGCTGCGGCTTTCTTCGGTACGGGTCATCCGCGGCATGCCGCTGTGGTCCACTTTTGGCGTGTCGGCTTCATTTGTGGTCAAGCCGACGTGAGCTTTGAGAGTGAGTGGTCATCTCGGTCATCAGCCTTCTGGCGATTGAAGCCAAGACAAGCTGGCGCTGTGCCGGGCTTTTCTCACGGCCCGAGGTGCTGAAAAAAGAAAGGCATCGCCATGCACGAACCGGCAGGTGCGCTCAAAAGTGCGATCGGCTCGAAGGCGGATCCCGGCTCGTTGTCATGGTAGCTGATCCGCAACGGCTTCGCTTCAACATCGGTTTTTAGTGAGCGATCAAGATCGCCTCGCAATCCACGGGGCAAGCCGGAAGAAGCTGTTGAGGCCGCAGATCTAACGGATACGGCGACAATGATCGCTCGTGATGCCGGACACGGAATCATGACGGCGATACGCAAAATAAAAGAGTGAGTCCGGTTGAGTAACATAGTTTTCGGCAACGAATGTACGCAATTGATCGTCGCGGAATATGAAGTCACGAAGCGTGAAAAGGTTTGACGGAATGTCTTCTGGTTGCGTGCGCTCGATCAGGAGCAATACAGGCGGGTTGCAACGGATATCTTCGGAAACCGCACCGAGTGTTTGTACTCGGAGCCGGTTCAATTCAGGAGTCATGTTATGGTCGATCTCGGCGCGGGCAATGGCATGAACCATCCATAGCGTGTAGGCGCGCGAGATCCAGGTCAGATGTCGTAGCTCGACGTCCGGCCATGCCCAACCAGCCGCGAACGTTCCAATAAAGACAGGGTCGCCAGCAGCAACACTTTGTAGATACGTCGTCTTTTCAGCCAAAAGCGTATTCGCGCCCAGTCTCGGGGTGAGAAGTGTAAAGACAGGCACCGCCAACAACGCGACACCGAATAAAAGCGGGAAACGACGCCTCGATTGCATCTCCTGCAGATACAGGCAGGTCGCGACGGCGAGTGTTCCCGATGTGGGCACGCTGTGGTAGGTGAAGATTTTTCTTTGAATGAAATAAGCGAACGCAAAACATCCGGCGGTGATGAGAAGCGCTTGGAACAGCGCTGTGTTTTCCACGGGGGCGTCCGTTCGGCGCTCGCGGCGGTACAATACATAGAAGGCCGCTGTCAGCAGCCAGTATCCGACCCAGCCAGGTTTCAACATGGCTAAATATGATCTGTCGAGGCTCGCGTAAGCCGCCAAATTCATGGGTACCATAAATGACAGATAAGCTGGCGTGAATATACAGACGCAAACCGCATAGAGCGCTGCGAAAATGACCATCGCCACAAGCTCGGGTCGCCATGGGCGCCAATTGCGCCGCAACCCGACGCATAGCCACAGCTCCAGCGAGAGTGGCACTAAGATGAAGTAGTGCTTAAACGCGAAACCATAAGCGCCAAAAATTCCCACGGCCGTTGCTATCCAGACCGGCGTAGATCGTCCATAGCGCCTGCGCGCTATTAACGCGGCATATGGAAGGCATGTAGTCAGAGCCAGCTGTTCGCGTTGACCGAGATCGACGAATGGCATCACGATCGAGATCCAGAATACGAGCAATGTCAGGACGAACCGATGGGTCGCTCGCGGCAGCTCCGTCAATTTTTCGACCAACAGAGCGGAAAAAATCGCCATAGCAACAATGAAAGTGAATAGTAACTGCGTTGGAGGAAGCCCTGTTCGCTCTCCCAGCCACTCGACTGGAACTGCGGACCAGAACCATAGAGGTGGATTGACCTCCCAGATATCCGTGTAAAGGCGGGCGCCGCCTAACATTTGCCGGGCAATCCAGAGCTGCCACGTAATGTCGCCCGACGGCGTTACCTGAAGCATGAATGGCAATGTCACCGCCGCGAGGGCGCTAACGGTCAGAGCGGTAACGTGAAGTGATGGCGATCGCCGTCTACCTATTGCCCCGGCGTTCATCGGGCCGAAAGGAAATATTGCGCACCGAGGGGCAAAGCCGCCAAAAAGCGCTCTGTTGGACGAAGAAAAGCCAATCCTTTAGGAAAGAAAAGTCGATACCGGATTGCACATTTTTCGAAGCCGGCAGCCCTCACGCGGCTTCGCATAGTAGGGGCTGTGATAAGAACCGCGTTTTCGTCAAACGGGCAGTTCTTTACCACGTAGCGGGTCACCGGATTCCACGGGTTGTGCTCAAAGAGAATAAATATGCCCCCAGGACGCAGCAGGCCTTTTAGCTGCCGAAGAAGATCAACGTGTTGTTCTGCAGGAATGTGATGAAAGACGCAGGCAGTATAGATCAGATCAAACGCGCCGATATCGCGCGGAATTTGACGGCCATCATAGACGCAGTAGGACGCGGCATCACCATTGCAACTGCGCGATAGATTGAGTGACTCTTCTGAAACGTCGAGACAGGTTAATCGAGCGGCCGGAAATTGGCGCCGCAATGGAGCAACCGCATTGCCGATACCCGATCCGAAATCCAGAATATCGCTAGGATGACGATGGGCAGCGTCGACAGTCCTGCGGGTGTCGACAGCCTTATACTCACTGAAAAAGCCAGTTTCCTCGCCACTGAAGCGAATTGAACTCGCATGCTGTCTTTCGTAGTCAAGCGCGACTGCGTCGAATTCGGCTTTATCCATGAGCGTGCTGTCTTTCTGTGGCGACAGGCTCATGGGGTTCTGCCGGGCGGTTGGAGCAACCGCGAACTTCGCGAACGACGAAGAGCGGGCGACGTTTCGCTTCTATATACATGCGGCCGAGATATTCTCCGAACACGCCAAGTAGGATTAGTTGTGCGCTACCGAGAATGAGAATGACACCGATGACGCTCGTCCAGCCGGTGATGGTGTCGTGATTGAGGTAGCCGATAAAAACCCAGAAAAGCAGGCATATGCCAAGTAGGCCGAAGCCTATGCCGATATGCGATGCGAGACGCAGGGGAGCAATGGAAAAGCCGGTGATCGCATCGAAGGCTAGAACCAGCATCTTGTTGAGAGGATAATGTGTTTCGCCGTCAAAGCGGGCATCGCGCTCGTATTCGATGGCGATCTGGTCGAATCCGACCCAGCTCACCATGCCGCGGATGAAGCGAAAGCCCTCCGGCATCGCGTTCAGCTGATCGACCACCCGACGGGTCATCAGGCGAAAATCGCCTGTATCGCGCGGGATGGGAATGTCAACGAGTCTTTCCAAAAGGCGATAGAACCCCGCGGCCGTCGCTCGTTTGAGAGGTGCATCGCCCCGCCGACGGGTACGTTGCCCGTAGACGACGTCATAACCCTCGCGCACCTTCTGCAACATCTGAGGCAGAAGCTCGGGTGGGTCCTGCAGGTCGGCGTCGATCACGAGAATGAGGTCACCCGTTGCGAATTGCAATCCGGCCGTCAGGGCCAGTTGATGCCCATGATTGCGCGAAAGATCGACGCCCAGGATATGCGACGAGCGGATGATATAGTCTGAGATTATCGGCCAAGTACGATCTGTCGATCCGTCATTGACGAAGACGATTTCATATGCATTGGGAAACGTTTGTTCGCAGACGGGTATCAGTCTGGCAATCAGCGCGTCCAGAACCTTATCTTCATTGTAACAGGGAATTACGACAGACAGACGTCGATAGCTGTCGCCAACTGGCGCCCGCGAGCCGGTCATTGTAACCATGGTCCCAGAATTTTCCCCCAATTATACCCTGTCTGTTTAGGTCGGACAGTATCGGACTATATCCCTTTTTCTTAAAACTTGTAAGTCAGACTGCGGATACTCGCCGAATATGCTCCACCATTCTATGGATATCGCATGCCGATCCTAGTTGAGGGGCGCTGCGCATAGCTGTGGCGACCCCTTCGAGAGGCATAGAAATTCACGTGGAATCAACCGTTTCATTCTAAGCGCCACCGATCCGTGAATGCATTTTCACGTTCTCGACGATCATGTAGGCCAGCCCATGGGGCTGTTCCTCTTTTTGTCTCGGTGTCCGGATGCGAGCTAACTGTTCAAACCAAACCGCGCGACGCGCGGTGCAGGGTCAATGCAGGCGATAGCCCGAAGCGCCAAATCCGGAATACGAAGCCGATAAATTTAGAGCCCCTTCAAGCATCTCTCCGACTTTTTGCTGGACTCGTTTGCCCCTCGAGCATGTCAGCCACTGTCTGCATAGCACCGCTACCTCTGCGTCGAACAGCCAGAAAGCCGAGCCTATCCTCCAGCCCCGAGGGGCCGGAGGATACCCGACTTCTGGAGTTAGAGGACCGGATGAAGATCACGGACGGGGCTCACGCTTTCGAGACGCGCGGCCACATCAAACATGGTTGATTCAGCCAACCAGGAAGCGACGATCTGGACGCCGACCGGGAGTCCGGTGCGGCTCGTTCCGAACCGCAACGTCATCGCCGGATTGCCCGTCAGGCTGAATATCGAGGTCGCATTCATGACCTGAAAGGCCGAGACCGCCCGGCCATCAACCACGACATCATCGAGACCATGCCGCGTCGCCGGGAAAGGCGTTACCGGACAGAGCAGCACATCATAGCGACGGAAATAACCGGCGAAGCTGTCGCGTAGCCGCTCGACGGTTTGCTCGGCGGCCACGAAATCGGCGATCGACGTGTCAGGCGAGCCGAAGATCGCTTTGACATGATGGAAGACCTCGTCCTCATGGCCGGCGGTGACCTTCTCGAATGCCGGCCGCGTTTCCATCTGCTGGAGCCGCCAGAAGATGCTGACCCCATCGGTTTCCTGCAAGATCGGCAGCTCGACCTCTTCAACATCGCAGCCAGCGCTGGCGAGCGCCTTGGCCGCTGCTGTCACGGTCGCGACGACATCGGGATCGATCGGTCCGAAGAAGCCCGGCCTGGCTAGCCAGCCTACCCGTAGCGGACGATTGGAGATGCCAGAACCGGTGTCAACACTTGGCGCGGCGGTGGAAAAGCCGTCGGCGCCGTCGGGACCAGCTAGCAGGGAATAAGCAAGCGCGACATCGCGAACGCTGCGCGCCATCGGGCCGATATGCCAAAAGCGGCGTGGCACCCGCGGCCAATGTCCCGTCGCCGGCACGCGGCCATGCGTGGCTTTGAGCCCGACGATACCGGTATGCGCCGCCGGGCCGCGGGTTGAGATGGCGACATCGCTGCCGAGGCCAAGCGGGGACATCCCCGCTGCGATCGCCGCGGATTCGCCGCCGCTCGATCCGCCCGGTGTGTGGTCGAGGTTCCAGGGATTGTTGGTCCGGCCCGTCAACAGATTGTCGGTCTCCACTGAGTAGGCGAATTCGGGCGCATTCGTCTTGGCGAGGAGAATGCCGCCGGCCGCCTTTATCCGTGCGACGGCGGTGGCATCGGCTTCGGGAACATGTCCCTTGAAGATCGGTGAGCCGCGCTGGGTGAGAACGCCGGCCGTGTCGATGCTGTCCTTGACCGTGAACGGGACACCATGCAGCGGGCCGAGTTCTTCCCCGGATATCACCGCCTTTTCCGCCTTTCTGGCGGCCTCCAGCGCGCCGCCCGCCCGGGTCACGATGGCATTCACCTTCGGATTCACCTCGGCAATACGGTCGAGATGGACCTGCACGGCTTCGACCGGCGAAATCTCCCGCCTGGCGATGAGCTCGGCAATGCGGGTTGCGTCCATGTGTATGATCTTGTCAGTCATGATTAAATCCTACCTGCCAGTTGGTAGGTTGATAATTGGCGCTGCATTTTCCCTTGTCAACCCCTATCTAACACTTGGTAGGATGGGCTGTGAGGTGATTGAAATGAGCGAGAACGCAAGGGAAGCCGTGCTTGAGGCAGCGCGCCGGACGGCGCAGGCCCATGGCTATGGCGGGCTCAACTTCCGCGACATCGGGGCTGAGGTCGGGATCAAGGCTGCCAGCATCTATCACCACTTTTCCAGCAAGGCCGACCTGGGAGCCGCGGTTGCGCGGCGCTACTGGGAGGATGCGGCCGCGGCCATGGAAGCTCTTTCGGCGGCGACAGACGACCCGATCAAGGCGCTCCAGGCCTATCCGGGGCTTTTCCGCCATGCACTCGAACAGGACAATCGGATGTGCCTCTGCAGCTATATGGCGGCCGAGTATGATGACCTGCCGGATGCCGTGAAGAGGGAGGTGCTGGCTTTCGCCGATGTCAATGTGGCGTGGCTTGCGCGCATGCTGGCGCAGGCCGCGGTTCCCAAGAGCAAATGTGAGCCAAGGGCGCGGGCGATCTATGCTGCTGTTGCCGGTGCGCAGCTGATGGCGCGCAGCCGCGCAGATTTGAGTCTCTACGATGCATTGATCGCCAGCTATCAAGAGTCCGGCCTGATCCCGACGGCGATGTCTGGCAAAAGATAGCCGGAACCTGACGTTGTCGTGCTTGGGCAACGGCCGCGGCGAAAACGGATATCCTGCTTTCCGCCTTCAGTCAGTTATCAGCACAACATATCCGCCACGCGGCAGCGGACTTTTCTCGCCGCAAAGTAAAGTATGGAGACCTCAATGCGCGGCGCCTATCCGGAGATTGTGCTGGTTCGACATGGTGAGACTGCCTGGAGCCGGTCCGGGCAGCATACCGGCCGCTCGGATATCCCGCTCACGCCGGAGGGTGAGGCGGCAGCAGGGCAGCTCGCCGCTCGCCTCCAGGGCCGCAGCTTCGCCTGCATCTGGACGAGCCCGTCACAGCGCGCCCGGACCACCTGCGCGCTCGCCGGCTTCGGCGCGGCATCAGAAGTGAAACAAGATCTCTCAGAATGGAATTACGGTGCCTATGAAGGCCGCACCACCAAGGACATCCAGCAAGAGCGCCCGGCTTGGCAGCTCTTTCGCGATGGCTGCCCCGCCGGCGAAGTCGTGGCGGATGTGGGCATCCGTGCCGACCGCATCATCGCAGCGGCGCGCACGGTAGATGACGATATCCTGATCTTCTCGAGTGCGCATTTTCTGCGGGTGCTGACCGCCAGATGGATCGGCTTGCCACCAACCGGCGGCAGCCTGCTCTTCCTCGGTACCGCGAGTATCAGCACCCTCGGTTACGAACACAACCGGTCAGAGCCGATATTGCGATCCTGGAATACCTGAACCGTCAGCGGTGCAGGCACGGATTGCGTTCGAGTTTTTGGAGAAGAGGTGCGGCGGCACCACCTCGTGGCTGTCCGCGCGCCAGACAAAGCGGAGACAGCATCACCCCCTGACCCACGCCTCGACGAGGCATATTCTCGCGGGACCTACGAAGGCTACTGGCGGGCTGCTTTGCCCCTTTGAGAAGCCAATTGAATCACCTCGGCCATCGTCGGGCCGATCCATAACCCGTCGATACCCTCGCGATACGGATTGACCCATTCACCGTGGAGCCGGAAGAACTGTTCACGGTCGTTTCGCCGCCTGAGAGCCGGCGCGAAAGCGAGGATCTCGGCCTCGACAGGGGAACGATCAGTTTCGCTGGTCCGCATGATCTGGGTCCTTCGATAAAGGCTTTGCCGTCGTCGCCAAAGCTACACTTTATAAATGGGGGATATGCCCATATTGTTAAAGAACCCGCCGCCGATATCTGCTGTGATGCTTGTCACAAAGGGGCATATACCCCATATTAATGCTGAAGCGGAGGACCTGATGGCCAAGACCCCCTCGACGCCTGGCGAAGCCAGCCCCTGTCACGCCACGGCGATGCGCAAGGCCTCACGGCGCCTGACGCAGCTTTATGATAACGCTTTAGAGCCGGTCGGTTTGCGGTCGACACAATTCGCGATCCTGGCCGAGCTCGACCGTTGGGTGATGTTCCCGCCCACCTTGGCGGAGCTGGCGCAAGCCCTGGTCATGGACCGCTCGTCGCTTGGCCATAATTTGCGGCCATTGGAGCGTGACGGACTGATTGCCCTGCAGGAATGCCAGGAAGATCGGCGGCGGCGCCATATCGTCCTGACACATGCAGGAAAGTCGAAACTTGCCGCCGGGGAGCGCCTTTGGTCGGCCGCCCAGGAAAAATTCAATGCGGCATTCGGTCAGCCCGAGGCGGAACGCTTACGCGTGACCCTCCTCGCCATCGCCAATGATGAACGGTTGGGGCGGCTCAAGGAATAAGAGCCGCCTGCTGGAGGGGTCATGCAGCTTCCCGCGATTCCCGCGTCGCCACCAAGGTAGCCCGTTGGGCGCGGCCCCAATCGCGCATGGCGATCAGCACCGGGATCAGCGAGCGGCCGAATTCAGTCAGGCTGTATTCGACCTTGGGCGGCACCTGCGGATAGACCGCGCGTTTGACGACGCCGTCACGCTCCAGCTCGCGCAATTGCAGGGTCAGCATGCGCTGGGTCACGCCGGGAAGCTTGCGGCGCAGCTCACCAAAGCGCTGCGTGCTGTCCATCAGGTGAAACAGGATGACAGCCTTCCAGCGCCCGCCGATGACTTCGAGCGTCGTGGCGACCTCGCAATAATGCCAATCAGGGCGGACCTCGCGCACCATAGTATCCTCCATGATACTACTGCACAAAATTGTGCGTACTTATCAATTGAGCCGCTGCACTCTACCGTCCTGCCATCGGCAATGCCAGGAGATGTAGCGCGATGCGTGCAGCCTATTACCAAGAGAACGGCCCGGCCCGCGCCGTGCTGAAAATCGGCGAGCAGCCGACCCCGGAACCCGGTCCCGGCGAGGTTCGCGTCCGGGTCAAGGTATCCGGCGTCAACCCGTCTGATGTGAAATCGCGGCGTGGCGGTGGCCGAGTGCCGGGCTTTCCATTGACGATTCCGCATAGCGACGGCGCCGGCATCATCGATGCCGTTGGAGCTGGCGTGGATCCGGCCCGGATCGGCGAGCGGGTGTGGCTATGGAATGGCCAGTGGCGGCGTCCGTTCGGCACCGCCGCCGAATTCGTCGCGTTGCCGGCCGCCCAGGCGGTGCCGCTGCCAGCGGCTGTCCCGTTTGAGGTGGGTGCTTGCCTCGGCATCCCGCTGCTGACCGCCTGGCGGGCGGTGCATTGGCGGCCGATGCGCGCCAGTGAGAGCAGCAGCGAAACCATGCTGGTCGCCGGCGGTGCCGGCGCGGTCGGCCATTATGCCGTGCAACTGGCCAAGCGGGCCGGCTATCGCGTGATCGCCAGCGTCAGTTCGGCCGAGAAGGCGGCAATCGCCCGCGCTGCCGGCGCCGCGGCGGTGGTCGATTATCGCAGCCAGGATCTGGCAGAAGCGGTGCGGAACTTCACCGATGGTGCCGGCATCGACCGGGTCGTTGAGGTCAATCTGTCGGCCAATGCCGGGCGCTATGCCGAATATCTGCGGCATGAAGGATTGGCGGTGGTCTATGGCTCTGACGACTGGACGACCCAGCTGCCGCTCGGCGCCTGGCTGGTCCACGGCATCGAGCTGGCGCTTTTCATCGTCTACGAATTGCCGCCCGCGATCCGCGCCGCCGCCATCACCGCAACGACAGAGCTGCTGGCCGATCCCGGCTTCGAACATCGCATCGCCGCCCGGTTCCCACTCGAGCGCATTGCCGAGGCGCATGAGGCGGTGGAAATGGGTAAGCTGATCCGCAATGTCGTCGTCACCCGTGATTGACAGAACGCGTCATGCGCGCTGACATAGGCTCAGGCCGATGGTGCCGATCCGGTTGGGGAGTTGCCGATGATCAGAGTAGATCATCTCGTTTGGTATTGTGCCGATCCCGTCGCAGGCGAAAACTACTTCGCCGAGAGAATGGATCAGCGACCGGTCTATGGCGGTGTTCATCCCGGCGAGGGTACCTGCAACAGCCTGCTGTCGCTCGCCGACAGCACCTATGTGGAGATCCTGGGCCGCGATCCCGCCCAGGCGGCCAGCAGCCTTGATCCGGAGCTTCAGACGCTCACCGGTTCAGGGCTCTATCACTGGGCGGCCGGCGGTGTCGATCTCGCGGCCCTGCGGGCGAAGGTGCTCGCGGCGGGGCTCGAGGGCAGCGACCTGGTGACGGGTGGGCGCAAGCTGCCGAACGGCGATTGGCTCGGCTGGAAGCTGTTCGGCCTTAAGAATCACGGCTTCGGCGCGCTGGTGCCGTTCTTCATCGACTGGATGGAGAGCGTGCATCCGGCGAAATCGGCGCCGCGGGGCGGCAGCTTCGTCAAGCTCGAGGCACGCTCGCCGGAGCCGGAAAAGCTGCGTGACCTATACCGGTTGCTCGGCCTGGAGATAGCCGTTATCGCCGCCGCCGTACCGGGTCTTTCGGCCACGATCGAGAGCCGCAGCGGACAGCATCTGCTGCGCATGGTTGAGCCGGTGCCGCGCGGCTTCGTCATCTGAAAGGGAGAGACCGATGGCCAGATTGGACGGCAAACGGGTGATCGTCACCGGCGGCACCACCGGCATCGGTGCTGCCGTCGCCCGGCGCTTTCTCGATGAAGGGGCGAAGGTCTGCGTCTGGGGCAGCAATCCCGATCACGCGGCGGCGATCAAAGCGGAGCTGCCGCGCCTCTCGGATGTTGTGCGGGTCGATGTGGCCGAGCCGGCGGAAGTCGATTTCGCTTTCGCCCGCTCACTATCCGCCCTCGGCGGTCTCGATGTGCTGATCTGCAATGCCGGCATTTCGGTGCGTCGCGATTTCCTTGAGATCGATCGGGCGGATTTCGACCGCATCATGCGGGTCAATGTGCATGGCGTTTTCTATCCCAGCCAGCTTGCTGCCCGCCACATGATGCAACACGATGGCGGTGCAATCCTGATGACCGCCTCCACGGCCGGTGTTGTCGGATATCGTAGATACACCGATTACAATGCCAGCAAAGGGGCAGTCCTGGCGATGATGCGGACCATGGCAATCGAACTCGCCCCGAAGGTCCGGGTGAATGCCGTCAATCCCGGTTATACGATGACGCCGATGCAGGAAGCCGAATACAGTCCGGAGATGCTGCAGCAGGTGAACGGTATCATCCCCATGCGGCGCCATGCGCGTCCGGAAGAGATGGCAAGCCTCTATGTCTATCTCGCTTCCGACGAGGCGGCTTATGCCTCCGGTGCCATCTTCACGCTGGATGGTGCGGAAAGTGTCGGGTCGGCAGCGACGATCCTGTGACGGACGTGTTTGGCGGCAAGGTCTGTTGCACAGGCTTGAATGAAGGGCCTAGCCTTTGATGCGCTCCAGCACACGGTCCAACGCTTTTGTCAGCGCCGCCGTACCGCCGCCGGTATCGAAGTCCTGGAACACCTGCTCGTTCAGGCCGCCCTTGGTCGAGAACTCGGCGCGGAGGGTGGCGTAGCTGCTCGCCGGCGCGCGGCTGGCGACATGTGCCAGGCCGGCAAAAAGCGGGGTCAGATAGCTGCGGGCCTTCGCCTCTCCCATGCCCTTGCCGGCAAGCCAATCCGATGTCCGCTCAAGAATGCCGAAATAGGGTCCCATGAGGGCAGTCAGGGCGGCAAGGAGATCGAACTCCTCCTTGGAGCTGCAAGATACCGCCGTGCCGAGCGCCGCGAAGAGCTGCTCGGTTCTGGCATCTGGCGGATAGATCGCCGTCACACCCTCGCGGAAGGCGACGAAAGGCAAAGGAATGGCGCGCGTGAAATTACCGGTCTCAAGACCGGTCCAGGCCGCCAGCTTCTCATGGCTGGTGGCCGCAATCAGGCTGATGATGTGCTGCGTCTTTGGAATGGCAAGCTGCCTGAGGACGTCCTCGGCCACTTGAGGTCGAATGGCAAGGATGAGGATTTCGGCGGCATCCACCACGTCCTGGTTTGATGTAGCGATTCCGACCTGCGAAAATCGTGCGGCCAGCCGGGCAGCGACATCGGCGTTTCGCGGCGAAACGATGATTCTCCTGATCGGCAGATCGGATGACAGCGCGCCGACGACAATGGCCTCGGTGATGGTGCCCGTGCCGATAAAACCATAATCCATGATGGCTGCTTCGCTCTGCTAGATAACCAGAAAGGGGCCGGGCGGCCATGTCGTGCCGCAGTTCTACCGGAAACTGTTCAGACCGCGGCGAGGCCGTGTTCAAGCAGCCGATCAAGCTGCTCGATTTCAGCCGCAGAGAGGCTGATCCCGCCGCGTTCCGATTTCTCGCGCGCCTCGAACCGGCGCTGCGAGGGCAATCGGGCGCCCTGGCCGAGGATCGCGTCGAATAGGATCTCCGCCCGCGCCAGGGGATTTTCTGACCGGCCGGCGGCGAAGGCTTCGGGCGAGAAGGCGATCACCAGCTCGCCATGCACGGGGGCCAGCGTCGTGGTGCCGATGAAATCGAGGGCCTCGCGGCTGGTCCGGTCGCCGATCAGGATGCCGCCCAGCAGCTCGAT
>Ga0310811_10010071_pt1 | contig 12213 bp, 9 predicted proteins | sample YCmetagenome_FD_207642 | JGI IMG/M metagenome (GOLD analysis project Ga0310811, IMG submission 207642) | Soil microbial communities from experimental microcosm in Duke University, North Carolina, United States - YC | ecosystem: Engineered > Artificial ecosystem > Soil microcosm > Unclassified ... | reverse complement strand
GCGCGATGCGCTCGTGAACTACGCCGACGGCGACGGCCGGCGCTTGATCAACCTCGTCGAGCAGCTCGCAATCGCTGCGCATTCGACGCGCACGGCCGCGCCCAGCGTCGAATCCGGTCCACCCGGCGGGCAGCGAAGCGGGGAAGCCGCGAACGTGGGGGGTTCACCAACGGCGCGCAAGACGACGCTCGACCTCGCGTTCGTCGAGGCCACGATCGCGCGGAGCCTTCGCCGCTTCGACAAGGGGGGCGAGGCGTTCTACGACCAGATCAGCGCGTTGCACAAGGCGGTGCGCGGCTCCGACCCCGACGCGTCGCTGTACTGGATGTGCCGGATGCTCGACGGGGGCGCCGATCCGCTCTACGTCGGCCGGCGGCTGATCCGCATGGCGAGCGAGGACGTCGGCCTCGCGGACCCGCGCGCGCTTCACGTCGCCCTCGATTCGGTTGCGACCTACGAGCGGCTCGGCTCACCGGAAGGCGAGCTCGCGCTCGCGCAGTGCGTGTTGTATCTCGCCGTCGCGCCCAAGAGCAACGCGGTGTACACCGCGTACGGCGCAGCGCGTGCATTCATCGGCGAGGATGGCTCGCGTCCGGTGCCGCTGCGCCTTCGCAACGCACCGACGCGGCTGATGAAGACGCTCGGCTACGCGAAGGGCTACCGCTACGCGCACGACGAGGCGGACGCGTACGCGGCCGGCGAGCGCTATCTGCCCGACGACATGCCGGACGTGAGCTTCTACGAGCCGACCGAACGCGGCCTGGAAGCGCGCATTCGCGAGAAGCTCGCGAGCTTGCGCCAACGCGACGAAGCGGCCGGCGGGCGCCACGCTCCGCGCACCGACGACGGGGAAACGTAGCTTCCGAGTCGGCACGGTGTTGCGCATCGGGCTGCTAGAATCGATCGATGCTCGACATCAATGTCCTGCGCAACGATCTTGCCGGCGTCGCGGCGCGCCTCGCGTTGCGCGGCGTCACGCTCGACACCGCCCGCTTCGACGCGCTCGAGGCGGGGCGCAAGCACATCCAGATGCGCACGCAGGAGCTGCAGGCGAAGCGCAACACGCTGTCGAAGCAGGTCGGCATCGCTAAGGGCAAAGGCGAGGATGTCTCACCGCTCCTGGGCGAGGTTGCGGGCGTCGGCGAGGCGCTGAAGGACCTCGAGCGCGAGCTCGACGACGTGCAGGCGCGTCTTCGCGCATTCCTGCTCGACTTGCCGAACGTCACGCACGAGACGACGCCCGTCGGCCGCTCGGCGGACGACAACGTGGAGCTGCGCCGTCACGGCACGCCGCGCGCGTTCGACTTTCCCGTGCGCGATCACACGGACCTGGGCGAGGCGCTCGGGATGCTCGACTTCGCGACGGCGGCGAAGCTCTCCGGTGCGCGCTTCACGTTCCTGCGCGGCGACCTCGCGCGGCTGCATCGCGCGCTCGCGCAACTGATGCTCGACACGCACACGCGCGAGCACGGTTATACCGAATGCTATACGCCTTACGTCGTCAACGCGCCCACGCTCATCGGCACCACGCAGCTGCCGAAGTTCGAGGCCGACATGTTCTCGGTGGCGAAGGGCGGGGCGGCGCCCGACTGCGCGGCCGAGGGGGCGCTGTACCTCATCTCGACGTCGGAGATCACGCTGACGAACTCGGTACGCGACGAGATCCTGCCGGCGGACGTCCTTCCCATCAAGCTGACCGCGCACACGCCGTGCTTCCGCTCGGAGGCGGGCAGCTACGGCAAGGACACGCGCGGCATGATCCGCCAACATCAGTTCGACAAGGTCGAGCTCGTGCAGGTCGTGCGCCCCGAGCATTCTTACGCCGCGCTCGAGGAGCTCACGCGTCACGCGGAGACGATCCTGCAGAAGCTCGAGTTGCCCTATCGCGTCGTCGCGCTGTGCACGGCCGACATCGGCTTCGCCGCCGCGAAGACGTACGACCTCGAGGTGTGGCTGCCGGGACAGAACGCCTATCGCGAGATCTCGTCGTGCTCGAACTGCGAGGCGTTCCAGGCGCGGCGCATGCAGGCGCGCTATCGCAACGAGAAGGGCAAGCCCGAGCTCGTGCACACGCTCAACGGCTCGGGACTCGCCGTCGGCCGTACGCTGGTGGCGGTAATGGAGAACTACCAGCAAGCCGACGGCTCGATCGCCATTCCTGCCGCGCTGCGTGCTTACATGGGCGGGCAGGAGTCGATCAAGCGCAGCAGTTAGCTCAGCGCATGTTCCCCGTATGCCCGAGCGAATATCGCCCGGGTTGCGGCCACACGGCGAGCCCGTGCGGCTCCTTGCCGACCGGGATCGTCTGCACGGCGCCGCTCGCCGTGTCGAACACGTACACGACGTTGTCGTAGCGCCCGGAGAGCCACAACTTCGTCCCGTCGGCGCTGACGTTGCCCATGTCGGGACTGCCGCCGCCGGGGATCGGCCACGTGACGTCGACCTTGCGCGTCGCGAAATCGATGACCGACACGCTGCCCTTGCCGTGCGCGGCACCGTGGATCTTGTTCGAGCCGCGGTTGGCGACGTAGAGCTTGCGTCCGTCGCGGCTCGGATACAGGCCGTGCGTGCCCTTGCCGGTGGCGATGAAGCCGATCTCCTTGAACGCGTCGCCGTCGATGACGAACACGCCGTCGGCCATCATGTCGGCGACGTAATACACCTTGCCGTCGGGCGAGATGCGGATGTCCTGCGGCATCGGTCCCTTCGACAGTTTCAGGTAGCCGAGCACCTTGCGCTCGACGAGGTCGATCTTCGCCAGGCTGCCCGAGAACTCGCAAGTGAAGATCGCGTGGCGGCCATCGATCGAGAAATCGGCGTGGTTGATGCCGCCGCACTCGGGAACGTCCATCGACGACTGCAGCGCCATCGTCTGCGGATCGCGGAAGTCGAGCCGCTTGAGCGCCTCCGCGACGACGATCGCCGAGCGCCCGTCGGGCGTGAAATACATGTTGTACGGATCGTCGACCGGCACCGGCTTGCCCGGCTTGCCGGTCGCCGGGTCGATCGGCGTGAGGCTACCCTTCGTGGTGTTCTCGGCATTGTTCGCGACCCACAGCGTCTTCAGGTCCCACGACGGCACGACGTGCTGGGGATTGAGTCCGACGCGAAACCGGTCGACGACCTTCAACGTCGCCGGATCGATGACGTAGACGTCGCTCGACGTCACGTTCGGCACATACACGCGCGGCAGGGCATCGCGCGCGACGGCGCTCATGTGCGCCGCGCCCGTCTCGCTGTAGAGGTTCGACGCATCCACGACGGGCGGCATGCCGGGAAGCGTCGCGATGCCGGGCTGCGACGGCGCCGGCGTTTGCGCCATCGCGGATGCGATGAAAACGGCAAGCAGCAGTGCGAGTGCGGATGCGGGGCGAGAGTTCTTCACGAAGGGAATGCCCCAAGAGGGCGCAGGAGGATCGTTGTCAGTGAGGAACGGCGCGACGGATCGCGTCGACCGAGCGTTGCACGATGAGGTCGACGCCGATGCGGCCGAGCTCGGCACTCGCGCCGCGCGGATCGCCGTATACGCCGTGTGCGGCGTCGAGATTGTGGCCGGCGGCCAACTCGCCGGTGCGCACGAGCGCCGGATCGACGGCGAGCGCGAGCGACGTGTCGGCGAGGCCCGCATGCGTGCCGATGGCGGCGTCGGAATGACCGCGCGCTTTCAGCGCGGCCGCATATTCGGTTTCTAAGGCCCAATAGTACTCGGGGAGCGCGTGCACGCGCGCCGGCGTGTTCTTCCACTCGCGGCCCAGTCGCGCGGCGACCGCCTGCAAGCTGCGCCGGTAGCCGCCGTGATCACCGACGAAGACGATGTCGCGAAAGCCGCTTGCGCGAAGGCTTCGCGCCGTGGATTCGAGGATGCTTTCGAACGTCGCCTGCGGGATCGTCAACGTGCCGGCGAAGCGCATGTGCGAGGTTGGCGGATCGATACCGCCTTCGGGGACGTACGCAAGCACCGGCGCTACGAGCGTGTTGCCGAGCGCCGTCGCGATGCGCTCGCACAGCGCCTTCACGCGCACGTTGTGCTTGCCGAGCACCATATGCGGGCCGTTCTGCTCGGTGCCGCCGATCGGCACCAGCACGGTCGTCTTGCCGGCTCGCACCTGCGACTGCAGCTCGGTGGACGTCAGCTCCTCGAGGAACACCGAGCCTGCGGAGTGCGCGAGCGTCGCGCACGAGGCGAGAAGAGCTGCCGCAAGGAGCTGGCGCGCGCGATCGAGCATCGCGCTATGGTAGGCGATCGGCCGCACCCAGCCACGGCGCGCCTTTGCAGAAGCGGACGCGGCGCCGCGTCAGCGCAGCGCCACGGTTACCGAGAGACGCGGCGTTTGTGGCGCCTCGGTGCGCAGCAGGATGTCGTAATAGCCCCGCACGCGGCCGACGAACGCGACCGGCATGCCGCCGCGCGCATAGCCGTATTTCGCGCTCACGTAATACTCGGGCTCGGCGAGCAGCGGCAGCACCTTGCGCACGTCGCTCCACAGGTCGGGATTGAGCTTCTGCCGCTGCGCAAGCACGCGCGCATCCTCGAGATGGGCAATGCCGATGTTGAAGGCCGCCAGCGCGAACCACGTGCGATCGGGCTCGCCGATGCGCGCCGGCAGCTTGCGCTTGATGTCGGCGAGGTAGCGCGCCGCGGCAATTGCCGACGCCTTCGGATCGAGGCGGTCGACGACGCCGAGCGCCCGCGCCGTCTCCTCGGTGAGCTGCATCAGGCCGCGCACGCCCGTCTCGCTGGTGGCATCGGGATCCCACTGCGATTCCTGATACGCGACCGCGGCGAGCAGCCGCCACTCGATGCCGCTTTTCGCCTGCGCCTCGATGAACGTGCGCCGCCACTGCGGTAGCGCCTTGCGGATGCGTTCCTGGAACACGCCGGCGTCGATGCGCTCGACCTGCTCGGAGCGCGCGAAGTAGCGCTCGGCCAGGCGCGCCAGCGTGCCGTCGCGACGCAGCCGCGCGAAGAACTGGTCGAGTGCGTCGCGCAATTCCGGGTATCCCGGTGCGACCGCCCACGCGAATTCTCGGCGCGGGCCGGCGGCGAACGCGACGTCGAAGTCGAGATAGATGTTGCGCGCGACCGCCGCGTCGCTCGACGCGACGATCGCGTAGCTCACGGTGCCGTCGGCCACCTGCGCGATCAGCTCGTCCGCCGACGTCACGTCGACCGGTTGCCAGCGCACGTTCGGATGCGCGAGCCGCACGGCGGCAAGCTGCGCGTCCATTCCCGTATGCGCCGGGTACGCGACGCTCGCCTGGTCGAGGTCGTCCCAGCGGCGCGGACGAAAGCCGTCGGCGTTGTAGATCAGCACGGGCTCGACGGCGTGATAGCCGGTGCTCCACGCGAGCGCCGGATCGGCACCTTCGGCGCTGGTGGTCGCGGCGGCGGCCTGGAACAGCCCGCCTGCGCCGAGTTGCGCCTGGCCGCGGACTATCTTGCTGAGCAGGGCCTGCGCACCGTTGGCGAACACCACGTTGAGCGGGACGCCGCGCTCGCGCGCGAAGCGGGTGAGGAGGTCGTGGTCGAAGCCGGACGCTTCGCCGCTCGGACCGATGAACCAGGTGGCAGGTCCGGGCAGCACGATGACGGTGAGGCCCGGCTTGCCGGGCTTGGGCGCCTCGGGCGCCCGCTCGCAGCCGCTGAAGAGCAGTAGCGCGAGGGCGGCGATCCCCATCAGGGATCGTCGGGGAAGCTCGGCCAGACGAGAGGCAAAAGCCCGATCGCGCATGACTCTACATCGCCCCCGTTGCCGGGTGCGTTCTCGAATTTTTGCGGCGATCTTTGCCGCCGTACATTGTTGCGAGCCTTGCCGTGGGCTCGCAGAACTCCACGAAAGTGGTCGCGGACGCGGCCTCGCGTCACGGGCGACGGGTCGGATTATAACCTTGGAGCCCGCATGGCCAATAGACCGCTCGGCCGGTTGGACGGCCGCTCGCGCCGCGGCTTTCGACCGTTCGTTCGGCGGGCGCGTTCGCCGGTATAATGGCGGCTCGCGAAACAGCGCCCGATCAACGGCGGGTCGCCCCGCATTGCACGGTCGTGAACCTGGTCAGGTCCGGAAGGAAGCAGCCACAGCGATTAACTGCAAGTGCCGGGGGAACGGCTCGCCACCCCGTCTCTTTGCTCGCCAGATCGCGCTGATACTTCGTTGCTCGTCCGCTGCGAACGCTCACGTACCTCCATGTACGCCCCGCGTTCTCGCGGACTCGCGCCTAGTCTCAGCGCGATCGCGCGGCAAATAGACCTGCTTCGTCCCTCATGAGTTACCAGGTCCTCGCGCGCAAATGGCGGCCTCGCACGTTCGGCGAGCTCGTCGGCCAGGCTCACGTCGTCACCGCGCTCGCGAACGCGCTGACGCGCGGCCGCCTGCATCACGCGTACCTGCTGACGGGCACGCGCGGCGTCGGCAAGACGACGCTAGCGCGCATCCTGGCCAAGAGCCTCAACTGCGAGAAGGGCGTCGGCGCCACGCCCTGTGGTGAGTGCGGCGCCTGCCGCGACATCGACACCGGCCGCTTCGTCGACCTGCTCGAGCTCGATGCCGCGTCGAACACCGGCGTCGACAACATGCGCGAGATCCTCGACAACGCGCGCTACGCGCCGACGGTGGGCCGCTACAAGGTCTACCTGATCGACGAAGTGCACATGCTGTCGAAGGGCGCGTTCAACTCGATGCTGAAGACGCTCGAGGAGCCGCCCGAGCACGTGAAGTTCGTGCTCGCGACGACGGACCCGCAGAAGATCCCGGTCACCGTGCTGTCGCGCTGCCTGCAGTTCAACCTGACGCCGCTGCCGCGCGCGCAAATTGCGGAGCGCCTCGCGCACATTCTCGCGGCCGAGTCGATCGCGCACGAGCCGGCGGCGTTGCCGCTGCTCGCCGCTGCGGCGCAGGGGTCGCTCCGCGATGCGCTGTCGCTGCTCGACCAGGCGATCGCCTACGGCGGCGGGGAAGTGCGCGAGGAGGGCGTGCGGGCGATGCTCGGCGTCGTCGATCGCGCGTACCTGCACCGCATCGTGGAAGCGCTGCTCGCGAACGACGGACCCGCGTTGATGGGCGCGGCCGATGCGCTCGGCGCGGCCGGCCACGCGTTCGCGTCGGCGCTCGACGAGCTCGCGTCGCTGTTCCATCGCATTGCCGTGCGGCAAGCCGTTCCCGGCCTCGATGGCGGCGACGACGCGGACAAAATCGGCGAATACGCCGCCCGGATGTCGCCGGAGGCGGTGCAGCTCGCCTACCAGATCTGCATCCAGGGTCGCGTCGACCTCGCGCTCGCACCCGACGAGGCGACCGGCTTCACGATGACGCTGCTGCGGCTGCTCGCATTCGAGCCGGCGGACGACGTCGCGGCGGCGACTCCTGCAGTGCCCGAGCGCGCGCCGAAGACCGCCGCAGCACCTCGGCGCGAGGCCGCCACTGCGCGCGTCGCGTCGACGACTGCGACAGCCGCACCGGTCGGCTCTGCCGAGGTGAGCGACGCGCGATTAAGCCTGCCCGAGTCGCCCGCCGATTGGCCGGCGTTCGTTGCGGAGCTCAAGCTCACGGGCATGGCGGCGCAACTCGCGGCGCAATCGGAGCTGAAGTCCATCCGCGGCAACGCCGTGTCGCTCGCGATTCCGGTGAGCCACAAGCATCTCGCCGACAAGGCCTACGCCGACAAGCTCAAGACCGCGATCGAGGCGGCGACGGGCCGCAAGGTGCTGCTCGCGTTCGAGATCGGCGAAAGCGGCGATGGATCGCTTGCGGCGATCGAGCGGCGCGAGCGTGCACAGGCTAAGGCGGAGAACGAGGCGGCGTTTCGCAACGAGCCGTTCGTGCGCGATCTCGTCGCACGCTTCGACGCCGCCGTGCGCACCGAGACGATCGAGACCACGAAACCCAAGGCAGGAACGTCATGATGAAGAACCAGTTGGCCGGCTTGATGAAGCAGGCGCAGCAGATGCAGGAGAACATGCAGCGCGCGCAGGAGGAGCTCGCGCGCACCGAAGTCGAGGGTCAATCGGGCGCCGGGCTGGTGAGGGTCGTCATGACGTGCCGCCACGACGTGAAGCGCGTGTCGATCGATCCGTCGCTGCTCGCCGACGACCGCGACATGCTCGAGGACCTCGTCGCAGCGGCCTTCAACGACGCCGTGCGCCGCGCGGAGGCGACGACGCAGGAGAAACTCGGCAGCCTCACTGCCGGCATGCCGCTGCCACCTGGTTTCAAGCTGCCGTTCTGAACGATTGATTCCGCACGAGCCGCTGTCGAGCCTCGACGAGCTGTCGCGCGCGCTGCGCTGCCTGCCCGGAGTCGGGCCGAAAGCGTCGCAGCGCATGGCGCTGCATCTGCTGCAGCACGATCGCGAAGGCGCTGAACGGCTCGCGCATGCGCTGGTCGCGGCCATGCGAGCCGTCCAGCATTGCGAGCGCTGCAACACGTTCACCGAGGGAACGCTGTGCGCGCTGTGCCAGTCGGACAAGCGCGATGCGTCGCTCCTGTGCGTCGTCGAAACGCCGGCCGACCTGCTGATGGTCGAGCAGACGCAGGCGTTCTCGGGCCTCTACTTCGTGCTGATGGGGCGCCTGTCGCCGCTCGACGGCATCGGCCCCCGCGAGATTCGTCTCGAGCGCCTGCTGAAGCGCGCGACCGACGGCATCGTGCGCGAAGTGATCCTCGCCACGAATTTCACCAACGAGGGCGAGGCGACCGCACATTACCTCGGCGAGCTGCTGTCGACACGTGACCTGCGCGTGACACGACTCGCGCGCGGCGTGCCAGTCGGCGGCGAACTCGAGTACGTCGACGCGGGCACGCTCGCGCAGGCTTTGCGCGAGCGCCGCGCGCTCGGCGGGTGACCGCGCGAAGCTGTCGCGCGGTCTCTGCGTTCCAGTGCATTCCACCTTCAAGGCGCACGCACGGCGTCAGCGATTCGTCAGCAATTCGTCGCCGTAGCGTCAGGAACTGCCGCTAACGTATCGCTCCGGAGCGAGCGCGCAACGCACTCGCGTGCAAACGGAGGAGCGAATGGAAGCGGGCAGCAGGCCCGGCGCGCTCGTGCGCCCTGCGTCATACCGGTGGCTGCAACTGTTCATGGGCATCGTCTGCATGGCGATGATCGCGAATCTGCAGTACGGCTGGACGCTTTTCGTGAATCCCATTTCCGCAAAGTACGGGTGGACGCGCGCGTCGATCCAGGTCGCTTTCACGATCTTCGTGCTGACCGAGACGTGGCTGGTGCCTTTCGAAGGCTACCTCGTCGACCGCTTCGGGCCGCGTCCCGTCGTGCTCGTGGGCGGTCTGCTGTGCGGAATCGCCTGGGTCACGAACGCGTACGCCGGTTCGCTCGTCGTGCTCTACGTCGCAGCTGCAATCGGCGGCACCGGAGCAGGTGCGGTTTACGGAACGTGCGTCGGCAACGCGCTGAAATGGTTTGCGGACCGCCGCGGTCTCGCCGCGGGGCTTACCGCTGCAGGATTCGGCGCCGGCTCGGCACTCACGATCATTCCGATCCAGGCAATCATCAAGTCGATGGGATACGAGACGGCGTTTCTCTATTTCGGCATTGCCCAAGGCGTGATCGTGATGCTGGTGTCGCTCGGCTTGACCGATCCGCGCAACGTCGTGAGCCGGACGCTTGCGAGCAAGGCCGCGACGAAGCCGCGTTCGCCGGAGATCCTTCAGACGGTGCATCAATACCGTCCGCTCGAGGTGATTCGCGAGCCGGTGTTCTGGGTCATGTACGCGATGTTCGTCCTCGTGGGCGCCGGTGGGCTGATGGCGACGGCGCAACTCGCGGTGATCGCGAAGGACTTCGGCATCGCGGAGATCCCGGTCAGTCTCATCGGCATCACGCTGCCTGCGCTCACGTTTGCGCTCGCGATCGATCGCGTCCTGAACGGCTTCACGCGACCGTTCTTCGGATGGGTGTCCGACAACATCGGCCGCGAACGAACGATGCTGATTGCGTTCGGCCTCGAGGCGATCGGCATCGTGGCGCTGTGGAGGCTCGGTCACGACCCCGTCCTCTTCGTGGTCCTGACAGGCGTCGTGTTCTTCGCGTGGGGCGAGATCTACAGCCTGTTTCCCTCGACCTGCACGGATACCTTCGGTACGGAATACGCCACCGCGAACGCCGGCGCCCTTTACACCGCGAAGGGGACGGCATCGCTGCTCGTGCCGCTGTCGAGTGTCCTCGCCGCGAGCACCGGCGGATGGCACGGCGTGTTCATCGTCGCGGCCGCGATGAACGCAGTCGCCGCGCTCGCCGCATGGTTCGTGCTGCGGCCGATGCGGCGTGCACGTCTGCGGGGCGAGGCGACGCTGGCTACGGCTGCCGCGCCTACGTGATCACGGCTGGGCCATCTCCGTCGCCGGCTGCGTCCCGAGCGAAGCCGCGTCGGCAGCGGCCGGCGGAAACCGCACGACGATTCGCGTGCCGCCCCCGGCCGGCGCCTCGATCTGCAATGTAGCGCCGTGATTCGACACGACTTCCTTGACAATGGCGAGCCCGAGGCCCGAGCCGTCGCCGGGAGTTCCCGGAACGCGATAGAAACGCTCGAGGATGCGCGCGTGCTCGCGTGCCGGGATTCCGGGCCCATCGTCCTCGACGCTCAAGAAAGGCGTCCTGCCCTCGTGACCGCATTTCACGGTGACGGAGCCGCCCCGCGGCGCATAGCGCAGCGCGTTGTCGAGGAGATTGTCGAGAAGCTCACCGAGCAGCAGCGCATTGCCGTATACGGTGGCGTGCGAGAGCACGAAGCCGAGATCGATCTCGCGCGCGATCGCCCGCTGAACCCATTCCTGGACTGCGCGATCGGCCACCGCGTATAGATCGATCGCGGCGGCGGGCCCCGGCTCCTCCACGCTAGCCTCCGCCTTGGCGAGCGCGAGCAGCTGGTTCGCGAGATGGCTTGCCCGCATGGTCGCCGCGTGCATGCCCTCGATCTCCGCGCGAAAATCGGCATCGAGGCCGCGTCGCAGCAGCAATTCCAGATGCAGCTGCAGGCCTGCGAGCGGCGTGCGCAGCTGGTGCGCCGCGTTCGCCATGAAGCGCTGCTGCGATTCGTTGGACTCGCGCAGCTTCGCGAACAGCCGGTTGAGCGCCTCGATCGCTGGCGCGATCTCGAGCGGCGTCGCGCTGTCATCCAGCGGTCGCAGGTCGTGCGGCGTGCGACCGAGGATTTGTGTCCGGATCGATGCGAGCGGAGCGAGCCCGCGTGCGACGCCCGTCCATGCGAGTGCCAGCGTCCCGGCGGCGATGAGGAGCGCCGGCAGCACCCCGGCGGCCAGGATCTCCCACACCAGGCGATTGCGCTTGTGCAGCGTCTCGGCGACCTGAACGTAAAGCCCCGAGTCGGAACGAACCGCCGCGACGCGGACAGGCTCCCCGTTATAGCGGCTGTCGAAGAAAGCGCGTTGGCCGGGAGCGAGGTTCGGCGGCGCGATCAGCATCGCGTTGCCGACGATCACCGCGCCGCTCGCGTCGCGCGCCTGAAATACGACCTCGTCCTCGTGATCGTAGAGCAGCGCCTGCTGCGCCTGCGCCTGCATGGCAAGGTGCGGCCCGCCTGCGTCGTCGCGGATGTTCGCCGCGATGTCGAGCGCCGGATCGAGCAGCGAGCGGTCGTAGGCCGATGTCGCGACGCGCAACGCTACGTGGTAAGTAAGCGCGGCTGCGCCCACGACGAGCAGCAGAAGCGACGGGATCAGGAACAGGAGGAGTCGCCGGCGGATGCTGCCGCGGCGTACGCTATCAGCCATCCGCCGTTTCCCACAGGTACCCGAAGCCGCGCACCGTGCGGATGCGCACGTCGGCGCTCTCGATCTTGGCGCGGAGCCGCGACACGTACACTTCGATCGCGTTCGCCGTCAACTGCGTGTCGTATTCGGCCAGATGCTCGGCGATCTGCTCCTTGCTCAGCACGCGCCCGGGCCGGGTCATGAACAGCTCGAGCAGCGCCCACTCGCGCGTGGTGAGCTCGCTCGAGGTGCCGTTGACCTTGATGCGCTTCGCTTCGAGCTCGACGGTGAGGCCGCCGACGTGGACGGCGCCGGCAGGTAACGTCGTGCGGCGCAGCAGCGCGCGCACACGCGCCTCGAATTCGGTGACGGAAAACGGCTTGGTCAGGTAATCGTCGGCGCCGAGGTCGAGGCCGTGCACGCGATCCTCGACGGCGTCGCGCGCCGTCAGCACGAGCACGCTGGTCGCCGCACGCCTTGTGCGCAATCG
>Ga0310811_10010070_pt1 | contig 12215 bp, 11 predicted proteins | sample YCmetagenome_FD_207642 | JGI IMG/M metagenome (GOLD analysis project Ga0310811, IMG submission 207642) | Soil microbial communities from experimental microcosm in Duke University, North Carolina, United States - YC | ecosystem: Engineered > Artificial ecosystem > Soil microcosm > Unclassified ... | reverse complement strand
GTGACCTTTCCGCTCTGGGTCTGGGCCCTCGACGGCGCCGAGCGCCGCACCGGCCTCGGCCGCATCTTCGGGCCGGCCTTCTGGATCGGCTTCGCCTTCGGCTGGGGCTATTTCACCGTCGCCTTCCATTGGCTCGGCGCCGCCTTCCTGCTCGAGGGCGGCTGGTACCTCGTCCCCATGCCCTTCGCGATCCTCGCGCTCGCCGCGCTGATCGCCCTGTTCTGGGGCCTCGCCTCGGCGCTGGCACACCTCTGCTGGAGCCACGGCGTCTGGCGCATCGTGACGCTCGCCGCGTTCCTCAGCGCCGCCGAATATGCCCGCGGCACGCTGTTCTCGGGCTTTCCGTTCGACCTGCTCGGCTACGCCCTGACCGCGACGACCGAGATGATGCAGTCCGCTTCGATCGTCGGCGTCTACGGCCTCACTGCGCTCGCCGCACTGCTGGCGATGACGCCGGCGCTGATCTGGCCGGCGGATGGGCGGGCCATCGCCCCGCGGCTGGTGCCGTTCGTCCTCGCCATCGCGGTGATCGCGGCGATGCTCGGCTGGGGTCACGTGCGGCTGCAGTCGACCCCGGTCACGGCGCGCACCGACATGAAGGTGCGCATGGTGCAGCCGGTGATCACCGAGCATTCCGACTGGGCCGCCGCCAATCCGCCCGACATCGTCAGCCGCCTGATCGATCTGAGCTCGGCCAAGACGGGGCCGAGCGATCCGGGCCTTGCCGACAAGACGCAGGTGATCTGGCCGGAATCGGTCTTCCCGTTCTTCATGAGCCAGTATCCGGAAGGCCTGGCGCGCATCGCCCGCATGCTGCCCGACAAGACCATGCTGCTGACCGGCGCGCCGCGCGAACCGGACCGGGATCCGGCCAATCCCGACGACACCAACCCGGGTTACAATTCGCTGCTCGCCATCGACACCAATGGCGAGATCGTGGCGAGCTACGACAAGTCGCACCTCGTGCCGTTCGGCGAGTATTTGCCCTTTCAGAACTTCTGGAAGCTCTTCGGCATCCGCCAGTTCGTTCCCGGCACCAACGGCTGGGCGCCGGGCAATGGCAAGCGGCTGATGAGCCCGCCAGGGATGCCGAGCTTCATTGCGCTGATCTGCTACGAGGCGATCTTTTCGGGCGATCTCGGCGCCGACCCGGCTGAGGCGCAGTTCCTGCTCAACATCTCCAACGACGAGTGGTTCGATGGCTCGATCGGGCCCGCCCAGCATGCGCACCACGCGCTGCTGCGTGCCGTCGAGACCGGCCTGCCGCTGCTGCGCGTCACCAATTCGGGCGTGACGTTCGCCGCCGACCCGCTCGGCCGCATCACCGCGAGCCTCGCTCCCTACGAGCCGGGCGTCCTCGACGTGGTCCCGGCCAACAAGATCGCCGAGACCGTCTTCGACCGCTTCGGCAATTGGCCGTTCCTGATCGTGGTGTTGCTGGGGATCGTCCTCGCCGTGCTGACCCGGACGCGCAAGCCGAGGCCGCTGTAACGCCACGGCATCCGCATGGATTTTGCGTGACACCGCGCTGCGACATATCAAGCTTTCTTTATATCCCCATTGACCGGACAACCGTCCGGTGACACATACACCCCCGAACTGCGCGATTTTTCGCGTTTTGGGTCAATTTTTCGGGGTTTCGGCCGTGCGGTCCTCTTATCTCTTCACCTCTGAATCGGTCTCGGAAGGTCATCCGGACAAGGTCTGCGACCGCATCTCCGACGAGATCGTCGACCTGGTCTTCAAGGAAGCCAAGAAGACCGGCATGGACCCCAGCCAGGTCCGCATCGCCTGCGAAACGCTGGCAACCACCAACCGCGTCGTCATCGCCGGCGAGGTTCGCGTCCCCGAAACGCTGCTCAAGCACGGCAAGGACGGCCAGATCCTGCGCGACGCCTCGGGCGCCCCGATCGTCAATCCGGCCAAGTTCAAGTCGACCGCCCGCAAGGCGATCCGCGCCATCGGCTATGAGCAGGATGGCTTCCACTGGAAGAAGGCGCGCATCGACGTGCTGCTGCACGGCCAGTCGGCCGATATCGCGCAGGGCGTCGACGAGAAGGGCAACAAGGACGTCGGCGCCGGTGACCAGGGCATCATGTTCGGCTATGCCAGCCGCGAGACCCCGGAGCTGCTGCCCGCGCCGATCTATTACGCCCACAAGATTCTCGAAGTGCTCGCCCAAGCCCGCAAGGCGGGCGAGGGCAGTGCCAAAAAACTCGGCCCCGATGCCAAGAGCCAGGTGACCGTGAAGTACGAGAACGGCAAGCCCGTCGGCGTCACCCAGATCGTCGTCTCGACGCAGCACGTCGACGCCTCGCTGTCGAGCGACGACGTCCGCAAGATCGTCGAGCCCTATGTACGCAAGGCGCTGCCCGAGGGCTGGATCGGCAAGGAGACCGTCTGGCACGTCAACCCGACCGGCAAGTTCGTGGTCGGCGGCCCCGACGGCGATGCCGGCCTGACCGGCCGCAAGATCATCGTCGACACCTACGGCGGGGCAGCCCCGCATGGCGGCGGTGCCTTCTCGGGCAAGGACCCGACCAAGGTCGACCGTTCGGCCGCCTATGCCGCGCGTTACCTTGCCAAGAACGTCGTTGCAGCCGGCCTCGCCGATCGCGCCACGATCCAGCTCAGCTACGCCATCGGCGTCGCCAAGCCGCTCTCGATCTATGTCGATCTGCACGGCACCGGCAAGGTCGAAGAGGACAAGCTCGAGGCCGTGCTCGGCAACGTCTTCGACCTCTCCCCGCGCGGCATCCGCAACCACCTGCAGCTCAACAAGCCGATCTATGCCAAGACCTCGGCCTACGGTCACTTTGGCCGCAAACCCGGCCGCGACGGCTCGTTCAGCTGGGAAAAGACCGACCTCGTGCCGGCGCTCAAGGCGGCCGTGAAGGCGGCGTGACAGAGCGGCAGGTTTGCGTCCGCCCGCCCCAAGGCATATCTTCCGGAGGTTGAAATCCTCCGGAGTCCTTGAGAATGACTGACGAGGACGCGCAATTGCTTAGCCGCATCGTATCAACGCCCGGGGTGCTGGGTGGCAAACCGCGCATTGATGGCACACGCGTCGGGGTTTCGCACATCTTGGACGCCCTTGCGGCCGGCGACACCGCCGACGAGATCGTCGAAGCCCTGCCGTGGGTAACGCACGAGGATATCCGGGCGGCCCTGTTTTACGCTGCCCGTCAGGCTGAGCAGGGCGTGCAAGCTGCGGAGTGATGGAGTTCCTGCTGGATGCCCAGCTCTCGAGGCAGTTGGTGGTGCGCCTTGTCGGGCGTGGCCATCGAGCCACCCACGTCTTCGATCACCTCGATCCGCAAGCCGATGATCGGGCCGTTGCCGAAGTTGCAAACCGTTTGGGAGCTTCCGTGGTCAGCAAGGACGCCGACTTCGCGCGTCTGGCCAGCCGAGGGCTTCTGCTCCACACACTGGTCTGGCTCAGGGTGCCCAACCTGAACAACGAACGCCTGTGGCTGAGGGTTGAAGCAGCGCTGCCCGCAATCGAGTCTGCGGTGCGTGACCGCAAGCCCATCGTCGAAGTGCTTTAGGCGTGACCGACAAGCTCCGTCATCCCCTCACGGTCAACGGCGAGCCGCGGGCGTTCTTCGGCCGCCGGTCCGGCAAGCGCCTGCACAAGGGGCAGGACCGGCTGTTTCGCGACAAGCTGCCGGCCCTCGAGATCAAGCTGCCCTCCGGGCCGCTCGATCCGAGAACGCTGTTCCAGACGCCGGCGATGCGGATTGAGCTCGAGATCGGCTATGGCGGCGGCGAGCACCTGGCGCGCCTCGCACGCAGCCATCGCGACACCGGCTTCGTCGGTTGCGAGGTGTTCTCGGGTGGTGTCGCCAAGATGCTCGAGGCGATCGATCAGAACGATCTCGGCAATGTCCGCCTCTTCACCGACGATGCTCTGAAGCTGCTGGTCAAGCTGCCCGATGCGAGCCTTGACGCCGCTTATCTGCTCTATCCCGATCCGTGGCCGAAGACGCGGCACCACAAGCGCCGATTCATTTCGCCGACGACGCTGGCCGAGCTCGCGCGCGTTTTGAAGCCGGGCGCGATCTTCCGCTTCGCCACCGATATCGAGGACTACGCCAACTGGACACTCGCCCACATCCTGCGCCAGCCGCGCTTCCGCTTCCTCGGTGCAAGTCCGGGCGAATGGCACACGCCCTATCCCGGGTGGCAGCCGACGCGCTACGAGGAGAAGGCGCGGCTCGAGGGTCGGCACGTCAGCTTTTATTTTCAATTCGAACGACTCGCCTGAACGGAAATATTCCCGTCACGTTCGCGTTTTCGCCCTCTGGACATCTGCGCTTCGGATTCCGACATCACCCCGCACGGAGGGAGGCTGCGTTGCCCAAGAGGAAACGCACCAGCCGGAGTATATTTCATGGGGACAAAGCGTCCGCCACTCGACAGCGCCGTCCTTGAGGAGTTGCTGACCCAGCGTCACAGCAAATGGAACTTGACCATCGTCCTGCACCTGAGAAGCGAGACCAAGCGGTTTTCAGAATTGCAGCGCGAGATCGGCGCGATCTCGCAGAAGGCATTGACCGCCAGCCTGCGTGCGCTTGAGCGCGATGGCTTCGTGTCACGCACCAGCTACGCCACGATTCCGCCGCGTGTCGACTACGCACTGACGGCGCTCGGCATGGAAGCGCTGAAGGCGTTCGAGGCCTTCGAGAAGTTTGCCAGCGTGCATTGGCAGAGCGTGATCGAGGCGCGCCGCGATTTCGATGCGCGGCTTGCCGCCCCGCCGGGGCTGCCGCTGGGCAGCCCTCTCCGGAGCTAAAAGAGCCGGCGGATCGTCCGCCGGCTCTTTTTTCAGTCCTGAGGCTTACTGCGCGACCGGCTGCAGCGTGTCCTTGTCGAAGAACCGGTAGGTCGTGTGCCCGTCGGGCGCGATCACCGTGGCGCGGATCACCGAGCCGGTGACGACGTCGGCGGCGATGGCGTTCACGCCGTCATAGCGCAGCTGCTGGATGTAGGCCGCATCGTCGAACACCTTGCTGTTGTCGGCGAGCGCCGGGCCGGCGATGGCGCCGAGGGCGAGGGCGGCGGTGAGGGCGAGGGCGGAAAGCTTCGATAGTTTGGTCATTTCATTGTCCCTTTCGTTCGTTGGACCACGCTCAGATCGACGCCCGACGGCTCACTTCCAACCCCGCAAGGCAGCTATGCGCGGGCTTGAAATTGTGCAATGAATAGAGAGCGTTACACCCAGGACGGTGAGGGCTTCCGGGGAAACCAGGTGGCCTCCGGGAGGGTCGGTTTCCGGAACGAAACCATCTGCGCCGCCTGCGGTTGGAGGCGATATTTCGCACAAACCGAAGTGGATGATATGCCGTTTAAACAGCGTTAGATCGGCAATGGAGGCCCAATAAATGCCCAGCGTCAAAATTGTCTCGATCGCCGATGTCACCCACAATGTCCGGCGCTACACCCTCGAAAGACCCGCGGGCTTTACGTTCCAGCCCGGCCAGGCGACCGAGGTCTCGCTCGACGAGGAGGGCTGGCGGGACAAGAAGCACCCCTTCACCTTCACGTCGCTGACCGACGACCCCAACCTCGAATTCACCATCAAGAGCTACTTTCAGACCGGGGGCGACGGTGTCACCGAGCGGCTCTATGGCTATGTGCCCGGCCGCTCGCTGGTGCTGCGCGACGTCTGGGGGACCATCACCTACAAGGGCCCCGGCACCTTCATCGCCGGCGGGGCAGGCGTGACGCCGTTCATCGCCATCCTGCGCGACCTGCACCGGAAGCGGAAGCTCGAGGGCCACACGCTGATCGTTTCGAACCGGACCGACGCCGACATCATCCTGCGCGACGAATTCGAGGCCATGCACGGTCTCAAGGTGCTCTGGACGGTGACAGACGATCCGGAGTCGAGCCTGCTGCACGAGCGGATCGACGCCAAGTTCCTCAAAGCCCACGTCGGCAAGTTCGACCAGAACTTCTACCTCTGCGGCCCCGACCCAATGGTCAAGGAACTGCGCGGCATCCTCACGAACCTCGGCGCCAACGTCGAGAACGTGACCTGGGAGAAGTAGCGCCGGACCCGGCAGTCGGAGCGACGCCCTTGCGCTGCCGTCCCGGCGGCGCTATATGACAGCCAACATCGTTGCTCTCTTATCGAGAGTGGGTGCCGTGACCGGCCCCCGCTCTTTTTGTTTTACCCCGGCGAGTCACGAGCCTCTACGCGAGTGGCCGCCAACGCCAAGACCCGGCGAGTCACGAGCCGTTCCGCGAGTGGCCGCCAATGCAAAGACCTCAATGCCTTTCGATCTGAACGAAAAACGCTATCTCCGCGAGACCGGGCTCGAACAGCGCATCGCGCACATCGTCGAGCCCGTCGCCAACGACCTCGGCTATGCGCTGGTCCGCGTGAAGGTCACGCAGGAGAACGGCTGCACGCTGCAGATCATGGCCGAGGACGCGGCCGGCCGCTTCACCATCACCGATTGCGAACGGCTTTCCAAAGACCTCTCGCCGGTGCTCGACGTCGAGGATCCGATCGACCGCGAATATCACCTCGAGGTGAGCTCGCCCGGCATCGACCGGCCGTTGGTGCGGGCCCGCGATTACCGGACCCATATCGGCCACGAGGCCAAGGTGGAGCTTGCCGACGCCCTCGACGGCCGTAAGCGCTTCCGCGGCGAGATCGCGGCCGTTACCGACGACACCGTGACCATTCGCCTGCCCGACGTGCCCAAGGACACCGACCCCGACCACGTGCTGCCGCTGAGCGCCATCGCCGAAGCCAAGCTGGTGATGACCGACAAGCTCCTGAACATGGCGCAGGCCGACCAGGAGAGCAACCCGATCGACGACGATGCCGACGTCGAAACCGTAGAACTTAATTCTGAAGACCTCACCGAGGAGATCGACTAGATGGCCGTTAGCGCAAACCGACTCGAGCTGCTGCAGATCGCAGACGCCGTCGCGCGTGAAAAATCCATCGACCGCATGATCGTCATCCAGTCGATGCAGGATGCGATCGAGAAGGCGGCCAAGACCCGCTACGGCGCCGAGACCGACGTGCGCGCCGAGATCAATCCGCGCACCGGCGAGCTCAGGCTCACCCGCCTGCGCGAAGTCGTCGAGGATGTCGAAGAGCCGGCCCGCCAGATCACGCTGCCCGAAGCCCAGGCGCGCAATGCCGCCGCCAAGCTCGGCGATTTCGTCGGCGAACCGCTGCCGCCCATCGAGTTCGGCCGCATCGCCGCGCAGTCGGCCAAGCAGGTGATCGTGCAGAAGGTGCGCGATGCCGAGCGCGACCGCATGTACGAGGAATACATCAACCGCGTCGGCGAGATCGTCAACGGCACCGTCAAGCGGGTCGAATACGGCAACGTCATCGTCGACCTCGGCCGCGGCGAAGCCATCATCCGCCGCGATGAGCTGATCCCGCGCGAGATGTACCGCTACGGCGACCGGGTCCGCGCCTACATCTACGACGTGCGCCGCGAACAGCGCGGCCCGCAGATCTTCTTGAGCCGCACCCATCCGCAGTTCATGGCCAAGCTGTTCATGCAGGAAGTGCCGGAAATCTACGATGGCATCATCACCATCCGCTCGATTGCCCGCGATCCGGGCAGCCGCGCCAAGATCGCCGTGACCAGCAACGACTCGTCCATCGATCCGGTCGGCGCCTGCGTCGGCATGCGCGGCAGCCGGGTGCAGGCGGTGGTCGGCGAATTGCAGGGCGAAAAGATCGACATCATCCCCTGGACCGAAAACATCGCCGACCTGGTCGTGTCGGCGCTGCAGCCGGCCGACGTCGCCAAGGTCGTGCTCGACGAGCAGGCCGAAAAGATCGAAGTCGTGGTCCCCGACGAGCAGCTTTCGCTCGCCATCGGCCGCCGCGGCCAGAACGTGCGGCTCGCCAGCCAGCTCATCGGCTGGGACATCGACATTTTGACCGAGCAGGAAGAGTCCGAGCGCCGGCAGAAGGAATTCACCGAACGGTCGGCTTTGTTCATGCAGGCCCTTGATGTCGACGAGATGGTTGCCCAACTACTGGCTTCGGAAGGCTTCTCTTCCGTCGAGCAGCTCGCCTATATCGATGTCGGCGAAATCGCCTCCATCCAGGGCTTCGACGAAGAGACCGCCGCCGAAATCCAGACGCGCGCCACCGATTATCTCGCGGCCATCGAGAAGGCCAATGACGAGGAGCGCAAGACGCTCGGCGTCGCGGATGAACTCTACGAGATCCCGGGTCTCAACGCGGCCATGCTGGTCGCGCTCGGCAAGGACGGGATCAAGACCATCGACGACTTCGCCGGCTGCGCTGCCGACGACCTCGTCGGCTGGACCGAACGCAAGGATGGCGAAGTGAAGCGCTTCGATGGCACCTTCAAGGAATTTCCCGTGAGCCGCGAGGAGGCCGAAGAGATGGTCATCCAGGCCCGCCTGAAGGCCGGCTGGATTACCGAGGCCGACCTCGCTCAGCCCGAAGAGCTGGCTGAGGAAGGAGCACCCGCGTAAATGCGGGTGACGCCCGCCCGGTGCCCGGCAAGGACGAGATCGAACGGCGTTGCGCGCTCACCCATGAGGTGAAGCCGGCGGCGGAGCTCGTCCGCTTCGTGGTGGGCCCGGACGGCGTACTCGTTCCCGATACCGACGCCAGGGCCGAGGGCAGGGGCGTGTGGATCAGCCTGGGCGAAAGCAAGATTGCCGAGGCGGTGAAGAAAAAGGCCTTCGCCAAAAGCCTCAAGGGCGAGGTTGCCATCCCCGACGACCTGCCCGGCCTGACGCGCCGCCGCCTCGAGCAGCGGTTCGTCTCGAGCCTGCAGATGGCGCGCAAAGCCGGCCAGCTCCTGACCGGGATGATGAAGGTCAAGGCGGCGCTCGAAACCGGCGAGGCGATTGCCCTCATCACGGCCAGCGACGCCGCCGGGGACGGTCGCAAGAAGCTGCTCGCGACCCTGACCGCGTCGGATAAAGCCGCGGCGGAACAAGGCCTTGAGGCGCCCGAACGCCCGCATTTCGAATTGCTCGATTCCGCGCAATTGGGTTTGGCGCTCGGGATTGAAAATGTGATACATGCTGCGCCGACCCAAGGGGCAGCAGGTGAAGCAGCGGTGAAACGAGCCGAGAGATTGGCCCGTTACATCGCCAACTGACCTTTGAAAGAGCGAGTTTTTATGGCTGACAGCGACGACAAGACCCAGGACGGAGCCCACAAGAAGACCCTCACCCTCAAGGGTGGGCCTTCGGCTGGTGCGCGCCCGGGAATGTCCCGCGGACCACGCACCGTCGTGGTCGAGCGCAAGACGCGCGTCGTGCCGCACGGCGCGACCGGCGCACCGGCGCGTCCTGCGGCGTCCGCCTCGGGAGCTCCCGCCGCGGGTCGTTCCGCCGGCGCGCCCTCGCGTGATCGCGACGGCGGCCGTGCGCCGCTGCGCACTCCGGCCGCTCCCGTGCCACGTTCCGCCACCCTGTCGACGGCCGAGTCCGAGGCGCGCGCCCGCGCCCTGCGCGAAGCCGCGGCCCGCTCCGCCGAGGACGATCGCCGCGCCCAGGAGGCCGAAGCCCGGCGCGCCGAAGAAGATGCGCGCCGCCGCGAAATCCGCGAGGCCGCCGCCCGCGCCGATGCCGAGCGCGCCGCTGCGCAGGCTGCCGCCGCCGAAACGACCACCATCGAAGCCGAGCGTCCGGCCGAGCCGGCCCGCGACGAGCGTGGGCCCGTCCGCGAGGAGCGGAGCGCTCCCGCCGCCCGCACCGGCGGCTACGAGGCCCGCCGTCCGGCCGGTCCCTCGACCGATCGCCGGCCCGGTGGTCCTGCCGGTTACGAGCGCCGCCCCGGCGGCGCCCCCGGCGCCGATCGCCGGCCCGCTGCCCCGGGTGCGGATCGCCGCCCGGGCGGGCCTGGAGCCGACCGCCGTCCGGCTGGACCCGGTGCCGGCCGTCCCGGTGGCCCGTCGCCACGTCCGGCCGGCGGCTACGGCCGCGGCCCGGCGCCGATCCCCAATGTTCCCACACCGCCGTCTGAGGCCGATGGCCGCCGCACGCGCACCGTGCCGCCTGCGGGCGGACGTCCGATGGAAACCGAGAACGCGCGCCGCACCGGCGCCACGCCCGAGCGGCCGATCCGCCGCGACGGCGAGGATGCCTTCGCCCGCAGCCGCCTGACGCTCTCGAGCGCGACCACCGAGTCCGATCGCGACCGCGGGCCGTCGCTCGCCGCCATGCGCCGCCGCCGCGACAAGAAGATGGGCCGCAACGTCCAGGCCGCGCCCAAGCTCAGCCGCGAAGTGACGATTCCCGAGGCCATCACCGTCGGCGAGCTCGCCAACCGCATGGCCGAGCGGTCCGTCACCGTCATCAAGATGCTGATGGGCATGGACAAGATGGTGACCATCAACGACGTGATCGACGCCGATACCGCCGAGCTGATCGCGACCGAACTGGGCCACACCGTCAAGCGCGTCGCCGAGTCCGACGTCGAAGCCGGCCTCTACGACGTGCCGTCCGACGACAAGGCCGAGGATCTGACCAGCCGTGCCCCGGTCGTGACCATCATGGGCCACGTCGACCACGGCAAGACCTCGCTGCTCGACGCCATCCGCGAGACGAACGTCGTTTCAGGTGAAGCCGGCGGCATCACCCAGCACATCGGCGCCTACCAGGTCGAGGTGAAGGGCCAGAAGATCACCTTCCTCGATACGCCCGGCCACGAGGCCTTTACCGCCATGCGCGCCCGCGGCGCACAGGCGACCGACATCGCCGTGCTGGTGGTGGCGGCCGACGACGGCGTGATGCCGCAGACCATCGAGTCCATCAAGCATGCCAAGGCGGCCGGCGTGCCGATCATCGTCGCCATCAACAAGATGGACAAGCCTTCGGCCAACCCGCTGCGCGTGCGCACCGAGCTCCTGCAATACGACGTGCAGGTCGAATCGATGGGCGGCGACACGCTCGACGTGGAAGTCTCGGCGGTCAAGAAGACCGGCCTCGACAAGCTGCTCGAGACCATCCTGCTGCAGGCCGAAGTGCTCGAGCTGCAGGTGCCGCGCGACGGCCGGGCGGAAGGCCTCGTCATCGAAGCCAAGCTCGATCGCGGCCGCGGTGCGGTGGCCACGGTGCTGGTGCAGCGCGGCACGCTCAGGATCGGCGACATCGTCGTCGCTGGAACGGAGTTCGCCCGCGTCCGGGCGCTGATCGACGACAAGGCCATCCAGGTCAAGGATGCCGGACCTTCGACGCCCGTCGAGGTGCTGGGCTTTGCCGGCGTGCCGTCGGCCGGCGACCGCTTCTCGGTCGTTGAGACCGAAGCGCGGGCCCGCGAGGTCACCGACTATCGCCAGCGCCAGTTGCGCGAGAAATCGGCCACCGGCGGCGCCACCAGCCTCGAGCAGATGATGAATCAGCTCAAGCAGGCCGGCATTGCCAAGTTCCCGCTGATCATCAAGGGCGACGTGCAGGGCTCGGTCGAGGCGATCGTCGCCTCGCTCAACAAGCTGAGCACCGAAGAAGTCTCGGCGCAGATCCTGCTCTCGGCCGTCGGCGGCATCACCGAATCCGACGTGACGCTGGCTTCGGCGAGCAACGCCATCATCATCGGCTTCAACGTCCGCGCCAACAAGCAGGCCAATGACCTCGCCACCCGCGACGGCATCGAGATCCGCTACTACAACATCATCTACGACCTCGTGGACGACGTGAAGGGCGCGATGTCGGGGCTGCTCAAGCCCGAGCGCCGCGAGACCTTCATCGGCTACGCCACGATCAAGGAAGTGTTCCAGATCACCAAGGTCGGCAAGGTCGCCGGCTGCCAGGTCACCGAGGGCATCGTCGAGCGCGGCGCCGGCGTGCGCCTGCTGCGCGACAACGTCGTGGTGCACGAAGGCAAGCTCAAGACGCTCAAGCGCTTCAAGGACGAGGTCAAGGAAGTCCCCGCCGGCCAGGACTGCGGCATGGCCTTCGAGAACTACGAGGACATCCGCGCCGGCGACGTCATCGAATGCTTCCGCGTCGAGCAGGTCAGCCGCACGCTGTAGGCGAACGACCCACGGCACGAGGTTCAGGGCGCGGAGCGATCCGCGCCCTTAGTATTTGCGGCGTGCTGCGCTACACTATCGCCATGCCCGACGAGCCGCTCCGCACCACCACCTTCATGCTCGGCCGCGCCGATGCGCTGGCCTATGAGCAGGCGGCGGCGCGGATGACGCCCATCGGCGTGCTGCTGCTCCTGCTGTGGCTCGCGGCCT
>Ga0310811_10010069_pt1 | contig 12215 bp, 11 predicted proteins | sample YCmetagenome_FD_207642 | JGI IMG/M metagenome (GOLD analysis project Ga0310811, IMG submission 207642) | Soil microbial communities from experimental microcosm in Duke University, North Carolina, United States - YC | ecosystem: Engineered > Artificial ecosystem > Soil microcosm > Unclassified ... | reverse complement strand
CGGGAGCCGATCACGGCCAAGTTGGTGGCCGACATGATGACCGTCGCCGGGGCCGACCGGATGGTAAGCGTCGACCTCCACTCCGGCCAGATCCAGGGGTTCTTCGACGTCCCCGTCGACCACCTCACCGCCATGCCCGTGCTGACCGAGTGGGTGGAACGGAACCTGGGCAGCGACGTGGTGATCGTCTCCCCGGACGCCGGGCGGTTCAAGGTGGCCGAGCGCTTCGCCCAGCACCTGGACGCCGACGTGGGCTCGGTGGCCAAGCGCCGGCCCCGGGGCGTGCCCAACCAGGTCGAGGCCCTCGATGTCATGGGCGACGTTCGGGGCCGGGTGTGCGTGCTGGTCGACGACATGATCGACACCGCGGGCACGATCTGCGCGGCGGCCGATCAGCTCGTCGCCCACGGGGCGTCCGAGGTCTACGCCATGGCCACCCACGGCGTGCTGTCCGACCCCGCCCTGGACCGGCTGAAGAACTCGGTGATCAGCAGGGTCGTCATCACCGACACCCTCCCCCTCGCCGACGACCGCCATATGGACAAGATCGAGATCCTGTCCGTGGCCACCATCATCGGCGAGGCCCTGCGGGCCGTGTTCGAGGACCGCTCGGTGTCGGAGATCTTCGGGGGCGACAACCAGGGCTAGAGCGAGGACCGGAAGCGGAGCGGAGGACCGCAGCGACCAATGTGGCTGCGGCCCCACGCCGCCGGTCCCCTACACTGGCCGCCATGGAAGAGGTTTCTCTCGTCGCGGACGTCGGTCGGGTCAAGGGGAGCGCAGAGGCACGCCGCCTGCGCGCCGCCGGAAGGGTGCCCGCCGTGCTGTACGGGCACGGGATCGAACCCCTCACCCTGACGGTCAACAGCCGGCAGCTGCGGGCCGCCCTGACGTCCGAGTCGGGCCTGAACGCCCTCATCTCGCTGGACGTCGACGGCACCCGCCACCTGGCCATGGCCCGCCAGCTCCAGCGCCACCCGGTCCGGCGCAGCATCGACCACGTCGACTTCGTGATCGTGCGGCGCGACGAGGTGGTGTCGGTCGAGGTCCCGATCCACCTGGTCGGCGAGGCCGAGGCCGTGGACCGGGCCGACGGGCTGGTGGAGCAGCAGCTGTTCAGCCTGGTGGTGCAGGCCACCCCGGGGAACATCCCCAACGCCATCGAGGTCGACATCTCCGGCCTGTCCATCGGTGAGGCCATCCGGGTCGGCGATCTCACCCTGCCCCCCGGCGCCACCACGGACGTGGACCCGGACGACACCGTCGTCGCCGGTCAGGGCTCCACGACCGCGGCGGAGGTCGAGGAGGAGGCCGAGGAGGCCGCCGCCGAGGAGCCGGGCGAGGGCGACGGCGGGGCCGGAGAAGGCTAGGCCGCTGCAGCGCGAACGGACGGGCGAGTCCGCCCATCTCCTGGTCGTCGGGCTCGGCAATCCCGGCGACGAGTACGAGGGCACTCGTCACAACCTGGGGGCGGACGTGGTCGGTGTGCTCGCCGCCCGCCACGAGGCGCCCCTGCGCCGGGGCAAGGAGCGGGCCCTGGTGGCCGAGGCCCGGCTCGACGGCAAGCTGCTGGCCCTGGCCTTCCCCCAGACCTTCGTCAACCTGTCGGGCGAGTCGGTGGCCCGCCTGGTCCGCCGCTACGGGGTCGAGAACGACCTCAGCCGGGTCGTCGTCGTCCACGACGAGCTCGACCTCCCGCCCGGGCGGGTCAAGATCAAGGAGGGCGGGGGTACGGCCGGGCACAACGGGCTGGAGTCGATCCGGGCCCACCTCCACTCGGGCGCCTTCCTGCGGGTGCGGATCGGCATCGGCAAGCCCCCGGGCCGCCAGGCCGGTGCCGACTACGTGCTCAAGCCCATCCGCAAGGCCGAGCAGGTGGAGCTGGACGTGGCCGTGGTCGAGGCCGCCGAAGCGGTGGAGACGATCTTCACCGACGGCGTGGCCGTGGCCATGAACCGCTTCAATTAGCTTGACCTGGCCCCCGGGGCCACCTTTTATCGTCGACCCATGACGATGACCGACACCGACACCTGCAGCTGCGGCTGTGCCACCAACACCGACGTCCTGGCCGGCAACGCCTCCTGCGGCTGCGGCGGCGACGGCTGCGGCGAGGCCCGCCCCAAGAGCCGTGACGAGGAGATCGCCGACCTGTTGACCCTGCGCCAGGCCGTCGACAAGCGTCTGACCGAGCTGAGCGGCTGACAGTTCCCCGGGGGTGCCGGGCGGCCGGCCCACCTGCCGCCGGTACCCTCGGGCGTATCGCCCTCCGAGACCTCCCTCCCCTCCTGCGCCGCCACCCGGCCCTGGCCGGGCTGGCCGGCGCGTCCTCGGCCGTGCTGGCCGTGCCCGATCCGGCCCGGGCCTTCACCATCGCCGGGCTGGCCACCCTGACCGAGCGCCACCCCGTGGTGGTCGCCGTACCCACCACCACAGACGCCGAGCGGCTGGCCCACGACCTGCGGGCCTTCCTGGGCGACGGCGAGGTCGACCTGTTCCCGGCCTGGGAGACGCTGCCCTTCGAGCGGGTCAGCCCCAGCGTGGAGGCCATGGGCCGCCGGCTGCGGACCATGTGGCGGCTCCAGGACCCGACCCGGATGCCCAAGGTCCTGGTCGCCCCGGTCCGCTCGCTGGTCCAGCGCCTCGGCCCGCACGTGGAGGACGTCGAGCCGGTGGTGGTCCGGGCCGGCGACCAGGTCGACCCGATGGACCTCGTCGAGCGACTCGTCGTCGCCGGCTACCGGCGGGAGACCCAGGTCGAGCACCGGGGCGAGGTGGCCCGCCGGGGGTCGATCGTGGACGTGTTCCCCTCGACCGCCGACGCGCCCGTCCGGATCGACCTGTGGGGCGACGAGGTCGACCGGTTGACCAGCTTCTCGGTGAGCGACCAGCGCTCGACCACCGACGTCGAGTGCGCCGAGATCTTCGGTTGCCGCGAGCTCCTGCCCACCGAGGACGTGCGCCGGCGGGCGGCGAGCCTGGTCCGGTCCGAGCCCTGGGGCCGCGAGCAGTGGGAGCGGCTGTCGGAGGGGGCGACCTTCGACGGCATGGAGTCGTGGCTGCCGTGGCTGACCGAGCGCGAGCACGTCCTGTTCGACCTCATCCCCCGAGACGCCCTGGTCCTGCTGGTCGAGCCCCGCCGGATGCGGGACCGGGCCAAGGATCTGCTGGAAGAGGAGGCGGCCCTGGCCGCCAGCCTGGCCGTCACCTGGGGGACGGGGGCGGCGGACCGGCGGTCGGCGGAGAGCCGCCATGAGGTTCAGTGGCCGCGCCTGCACCTCCCCTTCGACCGGCTGCTGTCCCACACCGGGGCGTCGGCGTGGACGATCATCCCGGTGGCCGAGGGCCCCGACACCACCGCCATCGAGGCCCGGGGCTGGGACCCCGTCTTCGGCGACGGCGCCCGGCTGACCGCCCAGGTCCGCCACCTGCTCGAACGAGGGTTCCAGGTGGTCGTGGCCGCCGACGGCGCCGGCTCCGCCGCCCGCCTGGCCGAGATGTTCCGGGACCACGGCGTGTCGCTGACCATCGGCCGCGAGATCATCGTGCAGCCGCTGGAGCGGGGGTTCGTCCTGCCCGACATCGAGCTGGCCGTGTTGACGGAGAGCGACGTCACCGGCCGCCGGCGGGCCCACCGCCGCCCCCGCCCCCGGCGCAGCGACGCCGCCGGCTTCTTCGACGACCTCAACCCCGGCGACTACGTGGTCCACCACCAGCACGGGGTGGCCCGCTACGGCGGCATGGTCAAGCGGGCCATCGGGGGGGCCGAACGGGACTACCTGCTGCTCGAGTACCGGGGCGGCGACAAGCTGTACGTGCCGTCCGACCAGATCGACGCCGTCCGCCACTACACCGGCGGGGACACCCCCAGCCTGTCCCGGCTCGGCGGGTCGGAGTGGCAGCGGACCCGGTCCAAGGTGCGCAGCGCGGTACGGGAGATCGCCGAGGAGCTCGTCGCCCTCTACCGCACGCGCGTCGCCAGCCCGGGCCACGCCTTTCCGCCGGACACCCCCTGGCAACAGGAGTTGGAGGAGGCGTTCCCGTACCAGGAGACGCCCGACCAGCTCAAGGCCATCGCCGACGTGAAGGCCGACATGGAGGCGCCCATCCCCATGGACCGCCTGGTGTGCGGCGACGTGGGGTTCGGCAAGACCGAGGTGGCGCTGCGGGCCACGTTCAAGGCGGTGCAGGACGGGATGCAGGTCGCCGTCCTCGTCCCCACCACGCTGCTGGCCCAGCAGCACTTCGGCACCTTCTCCGAACGGTTCGCCGGCTACCCGGTCCGGGTCGAGGTCCTCTCCCGGTTCCTCACCCCGGCCCAGGCCAACAAGGTGGCCGACGGGGTGACCGACGGCTCCGTCGACGTCGTCATCGGCACCCACCGGCTCCTCTCCGGCGACGTGAAGTTCAAGAACCTCGGCCTGCTCGTGGTCGACGAGGAGCAGCGCTTCGGCGTGACCCACAAGGAGTCGATCAAGAAGCTGCGGGCCGACGTGGACGTGCTCACCCTCACGGCCACGCCCATCCCCCGCACCCTGGAGATGAGCCTCACCGGCATCCGGGACCTGACCATCCTCAACACCGCCCCTGCCGAGCGCCAGCCCATCCTCACCTACGTCGGCCCCTACGACGACCGGGCCGTGGGCGAGGCCCTCCGCCGCGAGCTGCTGCGGGAGGGCCAGGTGTTCTTCGTGCACAACCGGGTCCAGTCCATCGAGCGGGTGGCCGCCGACCTCAAGGACATGGTGCCGGAAGCGCGGATCGCCATCGCCCACGGGCAGATGGACGAGGGCCTGCTCGAGCGGGTGGTCCTCGACTTCTGGGAGGGCGAGTACGACGTGCTCGTCTGCACGACCATCATCGAATCGGGGATCGACATGCCCACGGTCAACACCCTGGTCGTCGACCGGGCCGACCTCATGGGCCTGGGCCAGCTCCACCAGCTGCGGGGCCGGGTGGGCCGCGCCGGCCAGCGGGCCTACGCCTACCTGTTCTTCCCCCCCGAGCGGGAGCTGACCGAGCAGGCCTACGAGCGGCTGAAGACCATCGGCGAGCACACCGAGCTCGGCTCGGGGTTCAAGATCGCCATGCGCGACCTGGAGATCCGGGGGGCCGGCAACCTGCTGGGCGCCAACCAGTCCGGCCACATCGCCGCCGTCGGCTACGACCTGTATGTCCAGATGGTGAGCGAGGCCGTGGCCGAACTGAAGGGCGAGCCGGTCCGGGAGCCGGCCGAGGTCAAGTTGGACCTGCCGGTCGACGCCAACCTGCCGCCGGAGTTCGTGCCCGGCGGGGAGCAGCGGCTGGAGGCCTACCGCCGCCTGGCCGCGGTGACCACCCAGGCCGAGGTCGACGACGTCGCCGCCGAGTGGCTCGACCGCTACGGCCCGCTCCCGCCGCCGGCCGAGGCCCTGATCCGCGTGGCCCGGCTGCGGGCCGAGTGCGTGCGGACGGGGATCCGCGAGGTCACCGTCGCCCGCAACGTGATCCGGCTGTCCCCGGTCGCCCTCAAGCTGAGCGAGCAGATCCGCCTCAGGCGGCTGTCCCGGGACGCGGTCTACAAGGAGGACATCGGCCAGCTGGTCGTCCCGGTCATGCGCAACGCCGACCCGCTCGCCGCCGTCCTGACCCTGCTCGAACACCTCCTGCCCGCCGACCCCGCGGGTTGAGCCGGTACCATCGATTGATCGTGAGACGTCTTGCTTCTTTTGCCGCGCTCGCCGTCGCCCTCGCCGTGGGCGCCACCGCGTGCGGAACCGTTTCCCCGTACGCGGCCCGGGTCGACAACCAGTCCATCAGCCAGGACGACCTGGAGACCGAGCTGCGGGCCATTGCCGCCAACGGTCCCTATCTGAAGCTGGTGGAGTCCCGCCAGCCGGTCACCGGGACCGGGGCGGGCACCTTCGACGCCGCCTTCACCGCCCTGGCCCTGACCCGGCAGATCTACTACCAGATGGTCGGCACCGAGCTGGCCAAGCGCAAGCTCACCGTCGGCCCCGGCGACCTGGCCGCCGCCCGGGTCACGGTGATCCAGCAGATCCAGGGCGAGGACGTGTTCAAGGACTTCCCGAAGTCGTACCAGGACGAGCTCATCCGCCGCCAGGCCCAGCTCGACCTGCTGACCCTGTCGCTCAACGGGGTCGTCGGTTCGGTGGACGACGCGTCCAAGGCCTACTACGACGCCCACAAGGACGACTTCGCCGTCGCCTGCGTGAGCCACATCCTCGTGGGCGACCAGGCCACGGCCAACGACATCAAGGCCCGGCTCGACCGGGGCGAGGACTTCGCCGCCATCGCCAAGGCCCAGAGCATCGACACCCAGAGCGCGCAGCAGGGAGGCTCCCTCGGGTGTGACATCAGCCAGGCCACCGGGTTCGTCCCCGAGTTCCTCCTCGCCGTGTTCAACCAGCCCGTCGGCGCCGTCGGCAGCCCCGTGCAAACCCAGTTCGGGTGGCACATCATCAAGGTCACGTCGCGTGACGTGCCGGCCTACGACAAGGTCAAGGACCAGGCCCGGCAGAAGCTGGCCCAGAGCGGGCAGGAGAAGCTCCTGACCTGGCTGCAGGACGCGGTCGCCAAGGCCAAGATCGAGGTCAACCCCAAGTACGGCACCTTCAACAAGGAGGGGTCGGCGCCGGGTGTCGTCCCGCCGGCCCGGCCCGCCGACTCGACCACCGTCCCGGGCAACATCGTCAGCCCGGCCCCGATCCCCGCCCCCGCCGGCGGGATCAACCCGCCGTAGCCCGGCCGTGCCGCCGACCGTGGTGGTCGTCGGGCTCGGCCCCGCCGGCCCGGACCTGCTGACCGCCGCGGCCGCCGCCGCCCTCGCCGAGGTACCCCACCACTTCGTCCGCACGACCCGGCACCCGTCGGCTGGGGCCGTGGCGGACGCGGTCTCGTTCGACCGGCTGTACGAGTCGGCCGTCACCCTCGACGACGTCTACGCCGGCATCGTCGACGCCCTGGCCGAGGCGGCGGCCGAGCACGGGTCGGTCGTGTATGCGGTGCCGGGCTCGCCGCTCGTCGCCGAGCGTACGGTGGAGTTGCTGCGGGCCGATCCTCGGATCCAGGTCCGGCTGGTGCCGTCGCTCTCGTTCCTCGACCTGGCCTGGGCCGCCCTGGGCGTGGACCCCGTGGCCGAGGGCGTGCGGGTGGTCGACGGGCGGCGCTTCGGGGTGGAGGCGGCCGGGGAACGGGGCCCGCTGCTGGTGGCACAGTGCGACTCCCGCCAGGTCCTGTCCGACATCAAGCTGTCGGCGGACGACCTGGGCCCGGTCACCGTGCTGCAGCGGCTCGGCCTCCCCGAGGAGTCGGTGACCACGGTCGACTGGGCCGACCTGGACAAGGCGGTCGAGCCCGACCACCTCACGTCGCTGTACCTGCCGGCCGGCGCCCCCCCCGTCGCCCGGGAGGTGGCCCGGTTCGACGAGCTGGTCCACACCCTGCGCGAGCGCTGCCCCTGGGACCGGGAGCAGACCCACGCCACCCTGACCCGCCACCTCCTGGAGGAGACCTACGAGGTGCTGGAGGCCATCGAGGCCCTCGACGTCGACGCCGGTGAGGGCTTCGAGCACCTGGAGGAGGAGCTGGGCGACCTGCTGTTCCAGGTCGTGTTCCACGCCACCCTGGCCGCCGAGGAGGGCCGGTTCACCCTGGCCGACGTGGCCCGCACCGTGCACGACAAGCTCGTCCACCGCCATCCCCACGTCTTCGCCGGCGTGGAGGCGGACACGCCGGCCCAGGTGGTGAGCAACTGGGAGCAGATCAAGCGGGCCGAGAAGGGCCGGGCCAGCCTGATGGACGGGATCGGCGAAGGCCTGCCGTCGCTGCTCTACGCCCACAAGGTCCAGCGCAAGGCGGCGTCCGTCGGCCTGTCACCGGCGGTCGACGGGGACGGGCTGGGCGAGGAGCTGTTCAGGTTGGTCGACCGGTGCCGGCGGGCCGACATCGACCCCGAAGCCGCCCTGCGGGCCACCGCGGCCCGGTTCCGGGACCGCTTCGTGGCCGCCGAGTCGGTCGCCGCCGAGCGGGGGGTGCCGATCGCCGAGGTGTGGTCGGCGTTTGGTCAATCGGGGGCCGAATAGGGCCGCGCATTGACCAAACGAGTCAGTCGCCGTCCCGGTCGGGAAGCTGGCCGGGGCCGTCGCAGTCGTCCCGGAGGCGGCACCAGCGGCAGGTGCGGCCGGGGGTGATCGCCGCCGGCTCGGCCGCGTCGAGCAGGCGGACGATCTTGCGCACGCCGTCGACTGTCCGTCCGGCGGCGATCTCGAGGGTCGCCGGCGTCACGTCCTCGTGGTGGAAGGTGGCGGAGTCCAGGTAGTAGCTGGCCACGCGATAGGGCGGGACGCCGACCTTGAGGGTCTGCAGGAGGGCGTAGAAGCGCAGGTCGTCGAAGTGGTGCGGGTAGCTCCAGCCGGTCTTGAGGTCGAGGATCAGGACCCCGGACTCGCTCCCGCGGGCCTGGCCGAAGGCGAGGTCGGGCTTGCCTCGCAGGGTGATGCGGTCGGCGCAGAGCTTGACCAGGATCGGCGTGTCGGTCCGCGGCCGCCACTCCCGGCGGAGGGGCGGAAAGCACTCTAGGAACTGGACGACGACGTCGTTGGCCGACGCCCGCAGCTCGGCCATCTCCAGCCGGGACGCCCCGGCCAGGTACGGCCCGAGGCTGGCGTCCTGCTCGTCGGCCAGGTAGGCGGCGATGGCCATGTCGACCAGGTCGAGGGGGTCCGGCTCCCCGTTGAGGGCGACCGACAGCCGCAGGGCCCGGTGGGCGACGGTCCCGTAGGCGTTGCGCGGCCCCCACGCGAACGAGTCCTTCTCGGCCCGGTAGTAGGCCTCGCACGTGTGGACGTTGCTCAGGTCGTGCTTGCTGATGCGCAGCAGCCGGCCCAGGCCCTCGGCCAGCGGCCCGAGCGCCTGCTCCATGCGGGCCCGCAGCCCGGCGGCGAGGGCGGGGTCGAAGGTGGGCCGCGGCTGCCCGAAGGCCAGGAGGTCGTCGACCACCCGCCGCTGGGCCGGGGCGAGATCGCCTTCGATCAGTCGCCGCGCTCTCGGCTGCGCTCGTTCATGGCCGTGATCGCTCCGAAGAGGGCCAGGGCGGCGGCGCCCAGGGCGCCCAGCAGGAAGTTCGTGAACTGCACCCGCACGTAGGACGGCACGGCCACGCCCTTCGCCGCGTACTCGTGGAGGTTGGCCCGCACCGCGAGCAGGCTCCCGAGGGCGATGATGACGCCCATGACGATGGCGTCGATCAGGGCCACTCCGACCAGGCGGTCCTGGGACTCCGAAAGGACCTCGTCGAGCACGGACGGGAGGGCGACGAGGGCCACGCCGAGGACGAGGAAGACCAGCGCGGTCGAGCCCAGGCCGCCGAAGGGGTAGCCCAGGCGGTGGAACAGGTCGTCGGGGATCTGGACCCGCTCGCCCTTCTTCAGGGTCAGCCCTTCCACCAGCGAGGCCAGGACCTGGATGGTCACGATCCCGATCAGGGCGGTGCCGAGGGTGGCCAGCAGCGACGCCCACCGCGAGATCGGCTCGTCGTCGTAATACTCGTCGTCGGCGTAGTCGTCGACGTCGTCGACATCCGGATCGACGTCGCTATACGCAGGGGGCGGCGGCGGGGTGGGGCGCGTGCGGTCGGGCGGCGCGACCGCCGGCGGTTGGGCCGGCGGCGGTGGCTGGCGGGGCGGCCGGGGCTCGGGCCAGGTCCCGGGCAGGGCGATGGAACCGGGGTCGACGGCCGCCGGCGGCGGGGGCGGTGGGGCCACGGGCGGCGCCTCGGGCGGTGGCGCGGGGAGCGCGGGATCGACGACGTCCTCCCAAGTGGCGGCCGGTTGGTCGCCGGTCGGGCCCGGTTGGTCGGTGCTCGTCGGGCGGTCCTCAGGCTCGTTCATGTCCCTAGCCTGTCCGCTCCGCGGCCCGCTGTCACAACGTTGGCATCCTGGGTCGACGATGAGCGCTGACGTCACGGTCCGCGAGGCCCGGCCCGAGGACTACGAGGGCCTGTCCCGGTTGACGGTCGCGGCGTACAAGCACCTGCTCGGCGAGGACATGAGCCCCGGCTACGTGGCCGAGCTGGCCGACGTCGCCGGTCGGTCGGAGGTCGCCGATCTCCTCGTCGCCGTGGACGACACCGGCACGCTCGTGGGCGGGATCGCCTATGTCCCCGGGCCAGGGCCCCTCGCCTGGTTCGGCGAACCCGATCTCGCCGGCCTGCGCATGCTCGCCGTCGCACCGGAGGCGCAGGGCCGCGGGGTGGGCGCCGCGCTCATCGCTGCTTCGGTCGCCCGTGCTCGTCGCGCCGGCAAGCGCGGGCTCCTCCTCCACACCACCGCGTCGATGATGGCGGCGCAGCGCCTCTACCAGCGGGCCGGCTTCCGCCGCGACCTCGATCGGGACCAGATCTTCGACGGCGGCCTCCACCTCATCGCCTACGCCCTGGACCTGTAGGGTCGAGCCCACCGCCCGGGTGGCGGAATCGGCCAGACGCGGAGGGCTTAAACCCCTCTGGTCCTCGTGACCATGTGGGTTCGAATCCCACCCCGGGCACGGGCGGTGACGACGTACGGGTCATCGCCGACGACGAGGAGATCAGGACCAGGCAGGCAGCCGACCTGCCCAAGCGCGCGTCTGGTCGCGACGCCGCCCGACGGCTGCCGAGTCGTACTCGCGCTTGCGAACCGCGGTCTGCCTTGACCCATGGGGTTTGTCATGCAAACATGCCTGTATGGCAGATCTATCTATTTCTCCAACCGACGATCCCCAGGACCTGCTGTCGTCAACCCGCGACCTCACCCGGCGAGTCCGGCTCATGCAACGGGGGGCCTGGTTCCCGCTGCTCGTCTTCGCCACGGTCACGCTGGCGGCCGCACCGTTCTACCGGTACGGCCATCCCCACCGACACTGCACCTCACTTCATGCCGGGACGACTGCCTGTGTCATCCAGTCGACGCTGGCGCTGTGGTATTGGCCGGTCGCGCTCCTCGGCGCGTACATCGCGATCAGTTGGTTCTACGTCCACCGGGCCCACCAGCGCGGCGTCGGTAGCCGAGTGCTGCCCTACATCGCCGTCGGTGCCGTCCTCGCCCTGCTCGTCACCGCGTGGGCGCTGTGGGCAGATGCCCACCCGGGATTCCTGGCTGACACTCTTCGCCTCGGCCCGTCGCATCCCGTGGACTTCTTCCGCCGGGTGGCGAGCCCGGCGGGCGCCATCGGGCTGGCCCTGCTGCTGCTCGCCCGGATCGAGCGAAGTTGGACCCTGTTCTCGCTGTCGGTCGTGTATCTCGCTGTCAATGTGGTTCCCATATACGCCGGGAGTTTCCGTCACCCGACCCCGTGGGTCTTCCTGCCGCACCTGCTGCTCACCGGCAGCACACTGCTCATCGGCGGGATCATCCTCGCTCTGATCCAGCGAGACCCGGGCTCCTCGCCCGCGTGACCGACCACCCCGTCAACGGCCTCGATGAAGTCGTCCACCAGCGCGTCAGGCTCGGCATCCTGGCCATCACGCGGGAGGCCCGAAAGGTCGAGTTCGGCTTCCTGCGCAGCACGCTCGACCTCACCGCCGGCAATCTGTCCCAACACCTAACCGTGCTGGAGAAGGCGGGGCTGATCACCGTCGAGAAGGGCTACGAGGGCCGGCGCGGCCGCACATGGGTCCAGCTGACGAACGCCGGTCGCCATGCCCTCCATGAGGAGATCACTGCCCTCAAGGCCCTGATCCGCCAAGTCGAGCTCGGCGGGACGTGAGCACGCCCCCGGACGAGCCGGCACCCGGTCCGTGGACCAGCGACGACGACCCGCGAGGTAGCGGCGATCCCACTCCGTGCCGGTGCCGCGGCCGGCCACTGCGAGCCGACGCTCCCATCCCCCAATAGGGCGCGCCACCGACGTCGACCTTCGGCAGTCGTGGTTCTGTGCGCCGATGATGTTCGCGGGTCGGCCCAAGAAGAAAGGAGCATGGTAAAATACGAAACGACACGGATTTGTGTGACCCGCACCGTGTTGGAATCTGCCGCAAGGCCGGCACCCTCCCGGGGAGCGTTGCTCCAGACCCGGGTAGCGCAGGCAAGGAACTGCGTCTCAACAGGGAGGTTCGGATGGCGTTCATCTTGGAGGCGCCGTCGGTTCGCCCTTTCACGATCAAGAGGAGATCAACAATGTCCGCAACGCTGAAGCTCACGCACAAAGCGATCGGGGCAGAGATCCGTCGTGGCACCTAC
>Ga0310811_10010068_pt1 | contig 12215 bp, 10 predicted proteins | sample YCmetagenome_FD_207642 | JGI IMG/M metagenome (GOLD analysis project Ga0310811, IMG submission 207642) | Soil microbial communities from experimental microcosm in Duke University, North Carolina, United States - YC | ecosystem: Engineered > Artificial ecosystem > Soil microcosm > Unclassified ... | reverse complement strand
TCATCTGGATGATGCGATTGCGGCGCTCCACGTGAACCTTACGGCGGACGAAGTGGAGTCGCTGGAAGCGCCATACACGCCGCATGACGTGGTGGGCTCAGTAAGGGGGCCGGTCGTACGGGTATCCCTGGCAGGCGGGCGGCGTGTCGCCCGCGAGCCGAGTGACGTAAATCGCGCGGGGTCAATGAGTTTGAACTAGCCGCTCGCGGCGATGCCCACGGCTTCACTCCAATGCCACACATCTCCTGTAAGTGGCCGTTCATTTAGCACGATCCCGTCGCGCGTGCGGCAGCTTACGCCGCCGACGCGATAACCATAATCGTCGGATAAAGTCCCGTTATGTAAGTGAAGCGGACGTTCGAATGATCGTCCCTCAAGCGATCCCGGCGTTATCGGCGTTGCAGGCGTTTGGAAAGATTGCGAAGGCGTGCGCGCATCCGGTTTCGCGTATCACGAATTGTTGGTGAGTCTCGGCATCTGTTGGAGTTCAGAATTGCTGCGAGCCGTGTTCATAGCGGCGCTAGCATGATCACTATTACCGCTAGCATGCCTTGCACACGCCCGAGAATTCAGTCAGAGCATCGCGCTTAGCCTTGCAGATAGGCGCCGCTTTGCGCATAACGGGTGTCCGCACAGCTGGGCCGCCGCCGAACACTGCGACGCGTGACAACCAGAATTACCCTTCATACAAGCGCTAAAGTGTCCGTTTTTGAAAGCAACCATAGAAAGCTGAAGCGCCGCTGACAACATGCGGGCGGTCATCGATATAGAACGACGCTAATGAAAAAAACGCCTTTTCGATCGCGTGGTCGATGCGATTTGATATCCCAGGTACCTATGCCGCGCTAGCAGAGTTACTGAACAAACTTCCTTATGATTGTTGTACCATCGCAACAGGCATCGAATCGCACCGATCGGGCGCATTCCCTTACACAGCAAGCGATTCGACGTCTTGGCCCCTAGCATTCCTGTGAATACGGCTAGCAGCATTTGTGAACACCAACACATGATCGCATCGTTACGCTCGTGGGGGCAGTGGCGAGTTACGCGCAGAAACTCGCGGCAAAGGCTCCCTGCCCCCACGCGTATAGTCCGGTGACAACATTGCTTCGTTTTACAGCACCCAGACCTACGAGGCCTGGGAAAGCGTGACGTGCGCTCCAATTCTGGAGCGCCTTGCAGCTTAAATTAGGTTTCCTTACGTCATTCATGTTCGGCCGCTCGTCAACCGATAATTTGACAGCACCAGCCTGCCTTAGAAGCGCGTGCGAATACCGACGCCTGCATTCAGCGCGCTGGAATATCCGGTTGCGCGATCGTTCATCCAGACCGCGTACACGTCCGTGCGGCTTGACAGTAGGTAGTCGTAGCCCAATGAATAAGTCACCCGGATCGGATCCACGCCCCCTGCGCTCCTCGCAAACATATAGGATGCGAGTGCATATCCAGAACCAAGCGGCACAGAGACACCTATTTGCCCGCTTTGGGTGGTTAGATCGCCAGTCGAGATGGTATCGGCGACACGCTGGTACGACGCAGTGAATTTGGCAACCTTCAGGTCGTAGCTCGCGGCAGTGAACAACGCGGTCTGTTTGCTGAAGCCAGGAATCTGAGTAGTCAGGTCAAAAGCGGTCTGGTTGTACCTGACCTGCTGGAACGCCAGCGTCATACCGAACGGCCCATGGGAATAGAGCAGATTGCCGCCCCACTGATTCTGACCGAAATGTCCCGGTGTATTCGCGGTAGCGTAGATCAAGCTGCCTTTCACATCGCCGACAGACGCGTTATAGAGCACGGAATTATTCCAGTCGTTATCGCCCACCACGCCCTGACCAAGCACGCCCTTGTACGTCTGCACGATGACTGGCGAAAACCCGAACGAGGCGCCGAAAGGATTGAAATTCACCTCAGAGACGTAATACGGTGTGGTGTTGCGTCCGACCAGAAATTGTCCATAGGGGGTCCCAAAGCCGACGTAGGCGTTCCTGCCGAAGAAAGGATCGGTCGCGGACCGTCCGCCCGCTCCAATAGCAGGGCGCATGAACGCCTCGAGCTCGAAGAGCACCGAGTACCCGCTGCTCAGTTCCTCCGCGCCTCGAATGCCCCAGAAACTAGTGGTCATACCGCCGGAGTTCATCGCCGCCGCGGTTTCTCCTCCTAGGGCTCGCTGCGCACCCGCATAGACATCCACCAGCCCATATAGCTGCACCGACGATTGCGCCAGCGCCTGACCTGCTGTGAGCAGCATGGTCATACCTGCGGTATACGATCCCAACTTCGCAATATTGTTCACATCCTTCCTTTCATCGTTCTGATTTGTTACGGAAATGGCGCAGCGAGACTTTGTGATCCACGCCGTCCCGCAACGCTCTCTTCGGATAGGACCAGTTCGTCGCAAGCAAACCGCGTCACCCGAAAAAAAGTTGACGAGCAGCGCACGGGCCGTTCTCGACACAAGCAAAAGCATCTTCGAATCCGTTCAGAGAACTGATTGACGTGTCCCGCCTAGACCACCGGATATCCTACGCAGTGGACATGCCAAAAATCCCTCTACAACGTGACCTTTTAGGCACCCTTGCGTTGCTTGTTCGGTAACGGTGAGCGCATGAGCTCGCCACCCTTGGGTCGCGAGGTGCGTGCAGTCGCGCGCTTGATTGACATCGATTTGATAAGTTTCCAGATTCATCTCGACTACTAGCCATTAAATTTATCGAACTGATTTGTGCGTGCTCTACAGGGGTGCCAGAAGCACCTTTTGGGCGTATCGAGGCGCCAATAGTGGACATCGTCACGCGCGTCAAATATATTTCGGTATCCTATCTATCGGTACGTAGCGGAGAAAACTGCAAGGCGACTACGAGACCAGCTACTGGCTCGTAGTCGCTTTTACTGTAAATATCAGGAAGGAAGGACAGCGAGGAGCGGTGGCGACTGTGGCATCACCTGCCGGTTCGTGTACGGGCGGCAGCGTCCGGACACGTTCAACAGCAACCGAGGTGGAGGCCTTGAGAGTAAAAGGCCTCCAGTACGTGGTCGAGCAACTTGACGTCTGCACGCCAACGATCCGACGGATCGATCTTTGCGCGCAGCTCGGCGAGCATCTCAGCGGATATCGTCTCAAGGTCGATGCCTAGCACCCGTCCGCCGGAGACAATGGTTTGTCCGTGCACAATCACCCGGTCGATATGCTGCGATGTAGCTCGAGCTAGCACGAAGTCGAAGACGTCGTCATCGTCGAACAGCCGATCCTGCATCAGCGCGTGGCCGTTCAGCACCAGGAGGTCGGCCACCTCGCCACTGTGCAACGTCGCGCTTTCGGAGAGTCCCGAAACCACATAGCGTCCATGCCGGGAAGCCATTTCCCACGCTTGCGCGCGCGACAACGTGCGCTCATAGCCACGCCCCTTGTGCAGATGGTAGAGAAGACGTAGTTCGCGCAATGCGTCATCGTCGTCGTCAAGCGCCATACCGTCCAATCCCATCGCCACCTTGCAACCGTGGGCCACCATCTGCGCCACCGGTGCGATCCCCGAGCGCAAGCTCAGGTTCGATGATGTGTTCACCGCGATGATGGTGCCGCTTTGCGCGATTAGCGCAAGCTCGTCGGGCCGGCAGTAAGTGCAGTGCGCGAGCGTCAGCCGCTCGCTCAGCAACCCAATGTCGTGCAGGAAGCGGACTATGCCTTGCGGAAACTCCCGATCCGCCCATTCGCGCTGATAGAGCGTTTCGAGCAAGTGCATGTGGACCTGCCGACCGGTCTGCGCCGATCGTTCGGCAATCAGTTCGAGCAGCTCGCGAGTACACCACTGAACTCCGGCCGGACCGTATTGCACGTTAAAGTCTTTAGCGTGACAGTGGCGCGCGACCTCGTCGGCCAGCGCGAGCTGCGCGCGCGGCGGCATCGGAGGGGAGTCGAGTCGAGTCGAGACCTCGCGGCGAATCTCATCGGGAAGATGTCGAAGCGTGTATGCGGTGTCGGCATAGCTGACCGGGTGGCGGTCCCGCAAGGCGACCGCGAATCCGGTGTGCACCCCGATATCGCGAGCTGCAGTTGCCACGGCTCCTGCCTCGGACAGCGGATCGACGGTGCCTTGCAAGCGAGTGTAGTGGACCATCAGGCGGCCGACACCGTGCAGCACCGATCGCCCGAACGCCGAAGCTGCGGCGAGGTAGGGATCCACTCCAGGCACGATGCCCAAATAAAAGAGCCATGACTCGAGCGGTCGATCGAACGCGCCCAACGTGCTGGTGCAGATTGCACGCGCATGGTCGTGTGCGTTGGCGAGTCCGGGCAGTGCGATCAGGCCATTGCCTGTCGGCGCGCCGGCGCCAAGCTGCGCAATGCGGCCCTCCTCGCGGTCAATCGTGATGCATACGCCGTGCTGTACCGGTAGCGTCGCCGGCTGCGCGAGCAGCCAGTCGACTTCGATCCGATCAAGGGGGCCGGGGGCGACGTGAGAAGCGAATGTCATCGATGCACGCTCCGCTCAGAGCGCCTCGAACAGCACATCCTGCGCACCCTGCCACAATACCTGTTGACCGAAGTCGCGCAATTGCTCACTTCCTTCGACGATGGTAAGAAAGTGGTTTCCCGCGAGCTGCCCCATCTTGCTCGAGAAGCTGCATGCGCCGTACGCGAGGATGATCTCCGCTTCGCTGTAACCGCCTGGATAGAACAGCACGTCGCCGACCGACGGATGGCTGGTGTGGTTCTCGAAGCTGAGCGGGCTGCCGTCACATTGCAGCTGAAAATCGCCAAGCGGCACCCAGCAACCCTCGCCGCTCCAACGCACGTGGATCAGCCTCTGCCGGTACGGCAGCAGCGCCAGAAACGCTTTTACGGTGCGTGGTGCGGCTGGATTCGTTTCGGCGGTGAACACGTAGTCTGCAGTGGAAATACGGATACGGGTCATCAAGCAACTCCTGGTAACGATCAAAGGTCAATCCCACGCTGCGTCCAGCCCGTCACGCGCCGCTCGATCAGCGACGCGATTGCGTAGAGTGCCGCACCGAGTATCGACAGGATAAACAGGCCGGCGAACACCAACGGGACGTCGAAATTTCCGCTCGCAATCATCATGACGTCCCCGATGCCCTTGTTCGACGCGACGGTCTCGGACAACACCGAGCCGACGAACGCCAGCGTAATCGAGATCTTCAGCGACGCGAACAGGTACGGTAACGCGCGCGGCAACCCCACGTTGCACAGCATGTCGAGACGGGTCGCGCCCAATACGCGCAGCACATCGGCAAGTTCGGGCTCGGTCGCGGCGAGCCCGGTCGCTACGTTCACAATCACCGGAAAGACACTGATGGTCATCGCGGTGAGAATAGCCGGTACGGTGCCCGCGCCAAACCAGATGACGAAGATGGGTACCACCGCGACCTTGGGGATGCTCGAAAAGCCAACCAGCAACGGATAGGCGATGCTATACGCTAGGCGCGACGATCCGATCGCCACTCCCACGCCGACACCGGCCACGACGGCGAGCGCGAAGCCCGCCAGCGTGGTCATCAGCGTCTGCAGCACATGCGGCCACAGCATCGGCATGCGCTCGATCATCACGACGAGGATCTGGCTGGGCCTAGGGAGTATCAGGGGCGACACGTGGAATATCACGCACGCCAGCTCCCAGAAAACGAAGAAGCCGATCAGGGCGCCAGTTGACAGCAGATTGAGGCGCAGACGGGACGGGTTGGCGTTCATTGATGCTCCTGTTTGCGCGCAGGGGCGGCAGCGAACACGTGGGCCTCTTTCATTCGCGCCTCGGTGATACGGGCGCTCAACTCCTGTACGAGCGTGGTGAAGGCCGGTCCGTAACTCGCCTGTGCCGAACGCGGTCGCTCGAACGGGATCCTGCGGTCCTCGAGGATGCGTCCCGGCCGTGAGCTCATTACGCACACTCGGTTGGCGAGATAAGCCGCCTCACGCAGATCGTGCGTGACGAGCAGCACGGTGGGTCCCTTCGACTGCCACAGGTTCTGCATGATGTCCCACAGCTCCTCGCGCGTGAACGGGTCGAGCGCGCCGAAGGGCTCGTCGAGCAGCAGCAGGTCAGGATCGTGTATCAGCGCCCGGCACAGCGACGCGCGCTGCAGCATCCCGCCCGACAGTTGCCACGGACGCTTGTCGCCGAACTCGCCTAAGCCGACTTGCGCAAGCAACGCCTGCGCGCGGTCACGGTACTCGCCCCGCAGCTTTTGTCGGTAGTCGTCGCGGAACGGTCGCACGATCTTCAGGGGGATCATGACGTTCTCGCGAACCGTCAGCCAAGGCAGCATCGTGGGATTCTGGAATGCGAGTCCGATCCGGATCGGCGACGCATGGTGCGCGCCGATCTCCCGGCCGCCCACGATCACCGCGCCTTGTGTCGGTCGCATCAGTCCTGCGACCAGACGCAGGATGGTCGACTTGCCGCATCCGCTCGGGCCCACCAGCGCGACGAAATCGCCCGTATCGATACGCAGCCGCGTCTGCTCCAACGCGACTGTGCCGCCGTTCTCCGCGCCGTAGCGCACGACGACATCCGACAGCTCAACGCACGGCCGGTTCGCGTGGCTCTGCGCGGGTCGCGGCGGCTCGGTGGCAACAATGGACTCACCCATCTCACGCACCGTCCGAGGCGAGCGGTTCTGCCGTCGGCCGTACGCCGTCGGGCGTGGTCAATATTGCGCTGGTATAGAGATCGCGGTTACGCGGCGACGCGCCCGTCATCTTCTGCACCTGCTTGACTGAACGTCCCCACCCGGCGGCATCGGTAACGAGCCGGCCGTCGCGCATCACGAAGCGCCCGCGCACCAGCGTATGCAGCGGGTAACCGCGAACCGCACGTCCATGCCAAGGCGAAATCTTGCTGATGCTCTGCAGCCGGTTCTGCGAAAGAACGCCTTCGCGATTCATGTCGACCAGCGCGATGTCTGCGTGTGCGCCCGGCGCGATCAAGCCCTTCGTACCGTACAGGCCCCACGCCTTCGCGGGATTGACCGAGCTCCAGCGCACGTAGTCCATCAACGTCGCACGCTGCCGGTTGATTTCGGTGAGCATCAGCGGCATTTGCGTTTCGACGCCGGGAAAGCCGCAGTCGCATTGCCAGATGTTGGCCCTGGTCTTTTCTTCGGGCGCATGGGGCGCGTGGTCCGTCGCGATCATGTCAAGCGTGCCGTCGAGCAACGCCTGCCATAACGGTTCGTTGTGCCGCACTTCCCGAATCGGCGGATTGAGCCGCAGCAAGCCGCCGAGCCGGTGTGTCATGTCGGTGTTGAGCAGCAGATATTGCGGGCAGGTCTCCGCGGTCACGTCGACACCACGCCGTTTTGCTTCTCGCAACAGGAACAGCGCATCGGCGGTGCTGTGATGCGCAATGTGCACGCGCGCCCCAGTCCATTCAGCGAGCGCCAGCACGCGGCCGATTGCCTCGATCTCAGCCACCGGCGGCCGCGCCGCCAAATGCGCGAGCGCATCCACACGCCCAGCCGCTTCCATGCGTGCCTGCCGGCGCGAAAGAATCGACGAGTTCTCCGCGTGCACGACGGTGCGCACCCCCAGCGGCGCGAGAATCTCGAATCCTTCGAGCAACGCGCCGTCGCTCGGCGCGGGTAGATTGCCAAACGTGTTGCCGACGAATGCCTTGAAGCTTGTCACGCCGCCTTCGAGCAACGCCTCCAGCGACTGAATCGTGTCGTCGCCGAGCAGGCCATGAATCCCGTAGTCGACATATGAGGATTCGGCCGCCTTCTGCTTGAGACGCAACGCCTCGAGCGTACCGGTGGGGGGATTCGTATTCGGCATGTCGAACACCGTCGTGACACCGCCGCACGCGGCGGCAGCCGAGCCACTCAACCACGTTTCCTTGTGCGGGTATCCCGGATCGCGGAAGTGCACATGGCTGTCGATCGCGCCAGGCAGCAAGTACAGGCCGTCGGCCTGCAAGACTTCCTTCGCGCTGGGCATCAGATCGTCGTGGCCGACGACGACAATCCGTTCTCCGTCGATCGCGACCGACGCTTCGATCACCTGATCCGGCGAGACAATCTTCGCGCCGCGGATGACGAGGTCCACTTGATTCATTAGTATTCTCCGCTAGTCAAAGCATCGCCCAGCCGCCGTCCACCGGCAGATCGACGCCGGTGATCTGGCGCGACACGTCGCTCGCGAGAAAAAGGCACGCTTGCGCAACGTCGTCGCCTGTCGAAACCCGCTTCAGCGCGTAGTCATCGGCGTGGCGCTCGGCGGCTTCGTCGGGCGTGATGCCCAGCTTGTGTGCCATGTCCGCGCATACCTTGTCGCGAAAGCGTGGTCCATCGACCATGCCCGGCGCCACGCAGTTGACGTTGATTCCATATCGGCCCGCTTCAATCGCGAAGCTTTTCGTAATGCCCCGCAGCCCCCACTTCGACGCCGAGTACGCCATCCGGCCGCCCCGCCCCCGCATGCCGAAGGTGCCACCGACGTTGACGATCTTCCCTTGGCCACGCTCGACCATCGAGGGCAGGACTGCACGCATCACGTTGAACGCGCCCGTCATGTTGACTCGGATAATGTCGTCGAATTCGGCCTCGGTGGTCTCCCAGCCCTGCTTGCCGATCGGCCCGGAGCCACCCGCGACGTGGACCAGCGCATCGATACGTCCGAACCGGCCGAGCGTCTCAGCGACAAGCGCATCGACCTGCGCGCTGGCGACCAGGTCGCACTGGACCACCAATGTGTCGTTACCCATCGCACGGGTCTCGGCCGCAACCGGTTCGATCGCCGCGACATCGCGTCCGGTGAGCGCCAGCACCGCCCCTTCGCGCGCGAAGGCCAACGTGACGGCGCGCCCCATTCCCTTTGCCGGGCCCGTGATCAACACGACCTTGTCTTTCAGATGCAAATCCATAAACGGAACCTTCGTGTGGGTGTGAAATGAATGGAGATCCACTCGTCCAGGGCGGGCTCCCGCTACTTGCTTACAGGGGGGGTGCGCTCGGCGCGCGGTGGCAGGAAATCCTGATCGAAGACCTCGGACGGCTGCGGTCGGCTTTGCAAGCCGTAACTCTGCGCGATCTGCGCAATCGCGCGGCTCATCCGGGCATCGTCCACATCTCCAAGGCCAACGTGCTGCTCCTCGGGCGTCAGAATCAGACTTTGAAGCACGTAGACAAGCCGTCGCCGTTCGATGCTGCGATTGAGCAAAGGCTCGTGCGTCATCAGGTTGTCGATGCATGCATCGGGATTGGCGATGCAGTCCTTCATCGCATGATTGATTGCACCTACCAGCCCCTTAACCGCGGCCGGCTGCGACTGCACAAGCTGACGCGAGACGACTACACCGTTGCTATACAGATCGAGCCCGTAGTCGTTGTAGAAGAACCAGCGAATGTCCTTGTCAGGATTGACGTTCAGCGCCAGCAGATTGATATAGCTGGTCGCTGAGAAGACTGCGGACGCATCGACCTGACCGCGCAGCAGCATCTGCTCCTGAAGGTTCGGCGCCATGTTCAGCCAGTTCACCTTCGAAGCGTTGATGCCATTGTGTGCGGCCAGCGCGGTGAACACCTCGCGCGCGGCACCGCCTGCCGGCGATCCAACCGTCTTGCCTTCGAGATCCTTGAGCGTGCGGGTAGGGCTGCCGGCTTTCGTGATTATCGCGAACGGCGCGCGGTTATAGATCATGTAGACGCCAACCGGGCCAGTGCCCGGATGCTGCGAAGCGTACTGAATCACTGAATTCTCGTCGCCGAAGCCGGCCTGATAGGCCCCGGTGGCGATGTCGGAAATGACGGCGGCCGAACCATTGCCCTGGTCGATCGACACATCGAGACCAGCCGCCTTGAAATAGCCTTTATCGAGCGCCCAATAGAACCACGAGTGAACTCCCTGGATCTTCCAGTCGAGCACGAACCGGATGTACGTTGGCACAGGCTCGGCCATCGCGCCGGCGGAGCCGACGAGCATGCCAAGGCCGACGATCGCGGCACAGCAGCGAGACCATGTATTCCGAAGCAGCTTCATTTCGAATCTCACAAAAATGACTGGACTTTTTCAGGTCCCGCACAGGTTAGGACAGAACGTACAGGCCGTCTGAAATGACATATCCGGCTTTAATTCAAGCTCGACAATATAAAGCAGCGGCAACGCCAGATGTCGTTTAAAACGCCACCTTTTTAGCGACATTCCGTTGCCGATCCGGCAACAGCAAAGGGCGAGTAACCACCCATTTTTTTTGCGTGTTTTAATGCGGCGCGAGCCACTGGCCACGCATCCTGCAAGCGAGCCAGGAGCATTAGTCCGCAGTCGCGTCCGACCTGATGCAGCGCGTCGACGCTGTCGACCGCACCAGCCACGCGCACCGAATCACCGAATTAATACCGGCCCAGAGAATTTGACTCATGAATCATTTGCGCTTTTTGCATTACGTCGACGAGGTGGCTCGAGTCGGCTCTATCCGGCAGGCAGCCACGCGACTGCACGTCGCGCCGTCCGCGGTCATGCGGCGCGTGCAAGACCTGGAAAGCGAACTCGGCACCGCCATTTTCGAACGGCTGCCCCGCGGCATGCGACTAACCGCCGCGGGTGAATTATTTGTCCGTTATATCCGGCTTCGCTCCGCCGATCTCGAACGGGTGCGCTCGGAGATCGAGGAACTCCGAGGCTTGCGGCGCGGTTCGCTGTTACTGATAGCAAGCCAGGCGCTCGCCACATCGTTCCTGCCTGGCGTCATCGCCGCGTTCCATAAGTCGCACGCTCTTGTCGAATTTCGCATACGCATCGGCAACCAGACGCAAGCGCTTGATGCACTGCGCGCTTTCGACGCCGACCTGGCGATCGTCTTCAACCTTCCTGACGAGCCAGATATCAAACGAGTCGGCACGTTTGCTCAGAAGCTGTGCGTGATCATGCACAGCAGCCATCCGTTGGCGAGCCACACGGGCCCCTTGCGACTGAAAGACTGTGTGGATTACCCGTTCGTCATGCCTGACCGCGACGTAGGTGGCCGGCAATTGATCGATCGATTCCTGGCGCGCCGGTCGATAAAGTTGCAGCCGAAAATCGAATGCGACAATTTCGAATTCATTCGCGGCTACCTGTTCCAGACCCAGGCGCTGTCAATTCAGATATCGATCGGCGCCACGACACAAGATGCACAATGTGTCAGCAAGGAAATATGCGACCCGGGCTTCCCGACCGGGGAATTGGTGATGGCAAGCTTGGGTGGGCGCCAGTTGCCGCTCGTCGCCCATACGTTCATGGAGTTTTTCAGGGACGCATTCGATAGAAGCGTCCGTTGATCCCGACACGCGGCGCTCCGTCAATGACAAGCTGGTGTCATGGCGTTGTCAACTTGCCGTGCGTGAGACAAAACGCCGGAGGTGTGACGATGATTTAGAAACCCGTCGACGGATCTTGGGCGAGGAATCTTGCTGCAAGCTGTTTGCGGTAGAGTGACGCGCGCAGCAAATGCCGCTTGAGCGCGAAGTGTTCGCCGGATCACGCCCTGAGGCAGTCCGTCAAGGTTTTTCATGTGCCCGTCTGGCGAGTTGCCCACCGCGGACCGGCGTCGTAGTCGTAACAGGCGACCCGCCGGCCCGCCGTGGACAACTCGCGACATCGCGTCAAAGGGAGGCAACCCACCGGTCCGGAATCCAACTGCGTAACCCTCGACCGAAACGGGTTACCCCGGAAACTCGAGGTTCCTCAACAGTGGCGAGCCGCGCTTCCTCAAGGCGTTGAGGTAGGTGGTCTCGTCGTACGGAGTGCTGGTCTGCCAGCACCCGTAGACCGACGCAAAAGTGTCACTGTTTCGGCAGTAATTGTGTCAATCTGCCTAAATTACAGCGCTGACAGCAATCTGATCATAATTCTGGTGCGCGCCAGAAAGCGAACTGGCGGCGGCGTCGCCTGCGGCGCGCGCGCTGACAGCCGAAATTTCCTCGGCGTGACCATGGTCCTCGACACAAAGCGAAGCGTCAAAGCCCCCTTCGGCCGCACTACAGTAACCCCCGCTCGATGTAGACCCGTGTGATTGCCCGACGATGCTCTCCCGACATCGGTTCTAGCTTGTCCGGCGACCATTTCCTACTGCCGTACCCTGCCCCGCAGTCTGCACGATTGTGGTGCAAATAGCGCAGGCGAGCGCGAAGCCGCGCGGCTGTTCGTCATCTCAGCGAGATGAAAGGACCGCCGTCCAAACCGAGGGCGCAGCGGTATCTTTGAGATGCAGCTTCATCAGGTTGAA
>Ga0310811_10010067_pt1 | contig 12216 bp, 12 predicted proteins | sample YCmetagenome_FD_207642 | JGI IMG/M metagenome (GOLD analysis project Ga0310811, IMG submission 207642) | Soil microbial communities from experimental microcosm in Duke University, North Carolina, United States - YC | ecosystem: Engineered > Artificial ecosystem > Soil microcosm > Unclassified ... | reverse complement strand
GAACCCTGGGCCGGGAGCCCGACATCTGGGGGGCCTGGGCCGTCCCACTTGAATCGGATTGGGCTCGACCCAGCAACCCCTCGCCGACAACACCATACACCGTGCCCGCGCACTGAACTCCTGCGAGGTCGGGAGATTTGCGAGGCGCGCAGGCCGTGAGGACGATCGCGAAGATGAATCCGGTTCGGGCGAACCAGGCTGCCGTCGGCATTCTTCTTCCATAGTAGGGTGTCATGTCTGCCCGGTTGCGAGACGCGCCGGCTCGAGGCGAGGTGCGAGTAAATGTATAATCACCCACGCCGTCACGTACGCAAGCCCGCACACGACGAAGATCGGCGAGTAGTCGCTCCCGTTCGCCTGAAGCACTCGGCCCGTGACCCGCTGGAAAACGACGCCGCCCATCGCCCCCGCGAACGCACCGATGCCGACTACTGAGCCGACGGCCGATTTGGCGAACATGTCGCTCGCCAGCGTATAGACGTTCGCCGACCACGCCTGATGCGCGGCTGCGGCAACTCCGACGATAAGGACCGCGGCCCACATGCCCGGCGCACGCGACACGAGCGTCGTCGGAACAATCAGCAACGCCATGGCTAGCATCGTCGTTTTACGCGCGCGATTCACCGACCAGCCGCGCTTGATCAGGGCGCTCGAGATCCACCCGCCGCCAACCGAGCCGACGTCGGCGATCAGATACACGACGATGATCGGAGCCGCGACCTGCGCGAGCTTCACGCCGTACTTCGCGTCGAGGAATTTCGGCAGCCAATAGAGGTAGAACCACCAGACCGGATCGGCCATCAGCTTGCCGACGATGAACGCCCACGTCTGTCGATACCCGAAAAGACTGACCCACGATGCCCGTGTGACCGATGCGTCGCCAGACGCCGTGCCCGCGTTCTCTACGACACCGACAGGCTGATCAGGGCTTCGATATAGCGGAATCCAGAGCAGGAGCCAGAGAAATCCCAACGCGCCCGTGCCGACGAACGCCCACCGCCATCCCCACTTGAGCGCGATCCATGGTACGACGAGCGGAGTGACAATCGCGCCCATGTTGGTGCCGGCGTTGAATATTCCGGTCGCCAGGGCGCGCTCTTCCTGCGGAAACCACTCGGCGATCGTCTTGATGGATCCCGGGAAAATCGCCGACTCACTTACGCCTAGCGCCGCACGAGCAAATGAGAACCCCGCTGCAGTCCGGGCGAACGCGGTGCCGATTGCCGCGGCGCTCCAGGCAACGACGGCCCCCGCCAATCCTCGACGCACACCGATCCAATCGATGATACGGCCGGCGGCGAGGAACCCGAACGCATAGGCGAAGCTGAACCAGGAGACGATGTCGCCGTAGTCGGCTTCGGTCCAATGCAACTCGCGCTGGAGCGTCGGCGCGAGGATGCCGAGCACCTGGCGGTCGACGTAGTTGATCGTTGTCGCGACGAAGAGCAGCGCGCAGATCGTCCACCTGTACGACGACCGCGATGCACGGGATTGCGAGGGGTCGGTACTATCGAAATCCATGCGCAATCTTACGTTCGCTCCCGGTTGCTCACCAGATTTCATGGAGTCATGACATTTCCTGGTCTCGATCTCGCTGGACGCACCGCCGCCGTCATCGGCGGAACGTCGGGCATCGGACGGGCAATCGCGCTCGGCCTGGCCGACGCCGGCGCCGACGTAATTCCCACCGGTCGTCGTACGAACCTCGTCCATGAAGTCGTGCGCGAGATCGAGAGTCGCGGACGCCGCTCGCTCGCGATAACCGCCGACGTCGCGAGCACCGATTCGATCCAGACGTTCGCTGATTCGGCGATCAAGAAATTCGGCAAGATCGACATCCTGGTAAATGCCGCTGGCATCACCGTGCGACGCCCGACGCTCGACGTCCCGGACGCCGAGTGGGAGAAGATCATGGACACCAACCTCACGGGAATGTTACGCGGTTGCCGCGCCTTCGGCCGTCACATGATCGAGCGACAATACGGGCGTATCATAAACATTGGGTCTCTCACATCAGTTGTCGCGCTGTACGAGGTTGCCGCCTACGGTGCGAGCAAAGCTGGGGTGGCCGCTCTCACGAAATCGCTGGCGCTGGAATGGGCGCCGCACGGCGTGTGCGTCAACGCCATTTTGCCCGGCGTCTTCCGAACGGCGCTCAACGAAGGGTTGCTCGACGGAACAGAACGCGGCCGCGAGTTATTGTTGCGCACGCCAATGCGTCGCTTTGGTCTACCTGAAGAGCTCGCGGGAGCCGCGGTGTTTCTTGCGTCCGAGGCCGCGAGCTTCGTCACGGGCCATCTGCTCGCGGTGGATGGCGGCTTTCTCGCGAGCGGCGTGAATCAGTAGCTATCAATCGAATTCAAACCAGACGGGAGAGCTGTGATGCCTAAACCAACGAACGGTAAGATCTGCTACGTCGAGATTCCGGCCAAGGACATCCAGAAGTCCGCTGACTTCTACGCCAAGGTGTTTGGCTGGAAGATCAAGAAACGTGGCGATGGCAGCACCGCGTTCGACGACCCGGTTGGCGGAGTCAGCGGCGCGTGGGTGCTCAAGCGTCCCGTCACGGCGAAACCAGGCCTGCTCGTCTACATCATGGTCGACAACATATCCGCGACCACTGAGGCAATTGTTCGGGAAGGCGGCGCGATCATGAGAGTGCATACGCCCGAGATCGCGCATTTCCGCGATCTGGCCGGCAACATTCTCGGCCTGTATCAGGAACCCGGGTCCTGAGCTCTGCGTCAGCCGCCGGGCCGCACCTGTACCTCGAGCCCCATCGAGCGGAGGATCTGCTGGGCGCTACTGAAGTTTCTGTAGAGGGCGGACGCGTCCCTGACAACATCGGTCTGGGTGAGCTCAATCATTGGACCGAGCGGCCAGACCTGCATCGGGAGTGATTCGAGATATTTCGCTAGGTCCGCCGGCCGGACGCTCGCGCGTTTCGGTTCGGACCCAACGAATGTCGTAACGTCGTACCCGGTTTCGAGCGCGAGCACAATCGGATTGTAGCAAGCACCAGGTGCGCTGCAGTATTGAGACGTACGGGCTGCTACAATCCGGTCGTGGAGATTCAGCTTCTTGCCGCTCGTCCCGCAGCTCGACGCAAGGAGACAGATGGCGATGGCGAAGCCGCCTGACTGGAACGATCGGCGCGCGCTCACACGCTTATTACTTCAGTCTTCGGGACGCGCTGCCATGCGCAAATCGATCATTCGACCTTTCCCCGACGACGCTATTGACTCCGAGACCTCGATGTCCCGAAGGCGTCTGAGCGTGAATGCGATGCGCCGAGCGGCGTTGAATATGACGCGCGCCAGATCGCTGATGTCATCGCTCTTTGATTGTTCTACGATCAATTGGGTGTTGACCATCAGCGGCGTCAGAGCATTGCCGATCTCGTGCAGCGCCTCGCCTACGCGGTAGGTCAGGGCATCGGGAGCTGCGCCGCCTTTTATCGGGAGATGCTCGCCGGCGCTTTCGACCTGAATAACGTAGTACTCAGCGGACCCTGAAGTCTCGCGGAAAGCAGAGGCCGACAGCAGAACCCAGGTAGCCGAGCCGTCTTCGCGGATCAGCCGCTCGGCGAGCTGGTAGCGGTCGATTTCACCGACTGCGAGACGCGTCCGTTGTTCGGCCTCTGCATCGGCGTCATCGGGGTGGGTGATTTTGGTCAGGGCTTTTCCGAGGAGCTCGGACCGGCCGAATCCGAGGATTTCGCAGAAGGCGATGTTCGCCTGAGCAATCGATCCGTCGCTGTCCAGGAGCGCTATGCCATTAGGCGCGTGCTCGAACGCGTCAGCGAAAGGCCACATGGATGGCCTTTGCCCATGGTTGAACTGAAGGATCCTGCCTGCTGGATTCGTGGCCAAGACCACACTCGTGCGATTGTTGGGCGTCGGAATGGTGCCCAGGAGATTGACTACGAGGTAGTTCGTTTTGGTCACACACTCAGCAGGGGCAAAGAGGCGTTGACACCGCATCTACCCCATTGGACCCCTCAAGGGGCAGCTAGCGCCTGAGGTGCCAATTGCAATCTTGCGGACATTCTCCAGCTCCTACCGCGGTTTGAGCAGTGATGGGTTGATGGATGTCTGTGCAAACCATGGTGAACAACGAGCTTCGCTAACGATGATGTTGGAGCCATGACGCCGCGCGAATCGACGTAACGGCGACAACCCGAAGCACGAACTGAACAGAGCGGCCACTCTTCGGGGTGGCCGCTCTGTTGGTGTGTTGACAGCTCGCTTCCGACCGCGTCAACGCATGTACGGCGGGACGTTGTTCGCGATAGTCCGAAACTCCGCGTTCGATAACGGCAGCTTTCGAAAGTTGGCCCATCCTTCGCGCGGCGAGTTGCCTGGTACCGGCGCATCGGTTCCGTAGAGAACGCGCTTTATGCCGACCTGCCGGATACGCGTCGCGATCAGCGTTGCCTGAGCCGGCGTCATATCCGAGGTGGCGACCGTCGCCACGTCAAACCACAGTCGCTTCGTGCGCGGATCGTTGTTCGCGATCGCATCGATGAAAACCAATAGCGCCTGATCCACGAGTGGATCGTCGTAACCGCCGGAACCGGCCAGATGCGCGATCTGAACCGGAACGTCAGGCGCCGCCGGAAGCATCTCGTTCAGAAAGATTCGCGCTTCATCGGCGCCGTACGGAAGCTTGTCAGAAATCGTCGCTCTCATGTGGACGACGATCGGCATCCCATATCCGTTGGCCGCGGCAAAGACGCGACGGACCTGCTCGACGTGCTGCGGATTGTGGTAGTCCACGACGGAATTTCCAAAGTGCAGCTTGAGTCCGCGGAAGTGCGGATTTTTCGAGCAGCGCGCCAGTTCCTCGAGCGCGTACTCCCTCACCGGATTGACGCTGCAGAATCCGACCAGCCGGTTCGGATAGAGTGCCACCTGTCCGGCGGTCCAATCGTTATCCGCTTTTACCTTCTCGTAGTCGTTTGCGACTTTTCTCCTCGGCTGGCTCCAGATATAGGCCGTCGATAGAATGACCGCGCGCCTGATTCCTGCTGCGTCGAGCAACCGGATTAGATCGTTTGCCGTGATTGCCGCAACCGGTGCGGCAGGTGGCGGGGGAGACATCAACGCCGCGAGTGCGGGACTGACGAGATGCTGATGATGGTCGGCGAGGGGAGGCGGTACGTACGCGTCGCTCGGTGCGCGCGATAGCGCGCACGCGGCAGTGGTCAGACAAATGAAGATTGCAATGCGCCTCATGGCCGCTTCGACCCCAGTGCAAGAAGGGTGCGCCCGCGGGATCTCGATCACCAATGAGCCTGTCCAGACTATCGCGGCTCGAACACATCATCTTCGGATTGTTGGTCGACAAAAAAGGGCCCGGTCGATTCGACCGGCCCCTTTCTGTGTCTGATTCGAAAGAAATTATTCGGCCACGTTGGCGCAACGACCTTGGGACTCGAGCTCGCCGGTCTCCGGAGGCCCGAACCTAGCATCGGGAACAGACGGTCACAGGGATTTTTTTTTTTTGCGCTGGCTCGCATCAAGCTGTTCCGGCGGACCATCTTGCCCCGGCGATCACATAGCGAATCAGCCGCGACCGAGGTGCGTAACCCTAAACAAGGCTCCTAATGCAAGTTGGGATCGATAGTTTCGCAGCGGCGTTCGACGAAGCCAGCCGCGCCGAGAACACGTCGGAGCGGATTCGGAATCTCGTCGAGCAGATCGAGCGCGCCGATCAGGTCGGGCTGGACAGCTTTGGAATCGGGGAACACCATCGCCGTGATTTTCTCGATTCTGCCCCGGCTGTCATTCTTGCGGCAGCATCCACGCGCACGAATCGGATACGTCTCAGCAGTGCGGTCACGGTACTCAGCGCGGCTGATCCCGTCAGGGTATTTCAGGAATTCGCCACGCTCGATCTTCTTTCGCAGGGCAGGGCGGAGATGGTCGTGGGCCGCGGGTCGTCCATCGAGGCCTTTCCATTATTCGGCTTCAGTCTCGACGACTACGATTCGCTTTTTGCCGAGAAGCTCGACCTGCTCCTCAAGATCCGCGAGAGCGAGCACATCACCTGGTCCGGCAAGTACAGGCCAGCTCTGACGGGACAGGGGGTCTACCCGAGACCGAAGCAGAATCCGTTGCCCATATGGCTGGGTGTTGGCGGAACGCCGCAATCGTTCGCACGCGCGGGCGCGCTTGGGCTGCCGCTGATGGTCGCTATCATCGGCGGTGAGCCGCGGCGGTTCCGGCCGTTGGTAGATCTCTATCGAGAAACCGGTGAGCGATTCAAGCAGCCGCCGGAGAGATTGAAGGTCGGGGTGCACGCACTTGGTTATGTCGCCGGGACGACGGAGGACGCCGTCAAAGACTTCTGGCCCGGCTATGCCCGTGCCTTCACCGACGTGGGGAAGGAACGCGGGTGGCCTCCCGTCACCCGCGCTGGATTCGACATGCAGCGCGGTCCTACGGGCGCGCTGATCGTCGGTGATGCCGACCAGGTCGTCGAGAAGATTCTTTACTACAACAAAACGCTCGGCGGCATCTCGCGGATCACCTTCCAGATGAACGCCGCGTCTCTGCCGCACGACAAGCTATTGACGGCAATTGAAACACTCGGCACACGCGTTGCGCCGTTGGTCCGCGACGCGTAAGGCGCAGCATCCAACACTGGCCTTTAAGAGAGGACAACATGGGTAACACCGTCGACGACAAAACTTTGGACACGTTGTTCCGTGAAGCACGCACATACTCGAAGTGGCTTCCGCGGCCGATCGCCGACAAGACTCTTCACGAACTTTGGGACGTGATAAAATGGGCGCCGACAAGCGCGAATGCCGAACCCGCCCGGTTCGCGTTTCTGCGATCGAAGGAAGCGAAGGAGCGTCTCAGGCCGGCGCTCGCCCCGCTCAATGTTGAAAAGACTATGACCGCGCCAGTGACTGTGATTGTGGGCTACGACCTGAGGTTCTATGAACGGCTGCCGAAGCTGTTCCCCCAGAATCCGGGGATGGCAAAGCTCTTCGAGAACAATCCGGAGATGGTCGAAACGACCGCGAAGCGGAATTCCAGCCTGCAGGGCGCGTACATGATCATTGCGGCGCGCGCGCTCGGTCTCGATTGCGGGGCAATGTCCGGATTCGACAACGCGAAGGTGGACGAGGAGTTCTTTGCCGCGGGCAAGCCGTGTTTCGGCTGCGATCAGGAGTTCTTCCCCGAGGGGCACGTGAAGACGAATTTCCTCTGCAATCTCGGATACGGCGATCCAGCTTCACTGCATCCGCGACTTCCTCGCTTGTCGTTCAACGAGGCGTGCTCGCTACTATAAGAAGAGGTCCTAACGGAACGTGATCCGAGATCTGAGAAGCGCAGATACCAGTGTTTGGTAACTACGCTGCGACATATCTGAGTGGCGTTATGGGTTGCCTTTGCCAGACATTGCAGCAATGAGTTGCGGGTAGCTCGCACCGACATCTACGCTACATCGTGTTCTCCCGGAACAACGCAGAAGACTTTCCCGGTGCGAGCTTCCCACAAAGCTGATTCTCCGATCGAGCTCGAAAGACTACGAGAGTCGAGTGAAGGCGCTGCGATATAGACCTTGATGATCCGCGAATTATTCCAGGCCTCCGTTGCCGGCGGCGGTTGATATTTTGGATGCGGGCGCGTCGATCGCCGGACGCGGAAGTGGAGATCGCGCTCGACTAAGGGACGGGTTGCCACTCGCCGAGCGGCACAAACCCGTTGCGAATCCAGACATCATCGGGAACCGCTTTCGCCAGCGCGATCTGCGATACGAGGTACTCATCGGAGAGATCGTTGAGGCGCGTGTACTCGGGATAGTGCACGACCTCGAGCCCGGCGCGAACGATTCCGGCGACGAAGGCAACGGGTTCGATCGCCGGGAGAGAGCCTTGAAAGTCGCGGCTGATTCGACGCGGCTCCAACGGGCTCGTGCCGTCGATCATCGGGATCACGAGGGTGACATTGGACACTAGGACGCCGCCGCCGCGCTCTGTCGTTTCCAGATGATGAACGCAAGCCAGAAAACAAAAACACGTAGTGGCAGCGGCCAGTCGACAGGAAGATCGATGTTCGAGCGGCGTGTGAATATGCCGAGCGGATAGACGGCCCCGACTTGCGTTTCGCCGTCGAACAAACCGAAGCGCCGACTGAGCGCGCCGAGCTTCCGCAACACCAGCCGTCGATTCGGCAGCTCGACCTCGAAGCTGTTTCTGAACGCACTCGGCTTCGACGCGCGAGCGAGGATGTTGCCATTGTGCTCGAGCACGAAGTCACCGACGAATCGTCCTTGCCGATAGAGCTCGTAAGTGCCGTCCTGGATCTCGAGCGTGGCTTTATCGCGCCAGAGCGATGCGCCGACTTCGCCGAGGAGCCGGCCGTCCTCCTCGAGGCGAAAGTTGCTGGAGAAGAAGTTGCTTGGGACTGCCTCGAGCACGTTTTCTCCCGGTCAGGCTGTAGCGGGCGCGAGTCCCGCGAGCACACCGCGCATGTACGCGAACGACTGCTTCATTCCGGGCAGCGGATCGTCGGCGTCGATCTCGTACTCGAGATTGACGTAGCCGGAATATCGCATTGCAATGAGCCGCCGGAAGATGGCCGGGATCGGGATCGCTCCTTGGCCGACGATGCACTGGCTGTCCTTGTCCTTGAGATCGCGAAGATCCTTGATGTGCATGTCGAGGAGGCGCGGACCAGCGTCTGCGACGGCACCGACCACGTCAGTTCCCGTGCGCACGGTGTGGCCGACATCGATGCATAGACCCATGCGAGGATCCATGCTCTTCACGGCTTTGAGCACATCGTACGGCGAGGGAAAGTCCGGGTCTTCGGGGCCGTGATTGTGGATCGCGATCTTGATGTCGTACTGCTTCGCGAACTTCTCGACTCGTGGCAGCACGGTTTGCTTGCAGGTGCTGACCATCACCGGCATCCCGGCAGCCTTCGCGTAGTCGAAATACTTGCGCACGCCGTCGTCGGTGTCGGTCTCGAACGTGATCATGCCACCGCCGACGATGTGTAACCCAGCGGATTCGACCTCATTGCGTGCGGCTGCGATCTCGGCGGGCGACGCTTCGTACGGAAGATGAACGGATTTGAGATTGATGTACGGCGTGCCGAGGGCTTTGGTCATCTCGATGGCCGTCGCGCGCGGGAAATTTCGGAAGGAGTAGCTGGCAACGCCGAGCTTTACTCCGACATCAGGGGCACGAGAGGGCGCTAAGCCGTGTCGGTCAGATGTGACGTTCCTACTGAGCAGATCGAATTCGCCCGAAGCGAAGCGTTTAGCATGGCCGCTGCTCAGAGCAGCGCCAGCGGCGCCGAGGCCGGCGAGTTTGAGAAATGTGCGGCGCGGGACGTTGTTGTGATCGGGCATCGCTCTCCTCACGAGTGGCCTTCCTGGAGCCGGGAAAACAGAAACGCGACCGGTCTGCCCAGGCATCGCATATACCCACGTTCAGGAGGAAATAGCGACGATACGACTCAGAGACAAGCGGGGCGGGTGGAACTACTGCGGGGGGACGATCACGCCGAAAGTGTTCGGACCACTCTTGAGCGGTCCGCCGATCCAAACCCGGGCGCCGGTTAAGGCCCTCAATCCAGCAGGCGGATTCCCCAGCGGCAACGGGCCGCGAACGGTTTCGAGAACGACGCGGTCACCGTAATTCCTCACCACTCCATCGACGACGGGCGAGCCGGCAACGCTAAGCGCGGTGAAATGCTCCACGCGAAAGTGATTGCCTGCCTTCCGACCGACTACAAGCAATTCAACGCCGCCGAGCCGCGACAGCGCCGCGGAATCGGGCGCTGCAGCAGAGAGCAGAGTCGCGGTGGCGCCCGAACGAAGAACGAGCTGATGCTCGAACGAAGTGCCGGTAACCGAGACAATCCCGGTGAGCGAATCGGGTTCAATTGCGACTGGCGGTCTGGGCGCTGAGTGACGGCAAGCGAGCGCCATCGCCATCAGCGGTGCGATCACGCCAAGCGCCATCGATCGCCTGGTCACTGACTCCTTACAAGAATAAAGTCCACGGCTGACGGGACGGCTTGCCCCGAGGCGTTGGCCCTGATTATCGCCGGGGCGTTGGCGGCCACACTGAAGCGCATGTACGCCGCACCACCGCCGTTGAGCGTGATGCTCACCGGGGCTGCGAGTAATGGGTGCGTGAGAAGAGGATAGGGGCCTGTTATCGCCGGCAGGAGACTTCGCAAATTCCAGCTGGGATTTGTATAGTTCGCGGCAACGCCGAGTCCGGCGTCATCGGTGAACTGCGTGACCGCCAAATCGCGAGCATTTGTGATGATGTTTCCGAAAACCGCGTTGAAATTCGTCTGACCCGAAGTTGTCGAGTTGACGAGCGTGTACCAGGTATTGCTTTCCGCTCCTCCCTTCCGGTCGGCCGAATAGCGAAGCAGCTGCCAGATCGCTCCGCGCATCTCGAGCCCATCGACCTGTGAATAGGCGGAATTCGTTTCTGGCGCCTGCATGTAAAGCGCGTTCCGCACCAGATTGTCGAACTGATACGCGTTGATGGCATCAGCTTGGGCCTGGCTCGACTGAATCAGCGGCAGGTCAATGTTGGATCCAGGCGTGTTGCCCGACATCCTATAGTAGAGCAACTCTTCCGCGATGTGACTGAGCCCTTCGTTCAGCCAGATCTCTTCGGGCGTCGGAGCGTGGTTGATGTACTGTCTGCGTCCCGCATTTATCAGGTGCTGAAATTCGTGCACCAGTGTCGGCAGAACGACTATTGCCAGATCGGCTTTGACTGCGTAGTTGGCGTTGATCGTCTGGTTCGGATCCGGGACCGGCATGTAGAACATCTCGCCTTCGTTGCTCGCTACGCACGAAGCAACCGGCTGCAGATCGCGTCCGGCGAAAAGCCCGCCGACGACAGCTCCCGCCGGGGCGGGGATCGAATTCACGGACGGCGTAAACAGAATCGCAACGCGGCCATTTGCATCAATGTCGGTCGGGGCCCCGAAGTTCAGGGTGTCGAGCCCGTACCCAAGCGTGTCGAACGCCTGACCGAAGTCGATCATCTCCTGGTTCGTGTATCCGCCGGCTGGTGAAGTTACGTCGGAGAGCACGATGGTTTTGTTGAGCACCGCGATGACGGTTGCTCCGCGTAGCACCTTGGCAGCAGTGCACGAATTACCGGAGAGGTTGCCGTTGATCTGAACGACGGTTCCGACGGTTGGACTTGCCGGGATGTTCGTGAGAAAGCGTGGCCCGAGGTTCGCGGCCGTTGTGGGTGTCGCTCTCGGTAATACGCGAGCCCTGCTGAAGACCGATGCCAGGTCACGACGCTCGCGCTCCCTGAACGACCACTCGAAAGATTTAACCACCGGCCTCTTGTTCTGCCTGAGCCCCGTCATGCGGTTGGTCTGAATCGAAAACAGCGATCCCGGCTGGATCGCGGACGTGCTCGTGCCCGTGATCTGCAGCTGGACGGCGCTGGCCGCGACCGGTGTGCTGTTGAACGGGATGAGCGCATACTCGGATGCAGATGCGCCGCCACCGAGGCATAGGAAAGCCTTTTCCGCACCCGTCAGCGTGTGTATGCCGCCGACGCTGAGCTGCAAGGCGTTCGTGCTGTTGCAGCTTGGGGTCACGATGATCTGGGCCGTTCCCGTTTTGCCTTCGCTGGTCGCCGCGATTGTCGTGGTTCCCGCGGCGACGGCTGTCACCAGCCCATTCGCATCAACGGTTGCCTTGCTTTGATCGGACGCGGCCCATGTTACGACCCGTCCGGTGAGCACGTTGTTGGCGCCGTCGCGCGTGACGACGGTGAGTTGTTGTGTGTTTCCAGCCACGAGAGAGACGGTCGCGGGTGTAACTGCGATGGTGGCCACCGGGATCGGAACAACCGTGACTGAGGCCTGCGCCTGAATTCCGTTCGCGGCCGCGATGACCTGGGTCTGACCAAGTGCAACACCGGTGACAACGCCGTTGCCGTTAACGGTGGCGATGGCGGGTGAGAGGGTCGACCACAGGACGGGACCCGCAGCCATCGAGGCGCCGAACTGATCGGTCGCGGTAAGGGTTGCGGCCGCGGACTGGCCTACCACCAAAGTGGCTGGGAACGAGACACCCAATGATGTCAGAGTCGATGCGTCTTTCGGCGGTGGCGGCTCCGTGAAGGTGTTGCCGCGGTGCTCGGGGGCACAGGCGAGAGCTGCGAAAAAAACAGAGACGGCCACGAGCCGGATTCGT
>Ga0310811_10010065_pt1 | contig 12216 bp, 10 predicted proteins | sample YCmetagenome_FD_207642 | JGI IMG/M metagenome (GOLD analysis project Ga0310811, IMG submission 207642) | Soil microbial communities from experimental microcosm in Duke University, North Carolina, United States - YC | ecosystem: Engineered > Artificial ecosystem > Soil microcosm > Unclassified ... | reverse complement strand
GTACGCCTTGGCGGTATCAAGGGCGAAGCCGGCGCCGCCCAGGGAGCAGGAGGCGATGTTGATCCGGCCGCCGTCGAGCCCGGCCATGGCGATCTTGAAGCCCTCGCCCTCGCCGCCGATGCGGTTGGCCTCCGGCACGCGGCAGTCGTCGAAGTTCACCTGCGCGGTGGGCTGGGCGTTCCAGCCCATCTTCTTCTCCTGGGCGCCGAACGACAGGCCCGGCCAGCCCTTCTCGACCACGAAGGCGGAGACGCCCTTGGCCCCCTCCCCGCCGGTGCGCGCCATGACGACATAGACGTCGGAGGTTCCGGCCCCGGAGATGAACGCCTTGGAGCCGTTCAGCACATAATCCGCGCCGTCCTTGCGGGCGGTGGTCTTCATGGCCGCGGCGTCCGAACCGGAGCCGGGTTCGGTCAGGCAGTAGGAGGCGATCAGCTCCATGGAGGTCAGCTTCGGCAGGTACGTCCGGCGCAGCTCGTCGGCGCCGAAGCGGTCGATCATCCACGAGGCCATGTTGTGGATCGAGATGAAGGCCGCCGTCGCCACGTCGCCGTAGGAGAGCTGCTCGAAGACGATCGAGGCGTCCAGCCGCGACAGCGCCGAGCCGCCGACATCCTCCTGCACGTAAAGGCCGGCGAAGCCGAGCTCGGCGGCCTTCCTCAGGACGTCGACGGGGAAATGCTTCTCCTCGTCCCAGCGCGCCGAGTGCGGCGCGAGCTCGGCTTCGGCGAAGGCGCGGGCGGCGTCCTCGATGGCCCGCTGGTCGTCGGTGAGGTTGAAATCCATGGTTCGGCAACTCGCTCCGGTCGGGCCGCAAGTCAATGTCCCCTTGCGTCGGGCGGCGGCGATGCGCAACTACCCCGGCCATGAGCCCTGCCCCGCTTGCCGCCTACCCCGCCCTGCGCCTGCGCCGCCTGCGCCAGGCCGACTGGATCCGCCGCCTGGTGCGCGAGACCGTGCTGACGCCGGCCGACCTGGTCTGGTCGATGGTGGTGCACGACGGCGAGGGCCAGGTCCCGGTGGCCTCGATGCCGGGCGTCATGCGGCTGTCGGTGAAGGACGCCGCGGCCGCGGCCAAGGAGGCCAAGGCGCTGGGCATCCCGGCGATCGCCGTCTTCCCGCACATCGACGGGGCCAAGAAGGACGCCGAGGGCACGCAGGCCGCCGACCCCGACGGCCTGATCGCCCGCGCCGTGAAGGCCATGAAGGACGCCGCCCCCGAGGTCGGGGTCATGTGCGACGTGGCGCTCGATCCGTTCACCACCCACGGCCACGACGGGCTGATCCGCGGCGGCAAGGTGGTCAACGACCTCACCATCGAGCGGCTGGTCGCGCAGGGGCTGATGCAGGCCAAGGCCGGCTGCGACATCCTCGCGCCGTCGGACATGATGGACGGCCGCTGCGGCGTGCTGCGCGCGGCGCTGGAGGCCGAGGGCCTGCAGGACGTGATGATCATGTCCTACGCCGCCAAGTACGCCTCGGCCTTCTACGGCCCCTACCGCGACGCCATCGGCTCGGGAAAGCTCGGCTCCGGCGAGATCGACAACCCGGCCGACAAGAAGACCTACCAGATGGACCCGGCAAACCACGCCGAGGCGCTGCGCGAGGTGGCGCTCGACATCGCCGAGGGCGCCGACATGGTCATGGTCAAGCCGGGCCTGCCGTACCTCGACATCGTGCGCCAGGTGGTCGACGCCTTCGCGCTGCCGACCTTCGCCTTCCAGGTCTCCGGCGAGTACGCCATGCTGATGGCCGCCGCCCAGAACGGCTGGCTCGACGAGGAGCGGGCGATCCTGGAGACGCTCGGCGCCTTTAAGCGGGCCGGCGCCTCCGGCGTCATCAGCTACTTCGCCCCGCGCGCGGCGCGGATGCTCGGCGCGTAGTCATCGAGGCGGTGGGCGCGCTGCTCCACGGCGCTGAGGGCAGGCAGAGCTAGGGCTTCGCGTCGAGGAAGGCGCGGACCAGGGCCACGGTCGCCTTGGGATTTTCGTCCATGATCCAGTGGCCGGAGTCCGGCACCACGCCGCCCTGCACATTCTCGGCGCCGGCGCGCATCACCTCGGCCATGGTCGCGCCGAACGATTTCTCGCCGCCGAGCGCCAGGACCGGCATGGTCAGCTTGCCGCGACTGGCCAGGAACGCCCGGTTGTCGACCGCGTCCTGATCGAAGGCGGCGAACTGGGCGAAGCTGGAGTGCATGGCGCCCGGCAGGGCGTAGAGCTTGGCGTAGTGCTCGCGGGTGGCCTCGGTGATCCGGTCGGGGTGGGCCGAGAAGTCGTTGTAGAAGCGGTCGAGGTAGATGCGCTCGCGGCCGGCGACCAGGCGCTCCATGTCCGGGCCGCCGAAGCGGAAGTGCCAGAGCAGCGGGTTCTTGAGGATCTCCTCCCACGGCCCGACGCCGGGCACCGGCGCGTCGATCAGCACGAACCGGCTGACGCGCTCGGGGTGCTGCGCGGCGAAGGCGAAGCCGACCATGTTGCCGATGTCGTGGGTGACCAGGTCCGCGCGGGCGATCTTCAGGGCGTCGAGGACCCCGGCCACGTCGCCGGCCTGGGTCTTCTTGTCGAACCCGCCGGCCGGTTTGGAGGACAGCCCCATGCCGCGCAGGTCGGGGACCACGACGGTGTGGTCGCGCGCCAGATCGGCGGCCATCGGCCCCCACATGTCGCCGGTGTCGGCGAAGCCGTGGAGCAGGACGACCGCCGGGCCGTGGCCGCCGACCCGGACGTGGATCGTCGCGCCGTTGGCGGCGATCTCCTGGGTCCGGAAGCCGGCCGGGAACGGCGCCGGCTGGGCGGCGGCCGGCGCGGCCAGCAGAAGCGCGCCCACGAGGGCCCACACGGTGCGAAGCATTCTGGATCCCGCCGCCTTCGCCGGCGCGCCGATCGCGCCAGCCCCTCCGGGGAAGGATAACACCGTTCGTCCGCCGAGCGGCGCCTTAGGTGATCAGGTCGTGAAGAAGGCGCTCGGCCCGTCGTGGCCCGGCAGGTTGATCATCTGCACATAGCGCAGGCCGATCTTCTCCAGCACGCGCTGCGAGGGCGTGTTGTCGGGCGAGGTGATGGCGAGAATGGTCTCGTGGCCCAGCGCCTCGCGGGCGTGGGCGAGCACGGCGCGCGCCGCCTCGGTGGCGTAGCCGTGGCCGGCGTGCCGCTCGAGATAGGCGTAGCCGATGTCCGGGTGATCGAGGCCCTCGCGGTCGACCAGGCCGCACATGCCGAGCCGCTCGCCGGAGCCGTCGCGGACGACCAGCCACAGGGACTTGCCGAACCGCTCGCGGATGTAGGCCCGCGCCTCCTCGAGGGTGCGCACGCCGCGGTCGCCGATATTCTTCAGCCAGCCCGGATCGTTGACGAGCTCGAGCACGAAGGCGTCGTCGGCGAGGGTGACGGGAGTGAGCGTCAGCCGCTCCGTGCGCAGTTCGGTCACGTCCCCGAATTCTCCTGGCCCGACGTCTCCTGACCCGGCGTCTCCAGTCGCGCCACGAGGCTCGAGGTGTCCCAGCGATGCCCGCCGAGCGCCTGCACCTCGGCGTAGAAGCCGTCGACCATGGCGGTCATGTCGAGTTTCGCCCCGTTGCGGCGGGACTCGTCCAGCAGCAGGCCGAGGTCCTTGCGCATCCAGTCGACGGCGAAGCCGAAGTCGAACTTGCCCTCGGCCATGGTCTTCCAGCGATTGTCCATCTGCCAGGACTGCGCCGCGCCCTTGGAGATCGCCTCGTAGACCTCGGCCGGATCGAGGCCGGCGCGTTTCGCGAAATGGAGGCCTTCGGCGAGCCCTTGGACCACCCCGGCGATGCAGATCTGGTTGACCATCTTGGCGAGCTGGCCCGAGCCCGGGCCGCCCATCAGCCGGCTGGCCTTGGCGTAGGCGGCGATCACCGGCTCGACGTGGGCGAAGGCCGCCGCCTCGCCGCCGCACATGATCGTCAGCTGGCCGTTCTCCGCGCCCGCCTGGCCGCCCGAGACCGGCGCGTCGACGAAGGCCCGGCCGCTCCCCGCGGCCAGCGCCGCCATCTCGCGCGCCACCACGGCCGAGGTGGTCGTATGGTCCACCACCACGCCGCCGGGGGCCATGCGCGGCAGGGCTTCGGCGACCACCTGACGGACGTCGTCGTCGTTGCCGACGCACAGCACGAAGACCTCGACCCCGGCCGCGGCGTCGCCGGCGGTCTTCGCCGCGCGGCCGCCGAACTGGCCGGCCCAGCGCTCCGCCTTGTCCGGGCTGCGGTTGAACACCGCCACCTCGTGCCCGGCCTTGGCCAGGTGTCCGGCCATAGGGAAGCCCATGACGCCCAAGCCTGCGAACGCGACCTTCATGCTGCAACCTGCTCCCGATTAACCGAAACGCCATCTTAACGGCCGCCGGCCCACCCTTGCTCGACTCACGTGTGTTCTGGGGTGTCCGATGGCGCTGGGCGATCAGCCGATCCTGATCAAGAAGGTCAAGAAGGTTTCCGGCGGCGGACACCACGGTGGGGCGTGGAAAGTCGCCTACGCCGACTTCGTGACCGCCATGATGGCCTTCTTCCTGCTGATGTGGCTGATCAACACCACCAGCCCGGAGCAGAAGCGCGGCATCGCCGACTACTTCGCCCCGGCCTCGGTCTCGGCGACCACCTCCGGCTCCGGCGGCATCCTCGGCGGCACGGCCCTCGCCGACGACGGCACCAAGTCGGCCGGCTCCTCCTCGGTGATGCAGGAGCTGGCGCCGGATTCGAAGAACCCCAACGACGGCAAGAACAAGGACGCCGCCAAGGCCAACGCCGAGCAGGCCTCGACCGAGGCGCTGCGCAAGGAGCTGCAGAAGCGCGAGGAGGCTGCCTTCGCCTCAGCCGCACAGTCGCTGCGCCAGGCGCTGCAGGACATGCCCGAGCTCGCCGAGCTGTCGAAGAACATCCTGGTCGATCAGACGCCGGAGGGCCTGCGCATCCAGCTGGTGGACCAGGAGGGCCGCTCGATGTTCGACCAGGGCTCCACCAAGCCAAACGCCCGCGCCACCCTGCTGCTGCGCGCGGTCTCCAAGGTGATCAACCAGCTGCCGAACCGGGTCAGCATCTACGGCCACACCTCCGCCAACGCCGGCGGCGGCAAGGCCGAGGGCGACTGGACCTTGTCGGCCGGGCGTGCTGATGCGTCGCGGCGGGTCCTGCAGGCGGCCGGCGTCGATCCCGACCGGATCTATCAGGTGTCGGGCAAGGCCTCCTCGGAGCCGCTCTACCCTGACGACCCCACCTTGCCCGGCAACCGACGCATCGCCATCGTCTTGTTGCGTGAGGCTCCGGTTCTCCCCCCAGATTCAGGACTCTAGCGTCGGGTCCAGGCCTTGCGTAAGCGCCCGGCATGACGCCTAATCCGGCCAGAGCCGTGAAAAAGGCCGAGGCGACCGCAAGTCCGTGACGCAGCACTTTCCGACACGACAGCTCAGATTCTTCCTGACGGCGCCGTCGCCCTGCCCCTACCTGCCCGACCGGTACGAGCGCAAAGTCTTCGCCCACCTGCCGCTGGCCGAGGGCGCGGCGGTCAACGACAGCCTCACCCAGGTGGGCTTCCGCCGCTCGCAGAACATCGCCTACCGCCCGGCCTGCGAGAGCTGCCAGGCCTGCGTCTCGGCCCGCATCCCGGCTGACGATTACGTGTTCTCCCGCTCGGAGCGGAAGACGCTGTCGCGCAACGGCGACCTCGAGCGGCGCCTGGTCGAGCCGGAGGCCACCATGGAGCAGTTCGACCTGCTCCGCCGCTATCTCGGCGCCCGCCACGCCGACGGCGGCATGGCCGAGATGACCTGGCCTGACTACGTGGCCATGGTCGAGGACACGGCGGTGCGCACCCACATCGTCGAGTACCGGCTGCGCTCGAAGGACGTCGGCCCCGGCGACCTCCTGGCCTGCGCGCTGGTCGACGTGATGAGCGACGGCCTGTCGCTGGTCTACAGCTTCTACGATCCGACCATCAGCCGCCGCAGCCTCGGCTCGTTCGTCATCCTCGACCACGTGATCCAGGCGGGACTGGCGGGCCTGCCCTACGTCTATCTCGGCTACTGGGTCCGCGGCTCGGAGAAGATGGACTACAAGGTCCGCTTCTCGCCCATCGAGCTGCTCCGCCCGGAGGGCTGGACCCTGATCGCCAGCCGGGACCTGAAACGCCGCGAAGTCTAGGTTTGGGATGTGAATGGCGGGGACGGACCGGTCCCGCGGGTGGCGGCCCGGGCCCACGGCCTGCTACAACCGGCCCGGTGAGTTCCCTCGTTCAATCAGCGCCATGGCCCGACAGCTTCGCCTGAAACTCGGCCAGCCCGCCTCCTACGCCCGCGAGGCCTTCGTCTGCGGACCGTCGAACGCCGAGGCGACGGCGGCGATCGACGCCTGGCCGAGCTGGCCCGGCGCCGCGCTCGCCCTGGTCGGACCGGAGGGCGTCGGCAAGACCCATCTGGCGCGGGCCTGGGCGGACGCGGCCGGCGCCGTGACCCTCGACCGCCGCGACCCCGATCTCGCCGCCGCGCCCGAGGGCCGTCCCGTGCTCGTCGAGGACCTCGACCAGGGCGCCCCCGAGGAGGCGCTGTTCCACCTGATCAACCGCGCGCCGCTCCCCGGCGGCGGCCTGCTGCTCACCGCGCGCACCCGGCCGAGCGGCTGGACCATCGCCCTGCCCGACCTGCGCTCGCGGCTGAACGCCCTGTTCGTCGCCGAGATCGCGGAGCCGGACGACGCGGTGCTGGAGGGGCTGCTGCGCAAGTTCTTCACCGCGCGGAACATCCGTCCGGCCACCGAGGTCTATGCCTATCTGCTGCGCCGCATCGAGCGTTCGGCGGTGACCGCCCGCGACGTGGTCGCCCGGCTCGACGACGCGCCCGATGAGCTGAAACCGGTCTCGCGCGCCCTCGCGCGCCAGATTCTGGAGGGCGACTAACTGAAGGCGCGGGCTTTTCCGGCCGTATTCACGTCCTAGTTAAGATCGGTGGATATGCTTAAGAGCCCGTCCGTAGGGTCTGGAGATCGTAGATGACCTACGCCGCGCCCGTCGTCGCCGCGCCCACAGCGATCGAGGCCGAGCCGCGGCCGCACGGCTGGGACGAGGAACTGGCCACCTCGCCGAGGCGGTTCTTCAACCGCGAGCTCTCCTGGCTGGAGTTCAACCGCCGGGTCCTGGCCGAGAGCCTCAACCCCCGCCATCCGCTGCTCGAGCAGCTGAACTTCCTGGCGATCAGCGCGGCCAACCTCGACGAATTCTACATGGTCCGCGTGGCCGGACTGAAGGCCCAGCTGCGCGAGGGCGTGCAGGTGCTGAGCCAGGACGGCCTGACGCCGGCCGAGCAGCTCGCGCGGATCAACGCCGAGGCCGCCGACCTGATGGCCGACCAGCAGGCGCGCTGGCGCGAGCTCTGCGTGCAGCTCGCCGGGGAAGGCCTGCACGTGGTTCCGGCCAGCGCGGTGACCGAGGCCGAGAAGGCCGGCCTCGAGGACACCTTCCTGTCGCAGCTGTTCCCGGTGCTGACGCCGCTCGCCATCGACCCGGCGCACCCCTTCCCGTTCATCCCCAACCTCGCCTTCTCGCTGGTGCTGAAGCTGAAGCGGCTGTCGGACAACCGGCTGCTCTACGCCCTGGTGCCGATCCCGGCGCAGGTGGCCCGGTTCTGGGAGCTGCCGGCCGCCAAGGCCTCGCGCCGCAAGCCGGAGCGCCGCTTCATCTCGCTGGAGGGCTTCGTCAGCCTGTTCCTCGATCACCTGTTCCCCAGCTGCGAGGTGCTGGGCCAGGGCGTGTTCCGGCTGATCCGCGACTCCGACGTGGAGATCGAGGAAGAGGCGGAGGATCTGGTCCGCGAATTCGAGGCGCTACTGAAGCAGCGCCGCATGGGCTCCGTCGTCCGTGTCGAGGTCGAGGCCGCCATGCCGGAGGAGCTACGGAGCTTCATCATCGAGAACCTGCACGCCGAGCCGCAGGACGTGCTCCTGATGGACGGCCTCCTCGGCCTCGACGAGCTCCGCCAGCTGATCCCGCCGGACCGGCCGGAGCTGAAGTTCAAGCCGTTCGAGCCGCGCTTCCCCGAACGCATCCGCGACCACGGCGGCGACTGCTTCGCGGCGATCCGCGAGAAGGACATCCTCGTCCACCACCCGTTCGAGAGCTTCGACGTGGTGGTGCAGTTCATCCGCCAGGCGGCCCGCGACCCGAACGTCATCGCCATCAAGCAGACGCTCTACCGCACGTCCAAGGACAGCCCGATCGTCGCCGCGCTGATCGAGGCCGCCGAAAGCGGCAAGAACGTCACCGCCGTCGTCGAGATCAAGGCGCGCTTCGACGAGGAAGCCAATCTCAAATGGGCCCGCGACCTCGAGCGCGCCGGCGTCCACGTGGTCTATGGCTTCATCGAGTACAAGACCCACGCGAAGCTCTCGACCGTGGTGCGGCGCGAGGCCGACGTGCTGCGCACCTACTGCCACTTCGGGACCGGCAACTACCACCCGATCACGGCGCGCATCTACACCGACCTGTCGCTGTTCACGACCGATCCGGCGCTCGGCCGCGACTCCATCCGGCTGTTCAACTACGTCACCGGCTACGCCCAGCCCGAGGGCCTCGAGAAGCTGTCGTTCTCGCCGGTCACCATGAAGCTCGACCTGCTCAGGATGATCGGCCAGGAGGCGGCCAACGCCCGCGGCGGCAAGCCGGCGGCGATCTGGGCCAAGATGAACGCCCTCGTGGATCCCGAGATCATCGACGCGCTCTACGCGGCGAGCCGTGACGGCGTCGCCATCGATCTCGTGGTGCGCGGCATCTGCTGCCTGCGGCCCGGCGTCGAGGGCCTGTCGGAGAACATCCGCGTGAAGTCGATCGTCGGCCGGTTCCTGGAGCACGGCCGGATCGTCGCCTTCGCCAACGGCGCGCCGCTGCCCTCGCCGCACGCCCGGGCGTTCATCTCGTCGGCCGACTGGATGCCGCGCAACCTCGACCGACGGATCGAGGCGCTGACGCCGATCGAGAACCCGACGGTGCACCAGCAGGTTCTGCAACAGATCATGCTGGCCAACCTGAAGGACGAAGCGCAGAGCTGGACCTTGGACGGCGAAGGCCGCTATACGCGGGACCCGTCCTGGGACCACCCAAGCGCGTTCTCCGCGCACGAGTATTTCATGACCAACCCCAGTCTGTCCGGCCGAGGCCAGAAGGTGAAGGACATGCCGCGCGCGATCGACGATGTGGCCGCGCGCGGATAGCCGCGCCGAGCCCCGCCAGGCTGCGGTCATCGACGTCGGATCGAACTCGGTCCGCCTGGTGATCTACCGACTGGACGGGCGGGCCATCTGGACCGTCTACAACGAGAAGGCCCTGGCCGGCCTTGGCCGCGACCTGCCCGCCACCGGCCGCCTGTCGCCGGACGGCGTCGAGGCGGCGCTGACTGTGCTGCGCCGCTTCCGCGCCCTGCTCGACGGCTGGAGCGCCGCCGACGTCATGGCCGTGGCCACCGCCGCCGTACGCGACGCCGCCGACGGGCCGATGTTCCTGCGCCGGGTGCGCGACGAGACCGGCCTGGCCGTGCGCCTGCTCACTGGCGAGGAAGAGGCGCGCTACGCCGCCCTCGGCGTCATCGCCGGCCAGCCGGACGCCCAGGGCGTGGCCGGCGACCTCGGCGGCTCCAGCCTGGAGCTGATCCGTCTCAACGGCGGCGGCAATGGCGACGGCCTTTCGCTGCCGCTCGGTCCGTTCGCGCTGGGCGCGCCGCGGCAGCTCGTCGTCGACCGCGTCCGACGGGTGATCGACACGGGCCTGCAACCGCACGCCGCCCGCTTCGCCGCCAAGGAGTTCCACGCGGTCGGCGGCGCCTGGCGCAACCTCGCCCTGCTGCACATGGAGCTCGCAGACTATCCGCTGCGCGTCGCCCACCAGTATGAGATCGGCCGCGGCGACGCCGTCGAGCTCGCCCGCTTCGTGGAGCGCCAGTCCAAGGCGTCGCTGCAGCGCATCGAGGGCCTGTCGAAGCGCCGTTTCGAGACCCTGCCCTATGCGGCGCTGGTGCTGGAGGCGGTGATCGGGGCGCTGAAGGTCGAGAGGATCGTCATCTCCGCCTTCGGCCTGCGCGAGGGGCTGCTGCTGGAGTCGATGGACAAGGACGTCCGCAACCAGGATCCGCTGATCGCCGGCTGTGAGGTGCTGACCGAGATCCGCGGCCTTTCCACCGATCTCGGCGGGGCGCTGGAGGCGTGGCTCGCGCCGGCTTTCGAGGGCCTGCCCCGGGTGTTCGGCGATCGTGAGCCGACCCTCCTCGCGGCCGCCTGCCGGCTGGCCGACCTCGGCGCCCGCCTGCACCCGGACCATCGCGCCGACATCGCCTTCGAGCAGGTGCTGCGCGCGCCGATCGCCGGCCTGAACCACCCCGAGCGCGCCTTCCTGGCGAGCTGCGTCTTCTCGCGCCACAGCGCCGCGGCGACGACGCCCGAGGAGACCGCCATCGCCCGCATCCTGACGCCGGAGCGCCGGCAGCGGGCGCGGGCGCTGGGCGCCGCCGTCCGGCTGGGCTGCGACCTCTCGGGGCGCAACCCGCGGCTGCTCGAACGATCCAGCCTGGCCATCGAGGGCGACCGCCTCAGCCTCACCGCCGCGCCCGGCTGGGAGGACATGCTGCTCGGCGAGCAGACGGCGAAGCGCGCCAGCACGCTGGCCGCCGCGCTCCGCCTGAAGCTCGAGCTCGCATGAGGCTGACGGCGGCCCTCCCGGCCGCCGTCGCGGTCGCATGGGCCTCCGCCGGCGTCGCCGCGGACGGCCGGCTGGAGTTGCGGACCGTTGAAGGCGTCTACAAGCACCGCTTCGAGAACGGCGATGTGAATGGACGCAAATATGTCTCGGAGGACGTCCTGGAGATCGTCCCCCTAAGCTCTGACCGCGCCTATGTCCGACTGCGGCTCAACTTCTACAACGGCCATCTTTGCGCCCTGTCGGGCGTCGCACACGTGCAGGACAAGGCGTTGGTCTACCGGCCCGTTGCGCCCGCGATTAACGGCCCGTGCGAGCTTCGGCTCGAGGCGTCGAGCGACAAGATCACATTCGCAGACCGGGACGACCACTGCCGCGAGGTGTACTGCGGCGCTCGCGGCATGCTGCGGGGCATGAGCCTGCCAGCCGCCAGCCGTCGCCCGATCCGCTATCTGGCGCGGCTGAAGGCCTCGCGACAGTTCCAGGAGGCCCTGGCCGAGGACGCCGTGGCGCGACCCTAGTCGTCGTCGTCCGGCGCGGCTTCGGCCAGGGCGCGGAAGCGATGGACCGGCGCCGGGACCTTGGCGTCGCCGCCCTTGACGTTCTTCCAGAGGATCTCGTTGAGCTTGGCCATCGGCGCGCGGTCCGGCTCGGCGAAGTTCATCTTGGCGCTCTCGCCGGCCCCCCAGGCGCTCTGGGTGTTCTTCTCCATCAGATCCACCTGCGCCGGCAGCGCCGTGTAGGGCGACATGTCCGGCTTGTCGGCGAAGGCGGCGTAGAGCGGCGTCGACGCGGCGTCGTACTGGCTCATCGGCGGCAGGCCGAGCAGCAGCTCGATGGTGCGCAGGAACGAGGTGGTCGAGTAGAGCGTGGAGTCCACCCCGCCGCGCTTGATGTAGGGGCTGATCACCAGGCCCACCGTACGGCGGGCGTCCACGTGGTCGGCGCCGTCCTGGGCGTCGTCCTCGATGACGAAGATGGCCGTCGAGGGCCAGTACTTCGAATGGCTCACCCGCTCGACCAGCTGGCCGACCGCCCAGTCGTTGTCGGCGACCATGGCTATGGGCGTGAAGGCGCCGGGCTTTGAGCCGCGGGTGTGGTCCTCACCCATGGACATGACGACGAGATTCGGCAGGCGCTTGGCCGGATCGGGGTCGTCGAAGTTCGCCTCGTACTGATCGAACTCCTTCAGGAAGACCGCCAGGTTGTCGCGGTCGCGGGCCTCGAAGCCCACGTAGTCGGGATTCATGTGGCCCCACAGCGCGTCGGCGCCCGGCGACGGCTCGATCCGATCGCCCGTACTCACCCGGCGGCCGTATTCGCCGTAGTTGCGGTAGGTCAGGCCCTTGCGGCGGGCGAGGTCCCAGGTGTGGCCGCCCGGCGGGAAGTAGGCGGGCGCCGGCTTCACGTCGGAGTGGTTCCCGTAGTTCGCCGGCCAGGTCTTCTCGTTGTAGTCGGTGGCGTAGGCGGCGTTGGACCAGGAGTGGCCGTCGACGCTCACCTCGCCGTCGGCATAGAGGTTGTCGAG
>Ga0310811_10010064_pt1 | contig 12216 bp, 12 predicted proteins | sample YCmetagenome_FD_207642 | JGI IMG/M metagenome (GOLD analysis project Ga0310811, IMG submission 207642) | Soil microbial communities from experimental microcosm in Duke University, North Carolina, United States - YC | ecosystem: Engineered > Artificial ecosystem > Soil microcosm > Unclassified ... | reverse complement strand
ATCGGCATCGTGATGATGCTGGGCCTCAAATGCGCCGCGCTTGCCGCCTTGCCGGCGCCGGTCGTTGTCACGGCGTTGCTGGTTGCACATCCATTGTCGCGCCTCGCTGCGCTGGGCGTGATTCGCTGCATGGAGTACGCGAAGGCAGGTGGCAAGGCGAAGCCGGTCGCGCTCGGCATCGAAGATCGCGATCTGACGATCGCTGCGCTGATCACGCTGTTGCCCATCGTGTCTTTCGGTGCGGTTGAGCTGATGCCGTGGTATGGCATTGCGGCCGGGTTGCTGCCTGTTGTCGGCATGTGGTGGTGGGCGATGCGTTTTTTCCGGCGCCGCCTCGGCGGCTATACCGGCGACTGTCTTGGCGCCGTACAGCAGGTCACTGAGGTCGCTTTCTATCTCGGCGTGCTGGCGGTGGTACCGCGCTGATACCGGCGATGCGTCTGCATCTGGTCCGACATCCGCGTCCTGTCGCGACAGACGGACTCTGTTATGGCAGCAGCGAGGTTGCAGCGATCATTGACGATCGCTTGCTTGCGCAGTTGCTTGCCGTGCTGCCGCGCGCGGTGCCGCTTTATACGAGTCCTTTGAAGCGATGTCTGGATCTTGCTGCCGTGCTGGCGCCCGCACTCGGTAGCGGTCCGCCGATTGGCGATTCGCGTTTGGCAGAGATGCATTTCGGCGCCTGGGAAATGCGGCCATGGAGCGATATCCCGCGCGTCGAAGTTGACGCCTGGGCTGCGGATCTGATCCACCATCGTCCCGGCGGCGGCGAAAGCGTGCTGCAGGTCGCTCAGCGTCTTCAGGCATTTCGCAACGAGATGGCGGGCAAGGAAGGCGAAGCGGTCGTGATCTGCCACGCAGGGACGATACGCCTGTTGTCCGCGCCGCAGATGGGTTTGGAAGAGCTCGCTTTATCGGCAGCGCGGCAAGCACATGCGATCGCTTACGGCTCGGTGACGGTCGTCGACGTACAGCCTACCTAGACGATTCCTTCGGTGCGCATGCGCCGGCTGAGCAGATGCAGGATATCGGCCGCACGCTGTGCCGACATCACGTCGCGTCCCCACGGTTTGCGCTGCTTCGGCAGGAAGCGCAGCCAGCCGAAGGTGTGCGCCGCCTTTTCCACCTGTTGCCGCACTTTTGCATCGTCCTGTCGCAGGTAGTGCAGGAAACACTCGGCATAGGCTTCGTTGTCGCCGAACTTCAGCGTAAAGGCGGTCGAATGCAGAAACAGCAGCCAGTCGCGCGCCTGTGCGGAAGCCAGCGGCATCACACTGACCGGATCATCCTCGAAATCGATGAAGCTGACCTTGCCCTCTTGCCAGATCATGTTGCGCGCAAAGCATTGGCTCGCAGTCTGGCCGAGGCGATGCAGATCGCGTATTGCCTGCAAGCCGTCTTCCCAATAGCGTTGGCCGTTCTGCGCGTCGTGGCGCAACAGCTGATCGACCGAACGTGCGCCGAGGTAGGACAAGGCAAACCAGCGATCGGACACATGCAACACTTCAGGCACGGGCACCCCGGCCGCTGAGAGAGCACGTAAGCGTGCGACCTCGATCCCTTGCGCGGCATGTCCGCCGGGCGCCGGCACGGCGCGCAGCATGGGTTGCCCCAGCAACTGCGCGAGTGCGTTCAATACCGGATAGCCCCAGTGCTTGAGCGGCGCTTCCGGCTGCTTGACGACGATCTTGCTGCCGTCCAATTGCACGATCTGCGTGCGCGCATCGTTGCTGGCCAGCTGGGTTTCGATATTGCGGATCTGGTCGGAACTGAACATGGCGGCCGAGAGAGGTAAGGGCTGGATTATAGACGAGCCACCTTTTTGCCGACATCCCGCGCGGTTTTGTTGCCCTACCAGCATCGCGGGCCTTACAATGGCGCAGTTCTGGTGCCCGCTGACATGTTCATGTCCGCAGTTAAACGGGAAACACGAGGCCGCAAGGCTGACGTGTGCTGCCCCCGCAACGGTAATCAAGCGTCTTTATAGACAGGTCTTCTTTCAAACCACTGTGCGTCACGCATGGGAAGGTAGGGAGATCATGCTTGCAAGCCCGGATACCGGCCAGGACAGGTGGAAATATTTCGGCGGAGAGTATCGCGCGTGTTGCGCAATTGCGATCTGCATCGGATTTTTCTTTTGAAATCGGCCTGCGGGGAGGCGGGCTGATGGCTTCTGATCCAATTCATCATGACTTCATCCGTTTCACGGCGCGTCCCCGCGACGTTCCGGCCACTTGCCGTTGCCTTATCCGTTTCCGCAGTATTTTCCTCATCTTCCTTTGCACAAACCTCGACCGACCAGCAACTGGAATCGGTGGTCGTCACTGCCACCCGTACGCCGCAAAAAGCGGGAGATGTGCTGAGCGATACCGTCGTGATTAGCGCCGAGCAGATCGCGCAATCCGGACAAACGTCCTTGGTTGATTTGCTGCAGCAACAGCGCGGTGTCGAGATTGCACGCAATGGCGGCGCCGGCACCACTGCCAGCGTGTTCTTGCGCGGCAGCAATTCCAATCAGGTCGTGCTACTGATCGATGGTGTGCGTAGCGCCTCATCGACGACAGGTCAGCCGATCTGGTCGACCGTACCGCTATCGGATATCGATCACATCGAAATTGTGCTGGGACCTCTCGCCACAATGTACGGTGCCGATGCGGTCGGCGGTGTGATACAGGTCTTCACGAAAAAGGGCAGCGGTGCGCCGCACCTGAGCTTTTCGGTGGGCGCCGGAACTTATGGTGAGCAGGTCGAAACCGCAAGTGTTTCCGGATCGACTGGCGGTGGACACGCGGTGCGTTATTCCCTGAATGCGTCGCATGAGAAGGCCGATGGCTTTTCCGCCACGCTGCCTTCGGCAGGACCATTCAGCTACGATCCCGACAAGGATGGCTACGAAAAGAAAAGCATAGGCGGACAGTTTTCTTGGAATCTGGCAAAGGGGCATGAAATCGGTTTCAGCTTCCTGAACAGTCATAACGAAGCGCAGTTCGATACCGGCCCAAGTTTCGACGCGCGTGACACCTCCGACGTCAATACCTATTCGGTCTATTCGCGCAATCAACTGACGAGTGCATGGAGCAGCCTGCTGCAGCTTTCGCGTTCGTACTCCAATGACCATAGCGTTGCTTCGTACGGCACCTCGACCATCGATTCGCGCCAAGATCTGATCAGCTGGCAGAACGATTTCAAGCTAAATGCCGATCAGCTGCAGGTGATTCTGGAACATCGCAAGGAAGAAGTATCCTCGACCGATATCGGCCCGACGCCAGATCGCACGACGGATTCCGTGGCGCTGGCATATCAGCACAGGGAGGGCGCGCATCTGGTCAGCGCGAGCGTCCGAAATGACGATAATTCGGATTACGGGAATCACACGACGGCAAGCGCCGGTTATGGATACAGCTTCACGAATGCGCTGAGATTTGCGGCCAGCTATGGCACCAGCTTCCGTGCGCCGACCTATAACGAATTGTTCTATCCCGGATTCGGTGTCCCGACCAACAAGCCTGAGAAGGGAAGAAATGCCGAAATCGGTCTGCACTATGACGATGGAAAGTCGACGTTCGACGCGGTCTACTACCATAACCGCGTGAGCGACCTATTGATCAATGCCAGCGCCGCCGAGTGTCCGCCCGGCTATACGTTCGGTTGTGCAAAGAATGTGGAAGACGCCTTGCTCGAAGGTGTGTCGCTTGCTGCAGGGACAAAGCTCGGCAGCGGATTTTCGTTGCGAGGCTCTCTCGATTTGCAGAATCCGCGCGACGAAACCACAGACAAACTTCTGGATCGCCGTGCCAGACAACATGGCACTATTGGTCTGGACTATGCGGAAGGTCCATTTGCCTTCGGTGCTGACATCGTCTATTCGAGCTACCGTATGGATGACGAAACGCGCCTTGGTGGATACACATTGCTGAATTTGCATGCAACGTATGCTCTAGGGGGACATTGGCAGTTGTTTGGCCGATGGAACAATGTGTTTGATAAATTCTACGAACTTGCAGAAGGTTATCAAACGCCCGGATCAAATGTTTTTGTGGGAGTGCGTTACGGCTTCAACTAGCCATCCCATCTGCTAGCGTCGACATGCATGAGGAGAAAAGCCCTATTTATGTCGACGTTGCCTATTGTGATCGAGTAATCGCCGATGAAATTTGCTGCAACCCGGGGCAGGACAGAGTCAGGGAGACGACATGCCGATGCAGGAACGATTCTGTTCATGCTGTCATTGCTGTCCGTGCTGAGCATCATTACCGCCTGCGCGGTCGGTTCGGTCGCCCTTTCTTCTTCTGACCTTGTTGCCGCGATGCGGGAAGTGATGCATGGACATCCTTCCTCAATGGCAGCAACACTGGTCGACCTGCGCCTCGGCCGTGCCTTATCCGCCTTCATCACCGGCGGCACGCTGGCGCTGGCCGGCGTGATGATGCAGGCTTTGCTGCGCAATCCGCTGGCTGAACCCTACGTGCTGGGCGTATCTGGCGGCGCGGCGGTCGGGGCTTTGCTCGCCTTGTTGCTGTTTACCGCTGCATGGACCGTTGATGCAGCAGCATGCGGCGGTGCGCTAGCGATTTCGGTCCTACTGTACCTGCTGGCGCGCCATGATCTTCGCGGCGTCTCGCATGCGGACGGCAGCACGCCGCTGCTGTTGCTGACCGGCGTGATCCTGGCATCGGGTTGCAGCGCGCTGGTAGCGTTGATGCTGTCGATCGCGCCGGAGAACCGTTTGCGCGGCATGGTGTTCTGGCTGATCGGCGACCTGTCCGGCTCGCAATTCCGCTGGCTGCCTACACTGGTGCTGTGCGGCGCATTGGCGTTCGGCGTGCGCGCCGCGCGCGGCATCAATGTGATGGCCATGCACGCTGACGCGGCAATCGCACTGGGTATCGATATCGCGGCGTTGCGCCGCAACCTGTTCCTTTGCTCGGCGTTGTTGACGGCGAGTGCGGTCAGCAACGCCGGCAGCATCGGCTTCGTCGGCCTGATCGTGCCGCATGCTTGCCGTTTCCTGCTGGGCCCTGACCATCGGTTGCTGTTGCCTGCCGCCACGCTGATCGGCGGCGCGTTCCTCGTGCTTGCCGATACCGTGGCGCGCAGCATTATCGCGCCGCAGCAGCTTCCCGTCGGCGTGATTACCGCGCTGATCGGCGTGCCGGTCTTCCTGTTGCAACTGCATCAGCTGAGGAAGCGCTGATGCGGACCGTCGATCTCCAACTGCATGTCGGAGGCCGCGTGCTGGTCGATGCATTGAACTGGCGGGTCAATCCGGGCGAATGCTGGTGCGTCATCGGGCGCAACGGCGCGGGCAAGACAACGTTGTTGCGCACGCTAGCCGGCCTGCGCAAGGCTGACGGTGGCAAGGTGCTGCTGCAGGAGCGTGCAATCGGGGATTGGCCGCTGGCGGCGCTGGCTCGTGAGCGTGCGTTCCTGCCGCAGGGGCGCAGCGATGCGTTCGGTTACTGTGTAACCGAAACGGTGCTGTCGGCGCGTCATCCGTATCATGAGGACGCTTACTGGGAATCGGAAGAGGATCTGGCGGCGGCGCAGGACGCATTGCAGGCCATGGACGTGGCCGCACTGGCCGAGCGCGACGTACGTTCGCTGTCCGGCGGCGAGCGGCAGCGGGTGGCGATTGCTGCGCTACTGGCGCAGGACACACCGCTGCTGCTGCTGGACGAGCCGACTAGCGCGCTGGACATCGGCCATCAGGTCAGTGTGATGGCGTTGCTGGCCGGCTTGTGCCGCGACAGGAACAAATCGGTCGTGATGGTAAGCCACGACTTGAACCTTGCCCATCGCGTGGCCACGCATGCACTGCTGCTGATGGGCGACGGTCGCTGCCATGCCGGCCCGATCGAGGACGTGATGCAACCAGCGTTGCTGGGTGCATGCCTGGGGCATCCGATCGACGTCGTCCGGCATGGCGATCGCACCATTTATTTGGCAAAGGACTGACATGGATAACGAATCACCGGATCTGAATGCGCGCTACAACGCGCGCATGGCACGGAAGAAGGAAGTCGTCGACCAGAAGATTGCCGCTGCCACGCGCAACGCCGGCGTGCTGGTCGTCACGTGCGGCAATGGCAAGGGCAAGAGTTCCAGCGCCTTCGGCATGGCGGTGCGCGCGCTTGGTCACGGCATGAAGGTCGGCGTCGTGCAGTTCATCAAGGGTGCGATCGCTACCGGCGAGGAAAACTTCTTCCGGCGCTTTCCCGAGGAAATCAGCTTTCACGTGATGGGCGAGGGCTATACCTGGGAAACACAGGATCGCGCACGCGACGTCGAAAAGGCGGAGATCGCCTGGCAGCGCGCTAGGGACCTGTTGAGCGATCCCGCAATCGGCATGGTGGTGCTGGACGAGCTCAACATCGCGTTGAAATACAAGTACCTCGACGTGCAGCGTGTGATCGCCGACCTGCAGGCGCGTCCGCCCATGCAGCACGTGATCGTTACCGGCCGTGGTGCGCCGCCGGAACTCGTCGCCGTTGCCGATACCGTGACGGAGATGCAACCTGTCAAGCATGCGTTCGCATCCGGCATTGCCGCGCAACCTGGCATCGAGTGGTAGGCATGGGCAGCGCGCGTATCGTTCTGATTCCCGCCGCAGCGTCCGGCCAGAGCGAGGCCACCAGCACGTCCGCGCTGGCGCCCCCTCTGATACGTGAGATTTTCGCGTGCGCGTCTTCAAAGTCAGTCCCGATTTTTTCGATTCCGATAATGTTGCAGCGCGCATGCGGCCTTGCCTGTGTACGCGCTCGATTTGTGGATGGCGTAGCCAAATTGCCGATCCTGGCCGAATGCTTTTCCGCATCGGAGCAAGCGTGACGCGCACGCTCATCATCGGCGGCGCGCGTTCCGGCAAAAGCGCGCATGCGGAACAGCTTGCGGCGGCCTCCGGCAAGAACGTGATCTATGTGGCGACGGCGCAGGCTGGCGACGACGAGATGCAGCATCGCATCGCGCATCACCGGCGGCGCCGCGATGCCGGATGGCAGACGGTGGAAGAGCCGATCGCGCTGGGCGACGTCATTGAGCGGTACGGCGCTGCCGATACGCTGTTGCTGATCGATTGCTTGACGGTGTGGTTGTCCAACTTGCTCTTCGCCGAGCGCGCTGCATTTCCCGATATCGGCGTGATCGTTCCACCGTCGTGTTTCGCGGAGCAGCGCGCGCGTTTCCTGCAGGCCCTTGAGCATGCAGCAGGTGATGTCGTGCTGGTGGCGAACGAGGTTGGGCAGGGCGTGGTGCCGCAGGGCGCGGTGTCGCGCTGGTTCGTCGACGAAGCTGGCCGGCTGAACCAGGAAGTCGCTGCACGTTGCGAACGCGCGACGTGGGTGGTCGCCGGTCTGCCGCAGATGCTCAAGGGCGGATGACGGCGATGCTGATCGGTTTACCCATCATCGTGATCGGGGTTGCCGTGCTGGTCGGCATCGCGCTGGACATGTGCTTCGGCGAGATGCGGCGCTGGCATCCGCTGGTCGGTTTTGGCAATGCGGCGATGCGCGTCGAGAAGACATTGAACGGCGGCGACGCGCGTTTTCTGCGCGGCCTGCTGGCCTGGATACTGGTCGTGCTGCCGCCTAGCCTGATGTGCTGGGGCGCGACGATGTGGCTGCGATACTGGAATCCATTTGCCGCGCTGCTGGCGCATGCGGTGCTGCTGTATGCCAGCCTCGGCTTGCGCAGCCTGCGCGACCATGCATTGCCGATTGCGCAGGCGCTGCGCGACGGCGATCTGGCGCAAGCAAGACTACTGACATCACGCATTGTGAGCCGCGATACGTCAAATGCATCCGCGTCAGATCTTGCCAAGGCCGGTGTTGAGTCGTTGCTGGAAAACGGCAACGATGCCGTATTCGGCACGCTCTTCTGGTTCGTGATCGCCGGCGGCCCTGGCGCCGTGCTCTTCCGCCTGGCGAATACGCTGGACGCAATGTGGGGCTACCGCACGCCGCGCTTCCAGTCATTCGGCTGCACTGCCGCGCGCATCGACGACGCGATGAATTTCATTCCGGCACGGCTCACTGCGTTGACTTACGCATTGCTGGGCAACACGCGCCAGGCATGGCGATGCTGCCGTGAGCAGGCGCCGTCGTGGCCGAGCCCGAACGCCGGACCGGTGATGTCCGCCGGGGCCGGCGCGCTAGGGGTGTCGCTGGGTGGACCCGCCCTGTACGACGGCCGGATCGAAGAGCGGCCCGTGCTCGGTATCGGTCCGGCCGCGACCGGCAGCGACATCGCACGCGCCTGGCGAATGGTGGCAAGAGCGGCGGCCGTATGGGCCGCACTGATCTGCGTGGCGGGAGCGCTGCATGCTTGACCACGGTGGCAACCTACAGCTGGCTGTGCAGCGTTACGGCCGTCCGCATGAAGACTGGCTGGACCTCTCCACCGGCATCAATCCGCACGCGTATCCCGTGCCGGCATTGCCGCCCGACGTTTGGTATCGGCTTCCCGAAGCGAATGATGCGTTGCTGCAGGCGGCGCGTTCCTATTACGGGGCGCTGCCGCTGTTGCCGGTCGCCGGCACGCAGGCCGTGATCCAGACCTTGCCGCGTCTGCGCACGCGAGCGCGTATTGCGGTTGCAGCACCGTCGTACAGGGAACATGCGCATCGGTGGACGTTGGCAGGGCATGCGGTGCACGAAGTGCCGTATGCCCGGCTGGCTGCCGCGGTCGATGTCTGTGACGTGATGATCGTTTGCAATCCCAACAACCCGACCGGCGAGACAGTCGCTCCGGAAATCCTGCTGCGCTGGGCTGCCCGGCTGGCTGCGCGCGGCGGCTGGCTGATCGTCGACGAAGCGTTCGCCGATGCGTCGCCGAAACTGAGCGTGACGGCGTTCATATCGCAGGCGGAACTGCCGCCCGGGCTGATCTTGCTGCGCTCGATCGGCAAGTTTTTCGGCCTTGCCGGATTGCGGCTCGGTTTTGTCGTCGCGCAGCCTGATCTGTTGGCGCGCCTCAATGAGGCCATCGGTCCGTGGACTGTCAGCACGCCGGCGCAACGAATCGGCGCGGTGGCGTTGGCCGACACATCATGGCAGGATGCGATGCGCAATCGCCTGCTGTTCGATGGACATCGCCTGAAGGAGTTGCTAGCGATGCACGGCATCGCGTCGATCGGTTGCGCGCTGTTCCAGTACTGGCCGGAAGCCAGGCCGGAAGATCATGCGGCGTGCATGGCGCAGCACGGCGTGTGGGTCAGGCAATTCACTCACGGCGTACGTCTCGGACTGCCGGGCGACGAAAGCGGATGGCGACGACTGGATGCCGCGCTGCGCACATGGAGCTCTTTCAAGGAAAAAAGATGAAATACGCATTGCTGTTGCTGGCGCTGTCGTTCGCATGGCGCGCCGATGCCGCCATTACCGTCCGCGATGACGCCGGCCAGACGATCACGCTGCAGAAGCCGGCGCAACGCATTGTGACGCTGGCGCCACATGCGACCGAACTGCTGTTTGCCGCCGGCGCCGGCGATCGCATCGTCGGCACCGTCGAGTACAGCGACTATCCGGCAGCCGCGCTGAAGATTCCCCGCGTCGGCAACCACCAGCAGATCGATCTCGAACGCGTCGTTGCGCTGAAACCCGACTTGCTGGTGGTCTGGCTGCACGGCAGTTCAGAACGCCAGCTCGATGCGCTGCGGCACCTGGGCATTCCATTCTTCTACAGCGAACCCAAGCGGCTCGCCGACATTCCCGATTCGGTGGAACGCCTGGGCCAACTGGCCGGCACCGAACAGCAGGCAGCGCGCGAAGCGGCAGCAGAACGGGCCGACCTGGCGAAACTGGCCGCGCAGTACGGCAATCGTGCGCCGGTACGTGTCTTCTACCAGGTTTGGGGCCAGCCGATCTATACGCTGAACGGCGGGCACATCCTGAGCGATGCGATCCGGCTATGCGGCGGCCGGAACGTGTTTGCCGGCCTGACGACCACCGCGCCCATGGTCAGCACCGAAGCTGTACTGCTCGCCAATCCCGAAGTGATGATCACTGGCCTGCGCAAGGGTAACGTTACGTCCGGCCTCGAAATCTGGACACCGTATGCAAACCTGCTTGCGGTGAAAAACGGGAACCTGTTTCCGATCGATGCCGACCTGCTCAACCGTGCTGGCCCGCGCCTGATCCAGGGCACGGCGGCGATATGCGACAAGCTGGAACTAGCGCGCAGCCGACGCCATGCCGGACAGTAACGGCGGCGCCACCATGTCTTTTCTATTCAAGACGCTGATGGTGCAGGGCACGACGTCGGATGCCGGCAAGAGCACGCTGGTCGCCGCGCTGTGTCGCCTGCTCGCGCGCGAAGGCATCCGCGTGGCGCCGTTCAAGCCGCAAAACATGGCATTGAACAGCGCCGTTACCATCGACGGCGGCGAGATCGGCCGTGCACAGGCATTGCAGGCGATCGCTGCGGGCATTGCGCCGCACACCGATATGAATCCCGTCCTGCTGAAGCCGTCCAGCGACATCGGCGCACAGGTCATCGTGCACGGCAAAGTACGCAGCGACATGAACGCGCGCGACTATCATCAATTCAAAACGGTCGCGATGCAGGCCGTGCTGCAATCGTTCCACCGCCTCGCAACGCAGTACGACACGGTGCTGGTTGAAGGGGCAGGCAGCCCGGCCGAAATCAACCTGCGCGATCGCGACATCGCCAACATGGGTTTTGCGGAGGCAGTCGATTGTCCGGTGATCCTCGTTGCCGACATCGATCGCGGCGGTGTCTTCGCACACATCGTTGGCACGCTGGCGTGCCTGTCCGAGAGCGAACGTGCGCGCATCGTCGGTTTCGTCATCAATCGCTTCCGCGGCGACCTGTCGCTGTTGCAGTCCGGCCTCGACTGGTTGGAAACGCAGACCGGCAAACCAGTCTTGGCCGTGCTGCCGTATTTGCACGGCCTGTTTCTTGACGCGGAAGATGCCGTCGAACAGGTGCAGGCGGCACGCGGCGCCTTTCGCGTGGTGGTGCCGGTGCCGCCGCGTATCAGCAATCACACCGATTTCGATGCGTTGCGCGCGCATCCTGACGTCGACTTGCAACTGATCGGCCCCGGCCAGCCGATTCCTTTGGCCGACCTGATCGTACTGTCCGGCAGCAAGCACACGCGTGGCGATCTTGACTGGCTGATCGCCAACGGCTGGCGCGAGGCGCTGCTGCGGCACCTACGTTACGGCGGCAAGGTGATCGGCATCTGCGGCGGGTACCAGATGCTGGGCCGCCGCGTCGCCGATCCGCATGGCGTGGAAGGGGCACCCGGCGTGTCGTCCGGGCTCGGCCTGCTCGATGTCGATACAGAGTTGACGCGCGAGAAGCGGCTGGAACAGGTCAGCGGCGATTGCGCATTCGCTGATGCCGCCGTGTCTGGATACGAAATCCACATGGGCGTGTCCGACGGACCTGATCGCGGCGCGCCGGCATTCATTATCGGCGGACTTCCGGAAGGCGCACGCTCCACCGACGATCGCGTGCTCGGTACCTATCTGCACGGCGTGTTCGATACGCCATCCGCCTGCAACGCGCTGCTGCGCTGGGCCGGGTTGCATGGCGACATGGCTGTCGATACGGCGCAATTGCGCGAGCGCAGCCTCGACCGCATCGCCGACGCGGCTACGCCTTTATTGCAAGCCTTGCGTGGCCTGCCCCAAGGTCTGTAACGTCTGAGTCAGGTACGCACGCAGCCTGATTTGCCTGCGCAGGACGGCGTGCTATTCTTGCTGCTCAGAAATCTGAATTTCGCCCAAAACCTGTCTCGCATCAGCGCACAAGGGGAATGTCATGCCAGTCATCGTCATCGCCAACCCGAAAGGCGGCGTCGGCAAAAGCACCATTGCCACCAATCTTGCGGGGTATTTCGCGTCACAAGGCCACAAGGTGATGCTGGGTGACGTCGACGTGCAGCAATCGTCGCGTGCCTGGCTGGCGCTGCGCCCGCCTTCGCTGGCAAAGATCGATGCGTGGGAAATCGAGGACGGCCACGTTGCCAAACCGCCCAAGGGCACGACGCATATCGTGCTGGATACGCCGGCGGGCTTTAGCGGCAAACGCTTCGAGAAGGCGATGGAAATCGCCGACAAAATCATCGTGCCGCTGCAAGCCTCCATGTTCGATATCCTCGCGACGCAGGATTTCCTGCAGACTTTGACTGCGCGCAAAGGCAAGGTAGATGTCGGCGTACTTGGCATGCGGGTCAATACGCGTACGCGCGCG
>Ga0310811_10010063_pt1 | contig 12218 bp, 12 predicted proteins | sample YCmetagenome_FD_207642 | JGI IMG/M metagenome (GOLD analysis project Ga0310811, IMG submission 207642) | Soil microbial communities from experimental microcosm in Duke University, North Carolina, United States - YC | ecosystem: Engineered > Artificial ecosystem > Soil microcosm > Unclassified ... | reverse complement strand
CGCGGTGGTGCTGCACGAGGCGGTGAAGGCCTATGGCACGGGCGCGGAGATGTCCTCGCGCATCCACGAGGAACTGTTCGATACGCTGAAGGCGCCGGTCGCGCGCGTCGGCTCCAGCTATTCGCCGGTGCCTTTCTCGCCGGTGCTGGAGAAAGCGTGGATCTACAACCAGGACCAGATCAAGGCGGCGGTGCGCGCGACGATCGATCGCAAGGCTCGCGGCTGAACGACCGGGGTTCGGGGAGAGAGGCGGTGTCGGCCTTGAAGCCGGCGCCGCCTCAATCGTCTTCGTAGCGCGGCGGCGAATAGATGGCGGCGGGGAAATTAGGCACGTCGCCGGTGCGCTTCAGCTCTTCCAGATAGGCCTCCGCCTCGGCGCGCACCTCGCCCTGCACCGATCCGACGATGAGCTGCTCCATGCACCAGTCGTTGATCGTGGCGTACTGGATGTTGGCCATCGCGTCCGCGAAGCGCCGCTCGTTGACCCAGGGCAGCAGTTGCCCCTCGGCCTTCACCACCGAAAGCCATTCGCTGATCCGTCCTAGCGACATGTCCTGCAGCGTCTCCCACACGTCGCGCGGGGTGTTGGCGCCGAAATAGATCGTCACCACCGCCTTGGTGTAGTTGCGCACGCGGAAGTTGCGGCGGTTGATCGACATGGTGCGATCGAGCACGCCGAACAGGGTGTTGCGATCCGTCTTGTAATGGACGTGCTCGTTGAACTCGTCATAGGCCTCGCGGATCGCCAGCGCGATCACGCGATCCTTGTTGCGGAAGGCGTTGTAGAGCGTGCGTTGCGCCACCTCCGCGCGCAGGCAGAGTTTGCGGACGCTGAATTTGTCGACCCCGTCCTCCGCGATCATGTGCCGCGCCTCGCGCAGCAGGCGGCGGCGGCGCGCGAGGATCAGCGGGCTCGAATAGAGCAGCGGCTTGTCGGGATGGGCATCCAGGACGGCGGTCGAGCGATCGAGCATAGCGTACCATAATTGACCGGATGATCGCCCAAGTCCAGCGGCTTCGGCGGCTTTTCTGTCATTCTTTGGTGCCAGAACGGTTCCCGAACAGCCCTTCGTGAACCGTGCTGTGATCGAATTCCCATCACTAGGGACAGGTTCGGCGCCCGCGATGGCGATAGCGGTTGTGGGGGGAAGCGGCTGATCATATTACATAGTGCAATATTCAGGGGACTTCGCTTGAACCTCACCTACACCGACGAGCAGCGCCTGCTCCGCGAATCCGTCGCCGGCTTCCTCGCCCGTCACTATGATTTCGATACGCGACGCTCGGCGCTGGCCAATGGTGGCTGGAAGCCCGCGATCTGGCAGGCCTTTGCCGACGAGCTGGGATTGCTCGGCATGACCGCGCCCGAGCGGATCGGCGGCTTCGGCGGCGGTCCGGTCGAGACGATGATCGTGCTGGAAGAGATCGGCCGGGCGCTGGTGCTGGAGCCCTATCTCGAATGCACGGTGCTGGGCGGCGCGCTGCTGCGCGACGGCGGCGAGGCGGCGGATGCCATGGCCGGCGGCATCATCGACGGTTCGGTGCGACCGGTGGCGGCGCTGTGGGAAGATGGCGCGCGCTACGACGCCGGCGTTGTCGCGACCACCGCGACGCCGGCCGACGGTGGCGGCTGGACGATCGATGGTGGCAAGATCGCGGTGGCGGCGGCGCCCTGTGCCACGCATTTCCTCGTCAGCGCCCGCACCGCTGGAGCATCGCGTGACCGCGACGGCATCGCTCTGTTCGCTGTCCCGGCCGATGCGGCGGGATTGGAGCGTACCGACTATGCGTTGATCGACGGACGCCGCGCCTCGGACATCGCGCTGAAGGACGTGCAGGTCGGCGCCGACGCGCTGATCGGCACCGACGGCCACGCCTTGCCGATCATCGAGCACGCGCTCGACGAGGCGATCGCGGCGCTGTGCGGCGAGGCGGTGGGCGTGATGCGGCGAATGCTCGAATCCACCGTCGACTATGCCCGCCAGCGCGAACAGTTCGGCCGGCCGATCGCCGGCTTCCAGGTGCTCCAGCACCGCATGGTCGACATGCATACGAAGATCGAGCGGGCACATTCGCTGGCGATCATGGCGGCACTGTCGCTCGACCTGCCCGAGGCGGAGCGGCGCAAGGCGGTGTCTGCTGCCAAGGCCTTCGTCTCGGACGCCGCGAAGTTCGTGGCGCAGGCGGCGGTGCAGATCCACGGCGGCATCGGCACCACCGACGAACTCGCCATCTCGCATTATTTCAAACGGGCGACGGTGATCGAGAACCAGTTCGGCAGCGCCGCCTATCATCTGCGGCGGGTAGCAGACGCGATGGACGCCGGCGACTGACGGGCAAAGCGGGGGCGGTCAGGCCGCCACCCGCTCCGGCTTCACGTGCAGCGCGATCAGCCCGCGCAACAGTTTGTTGGGCGCGTGGCGGAAGTCGTTGGCGCCGTCGACCAGGCTGAACCGATCGAACCGCTTCACGATCTCCTCGAAGGCGACGGTCAGTTCCTTGCGGGAGAGCATGTTGCCCACGCACATATGGATGCCGCGCCCGAAGGCGAGGTGCGTACGCGCGTTGCGCCGTGTGACGTCGAAGCGATCGGGATCGGGAAAGGCCGATGGATCGCGATTGGCCGCCGCGAAGCGCAGCATCACCATCGCGCCTTTGGGGATGCGGACGCCGCCCATGTCCACCTCGCGCGTCGTCACGCGCCACAGCCCGGCGGTGGGAGAAAGCAGGCGCAGCATCTCCTCCACCATATTCGGGATCAGCGCGGGATCGGCGTGCACCTGGGCGAGCTGATCCGGGTTGCGGATCAGCAGCAGCAGACCGCCGGCTAGCGTGCTGGTGGTCGTCTCGTTGCCGGCGACCATCAGCTGCTGGAAGATCGACAGCGTCTCGGCGTCGTCTAGCGGTCGCTCGCCTTCGACGCGCGCGTTGACGATGGCGCTGAGCAGATCGTCGGTCGGGGTCGCGCGCCGGGCGCGCACCTTGTCCATGGCGACATGCTGCCACTCGACGATCTCGCGGGCACATTCGATCTCGCGCTCGCGCGAGGAGAGTCCGCCCAGCCGATCGGCGAAGGCGTTGGACCAGCGCTTGATGTCGGGAATGTCCCCGCGCCCCATGCCGAGCGGCTCGGCGATCACCTCGACCGGCAGCGGCACCGCGAAATCATGGACGAAATCCACCGTGTCGCGCTCGGCCAGCCGATCGAGCAGCTCGACCACGATGCTGCGGATATGCCCCTCCAGCGCGTTCACGCGCGGCGCCGAGAAGGCGAGGTTGACCAGCTTGCGGAAGCGCGTGTGGACGGGTGGATCGGCGGTCAGCAAGGTGGCGATGTCGGGCCAGCCCTCCGCCGTGATCGCCTTGATCTCGGGATCCTGCGCCCGCGCCCCGTTCATCAGCGCAAGGAAGTCGCTGGAGAAGGTTTCCGGGTCGCCCGCCGCCTCGCTCACCAGCTTGTGCGAGAGGATCACGTAGGTGCGGCCCTCCTCGATCGGCATGACCGGGGATGTGGCCAGCGCCCGCTGATACCAGTCGAACGGATCCTCCAGCACGGCCGGGTCGAACAGGCTGGGCAAAGGTGCGGGCGCGGTCATCCGAGGCTCCTCTCAGGGATGCCGGGTATCGGGCGGCGCGGGCAACCGGACAGCTGTCTTATTGGAGAGGCCGGGGCGTCCGCGATCTATTGCATGGTGTGCGGAGATAAGAGGAGAGAGCCATGTCGATCATCATCGCCGGAACGCTCGATTTCGATCCCGACAAGGCGGAAGCCACCATCCGGAGCGCCCGTCCTTTCATCGAGGCGTCGCTGCGCGAGCCGGGCTGCATCTATTACGCCTGGACGCTCGATCCACTGACGCCCGGCCGCGTCTACGTCTACGAGGAATGGACTTCGCAGGAGGCGCTGGAGGGGCATTTCCGCGACGACAGCTATTGGAAGATGCGCGACCATGTCACCAATGGCGGTTTGGTCGGATCGAACGTGAAGAAGTACCGCTTCGATCTCTCCGAACAGGTCTATGACGACGAGGGCAATCCCCGCGCCGACTTCTTCACGGGAGGCGGGCAGTGAGGGGCTTTTCCGGCGCGATCGAGGATCGCCTCGCCATCCGCGAACGGATCGAAAGCTATAACGACGCCGTGTTCCGCCACGATGCGGACGACTGGGCGGAATGCTGGGCGGAGGACGCCCAGTGGAACGTGGCGGGCTACGAAGCCTCGGGCCGCGCCGCGATCCGCGACCTGTGGGTGAAGCTGATGGCGAACTACGCGCAGGTCAGCATGTTCGTGAACCACGGCGCGCTGGCGATTGATGGCGACCAGGCCGAGTCGCGCTGCTACATCATCGAGATGCAGAAGAAGCAGGATGGCGGCGAGATGCTGCTGTCCGGCCGTTACGACGACCGGCTGAAGCGCGATGCGGACGGCGCGTGGCGCTTCGTGTCGCGCAGTTACACCGTGCTCCACGTCAAGGGCTAGGCCCGCGCGAGATCGGCCCGCGTCGCCTCCGCGACGGCGCGGGCGCGGGCGACGGGATCGGGATACGCGTCGCGCAGCGCCTTGCTGCGCAGCTCGATGCTGAGCGGCACGGTATGCGGCAGCGCGTCGAGTATGGCGGGCAGCGGCAGGATCCCGTCGCCGGGCAGCAGGCGCTCGTCCACCGCATCGCGGATGATCGCGGCGCGGTCGGCGAGGTCGAAGCCGATCGGCGGGGCGTCGCAATATTGCGCATAAGGAAAGAGGCGCGGATCGAGCGTCGCGACGTCGGCGGGTGTCCCGCCCGATCGGTGCAGGTGGATCGGATCGACCAGCACCGCGATCGCCGGATGATCGACCCGCGCGGTGATAGTGGCGGCCTGACCGATCGTGCGAACCTCGGTGAACAGCCCGAATTCCAGCGAGATGCGTAGATCGTCGCCCGCCAGTTCGCAGAGCTCGGCGAGCTTCGCGGCGGTGCCGCCGTCGTCGGGATCGGAGGAGACGACCAGCGCATGGCGCGCGCCGATCGCCTGGCCGATCTCGATCACCCGCCGGTGCGCGTCGGCGAGCGGCCCCGGCTGCAGCCAGATCACCTCGATGTCGAGCGCGGGCAGGCCGGTGTCTGCGAGTATCGCGCGCATCTCACGGGTGGTGGCGTCCGTCCAGATCTCGGTGTCCACCCATACGCCGGTCGCGTCGTAGCCGGCGGCCGCGGCGGCGCGCGCGGTCTCCTGCGGCGAGAATTCGGGCAGCACGCCGGCGGCGAGCGAGATCGGGTGATGCGATCCAGTCATCCCCGCTGTCTGCGCCGATCGGGCTTGCGCGACCAGACTGACACAATGAACAGCCTATGGGGGCGGCATGCCGCTTGGAAAGTTTGCAGAATGTGTTAGTTTCTGAGTCAAGGCGGAATCAGCGCCTGTCGTCATGCCCGAGAAGGTGCCCGATCGAGGCGCCCGGCGGCGAGGCTCGCGCTCCGGAATGGGTGGCGCGGACTGTAGGAGAAGGACCGTATGAACGTCGCGACCAAGACCTTCCGCCCCGATCGCCACCCCGCCGACACCTATGAGGAGATCCTGGAGCGCGACACCCGCCCGGTGCCCGAGCATCTGCGCGAGGGGCCGGTGCCGGATATCGGCACCGATCCGATCGACATCGATCGCTACGTGAACCCGGCCTTCGCGCGGATCGAGGAGAAGCACCTCTGGACCCGCGTCTGGCAGATGGCATGCCGCGAGGAGGAAATCCCGAACCCCGGTGATACCCACATCTACGACATCGCCGGCAAGTCGCTGCTGGTGATCCGCCAGAAGGACGGATCGATCCGCGCCTTCTACAACTCCTGCCTCCATCGCGCACGCAAGCTGGCCAATCTGCCGGCCTGCAAGAGCGAGCTGCGCTGCCCCTATCACGGTATCGCCTGGAACATCGACGGCAGCTTCAAGGACAATCCGATCGCCTGGGATTTCCCGCACTGGGAGCAGGTGGACGTCTCGCTGCCCGAGGCGCTGGTCGGCACCTGGGCGGGCTATGTCTTCATCAATTTCGACAGGAATGCGCGCCCGCTGGACGAGGTGCTCGGCCCGATCCGCGATCATTTCGAGCGCTATCACCTCGAAGACACCTACATCGCCTTCCACGTCCAGAAGCTGGTCCGCTGCAACTGGAAGGCGGCGGCGGAAGCCTTCATGGAGAGCCACCACGCGCTCACCACCCATCCGCAGCTGCTGCCCTATCTGGCCGACGTGAACAGCCAGTATGACGCGCTGAGCGATCACGTGACCCGCCAGTTCTCCGCGCAGATGGTCTCCAGCCCGTTCGCCGATCGCGAATATAGCGAGGACGAGATCGTCAAGGCGATGATGGGCGTCGGATCGCGTTCGCGCGCGGCGGTGAAGGGGGCGGGATCGGACGATGTCTCGGTGCCCGACGGCGTCACCGCGCGCGCCTACATGGCGGACCTCTCGCGCAAGCTGTTCGGCGAGGAGGACGGCTACGACTACACCGACAAGGCAGACGCCGAGATGGTCGACGCCCTGCTGTACAACGTCTTCCCGCACATGAGCTTCTGGGCGGGCTTCATGCCCAACCTCACCTATCGCTGGCGTCCGAACGGCAACGACCACGAAACCTCGATCATGGACATCTACCTGCTGCGTCGCGTGCCCAAGGGCGGCAAGCGGCCGAAGCCGGCGCCGGTGTTCGAGATCGGCCTCGATGAGAGCATGCTGGAGATGGGGCCGAAGGCCGGCATGTCGGCGGGCCTTGCCGGTGTGTTCGAGCAGGACATGAGCAACCTGCCGCTGGTGCAGGAAGGCATGAAGGCATCCGGCACCGGGGTCGTCCATTTCGGCAAATATGCCGAGATGCGCATCCGCCTGATGCACCAGATGATCGACCGCTACATCGCGGCGAGCCAGGCCGGCGAGACCGTCCAGCCCGCCTGACCCGCCGATCTCCCCGCGTTCCGTCCGTCGCCGGCGCGGCGGGCGGGGTCGCGCGCCCGCCGCAGGAGAGTGCCATGGACGCGCTCGTCGAACCGACCGTCGAACCGATCACCTACGAGACCGACGAGCCGGTGCTCTATCGCACCGAGGGGCCGGTCGCGTGGATCATGCTGAACCGCCCGGCTTTCCACCATGCGCAGAACGGCCAGATGACCTACGCGCTGGATGCGGCGTTCGAGCGCGCGGCGGCGGACGATGGGGTCAAGGTCGTGGTGCTGGGCGCGGGCGGCAAGCATTTTTCCGCCGGCCACGACATCGGCACGCCGGGCCGCGACATCCACGCGCCGGCCGCGCAGCGCCGCACGCTCTGGTACGATCACAGCAACAAGCCCGGCGCCGAGCGCACCTATGCGCGCGAGCAGGAGATCTATCTCGGCCTCTGCCGGCGCTGGCGGGATCTGCCCAAGCCGACCATCGCGATGGTGCAGGGCGCCTGCATCGCGGGTGGGCTGATGCTCGCCTGGGTATGCGACCTGATCGTCGCGTCGGACGATGCCTTCTTCCAGGATCCGGTGGTGAAGATGGGCATACCGGGCGTCGAATATTTCGCCCACGGCTACGAACTGCCGCCGCGTGTCGCCAAGGAGATGCTGCTGCTCGGCGAGCGGATGCCGGCGGAGCGCGCCTACCAGCTCGGCATGGTCAACCGCATCGTGCCGCGCGACGTGCTGGAGGGCGAGGTGCGCGCGATGGCCGAGAAGATGGCGGCGCTGCCGCGCATGGCGCTGGCGCTCACCAAGCAGGCGGTCAATCATGTCGAGGATGCGGCGGGCAAGCGCACGGTGATGGATGCCGTCTTCCACATGCACCACTTCGCCCATGCGCAGAACGATCTGGTGATGGGCGACGGGCTGGCCGGCAATACCGGCCGCTCGATGGCGGAGCGCGGGCGCGGCTGATGCACGCGACGGTCGGCCTCGATCGCGAAGACGGGCCGGCCGTGCGGGATGGCGCCGGGTATCGTTGGTACGTCGCGATCTTCCTGACCGTCGCGTCCACGATGTCGGTGATCGACCGGCAGGTGCTGGCGCTGATGATCGGCCCGGTGAAGCGTGATCTGGGCGTCAGCGATTCGATGATGGGGCTGCTCGGCGGCCTCGCCTTCACGCTCTTCTACACGATCCTGACGCTGCCGATGGCATGGTGGGCCGATCGCGGATCGCGCCGCCGCATCGTGATCGGCGCGGTCGCCTTCTGGAGCGCGGCGACGATCGCCTGCGGCCTCGCGGCGAGCTACGGCCAGCTCTTCTTCGCTCGGATGTGCGTGGGGGTGGGCGAGGCGGCGCTGATCCCGACTTCGGTGTCGCTGCTCGCCGACTATTTCGATCGCAGGCGGCTGCCGATGGCGCTCGGCCTGTTCGCGGCGGCGCCGTTGCTGGGCGTCGGCATCGCCAACATGGCGGGCGGGCTGGTGGTCGACCGGCTGGAGGCGATGGGGCGGGTGGCGCTGCCGCTGATCGGCACGGTACAGCCGTGGCAGGCGATGTTCGTGATGGTCGGCGTGCCGGGCATCGTGCTGGCGCTGATCGGCTTCTCCGTCGCCGAGCCGCCGCGCACCGGTCAGGCGGTACAGGGCGAGGGCGGCATCCCGATGCGCGCGGTGCTCGATCTGCTGCGCCGGCGTGGCGCGTTCCTGGCGCTGATGTTCATCGCCTACACCGCGCTCGCCATGCAGGGCTGGGGGCTGTTCTTCTGGATCGTCGAGCTGCTGGTGCGCGACCATCACGTCTCGCGCGCCACCGCCGGCTTCGATTTCGGCATCCTCGCGCTGGTGATGGGCGGGGCGGGGAGCTGGATCGCAGGCCTGCTCTCCGGCCGGATGATGCGCGGCGGGCGTCCGGACGCGACGCTGCGCCTCGTGCTGGTCGCCTCGCTGGCGCTGATCCCGCTCGGTATCGCGGCGCCTTTGATGCCGGGCTACGGCCTCGCGCTTCTGCTGTTCGCGGGCGCTACCTTCTTCATGGGCTGGCCCAATGGGCTGGGCAATTCGGCGCTCGCCTCGGTCGTGCCGAACGAGCTGCGCGGGCGGATCATCGCGCTCTATCTCGTCGTCGTGAACTTCCTGAGCTTCACGCTCGGGCCGCTGCTCGGCGGGCTGATCGGCGACCATGTCTTCGCCGGGCGATCGCTGGGGCTGACCCTCGCGACGATGGCGGCGGTCAACTATCCCATTGGCGCGGTCTGCATCTGGCTCAGCCTCGGGCATTTTCGCCGGGCGCTGGACGAAGCATCAGCCTGGCGCGAAGAACAGGCGTAGGAGAAAAACGGGTGTCACTGGCAGCGGCGGAACGGGCACGGACGACGGCGGACGCCATGGCGGTGGTCGACGATCGCCAGGAGCTGAGCTGGGCGGCGCTCGATCCGATCCTCAATCGCGGCACCAATGCGTTGCTCGCCTTTCCCTTCGCGCCGACGCGCCGCATCGCAGTGTTCGCGCACAATGCGGTGGAGACCCTGCTCGCCTATCTGTGCGGGCTGCACGCTGGCGTCTCCAGCGTGCCCGCCAATTTCCATCTGACCCCGCCCGAGCTGGCCTATATTCTGAAGGACAGCGACGCCGAGATCCTGTTCGTCGGGCCGGAGACGGCCGCTATCGGCCTCGCCGCCGCGAAGGAGGCGGGGGTCGGCAAGGTCGTCGGCTGGCGCTGCCCGCCGACCGAGGGGCTGGAATCGTGGGACGACTGGCTCGTCTCGGCCAGCGCCGTAGAGCCGCCGACCGACATGCCGCCCAAGCCCTATCTCCATTACACGTCGGGCACCACGGGCAGGCCCAAGGGCACCGAGACGCCGCCCAACATGCTGCCGCAGGCGGACGACGTCGCCGGCCTGTTCGCGGCGCTGCGGCAGGCTGTGGAGGAGGGGCCGAGCGGCGCGGGCGTCGTCGTCGGCCCGCTCTACCACACCGGCCCGCTCGGTGCCGCGCGCCAGCTTGGCGGGGGCAAGCCGCAGGTCGTGCTTTCGCGCTTCGATGCCGAGGCGCTGCTGGCCGCGATCGATCGCTGGAAGATCGGCACCAGCGTGATGGTGCCCACCCACTTCCAGCGCCTGCTTGCGCTGCCCGAGGAGGTGCGCGGCCGTTACGACGTCTCCAGCCTCACCATGATCGCGCACACCGGCGCGGCCTGCCCGCCCGAGGTGAAGCGCGCGATGATCGCCTGGTTCGGCCCGGTGCTGTCCGAAGCCTATGGCGGCACCGAAAGCGGCACCACCAACCTGATCACGTCGGAGGAATGGCTCGCCAAGCCCGGATCGGTCGGCAAGGCGGTGCCCCCGTTCGAGGTGGTGGTGATCGCCGAGGACGGAACGCGGCTCGGCATCGGCGAGGCGGGGCAGCTCTATTTCCGCGACACCAACGGGCGCGGCGTGATCTACCACAAGGATCCGGAAAAGACCGCCAGCGTCCATATCGAGCCGGGCGTCTTCACGCTGGGCGACGTCGGTTATGTCGATGCCGACGGCTATGTCTTCATCACCGATCGCGTGTCCGACATGATCGTGTCGGGCGGGGTCAACATCTACCCGGCCGAGATCGAGCAGGTGCTGATCGAGCATCCCGATATCGAGGATGTCGCGGTGATCGGCGTGCCCAACAAGGACATGGGCGAGGAAGTGAAGGCGCTCGTCGTGCTGCGCAACGGGCACCGGCCCGCCGCCGCCGAACTCGCCGGTTTCTGCCGCGAACGGCTCGCCGGGTACAAATGCCCGCGCACCTACGATTTCGTGCCCGATGTCGGGCGCAACGCCATGGGCAAGGTCAACAAGCGCCAGCTGCGCAAGCCCTATTGGCCATCCGATCGCACGATCGGCGGCTGACGACACGAGGAGGAGGATGCCATGAAACTCGAAGGCAGGAGGGCGGTCGTGCTCGGCGCCGCCGGCAAGGACAATATGGGCCAGGTGATCGCCCAGCGCCTCGTCGATGAGGGCGCGCAGGTGGTGGTGTCGGGCCGCAAGCCCGAATATCTGGACGAGTTCGTCGCGAAGAACCCCGGCAAGGCCTTCTCCGCGCTCTGCGACATCACCGACAAGGCGGCGAACGACGCGCTCGCCGCCGCCGCCGTGAAGCATATGGGCGGTGTCGACATCGCGGTGAACGCGACCGGCTGGGGCTTCCTCAAACCCTTCCTCGAAACCACGGCCGAGGAACTGCAGAAGATCGGCGATCTTCAGTTCAAGGGGCCGTTCCTGTTCTTCCAGTCGATGATCGAGGCGATGAAGGACGGCGGATCGCTGATCCAGATCTCGTCGGCGACGGCGACGATCATGCTCAACGACCACGCCGCCTACATGGGCACCAAGGCGGGCACCGACCACGTCATCCGCTGCATCGCCAACGAGTTCGGCGATCGGGGGATCAAGGCCAATTCGATCTCGCCCGGCCTCACCGAGACGCCGATGACCGCCGCCAGCGCTTCGACGCCGGGCGTGTGGGAGGCGTTCCTTCCGGGTTATCCGCTCGGCCGCATCGGCACGTCGGACGACATCGCCGCCGCCGTGGTGTGGCTGTCCTCCGACGAATGTTTCATGACTGGCCAGAATCTGCAGGTGAATGGCGGCCTGACACTGCGCCGCAATCCCTGGAAGTCCGAGATCACGGCTTCGGTGATGGCGCATATGAAGGCCGCCGAATGAGCGATCCGGCCGCCAGCCTCGCGGCGCTCGGGCCGATCATGCAGCTGAGCTACTGCCCGCGCGATTACGATGCGGCGCTCAGCTACTGGATCGGCATGGGGGCGGGGCCGTTCTTCGAGCTGCATCACGTCCAGCTAGAGAACATCAGGTTCCGGGGGGAGCCGAGCGACATCGATTTCTCGATGGCGCTCGGCTATCTCGGCGACATCCAGATCGAGCTGATCCGCCAGCATAACGACGTGCCGTCCATGTATACCGAATGGCTCGCCGAGGGGCGCGAGGGCGTGCAGCATATGTGCGTGCTGGTCGAGGACATCGCGGAAGCGCGCCGGCGCGTCGCCGCGATCGGCGGCACCGTGCTGCAGGAAGGCGAACTGCCCGGCGGCGCGGGCGCGGTGATCTACGTCGATACCGGCGGCGGCCCCGGCACCGTGATGGAATATCTCCAGATCGGGCAGGCGGGGCGTGACGGCTTCGCGATGATGCGCGAGGCGCATCGCAACTGGGACGGGACGGACCCGATCCGGGGGAGGAACTGATGGCCGATCGTAAGCCAGACCAGCGCCGCATCGACTGCGTGCTGATCGCGGGCGGCAAATA
>Ga0310811_10010062_pt1 | contig 12218 bp, 9 predicted proteins | sample YCmetagenome_FD_207642 | JGI IMG/M metagenome (GOLD analysis project Ga0310811, IMG submission 207642) | Soil microbial communities from experimental microcosm in Duke University, North Carolina, United States - YC | ecosystem: Engineered > Artificial ecosystem > Soil microcosm > Unclassified ... | reverse complement strand
AGGGTCATTCCCATGGATCCACTTGGCATCGACGGCGCCTGGGTGTACACCCCCCAGGTACATAACGACGACAGGGGCAGTTTCGCTGAGGCATTTCGCGGCGCGGAATTCGCCGCCGACCTCGGGTACCGGCTGGACGTCGCGCAGGTTAACTGCTCCGTCTCCCGACGCGGGGTGATTAGGGGCATTCACTATGCGGATGTGCCTCCTGGGCAGGCCAAGTACGTGACCTGCGTGGCCGGGGCCATCCTTGATGTGATCGTGGACCTGCGGACCGACTCGCCGTCGTTCGGTAAGTGGGAAGCGGTCCAGCTGGACGCCGTGACGCGCCGCGCCGTGTTCCTCGCCGAAGGCCTCGGGCACGCCTTCGCGGCCCTCACCGACGGCGCGACCGCACTGTACCTGTGCTCGACGCCGTACGCACCAGGTCGCGAGCACGGTGTCACTCCTCTCGACCCGGCGATCGGGATTGCCTGGCCGACGGACGAGGGCTGGGAACCTGTGCTGTCTGAGAAGGACGCTGCCGCGCCGACGCTGGAAGAGGCAATGCAGGCTGGACAGTTGCCCCGCTACGCGGACTGCGCCGCCTACCAGGATGTGCTCCGCGCTGGACGCGGGTAGGGGAACGATCAAGGGGCCAGCGCCATCAAGTGGCGCTGGCCCCTTCGCTGTGAGCTAGCCGGCGTGGGCTAGGCGACGGTGAGCAGGGCGACCGTGATCCCGTTTTCCTGCCACGTCGATTGGACCTGGTAGCCGTAGACCTTCAGGACGTCTTCCTCGGACGGGTTCTGCCCGGGCCCGTTCCCGGCGGCCGGAGGCAGCGCCGAGAAGGGGTCTGTGGCCAGGTGGTCGACGTACACGATCCAGATCCGCGGCGTCCCGGTGAAGACCGCGGACGGGTCGACGAACGAGATCGGCGACAGGGAATTGGCCTCGACCTGCGTTTGCGACTGGAAGACCGGCAGCGGCAGCTTGCCGCGCAGGTAGTACTCCATGGCGGTGTCGACTTGATAGTGGTTCAGGTCGCTTGTCTGGAAGACAATGTTGTCGCCTGGCTTCGCGTGGGCCGCGATGTAGGCCGCGGCCCCCTGGTAGTCCACCGGCTGCCCGTTCGACGGCATCTCCGGGTAGGCCCACAGGTTGTGTGCTTCGTTATCCCGGATGGCCAGCTGGTCGTGGATGCCGACGAGGCCCACCACGGCGACGAGGACGGCCGCCACGGCGAACCGGGGCGAGACGCTCCTGGTGAGGCGCGCCAGCCGGGTGCCCTTGGCGCGCTCGGCGAGGAAGCTGATACAGACGCCCGCGCCAACGGCCCAGCCCGCGACGCTGAACAGCATGTACCGGAAGGTCCAGTACGATGTCGGGCCGCGCGAGATGATCCAGACCGCCACAACCGGGGCGATCGCGAGCGCCAGCGCGTACAGCGCGATTGACCGGCGGCGTGCGTCGGTGGCCGCCACGAGGGACGCCACCGCGAGCAGCATGATGACGGCGGCAGCGGGTACCGAGGCGAACAGCTCCTGCCAGAGGCCGCCACTGACGCCGATGAGCTGGGCGACGTGCGGTGCCGCCTGCTGGCCGATCTGCCAGCCCTGCTGCGAGTGGCCCGCGATCACGAGCGGCGAGACGAGGAGGCCGCCAACTACCGCGGCGATGCAGAACCGGATCACCAGGAGCAGCGGTGACCCTTCCGGCGCAAGCCTGCCGCCAGGCAGTGCCTTACCGCTCTCCGGCGTGCCGTCGCCGCCGACGCGGACCGTGCGCTGCAGGAAGTCCCAGATGATGATGACCAGGTGCCCGGCCACGACGCACAGCGCGATGAGGTTGGCCGCGCCCGCGGCAGCGAGCACCACCGTGTAGAGGGCCCAGCGGGACCAGCGCGGCCGCTCCATGGCCCGCAGGAACAGCAGCGTGGCGAGGGTCGCGAAGAGCATCGCGAACGCGTAGGGCCGCGCCTCTTGCGCGTAGCGGGACACGCTCGGGATCAGCGCGAAGACCAAGCCGCTCGCGAGTCCGGCGACTTTGCCTGCCAGCCGCCGGCCGATGAGCGCGACCACTCCGGCGGATAGCGCCATCGCGATGACCGACGGAAGGCGCATGGCCGTAGCGGAATCGCCGAAGACCGCCATCCACAGGTGCAATCCGAAGTAGTAGGGGCCGAGGACCGCATCGATGGTGTGCAGCATGGCCCACAGCTGCGGCAGGGTGCGGCTCGCGGCCGACCAGGTGGCGAGTTCGTCGCGCCACAGCTGGGGCCCGCCGATCTCGAAGAGGCCCAGCGCGGCGGTCACCACGACAGGCGCAGCCCAGGTCAGGTACGCCGCAGCGGGGCGACGCGGGGCCGGCTGCTCAGGCGCGGCCACGTTTGACGCAGGGCGAGCGGTTATCGGGTTCACGACGGTCAGACCCTACTGCACGGGATGTGGACGTGCCACCACAGGTGGCTGTATTCGTACTCAGCCATGCCAGGCTTCATGCACGATTGCCTGGCGGCTGCGACGACGGCGGTCCATGGCGGGCTCTCCGAACGGTTATTTACGACGCGGTAGTTGAATCCAATGACGACGGCCAGTAGCAGGGCGAACACGGTAACCGGCGCCCACGCCGCGACGACGGGCAACTGCCCGCGCGAGGCCGCGCTGGCGGACGCGTCACCGCTGGGCCCGCCGTCGGGCTCGCCAGCTGAAGACGCATCGTGCGCCACGCCGCGCGGGCGCAACATGGCGACGATCGCCGTGTACAGGAGCAGCGCGGGCGCGATAACGTACCGCGGCTGCACGACCTGGTAGTTGTCGACGATCTCGCCGACGAAAAGCAGGACGCTGAACAGCAGCGCGGTGACCGCAAGCGGCCACTGTGGTGCGGTCAGCCTCCCAAGCGCGATGACAACAACCGTGACCACGATAGCGCACGCGCCCCATATCAGAGCCTGATGAACAGCCATATTGGGGATGCTCAGCGGGATGGGAGACCCCGCATAGTTGGTGCCGGGCCCGCCGAGGGCGCGCTCGCCGAAGATCGCGCGCGGAATGCCCCGGGTCACGTAGTTCCCCAAGATCCACAACGGATTGGTGTACAACGCGTTCGACCTGTTGCTCAGCCCACGCACCTGGACGGTCCACTGGGTCACCAGGCCCGCCGCCCAGCACACCGCGACGGCGATGGAACTTTTTGACCGGTCCGCGATCAGCCGCGCTGCCACCAAGGGCGCGAAGAAGACGGGCAGGATGCTGGTCAGGGTCGCGCCGAGCATGACGACCGGCGCGCACACCTGGCCCACCCGCGTCGTCGGCCGCCACAGCAGCAGCCAGAAGAGTCCGTAGAGCGCGACGAACTGCACGGTGGCGAGGTCGTTGTTCACCTGCGTGTACCCAAGTGGCACGAGGCAGGTGGGCGCGGCGACGAGCAGGCGGAGCCAGCGGCTGTGCAGGTGCGGGCCGCTCGCGATGTAGACGATCAGGCCCATCAGCGCGTACTCCGCGGCCGCGGCGGCGGACATGATGCCCGGCGCCCAGGCGACGGGAAACGCCACCGCGACCGCCGTGATCGCGCGCGGCACCACGTCGTAGTAGCCGTTCATCTGCGTGGTGAGCGTCGTCAGCACCGACTGGTGGAGGCCATCTTGCAAGAAGTTGCCCGCGTCTTCGATCCACGTCGTGTTCAGCGCACCAGGCCCCGAGGTGCGCGCCAGGCTGACGGCAGCGCCGGCGACGACGAACAGGACGCCGAGGGTGACCTTGCGCCAGCCCAGCCGGCTGCTAGCCGACTGCCGGAACAGGGCTGCCCGCAGCCATTCGGACACGCCCAGCAGCCTTAGCCAACCGGCCCAGTCGGCGGAAGGCAAGCGCACGATCCCGTCTCTAGCCACGATTCCCAACAATAGCCAGTGATGGTTAAGACCTCCTTGATCTCTGACTAGGCACGTTTCAACTGGGGAACCATGAGCCAGGGAACGTTTATGCAAACTGCTGCGGACCAGAGCATCAGGCCCCCTGAGGCGCGGGGCCTACGGCGGCTTGCCGGCATTTTCCTTCACTGGCTGAGAAAGGACCTGTTCCGCAAGACCGAGGGCGGCCCGGTTGGCTGGCGGAAAGTCCTGCTCGCCGTCGCTTTCGTGATCGTGGCCGCCGCCATCAGCCTGAGCAGGACCGTCGGCCCGGGGTCGCTGAACACGATCTGGATCGAGGATGCGAAGTTCCTGCTCAACCAGCAGCTCAACAACTCGTTCTGGACCGCGCTCCGTACCCCGATCAGCAGCTACTACCAGGAGCCAGCCCGCATCCTGACGGGGATCGCGGCCCAGTTCCCGCTGTCCTGGGTGCCCGGGGTGATGGCCGTATTCGCGGCGACGCAGTATGCGATGTACGGCCTTGTCGCCTATATCGCCAGCGGCCCGCACCTGCGCAGCCCATGGCTTCGGCTGCTCATCGCGGCCCCCGTGTGCGCGATCCCCCTGGCCTACACCCAGGTCAACAACGACCTCGTGACGGTCCAGTTCTTCGGGTTGTTCGGGGCTTTCTGGACCGTGCTCTGGATTCCGCGCACACGCGCCGGCCGGATCCTGTCGCCGCTCGTCATGGCGACCGTGTCCTGGACATCCGTGCTGAGCGTCGTGTTCGCGCCGCTCATCATCGCCAGGCTGCTCGTCGACCGCTCCAAGAACGCGTGGGCGCTGACCGTCCTCTGGGCCAGCGGCGTATGGCTTCAGCTCAGCGAGACTGTCCTCGGCACAAGCCATCACAACGTGCACGGCGTCAACGGGCCCTACTTCGTCCTGCGGAACTTCGTCACCCGGGTGGTGCCGCGCGCCCTGTTCGGGGAGCGCTCGCTCGGCGGGGCGGGGGTGGACTACCGCGGGGGCACCGCCGTCCCGCTGCACATCACCAATACGGCCGCGCACAACGCCCTGATCGCCTGCGCCTGGGCGGTGGTCCTGCTCATCGTGGTACTCGCCGCCATCAGGTTCACCGACCCGAACTGGACGCTCGCGGGTGTCGCCGCGCTGTTCAGCATCGGCATCTTCACCACCGAGCTGGTCATCAACACGAACATTGTCCAGCCGCGCTACGTCATCGCGCCGGCGCTGCTCCTCTACACCGCCCTTGCTGCCCTGCTGCGGCCGCGCCTGACAGCGCCAGCGGGCGAGCGACAGCAGCCGCAGCAGGGTTTGCGGCCGAAGGCCACATCGGGGGGTACGGGGGGGCGTCCCCCCGGGAGATATCGGCTGCTTGCGCGCCCGATACGATGGCGGTTCTTGCCATCGGGCGCGCAAACAGCCCTGCCCGCCGCCGGGTTCGCGGTGCTGCTCCTGGTCGCGGTGACACTCAACTTCCGCGTCACCAACGGCCGGACCACCAGTCCGGCGTGGTCCAGCGTGGTCGCCACCGCGCGCAGCGACTGTGCTATGCCCGGCGTCTCGGCGTACACCTTCGTGCACGAATGGTGGTTTGTGACGATCCCCTGCAGCAAGGTCGGGTAGGGTGACCGGCGCGGAGAGGCTACGCAATAAATGTCACGTTGTCATTCACAGTAGCCGTCAAGCCCGCCTGGGAAAGTTGCCTTAAAATCGGTGGTCCCCACAAAGGCGGTTATCACCACAAGTAGAAGCTGAGGACTCACAATGGGTCGCAACGGACAGGTCCTGCGGATCAGCGTCATCGGCACCGGTTACCTGGGCCTCACCCACGCGGTCTGCATGGCAGACCTTGGCCACGAGGTGCTCGCCATCGACGTGGACGCGGAGAAGATCGCCAAGGCGGCGCGCGGCGAGTCGCCGTTCTTCGAGCCAGGGCTTGAGCCGTTGCTGCGGAAGAACCTTGATGCGGGCAGGCTCCGGTTTACCGACTCCTTCGCCGAGATCGGCGCGTTCGCCGACGTGCACTTCATCTGCGTCGGCACGCCGCAGGTGAAGGACGGCGGGAGCGCGGACCTGAGCTACGTCTTCGGTGCCGCGGAGGCGCTGGCACCGCACCTGAACCGCGCTACCCTGATCGTGGGCAAGTCGACGGTGCCGGTCGGGACGTCCCGGCAGCTCATCGAGCACGTCCACGCGGCGGCACCCGCTGGTGACCTGGTCGAGTACGCGTTCAACCCCGAGTTCCTCCGCGAGGGCTATGCGGTGCAGGACAGCCTGACCCCGGACCGGATCGTGTTCGGCGTCACGTCTGGGGGGGCGGAAGAGCTTATGCGCGCGGTCTACGCGACCCCGCTCGCTTCCGGCATTCCGGCGCTGACCATGGACCTGGAGACCGCAGAGCTCGTCAAGGTCGCGGCGAACTCGTTCCTCGCGACCAAGATCTCGTTCATCAACGTGATGGCCGAGATGTGCGAAGCCTCCGGCGCGGATGTGATCAAGCTCGCGGACGCCATCGGCATCGACGAGCGGATCGGCCGTAAGTTTCTCTCGCCGGGCCTCGGCTTCGGCGGCGGCTGCCTGCCGAAGGACATCCGCGCCTTCCGCGCCACCGCCGCGGACAGGGGCGTTGACTCGCTGGTCGACCTGCTGACCACCGTGGACACCATCAACCTGGGCCGCCGCGACCGGGTTATCACCCTCGCGCTGCAGGCCCTTGGCGATGAGCTGCGGGGCAAGCGCGTCGCCGTGCTCGGCGCCGCGTTCAAGCCCAACAGCGACGACATCCGTGACTCGCCCAGCCTGGCGATCTCTGGCCGCCTCGCCGACATGGGCGCGATCGTCGCCGTGCACGACCCGGTCGCCATGCCGAACGCGGCGCGGGTCCGCCCGGACCTCCGGTACGCGGAATCGGTACACGACGCGGCCCAGGGCGCTGACCTGGTGCTGCACCTTACCGAGTGGGCCGATTACCGGGCCATCGACCCGGAGTCCCTTCGCTCGATCGTCGCGAACCCGGTCCTCATCGACGGCCGCTGCACGTTTGACGCCGCGGTCTGGCGGGCCGCCGGCTGGACCGTGCTGGTCCCCGGCCGGCCGCAGGCATAACAGTTCGTCGGCGAGGGCCGACAAGAGCCGCACGATGCCAGGGGGGCCGTCGACCGCGAGGTCGGCGGCCTCCGCCACTTGCGGCGTCTCGGGGCTCTCGCTCGCGACCGCGCAGCCGGGGATGCCGTCGGCGCGCAGGCGGCGGATCGCGGCGAAGGCCGTGAGGTCCCCGAGGTCATCGCCGCTGAACAGCACCGCGCGCGCCGCGCGCTCCGTGGCGAGCGCGCGCAGGGCGGCGCCTTTGTCCATGCCGGGCGGCCGAAGCTCGAGCACTAGCCGGCCTGGTTCGACCGTGAGCGCGGCGCTGTCGGCGAGCCGCTCAAGCGGTTCCCGCAGCAAGTCCAGCGCCGCCGCTGGATCCGCGGTACGCCGCGTGTGGACGGCAAGCGCGGTGCCCTTGTCTTCCACCGCTGTTCCCTCGGGCGCGGCGACCGCGTGAAGCAGCCCCGGGAGCGCTTCGCGCACGGCCTGGACGCCGGGGGGCACCGCAGGCTCGCTGAGCACGCCCGCCTGCCAGCGCTGGGCACCGTAGTGACCAAGGACGATCAGGCCGGGCACCTCCGCCAGGCCGCCGAGCGACACCGCGTCCGCAGCGGCCCGGCCGGTGATGACCGCCACGGTTCCGACCAGCCCGGACAACTTTGTCAGGGCCGCGACGGCACCGGGCGCGGCGACCGCCGCCGCCGGATTATCGACGATCGGGGCAAGGGTGCCGTCGTAGTCGGTCGCGATAAGCGCATGCGCCGGGTCGGCCGCTATCGCGGCAAGGCCGGCCTGACCCTCCAGGGTCCGCGCGTGAGGCAGTGACACCGCTAGTTGGTACCCGGGTGCGGCGAGCGTATGCGCTGGCGGCGCGCCCGCTGCGCCCGGAGCCGCTTGACGAGCACCGGGTCGTATTTAAGCGCCTCGGCACTGTCAATAAGCTCGTTGAGCAGCTGGTAGTACCTTGTCGCGGTAATGCCGAGCACTTCGGAAATGGCCTGCTCCTTGGCGCCGGGAGTGCGCCAGGTCCCGCGCTCGAAGGCGAGGACACGCATTTCGCGCTCAGACAACGCAGGCATCCCGTTCTCCCGTCTGCCCCCGCCCATAGTCTCTATGGGTGACCCGGTTTCACTGTCTCACGTTCTTGACCGACTACGGGCTAGAAGACGCATTTGTGGCAGTCTGCCATGCGGTCGCCTTCCAGTTCGCGCCAGACATACAGGTTACTGACATAACTCACCTAATTCCGCTTGGCGACATCCGGCGCGGCGCCACCGTCCTCGCGCAGGCGGCGCCGTACTTTCCGCCCGCCGTGCACGTCGCGGTGGTGGACCCAGGGGTAGGGACGGCGCGGCGCGGCGTCGCGGTGGCGGCCGGGGACGCACTTTTCGTCGGTCCTGACAACGGCCTGCTGTCCGTCGCGGTGGCGAAGGCCGGCGGCGCGACGCGCGCCGTTTCCCTCACCAACAGAGCCCTGTGGCGGGACACCACGGCGGCCACGTTCCATGGCCGCGATATCTTCATGCCGGTCGCGGCGCGGCTGGCCGCCGGGATGCCGCTCGACGACGCGGGTGAACCAGTCGAGGTGACCAGCCTCGTCACCCTGCCGCAACCGGGGTACCGGGTGACCGGGAACGGGGCGGAGGCCGAGGTGGTCACCGTGGACGGGTTCGGTAACGTCCAGCTCTCGCTGCCCGGTGCCGACGCGCCGCAGGCCGGGCTGGTTCCGGGGACGATCGTGCTGCTGGCCTGGGGCGACAAGACGCTCACGGTGCCCTTCCTGACCACCTTCGGCGAGGTGGCACCAGGCGAGCCGCTTTGCTACCGGGACAGCGGCGACTGGGTTGCCGTCGCGGTAGCGGGCGGCGATGCGGCGCGGATCTTCGGCATGCGGCCGGGGATGAAAATCACTCTTACCGTGACTTAAGGGTCACAACGCCGTTCCCTCGACGCTAACGTCATGAAATAGTTAACGAACCATACGTTCCACAGCTACCTCACCACATGGCAACATTAGGGACGTTTTTCGGCATATAGCCACACCTATAGGCCGCACCCCTTCTTGGTCCGATCTGGAGTACGCGTGACCAGCGTGGCTCGTCTGCTGAGTGGCCTAGTGCCTGTGCTAGCTGCGCTTGCCGCCGCGACGGCTGCCGCGCAGCCCGCCAGCGCCGCCGTGGCGCCTGTGACCGCCCAGAGCGTCACACGCGCCGATCAGTGGTGGCTGACCGCGCTGCGGGTGCCCGCTGCCTTGCGAGCGGCGCCTACGGCAGGCAAGGGCGTGACGGTTGCCGTGCTCTCCACCGGAGTCGACGCCAGCCACCCCGACCTGAAAGGCACCGTAACTACGGGGCCCGACTTCAGCAAGACAGGACGCGCGCAGGGATCGTCCTACTGGGGTGCCGAAGGCACGGCGGCGGCCAGCCTCATCGCCGGGCACGGGCACGGCCCTGGCGGTACCGAGGGGATTACCGGGGTCGCGCCGGATGCCCGGATCCTTTCGCTTCAGGTGACGCTGGAGTACGACGACCCGCTGCTCTCCACCGCAGCGGTCGCGCAGCCCTTGCCGAACGCGATCGCGGCGGGCATCAAGTGGGCGGTAAGCCACGGTGCCACCGTCATCGCGCTCCCGTTGGATCCCGGCACGCTAGGGTCCGCCCCCTCGGGGGATGCCGCGGCTGGCGGCAGCGCGGCCGAGCGGGCGGCCGTCAGCTTCGCGCTCGCCCACAACGTCCTCCTGGTCGCGCCGGCTGGCGATAACGGCGCGAAGGGCAACGCGATCAACTACCCGGCCTCCTGTGCGGGGGTCATCGCCGTGGGCGCGGCCACCAGGGACGGCAAGCTCTCGCCGTTCTCCAACACCCGCTCGTACGTAACGCTGGCCGCCCCTGGGGCCGGCATCACGCCGGACCCGCCGTCCTCCGGCGGCATGACGGCCGACCCGGCGGCGGGCCTGATGGCGGCCGCCCCGGACGGCGGGTACGAGCCGCTGGCGTCCAGCGACATGTCAGCCGCGCTCACCGCGGGGGTCGCGGCCCTCATCCGCTCTCGTTACCCGAGCCTCACCGTGCCGGAAGTCACCCAGGCGCTCGAGCACGGTGTGACCGCGCCAGCGGGGTCAGCGGCGGCCGGACCGGCTGGAGCCGGCTGGGGGCACGGTGAGCTTGACGCCGCCGCCGCGCTGACTTCTGCCGCTGCGATCAACGCCGCGCACCCGACGCCCGCGCCGTCCATGGCGACGACCACCGCGCCCAAGACCCAGCCAGCCGGCGCGAAGGCCACGCACCGGGCGACGGCCAGCTCAGCGGATCCCGGTCACCTGCTCCGTTCGCTCGTTGTCGACCTTGCCATCGTCGCCGGCGTGCTGATCGCGTGCCTGATCGTCGCGATAGCGCTGACCGGGCGCCGCCGCCGCGCGCGCTCCGGGAGCCGTCCCCCTGGCCACGCCCGCCATGCCAAGGGACAGTCCGGCCCGCCCACGGCCCCCATTCCCGCCCGGGTCGTCATCTACCCGAGCACGCCGACCACGCCCGCGAGCCTTACGAGCGGCAGCGCCTGGCTCGGCACAGCCAGTACCATCGGCGGCGCAGCGCAGGCCGCCGGAGCGCTCGGGAAGCCCAGGGCGTCGCACCGCAGGCCGCGGCCAACTGGAAACCCGCCATGGCAGCCGGCCACGCCGCCACGCGACCCCGCTTCGCCACCGATGATGCTGCCGGCGCAGACCCTGGCCGAGAAGCCCAGCCCGCCGCTTGCCCCGTGGGAGCGGTCACCGGACGAGTTCGCCGTCGCGCAGCACACGGACGACTTCGCCAAGTGGTCGATTTCCAACACCGGACCGATGTACGTGTGGAACCCGGCCACCTCGACCGGCCCGATCACCGCCGTCAACGACGACGAGGACCCGCGGGCCTAGAGGCCCATCTTGGCCTTGACGTCGGACGCGTACTCGTGGACGTACTCCTGCCCGGACAGGTCCGCTATCGCGTGCATCACGTCGTCGGCGATCGTGCGCCGCGCCTTCCCCGGCGGGTCGCCGGCGAGGTGACCGAACTCAAGCGGCTTGCCGATCTTGATGGTCACCTTGGTGGGTCGCGGTAGCGGCGCACCAGGCGGCAGCATTTTCCGCGTCCCGATCATGGCGACAGGAATCACCGGGGCCCCGGTGTTAAGGGCGAGCCAGCCCAGACCCGCCCGGCCCCGGTACAGCCGACCGTCGGGCGACCTGGTGCCTTCCGGGTAGAACCCGAACAGGTCACCCCTCCTGAGGATCCCGGCGGCCGCCTCAAGGGTCGCCTGCGCGGAGTTCGCGTCACTCCGGTCGATCTCAAGCTGGTTGGTGGACCGCAGGTAGGCGGCCCAGACGCGGCCGAGCGGCCCCTTCGCCGCGAAGTACTCGGCCTTCGCCGGAAACACCACCGGCCGGGAGATCATCAGCGGCAGGTACATCGAGTCGATGAACGACAGGTGGTTGGATGCGAGGATCGCTGGACCGCTCGCGGGGATGTACTCGAGCCCGGTCACCCTGGGACGACCAAGCATGTGCAGAACAGGACCCATGACGACACGCGAAAGCTGATATTGCACTCCGGCGTCCTCTACCTCGGGGGTCGGCCTGCGACGGATGACCCGGCGAAGGCGGTACCAAGATATCCTGCCCCGGCTGCCGCTATGGAAACAGAGGCCGACATCGCGATGGTGAGCGGGACCACAAACGGCAACGCCACAGCAGGCACAATGACCCCGGAGTCGTCAAAGAACCACCCGATCACCAGGACGAGCCAAGACAGCCAAGCCAGTGCCTGTAGGAGCGGCAGGGCCGCGGACCCGGTCGCGAGGGTCCGCAGCCGCAGCGTGGCGGGCCGCCACAGCGCGGCCGCGGCCGCGAGCGCAGCGACGGGGACGAGCCAGCCGAAAACGTTCAATGTGAGAGACCCCACGTTGGACATGACTTTCCGCTGCAGGATGTCTCCGCCTCGGCCATGCACCAGGTTCCCGGCGAACGTCCCCATGTCGGAGACGCCTGCCCTGGGCAGGAAATAGCTGATCACCGCGAACACGAGGAACACGGCCAGCCCGCTGGCCGCCACGGGAAGCGCCCACCGGCGGCCCACGCGCGCGCCGGCGAACCATGCGCCGAGCAGCAGCAGGCACGGGACGAGGGCGATCGTGCCGCCCACCTTCGCCCCGAACCCCGGCCACCCAGAGGCGACCACGGCGAACGCGCCAACCACCGCGACCACAGCGGTCCTGCTGCGGGCCGCCCGGACGCTGC
>Ga0310811_10010058_pt1 | contig 12221 bp, 12 predicted proteins | sample YCmetagenome_FD_207642 | JGI IMG/M metagenome (GOLD analysis project Ga0310811, IMG submission 207642) | Soil microbial communities from experimental microcosm in Duke University, North Carolina, United States - YC | ecosystem: Engineered > Artificial ecosystem > Soil microcosm > Unclassified ... | reverse complement strand
GTCACCGAATGATGTCGCCGGATCGGCCGAAGGCTTTGCTTCGGACCGGCAAAGTGTCTGTGGAAAAAGGGAAAAGGCAATCAACATGATCAGAAGAACATTCCTTGGCATGGCGATCGGGGTGATGGTCGCGGCGACCGGCGCGGCCGTCTCGCAGCAGGCGATCGCGGCATCGCCGGACTATCCCACCAGGCCGATCCAACTCGTCGTGCCGTTCACGGCCGGCGGCGGCACCGACCTGGTATCCCGCCTGGTTGCGACCTATCTGAGCGAGAAATGGGGCAAGGCGGTCAACGTCGTGAACCGCCCCGGAGCAGGCGGCGCGACCGGCACCAATGACGTGCTGAAGGGCAATGCCGATGGCTATGTGGCGCTCGCGCATAACGGCTCTGCCACCGAGGCGTTGATTGCCGGCAACAACAATTTGCCGTTTTCGCTCAAGGACTATCGCTTCGTTGCAACGGTGATCAACGAGCCGTTCGCCCTGCTGGTCAAGGCGGATTCGCCGTTCAAGACGCTGAAGGACCTCGATGACTGGGTGAAGGCCAATCCGGGTCAGCTGACCTTCGGCAGCACCGGCCCGACCTCGATCCAGACGTTCACCGCCATCCAGTGGCTCGACAGCATCGGCGCCGACTTCACCAAGGCACGCCTCGTCCCCTCCAACGGCGGCGGCGAGTTACTCCCGCAGATCGCCGGCGGTCACGTGCTCGTCGGCTTTCAGGACGTGACCGGCGCGGCGCCGCTGGTAAAGGCCGGCAAGTTGAAGCTGCTTGCCGTCACCGGCCCGCAGCGCACGCCGCTCTTTCCGGATGTTCCGACCTTCGCGGAGGAAGGCGCGCCGGGCGTGACCACGCATTTCTGGAGCGGCATCTCACTGCCGGTCGGCACCCCCGATGCTATCGCCCAGAAGTGGGAAACTACGCTGAAGCAGATGATGGACGACCAGGCCTTCCAGGCAAAGCTTACGTCGATCAATGCTCAGGCCGGGTTCCTGGATGCTGCCGCCTTTTCCCAGATGGTCAATCACGACATGGATACCTACAAGCAGATCGTGAAGGACAAGGCACTGATCAAATAGCCGTCTCCGCCCCCAACCTGGAGGGGCGTCGAAGGGCGCGACCGACTTGTCCGGCTCGTCATCCGTTCGATGCCCCTGCCCCTCCCTGCCCCGACTATTCGTGAGAGCCTGAATTTATGACAACGTTGGAACTGGTCGAGAATTGTCTGAACACCAGGTTCGAAGATATCCCGCCCGAGGTTGTGAACCACGCCAAGCTGTGTCTCCTCAACTGGGCGAGCGTGGCTATCGGCGGCAGCCGGCACAAGGCGGTCGAGATCCTTATGGACCTCAGCGAGGATCTCGGCGTCAGCCCGCAGGTCTCGCTGCTTGGCCGGGCCGAGAAGAAAGACCTGTTGTGGGCGACGCTGATCAACGGAACCAGCTCGCACGTCCACGACTTCGATGACACGCATCTGGAGACCCTCAATCATCCGGGCAGCGTCATCGCCCCGGTCTGCTTCGCGCTCGCCGAAAAGCAGGGCCTTACGGGACGTGAGCTTCTCCGTGCCTTCATTATCGGCCTGGAAGCGGACCTGCGCATCGGCAACGCGGTTTCGCCCAGCCACTATGATGCAGGCTGGCACATCACCAGCACGGCGGGCGTATTCGGTGCGGCGATCTCGGCCGGCCTCCTGCTGGGGCTCGACAGCGGCGAAATGGTCTTCGCCATGGGTGCGGCCGCCACGCAGGCCTCCGGTCTCCTCGAGATGCTGGGGACCATGACCAAGCTCCTGCACGCCGGCAAGGCCGCTCAGAACGGACTGTTGGCGGCACTTCTGGCCGATCGCGGTCTTGACAGTTCGCTGCACGCGCTTGAATCGCCGCGCGGGTTTGCCGCCGTGTTCGCCCCGGAATCCGATCTGAGCAAGGTCAACGGCGGCTGGGGCCGCGATTGGGAATTGCTGAAGGTTGCCTTCAAGCCTTACCCGTGCGGCATCGTTCTGCATCCGGTGATCGATGCCTGTCTCGCCCTGCGCGCCCAAACCAAACCGGCCGACGTCGCAAAGATTGAGCTCTTCGTCTGCCCTTACACGCTCGTTCTGACCGGCAAGGAAAATCCCCGGACCGGACTCGAAGCAAAGTACAGCGTGCGCCACGTCGCGGCCCTCGCCTATCACTTCGGCGAGGCCTCGGTCGCGCAATTCACCGACGAATTCCTGTTTGCCCCCGACGTGCAGCGGTTGAGCCAAAAGATCGTCCCAACGGTGGATGAGGCGATGCGCGATGACGAGGTGAGGGTGCGGGTGACCGAAATCGGCGGTGCCGTGCGCGAAATCCACATAACGCACGCAACGGGCAGCAAGGACAATCCGATGACGGAGGCGCAACTGAGCGCCAAGCTTATGAGTCTTTCCCGCGGCATCCTCGCGCCCGAGAAGGCGGCAAACTTTGTGCAGAAGCTCGCCCACCTTGAGGACGAGGCCCTCATTTCGGAACTGCTCCGATTGTCCCGGCCCTGAGAACCGCGCCGGCGTCATTGGTCCCGCAAAAGGTCGCGGGACCAATAACAGGGCCAGCTTTGTTGGCGCAGAGCAAACGGAAAACAAGCTCCCTTCGCAGGCCATTTGCGCTCGCGACCTCTATTGACTTCCCCTGAGCCGACGGACCAAGTCTTTCGAGTGGAAGGGATCCGGATAGGTAGCCAAAGCATGGTTTCTATAGGCGAAACGACGCAAGAGCGGGACAGTCCCGAGCCGTCCAACAGTCGCGATGTCTCGCTGGTGCTCGACACCGACGGCGATAAAAAGCTTGCGCAGAAAGCCTACTCGGCCCTGCGCTCCGCCATCACTCATTTGCGGCTTCCTCCCGGCCAGGCCTATCTCGAACGCGAAATCGTCGACGCCCTTGGGATCAGTAGGACACCGGTGCGCGAAGCTTTGGTTCGACTTGAGGTCGAGGGCTGGATCAGGATTATTCCGCGGCGCGGGTTCAGCGTGTCGCCGATCGGCCAGAACGAGTTGCAGCAGATGTACGACGTCGTCGAAAACCTGGACGGGCTAGCCGGAAGGCTGGCGGCCGCCCTCGTCAATGACAATCAACTGAATGAGCTCGAAGCGCTCATCGGGAAGCAGAGCGATGCGCTCGACGCCGACGATCTCGAGTCGTGGGCCGAATTGGACGACAAGTTCCACAGCAAGATTGTCGAGTTCGCCCAGAACCCGCGGCTCAGCGCGATCATGGACAGCCAGTCGGATTGGATCTACCGCGCGCGGCTCTACACGATCAACCTCAGGCCAAAGCCGACCCGCTCGATCAATGAACACACCGCAATAGTCGGAGCGATGCGAGCCGCCAGCCTCGACGCTACCCAGATCATGATGCAAGCGCATCGGCATCGCGCCCGCGAGGAAATCCTGGAGGCGCTGCGTCTCATTCAGGGCGGCGCGTGAGCGTCGGTGAACACGGTTTAGGCCGTGCCGGAGAACTCACGGCTGATGACCAGCCCGGACGCCGGCGACAGCTATAAATATTCAGGACAGGACTTATGGCCAAAGAAATTCTCTGCTCGTTTGGCGTTGACGTGGACGCGGTCGCCGGATGGCTTGGCTCCTATGGTGGCGAGGATTCCACGCTCGATATCTCACGGGGCATGTTTGCCGGCGAAGTCGGGGTTCCGCGGCTGCTAAAACTGTTCGACAAATATGGAATGAAGGTCACCTGGTTTGTTCCCGGGCACTCGATCGAGACCTTCCCTGAGCAGGTGAAGATGATCGCCGACGCCGGGCACGAGATCGGGATCCACGGCTACAGCCACGAAAACCCGATCTACATGACGCCCGAGCAGGAAGAGGCGGTGCTGGACCGTTCCATCGCGCTCGTAAGGCAGCTATCGGGAAAGCAGCCCCGCGGCTATGTTGCGCCGTGGTGGGAGCTGAGCCCGCACACCACCGACCTGCTGCTGAAAAAGGGCCTGAAATACGACCACAGCCTGATGCACAGGGACTTTGAGGCCCATTATGTGCGCTCGGGCGATAGCTGGACCGCGATCGATTATTCCAAGCCGGCCGAGCATTGGATGAAGCCGCTGCAGCGCGGCACCGAAACAAATCTGGTGGAAATTCCGGCCAGCTGGTACCTCGACGACCTGCCGCCGATGATGTTCATCAAGAAGTCGCCCAACAGCCACGGCTTCGTCAATCCGCGCCAGATCGAGGAACTGTGGCGCGACCAGTTCGACTGGGTCTATCGGGAGATGGAGCGGGCCGTGTTCACCATTGCCATCCATCCGGACGTTTCCGGCCGGCCGCAGGTGCTGCTGATGCTTGAGCGGCTCATCGAGCACATCAATTCGCATGCCGGTGTGCACTGGACCACGTTCGAGGCCATCGCCGACGATTTTATCAGCCGCAACCCGCGCCCCGCCGCCTGACATGTGCAGTCTGTGCGGCAGTCTCGGAGAGGGACCGGCCTGGGAAAACGATGGGGCGCTCGCGGACCGCACCGCCCGCTGGCGCCAGCATCAAAGCGCGAGCGCCACGGCCGTGGAGCTGTCGCGCCTGCTCTCGGCGAGCCGCGTCCGCATCAGCGCCCATGCCGATTTCGGCTATCTGCTGCAATTGCCCACCGGCGGCATGATCACCGCCTCGGGCCTCGCGGACGTGTGGCACAAGCTCGCGGCGGCGGGCATTTCAGTTCCGGACGTGCTGGAAGTTTGAGATGAGCACGATCCCTTTCCACCTGGTCACCGGCTTCCTGGGGAGCGGCAAGACGACCCTCGTCAATGCGCTGATGACCGCCGGCTTCGGCGCCGGGACCGTGGTAATAGTCAACGAGTTCGGTGAAATCGGGCTCGATCAGGATTTCATCCAGGCTGCGGCCGAGGAGGTTCTGGTCCTCAAGAACGGCTGCATGTGCTGCCTCGTTCGCGAGGATCTCGTCGCAACGCTTCTCAAGATCGGTGCGATGGGCAGTTCCGCCCGGGTCGAACGGGTGGTGATCGAGACCTCCGGTATCGCCGACCCTTTACCGATATTGCAGACCTTGCGATCCGATTTTTCGCTGCGGGTGCGGTATCATCCCGGCGCGGTGCTCTGCACGGTGGACGCCCGCACCCCGCCGTTTGGACTTTACGCCACCCCTGAGAGCCGCGCGCAGGTCAGCGCTGCCGACGCGCTGGTACTGACCAAGACCGATCTGGTGCCGGCGGACAAGGCCGAGGATCTGCAAATATTGCTGATGGCCGCCAATCCGGACTGCACGATCCTGCCTGCGGACAGCTCGGCAATCGCGGCATTCCTTCTCGCCTCCGAAACCTCTGCCCGGTCACGTTTCCCCATTGACCTCGCCCGCCGCAGCATTTCCGCCTCCCACTCGAGCGACGTGCGCAGCGCCATCGTTCGCGACGCCGAACCGCGATCGTGGCCGGTGTTCGCCACCTGGCTCTCCAATCTCCTTTATGTCCACGGCGACCGGATCCTGCGCACCAAGGCCATCCTCTTCGATCGGAGCCGTGACGCATGGATCGGAGTGCACGGCGTGCGGCGCTTCCTGCACCCGCCTGTACACCTCGATTTCGACAGCCCTCCGGAGGGTACTGACTGCATCGTCTTCATCGTCCAGGGCATCGACCCCGCCCGTATCGTCGAGTCTTACCGGCGGCACGTTGCCCACCAAAATCCCCGAAATGCTGAACCCGCCGCCCTGGCGACGATGGTGTCAGAGAGGACTTTCCAATGATTGATACAACGATACTCGATGGTGACCTGGTCGATCTGGCCGAGCGGCTCCGCCGTTCCGAGGTGTCGCCCAGCGAAGCGGTCGCGGCGGCGCTGGCGCGGATCGAGGCTGACGGCCGCGCCTTCGTTGCCGTCGAGGCCGACCGCGCCATTGCCGAAGCGAAGCGATTGTCGGCCCTTGCTCCCGGCGAGCGCGGTTCCCTGGCTGGTGCTCCCTACGCCCGCAAGGACGTCTATGGCCGGGCAGGAAGCGCGTTGGGCGCCGGCTCCCCGCTCCGGGCGCAGGCCATTGCGGAAGTGACGGCGCCAGTGCTGTCGCGGCTGGACGAGGCCGGCGGGGTGGATCTGGGCCGCCTGCAGATGGCCGAGTTTGCCCTCAGCCCGACGGGGTTGAATGCCCATACCTCCCACCCCGAAAATCCCTGGAACCCAGCTTATCCGCCGGGCGGCTCCTCGAGCGGTTCGGGCATAGCGGTTGCCCGGGGACAGGTGAGCTTTGCCCTCGGAAGCGACACCGGTGGGTCCATCCGGTTTCCCTCAGGCATGTGCGGGCTCACGGGCATCAAGCCAACAAACGGCCTGGTGAGCACCGACGGATGCTTTCCGCTGGCCTGGACCCTCGACTGCATGGGCCCGCTGGCACGTTCCGCGCGGGATTGCGCCCTGCTGCTGCCGATAATGGCCGGGGCAGGTTTGGCGGCCGACGCACCCGGCTCGGTTCTCGGCGGGGACTTGCGAGGGATCACCCTGGCTGTGCCCGAAGGGCACTACGCCGAAGGACTTGCCTCCGAAGTGATGGAGAATCTTGCGGCGACCATCGAGGTGCTGCGCGGCCGTGGCGCCCATGTCATCAAGACAGCCTCCCCCGACATGGACATTGTCCAAATCATGTCGGGTATCGTGATGGCCGTCGAAGCCGCCTCGGTGCTCGGGAGCTATATCCGCGAGCACCCCGACCAGGTCGGCCCCCAGGTCCACAAGCGCGTCGAGCCGGGCTTCCATTTTGCAGCGACGAGTTATGCCGAGGCGATTCACGGCCGCCCGGCCCTCGCGGCCGAGTGGATCAAAATGGTCATGGACGGCGCGGACGCAGCAATCCTGCCGCTCTTACCCTCAACGGTCCCGACCACGGCGAGCACCCTCGAGCAAGCATCCGAGGCGACCGGCATGCTGACCCGTTTCACCCGGAACTTGAACTATCTCGGGCTACCCTCCGTTTCCATCCCAACCGGGTTCGATGCCAACGGGCTTCCGATGGCCGTCCAACTCGTCGGCCGGCCTCTCACGGATATGGCGTTGCTCGGCATTGCGGAAGGATTCCAGCGAGATACGACCTTCCATTGTCGACGCCCGTAGCAAACCGCTCGAAGGTCACCGCCGAAGCTGAACAAATGACAGGTTTCGGATGGTACGACAAAGCCGGGGAACGGCCGAGTTGGGGGCGCCGCCGACGCCCCAATTCCAAAGCGCAACACGGCTTGCGCCATCGGCTTTCCGCATCAGCCCGCTGCGATCAAAGCGTGGCGCGCCCCAGATAGTCTAAAATATGTCGTCCGCCACATATTATAGATCGTCTGGCTAATGGAACCGCTCGCCGACGTCATTACCCTGCTGCGCCTAATCAGGCGCGCTCCGTCAGGTACCAGATCTCAATCGCCAAGCAGGACGTCGAGGAGTTCGATTTCGACCCGCGCGCACGGGGCAACGTGCGGCGGCAAAGAGCAAGCCGGCTATGAAGGCGAAGTGATCGAGGCAGAACCCGAATTCGCCGTCCCCCAAGGGCGGGCGAGTGGCGGTCCGTATGCGGGCCGGCAGGCAATCTCACCGCCATTGCTGGGATCGATCCGCCGGCCGTCTTTATTCATGGCGTGATCGCCCCTATGTTTGCGCCATGAGCACTAAACCACAACAACTTCCCGCAGATTGCCGCCGGGCCGGTGACATCCTCGCGCGGGTCAGCGACAAATGGTCAATCCTGCTGCTGATGGTGCTCGGCGAGCGGCGGATGCGCTTTTCGGAATTGTACCGGGCGATCAATGGCATCTCCGAGCGGATGCTGACCGTTACGCTGCGAAATCTCGAGCACGACGGGATCCTGATCCGGACGGTTCACCCCACGATTCCGCCGCGGGTCGAATACGAACTCTCCGATCGCGGACGCTCGCTAAAACTTGCGCTGGCCCCGATCGGCAGGTGGGTGATGGAGAACCAGACCGACATCGAACAGGCGCGCGAGCGCTTCCGGGAGCAATCCCCCGAGGACACCGTCGACGATTAAGGGCCGCGACCTCACTTACTGGCGGGTAAGTCACTGCGGAAAAAGTGCGGTCTTGCGCCGATCGCGCTTACCATTGCATTGTTGCTTACCAATAGTAAGTACTCAGGAAAGCAACTATGCAAAAGCGACCCAAGATCGGCATCATCATCAGCACGACCCGTCCCGGCCGGTTCGCCGATGTACCGACGAACTGGCTGTTCAATATCGCCAAACAGCGCGATGACGCCGATTTCGAGATTGTCGATCTGCGCGATTATCCCATGCCGTTCTTCGAGGAAAAGATGGCGCTGGCTTATGCGCCGACCCAGAACGAGGTGGCGCTGCGCTGGCAGAAGAAGATCTCCAGCCTCGACGGCTACGTCTTCGTCACCGCCGAATACAACCACAGCATCCCAGCCGTGCTGAAGAATGCCCTCGACTATCTCTATGCCGAGATCCACCGGAAGCCCGCGACCTTCGTCGGCTATGGCGGCACCGGCGGCTCTCGCGCCGTGGAGCATCTGCGCAATATCCTCGCCGAGGAGCACGTGGCCTCGCTCAAGCATACTGTCCATATCGGCATGGTGGAGATGCTGGGCATGCTGCGCGAGGGCAAGTCCATGGCGGACTATCCCTTCCACGACGATTTCGCCAAGCGGATGCTGGACCACCTCGTTTGGTGGACCAACACGCTCAACGAAGGCCGCTCCCGGGACGAGGTCGCCGAGGCAGCCTGAGTTCCTGGTTACGGCCAGATCGACAAAACCGGCGTCCACTTTTGTCGATCCGGCGTTAGAGGGTGCTCGGCCCCCTGCTCCAGCCGCCCGCGGACCAGCGGGTGGGGCTGCGCATCTGCGCCGCATTGAAATCGGTCGGCGAGCAACAATCCCGGGCCTGCAAGGCAAGCCTGGGATGCGGTCGCGAAGGTTGGCAGAAGCTGGGCTAGTCGCGTTGGACGGCCTTGTGGACGCTGTAGGCGAGGATCATGAGACACCCCACCCCAAGCGCCGCGCCGCCCCACTGGGCCGGGAAGGCCAGCAATTTGACGGCGGCGGTCACGATCGCGATCAGCAGCAGCGACAACACGGCAAGGCTGCCGTCGTCGACGAACATGCCCCAGATCTCTTCGATAATGGCTCCGATGAGCTTCATTTTGCGGTCCCTTCCTGGGTGGCGGGTGTCGCCGCATAACGCTGGGTCAGGACCCAGGCCGTAGCCGTGACGATCACGAAGATGCCGATGAGGCTGAGATCGGCGCCCGGCCAATCCGCGCCGATGCCCTCGCCGGTCCAGAAAATGCCGAAGCTGGTCAGCATCAGGCCGACCACGAATTTCAGCGTATTTTCGGGCACCTTGGCGAGCGGACGATGCACCACAAGGCCCACGATCATCACCAGCAGGAACGCCGCCAGCGCGCCAAGGCCTGCGTAAAGCGTCAGGCCGCGCGTGGCGCCGACGGCGATGACGATGAACACCACTTCCGCGCCCTCGAGCAACACGGCCTTGAACGCCGCTATGCCCGCCATCCAATCGGCACGAGTTTCGTTGGCCCGACGAGTGAGCGCCTCTGTTTCCTTGGCGAAGGCCTTGGCTTCGTCGTGCAAGGCGATGACGCCGACCGAGCGCAGGATCGCCTTGCGGAGCCAGCGCATGCCGAACAGGATCAGCAGCACGCCGACGACGAATTGCAGGACTTCAATCGGCACGAGAGTGAGCAGCGGTCCGAAGATCAGCACGAGCACGGCAAGCACCACCAGCGCCGCACCCGTGCCGATGAAGGCGGGGCGCCAGCTCTGCGTCAAACCGACGGCGAGCACGATGGTGAAGGCTTCCACGACCTCGACGAGCGAGGCGAGAAACGAGGCTGTCACGGTGGACAGGATAGTAGTGAGGCTAATCATTGGATGTTCGATTCACTCCGGATCACGGTTGGTCTGCGAGAACGAGGCAACGGTCAGGCGGGAGGGAAAACCGCAGGTCGGTGCCGATTTGAGGTGCCTCCGGCCAATCGAGGCGGATGCTTTGGCGGCCGAGTTCAACCACGAGCCGCCAGCATCGCCCCTGGAACGCCCGCGAAAGCACCCTGCCCTGCAGTTGGTTGCCAGGATGCGCGGTGGCCGGACGGGCGTCTTCCGGGCGGACGACGAGCGTGCCCGCCCCGGAGGGCGCGCCCGAGGTGCGGATGGGCTCCCCGTCCGCATCGGCAGGCTTGAACAGGCCATCGCGTGCCGAGCCCTTGAGCAGCGAAAAGCCGCCGATGAAGGACGCGACGAACGGATCGGCGGGGCGTGCAGCATGATGGCACCGAAGCGCTCGCGTGGGACCTCGACGATGTGCTGGGTCTTGGCGCTGATGCCGATGCTCTCGGGCAGCGCGACCGAGCCTTCGGTCGGATAGACCGCGATCACCGGCTCGCCGCTGGCGATCTTGCTGTAGATGGCGCTGTCCTGGTTGATGCCGACCTTGGCGTCGCCCGTCAGGACCGCCTTGTTGACCGCGCCACCGCTCGGGAAGCCGGACAGGGCCTTGTTCGACAGCACCTCGGCCAGCATTGCCTTGCCCGGCTCGACGCCATCGGTCTGGAACACGCCGGCGAGCCACTGGTAAGACGGGCCCGACATGTTGGGGTCCTTGGCGGCGACGGCGCCGGCGAACTTTGCGAGGTCGGCCCACGACTTCGGTGTCTGGGCGGCCGGCACCTTCTTGGTGTTGACTTCGATGGCCGTCGTGCTGGCGCCGGTCGGCAGGAAGGCGTGGCTCGCCGGGATCAGCGACTTGCCGAGATCGTTGTATTTGGTCGCGTCATAGAGGTCGGCCGGGATGGGCTGCAGCACGTGGCCCTGGAGCATCCGCTCCATGACTGCCGAGCCATCGAGCCACACGATATCGAACTGCGGATTGTCGCCCTCGGCCGCGATCTTGCCGAGCGTCTCGCCCGTGCTGCCGGGTTCCACGACATCGACAGTAATGCCGGTCTTGGCCGTGAAGGCCTTCGCGGCGGTCGAGGCAAAATCGAGAGCATCATACATCACCAGATCGGCGGCCAATGCCGGCACGGCGACCGAGGCAGCAGTCACGCCCAAGGCAATCCCGAAATACTCTCGCAGCGTCATCCCGTTCCCCTTGTATATATATTACGCGAAGTGGCTCGCGTCTAAAATATTGTCTACCGTTCTATTTTGACTGTCTTGTAAACACCCCGTCCATATTGAACATAAACATTATTTCTTCTTGGCCCCGCGCTTCGACCAATCCTTGTCGATGCTGCCGCGCAGCATGCTCAGGCGCTCCAGACTATCGAGAGCGACGTCGCGCCTCCGCGCTGCCAAGCCAATGATGAGGGCTTCGATCAACACCATGGTGCCGCCGTGCATCGCCAGGTGATCGGCCTTGCCGCGCGGTACCGGAAGGATCTCGGCGACCCGATCGGCGACCAGCGGCCCGAGATTGTCGCTGATCAGAATGACCGGCACGCCCTGCCGCTGCGCTTCATCAAGAACGATGCTCACTTCCCGATAGAGGGGGGCATAAGCCATCATCAGAACAGCATCGCCGGCACTGAGCCAGAGCAAGCGGTCGGCCAACGCTACACCAGAGGCAGTGAGCGCGGCGGCGGGCAATCCGATACGGTTGAACTGCAGGGTCGCGTATTCGGCCATCGCGCCGGACGGCCCGATACCGAACACGTGGCACCGGTTGGCATTGGCCATGAGTTCGACCGCCCGGCCGAAGCGCTCCGCCACGTCGCCCCTCTTGAGCACGCCCAGAACGTCCTCGTGCAGCCCGATCACATGCCGTAGCGCAGCAGCGGCATCATCGCCCGTCTCCTCGAGGGTCCGCGCCAGGCGCTTGTCCGGCGACGTGTTCCCGGTGAGATCGGACAGCAGCACTTCTCGCAGTGCCGAAAGGCCGTCGAAGCCCAAGGATTTGGCGGTGCGCACCACCGTCGCGTCGCTTGTCCCCGCCAATTCCGCAATCTGGGCAGCCGAACCGAGCAGCACGGCCTGCTTCTGGTCGACGAAAAACCGCGCCATACGCTGCTCGGCCGGCGTCAGCCGCCCAACGGCCTGCTCGACCCGATGGTCGAATGCACTCCGCTCCGTCGTCGAACCGTCATCCGCCAAAATCGCACCCGCTCCTGTAGCGTTCACTACCAAGCGGGTTATGGGAAGCGAATGTTACATGAGTGTGACAAAACCAGGATTGCAGTCTTCGATCGGTCAGC
>Ga0310811_10010057_pt1 | contig 12221 bp, 9 predicted proteins | sample YCmetagenome_FD_207642 | JGI IMG/M metagenome (GOLD analysis project Ga0310811, IMG submission 207642) | Soil microbial communities from experimental microcosm in Duke University, North Carolina, United States - YC | ecosystem: Engineered > Artificial ecosystem > Soil microcosm > Unclassified ... | reverse complement strand
CTGACCGACCACCGGGGGCCGGGCCGACCGGCCCGGCCCCCGGGTCGATGCCGGGACGGGCTTTCCCGTCACCGTGTTCGACAACTGAATAACCGCAAAGAAAGGCATCTCGTGTTCGTTTTGCTGCCCACCTACATCGCCCCGATCGAACAGGTCGACGCCCTGCTCACCGAACACCGCGAATGGCTCGAAGAGCAGTACTCCGCGGGACGCTTCCTGTTCGCCGGCCGGCGGGAACCCCGAGAGGGCGGCTTCATCCTCGCCGCCGATGGGGACCGCGCCGAACTCGAACGGATCGCCGCCACCGACCCGTTCGCCGTGGGCGGCGTCGCACGCTATGAGGTGCTGGAGGTGCGGCCCACCGGCGGGATCCCGGGCGTGCTGGACACGCTCGCCCGCCACGGCGTCAAGATCGGCTGAAGGAACCCCGCATGAAGATCACCGCCGTCGTGCCGCATGTCGTCGTGCAGCGGCTCGACCAGCCCTTCGGTATGTCGCAGTGGCTGTGGGACGTGCGCACCAGCTGCCTCGTCGAGATCATCACCGACGAAGGGCTGATCGGCTGGGGCGAATGCTTCGGCCCGGCTGAGGCCAACCGTGCCCTCATCGAGTCCGTTTACGCACCGCTGCTCATCGGCCGCGACCCGCGTGAGCATGTCGCGCTGTGGGAGGCGATGTACAACCGGAACCGGGAGTGGGGCCGCAAGGGCGTGTCCATCACCGCGATCTCCGGGCTGGAAATCGCACTACTGGACCTCACCGGCAAGGCGGCGGAGCTGCCGGTTTACCGGCTCTTCGGCGGGAAAGCACCGGAGTCGATCTCGGCGTACGCGTCGAGCTTCTACTACGCGGGCCCGTGGAACGACGATTTCGAGGCGGAAGCCGAACACCTCCTCGGTCTGGGATTCAGCGCGTTCAAGATGAAGGTCGGCGGGCTGACCGTCGACGAGGACATCCAGCGGGTGCGCCGGGTCCGGGCAGCGATCGGACCCGGCGCCCGCTTGGCGATCGACGCCAACCGGGCGCTGACCGCGGCGGAGGCGGTGCGCCTGGGCAGAGGCGTCCAGGACTGTGACATCTGGTTCTTCGAGGAGCCCGTGCTGCCCGAGGACCTCTCCGCCTACCAGGAGGTCCGCGCGAAGCTGGACATTCCCCTCGCCGGCGGGGAATCGGAGTTCACCCGGTGGGGTTTCCGCGATATCCTCGAGCGCCGCAGCGTGGACTTCCTGCAACCCGACGCCACCGCCTGCGGTGGAATCCGCGAAACGCTGCTCATCGCCGGTATGGCCAGCGCACACGGAATCCCGACCTATCCGCACGTCTGGGGTTCCTCGATCACGGTGGCGGCCGCGCTGCACATCGTGGCGGCGTTGCCCGCCGTCGTGCCCTCAACGGCCCGGGAACTGCCCTGGCTGGAGCTCGACCAGTCACCGAACATCTTCCGCGAGCAGCTGTCCTCTTTGGACTGCGGTCCGCGGATGCGGGTGCCCGAGGCGCCCGGGCTCGGCATCGAAATCGACCGTTCGGTGCTAGAGGAACACCGGTACTGACCACTCCCTCCCCATTTCCAACGAAGGAAACCATCGTGGGAACCGCCAAATGGTGGCGCATCGGCGCCGTCCTGATGTTCGGATTGTTCATCGCCTACCTGGACAGGTCGAACCTGTCCATCGCCCTGCCGGGCCTGTCCAAGGATCTCGGCTTCGCGGGGCCGAGCTTCGCCGACACGTCGAGCTGGACACTGACCGCCTTCCTGTTTGGCTATCTCGCCGCCAACCTGTGCGGCGGTTTCCTCACCACCCGACTCGACCCGAAGCTGGCGCTGCTCAGCGCGGTCGCGGTGTTCTCCGCGGCCACTCTCCTGACCAGCATCGTCTCCTCGGTCGGGTGGCTCATCTTCCTGCGCGTGGTGCTCGGTTTCGCCGAAGGCATCTACTGGCCGCAACAGTTCCGGCTGGCCAAGGCGTGGTTCAGCGACCAGGAGATGAGCAAGGGCACCGCCGTAATCCAGTACTACGGGCAGTACCTGGCGCTGGCACTGGGTTTCTTCCTGTTCACCCCGCTCTACGATGGGCTCGGCTGGCGAGCGCTGTTCATTATTTCGGGGCTGGCCGGGCTCGGCCTGGTGGTCCCGCTCTACGCGGTTTTCCTCAGGTCACGTCCGGCCGGCCAGGCGGAGGACGCCGAACCGGCGGTGACACGAGGCCAGGCAGATTCCGGCGCCGACCCCAGGCCCGACTCCAGTCCCGATTCCCGGCCCAGTTCCGCCGCCGACTCCCAGGCCGCTTCCGGTTCCGGTCTGGATTCCATGGCCGACTCCCCGGCCGGTTCCGGGGCCACGAAGGGGCTCAAGGCCTTCGGCGGCAGCAAGTTCGGGTTGCTGGTGTTCAGCTACTTCGCCAACGGCATGTTGTTCTGGGGTATCACGCTGTGGATTCCGCTGGTGCTGCAGTCGCTCGGCTTCACCGGTGGGTCCCGCGGGCTGTTCGCCGCGCTGCCCTATCTGCTTTCCCTGGTGCTGACCGTGCCGATGATGGCGTTGAGCGACCGTACCGGAAAGCGGGTGCTGATCGCCTCCTCAGGATTGCTCGTCGGTGGTGCGTTCGTCGGCTGTCTTCCGCTGGTTTCCAGTCCGGCCGCGAAACTGGTGATGATCTGCATCGGCATGGGCTACTTCACCGCGACCTACACCTCCAATCTGTGGGCCATCGCGGTGAACGACCTACCGCCGCGGGTGATCGGACCGGCAACCGGCATCATCAACGGCTTCGGCGCCGGTGGCGGCGGAATCGTCGCCGGACTTGTCGTGGGCCAGCTACGCGCCGCGACGGGTTCGTACCTGCCGGGGTTCGCGGTGCTGGGCGTCGTCGCGGTCATCGGTGGTTTCGCCCTCCTGTGGTACGGCCGCCTGCGGGCCCGCGCACTGCGGTCACCGTCGACGAGCACTGCCACCGCCACCGCCTGAGGCCCACTGCTTGGGCACTATTTGGGGCACTCTGTCCGCGTGGCCGCCGAGGCACTGACCCGGCGGCCACGCTCCGGCGTGGGCGCCGGTACCCGGCGCAACGAGTTCACGGACACCGCCGAGTGCCCCAGGATCCCCACCACCGAGTTTCACCGGGATCCCGCCACCGAATCACCGGAATCCCCACCACCGGGTTCGCCCGGGTCCCGAACATCGCCCGGGTCACCGGACAACACCGGTTTCAGGCGGCACGATCGAGTTCACACGGCACCTCCGAGTTTTCTTGCGACGACGTGCGCGGCACCGTCCTCCACCTCGATCTGTTGGCGAGCCCGCGGTCACACTCCCGGTAGGACGGCTCGGCGACAGTCGCCCACACGCCGGCCCCCTCCCCCGCAGATCGTCGCACCACGCGATCATCTTGCTGATTCCCGAGACCGGGAGCAGTGGCGCCTTCACGGGAACCGAAGGTCTCGTAGGCCAGTTCGAGGTCGCGACACCGGGCGATCGAGATCGTCATGAGGGTCTCCTTGCCGCATGGCGTTCCCATGGGCTACGAACATCCGATCCGGACGCGATGATGGTCTTCATTCTCTCCGCCTTCTTGCCAGTTCGAACCGCGTCACCAACCCGGCGCGATGGCCGAGCACATCGAATGGGGGCGCACGCGATCAGCTCCGGCCTCCAGCGGACTTGTGCAGTGCCGTGTCCGGCAGCGGCAACACGCTGAACTCGCCGCTCAGTGTCCATAGTGGATAATCAACAGGATCGAGCCATGCACACGATCGCCCGGTAGTCACTGCCCCACCGTTCGTCCAGACGATGCCGGTGAGGTAGCCACGGTGACAGCGCCGGCGATCGGATCCTTTTCGCGAAGTGGTGCGGCACAACACCTTTGGCCCAAGGCGCCATGGTGTCGTCGGACGCGTGCGGACACTTCGCGCTCGGCCATCAGATCGATCATGCGGTCCACGATCCGCGCACGCCTCACTTGTTCCGCGAAGATGTAGCGCGGACCGGCCTTATGGTCGCCCGCACCGCCTGAGAAGAAACCGACCGGTCGACAGTGGTCAAGGTCCCTTTCCTCGACCAAGGTGAAGCCCGGGCGCAGACCGGGAGAGCCGCAATGCCGGGTACGGCGGCGGACGAGCGGACCAGGCCGGATACAGGGAACCGAGCAGACGACGGACATCACCACGAAGTCGGCAACCCGGCGGCTCCAGCGAGAGGGCAGGGACCCCGACCAGGGATGCCGGGATGGCGACTGCAACCACGACCGACTCCCTCCCGGATCCCGCAAAGGGCGACAGGGGCGACATGCGAACTCCCAACATTGCGTTCGCCAGGCCGAGGGGTGTCCATCTCAGCACCCAGCTGACGAACTCGGATCTATCGGACATGCCACCACCATAGCGAACACTTGAGCGTATGTCACCTACGAATTTTCTCCCAAAAACCGTGAGCGTCATAATTTGGCGATTTAATTCGAAAGAGTGAAGTCATCACGATCAACACTCAGTCTCAAGGAAGAGGCGAACACGCAGAGCGCGTTCCACGCCGATCTTGACGACATCCGATCCCCCACTGGGTGTCGAAATCCGAGATCCGGCAAGGTGTTGAGGTGCCCGGCAGGGGTTTCGCGCCCGACAAGAGTGACCCCTGAGCAACAGAACGGGCATCAGCCACCACTCGTAAAGCCGCGTTGCGCACCCGACAAGACGGATGTCTGGAAGCGCTTCCCGAGGTCAGCTCGAAAAAGCCGACCGCCCGAGGGAAATCGGCCTTGACAGCGCCGTCGTTTTCCGGGCAACATCCGAGAAATCACCTCCGCCGCAGTGGGTCGGTACACCGCATTGCCGCACCGGCGGCACGGCCCGTGGGCCCGGAATCGCCGGACACGGACGGGCGGCGGGGTGTGCTGAAAGGAGATCGGCGTGTCCATCTCGGCTTCCGGATCCCACCGCCCCATTGCCCCGGGCGATCCCCCGTCGCGGCCCGCTCCGGCCGAGGCCGGGGCACGGCCGATCACGCGCCGGAAACTGTTGCGAGCCGGCCTCGGCGGCGCGGCCGGCCTTGCCGTCGCGCCCGCGCTGGCCGCCTGCGGCGGTTCCCCGGGAGACGGCAAGGCCAAGGTGCGGCTGTGGACCTGGTACACCTACCAGCGCGAGCAGTGGCCACGGCTGATCGAGGAGTTCGAGCGCGGCCACCCCACCATCACGGTGGAGCACCGGCTGTTCGGCAGCACCGATGCCTACCTGCCGGCCCTTCAGGCGGCCGTGGCGGGCGGGAATCCCCCGGAGATCTTCGCGCCACACGTCCTCGCGCTCGAATACGGCAAAGCGGGCATCTCGGCCGATCTGAACAAGGAACTAGGACCGGGCTTTCTCACCGATTTCATCGACTCCGCCAACCAGCAGTACACCGACGCGGGCAGCCAGTACGCGGTGGGCTGGATGGCACAGACCTTCGGCATCTTCTACAACCCCCGACTCCTCTCCGCCGCCGGCGTCGACCCACCCGAAACCTGGGACGAGCTGATGGCGGCCGCGTCCGCGATCAAGACCAGGACCGCGTCCCTGCCCTGCGTGCTCACCAACAATCCGGGCACCAACGGGATCGACTTCTTCTGGCCGCTCATCACACAGGTCACCGACGACCCTGGCTACGTGCTCCGCCTCGACCGTCTGGAAGGCGGAGCACGATGGACGGACCCTCCGGTCATCGCCGCACTCCAGCTGGTGGACCGGCTCGTTCGCGGCGGCACCTTCCAGAACGGGATCAACGCCACCCAGACGGCGCAGGCCGAGCAACTGTTCTACACCGGCCGCGCGGCCATGCTCTTCATGGGCTCGTGGCTTCCCCAGGACATCAGGCAACAAGCGTCTCCCGAGTTCGCCCAGCTCTACCGGGTGACGCAGACGCCTTCCCTGCGCGCGGGCGGGAAACACTGGTGCGCCAACCAGGCGGGTGCGGGACTCGCGGTCAGCGACACGAGCGGCAACAAGGCAGCCGCACTGGAGTTCCTCCAGTTCCTGTACCAGACCGAACGCTACGTCCAGGTGATGAACGACTCGTTCAGCATGCCCTCGACGAAATCGGCCGCGGAACGGGTCTCGGACCCCACGCTCCAGCAGATGACGTCCTGGCTGCTCGCCGGGAACGGCGCGCCGCACATTCCCTTCGGTGAGGGCTCGGCGGGGACCGCCGATCCACTCGCGGCACTGATCGGGGGACAGTCGAGTCCACGACAGACAGCGCAGCAGATGCAGGAAACCGTGGAAAGGGCACGAAAATGACGGCGACAACGGTGTTGCCGAACGACGACGAGCCGGCGCGTGCCCCGAGACGCGCCAAACAGCGCGGCAGGCCGGGCGGCCGATCCTGGGCCGGATACCTGTTCGTCCTCCCGACCGTCGTGCTGTTCCTCGCCTTCGTCGCCTGGCCGATGGTGCGGGCGGTCTACTACAGCTTCACCATCTACAGTGGCTACGGGACACCGAGATTCGCCGGGCTCGACAACTTCGCCCGGCTCGGCCAGGACCCGGTGTTCCGCGACGCCCTGATCGCCACCCTCGTCTTCACGGCGGCCACCACGATCCTGCAGACCGTCTTCCCGATGGCGGTGGCGGTCCTGGTCGCCACGCTGTGGCGCAGAAGCGGCGTCATCGTGCGCACGATCCTGTTCCTTCCCAGCGTGATCTCCTTCGTCGTCACGGCCATCCTGTGGCAACTGATCTACGACCCGAACCTGGGCGTGCTCAACCGGATGCTGACGAGCCTCGGCCTGTCCGGTCTCACGGAACAATGGCTGGGCAACCCCGCCACCGTGCTTCCGGCCATCATCGTCGTTTCGTTGTGGCAGTCGCTGGGCCTGTACATGCTGATCTTCTTCGCCGGCCTGCAGGGCATCGACCCGACCCTGTACGACGCGGCGCGCATCGACGGCGCGAACGCCTGGCAGCGTCTCGTCCGGATCACGGTGCCGAACCTGCGCACCATCACCGGTCTGGTCATCACGCTCAACGTCATCAACGGCATGAAGACCTTCGATCTGATCTTCGTGATGACGCAGGGTGGCCCGCACCACGCGTCGGACGTGCTCGGCACGTACCTGTACAGCCTGGCGTTCGGGACGCTGGGCGGTTCCGTTCCCCAGATCGGGTACGGAACGGCGGTCAGCATCGTCGTCGTGGCGCTGTGCGCGATCGCCGTGCTGGTGCAGTTCGCAGTCAACCGGAGGAACGCCGATGCTTGACGATCCGGTGCTGGAACCCGCACGCCGCGACGCGGTAATCCGGACCCCGCGACGTCGTCGCCACGAGGCCGGGGCCGCTGCGGCGTTGGGGCGGGTGTCGACCGTGTCGGTGCTCGTCGTGCTGTGTGTGGCGATGGTGGCCCCGCTGGTGTGGATGGTGCTCACCTCGCTTCGCCCTGGAAACACGGTCTTCGACGGGCCCCTCATCCCGTCTTCGGTCACCGGTGCGGCCTACCGGCGGGCCTGGCAGGAGATCTCCTTCGGCACGCACTTCCTCAACAGTCTCGGCATCACCGCGGTCACGGTGGCGGTGGTCGTCGCGCTGTCCGCGGTCGCCGGTTACGCGTTCGCGAAGCTGCGGTTCCGCTTCCGGCAGGTCATCTTCTTCGGATTGCTCACCACGCTGATGATGCCCGCACCGGCGCTGATCATCCCGGTGTTCCAGATGCTTCGGACCCTCCACCTTGTCGACACCCGGTTCGGGCTGGTGCTGGTCTACGTGGCCACGTCGCTGCCGTTCGCCGTATTCCTGATGCGCGCTTTCTTCTCGACGCTGCCGGACGAACTCATCGACGCCGCGCGCGTCGACGGTGCCGGCGAACTGCGGTTGTTCTGGCAGGTGATGCTCCCGCTGGCGTGGCCGGGGCTGGCCACCGTGGTGATCTTCCAGTTCCTGCAGACCTGGAACGAGTTCCTGTTTGCCAATACGATCATCCAGACACCGGAGAACCTGCCCCTGCAACCGATGCTCTACTCGCTGGTGGGCCAGTACTCGACCAACTGGCCGGTGCTGACCGCCGCGCTGACCATGTCCGTCGTCCCGATCATCGCCGTCTACGTCCGCATGCAACGACGGTTCGTCGCGGGCATGACGCTGGGCGCCGTCCAGCACTGACCCGAGTCCGATCCGCATCCAGGAGGGAAACCGCGTGCACAGTCATCCCATGTCCTTCGTCGACGCCAACGTCGCGGATCTCGACCGCTCGGTGGACTTCTACCGCGGCCTGTTCGACCTGCCCTCGCCCGGCATCTCCGAGGATACGGGTGGGCGACGGCGGGCGGAGCTGTCGGCGGGCCCCGCCGTGTTGCGGCTCACCGAGGTCGGGCCGGACGGGGCGGCCGGCGACTGGATCACCGACGACCTGCAGAAAGGCTTCCGGCACATCGGTTTCAAGGTGAGTGACCTGGATGCGCGGGCAGACCGCGTGCGGGCCGCAGGCGTGCCGTTCCACCTGGAGCCGACAGACGCGGTGGGCGGTGTGCGGATCGCGTTCTTCCAGGACCCCGACGGGCTGATGCTGGAGTTCATCCAGGGCACCCTGACCTACCACAAGGTGTGGAGCGAACGGCTGCGCTCGGCCGAACGGGACATGCCGGTGCCCGACACGCCGCGCTTCGACCACGTCGCGGTGACGGTGCAGGACCTGGACCGCGCGCTGCGGTTCTACCGGGAGACCTTGGGATTCGACGTGATCGGCCAACTGTTCCACGAGCAGGACCCACGTGGTTTCGTGATCACCTACCTTCGGGCCGGTGACACCGTGCTCGAGCTTTTCACCTACGACGCCGCGAAATCCGGCCCTTCCCGGCCTGGAGACGACGAGTTCGGCTTTTCCACGATCGGATTCGATACCGACGAAGGGGAAGCGTCCGCGGCGCGGCTGAAGGAAGCGGGCGCACAGTCCTCCGCAACGGCTTTCGACCGTTCGTGGCAACGGTTCCTGGATCCGGACGGGATTCCCCTCACCCTGCGGACCGCCCGATGAACGTCTCCGTTCCGCAGAATTGGCTGCGCCCGCTGGGCGACACCGGGCTGACCGTATCGGCGGTCTGCGCGGGCGGCAGCCTGATCGGCAGCATGCCCGAGACCTTCGGCTACGAGGTGCCGCGCGAGCAGGGAATCGCCACGGTACGGCGAGTGCTGACCGGCCCCATCACCTTCCTCGACACCTCGAACGGCTATTCGGCTGGTGAGAGCGAGCGGCGGATCGGGGCGGCGTTGTCGGCCGCTGGCGGGCTGCCGACGGACTTCGTCCTCGCCACGAAAGTCGACCCGTCCCCGGACGGTGACTTCTCGGGCGACCGGGTGCGGGCCTCCCTGGAAGAAAGCCTGGAACACCTTGGCCTGTCCCGGGTTCAGCTGCTGTACCTGCACGACCCGGAACGGATGGAGTTCGACTACGCCATGGCCCCGGGCGGACCGGTCGACGCCCTGGTGGAGTTGCGCCGACAGGGCCTGGCGGAGCACATCGGGGTGGCCGGAGGCCCGGTGCCGTTGCTGCGCCGGTACGTGGAGACCGGCGTGTTCGAGGTACTGATCACGCATAACCGCTGGACGCTGGTCGACCGGTCCGCGGGCGGCCTGATCGACCTCGCCGGGCAACACGGGGTCGCCGTCGTCAACGCGGCCGTCTTCGGCGGCGGGGTGCTGGCGCGAGGTGCCGGGGCGCTGAAGAAGTACGCCTACCGACAGGCTCCGCCGGAGATCGTCGAACGCATCCAGCGGATGGAACAGATCTGCGCGCGGTTCGACGTGCCGCTCGCCGCCGCGGCACTGCAGTTCTCGGTTCGGGACCCGCGGATCGCCGCCACGATCGTCGGCTTCTCCCGACCGGAACGGGTCGACGAGACCGTTCGCTCCGCGGCCTGGCCAGTTCCGGAGGAGGTGTGGGAAGAGCTGGAACCGCTGGCCGCGCCGCCGGAATTCTGGCTGGACCCACCCCGACCATGACCCGTGTCGGACGCGCGGGCCGCGGCAACCGGGGATCCGCAGTGGCGGTGCACCGGGATCGACAGCCGCGGTAGCCGGGGATCCGGAGTGGAGGGCACCGGGGTCTGCAGCGGCGGATGGCCGGGGATCCACAGTGGGGGGCACCGGGATCGGCAGTGGCCGGATCCCCACTCGAGGGCACCGGGATCGACAGTGGCCGGGGATCGACAGCGGCAGTGCACGGGGATCCTTCGGGCGAGGCCGGTGGATTCACCGCGGCGGTCATACGGCGGATCCGTTGGTGCACAGGGGATCCAGCGGTGCACGGAGACCGGCGATGCACGGGGACCGGCGGTGGCAGTGCACGGCGGGATCCACAGGGTAGCGGCAAACGGGTGATGCGCGGGCCTCTACAACCGAGGATGAGAGGGCACAGCAAGCGAGTAAGAGAAAGTGCAGGAAGTGAACAACGGAGGGCGCAGGAAGCGAGGATGAGCGGGCCGGAGTGAGGGTGCGCCGCGGTGCACAGGGGATCCGCGGGCCGGGAACAACGATCGCCGGCGGCGAACCGGCGCCGAGCGCGCGGCGGCGAGCGTTGCCTGAGGTGCTGGAGCGGGCTGCCAGCGTCCACACTCCCATCGCGATCGCGATCGCGATCGCGATACCGCCCGCTCCGTCCTCACCCCGGCCCGTTCCCCGGCGTGTCTCCCGTCGTCCTGTCCTTCTGCGCCGCCGGCCGCGCCGCCTGGCCGACCTCGCCCGCCGCCACCGTAGCGTGCCGCACCGGAGACCTCACCGACCGGACGGGAGAACTCGGCAACCGGAACAGCGGGCACAGCCACCGGACGGGAGAACTCGCCGACCGGAACGGGGGACACGGGGGGCGGGAGGAGGGGACACGGCCGGGGTGTCGGGGCGGAGGTCGTGATCCGCGCTACTTCGGGAATTTTTCGAGAACTCCGCCGGAACGGTTTTCCCGGGCGCCGGAAATGGGCCGGGGTAATGTGCCGGCCCGGCACGGCGGGCGCGTTCGTCGGTGCCGTGACGTTGCTCTCAACGGGTGAAACGGGTCACGCCGGATCAAGGAGTGGAACGGTTTCGCCTTTGCTTCACCGGACCAATACAGTGATTTCGACAGTCACTGTGATCTTCTTTGGAGCGTTCAAATGTCCGCGACCACCGACCGGTCACCCGGCGGAGGGTTCTTCTCTCCAGCCCCCACCTCGTGTGCCGCGCCGGTGCCCGCACCGGAGGAACCCGTCCGCGTGGTGCCGCTGGTCGTCGCCGGTGTCCTCGCTGTCGCATTGAGCTGGTACGTGTGGTCCTCCTTCGGCGGCAAGTTCGGGTCCTTGCTGGTGATCGGCCTGTTCCTCGGGCTGGCGCTGTTCCACTCCCGGTTCGGGTTCACCTCGGCCTGGCGGCAACTGGTCGCCGTCGGCAACGGCACCGGGGTGCGTGCCCATGCCGTCCTGCTGGGCACCACGGCGACTCTGATCGCGCTGATCGCCGGGACGGGTACCGGATTGTTCGGCGCGACACCGAAATTCACCCCGTCGCCGATCGGCCTCGCGCTCTTCGTGGGCGCGACGCTGTTCGCGATCGGTATGCAGCTGGGCGGAGCGTGCGCGTCCGGCACGCTGTTCGCGGTCGGGGCCGGGCAGTCGACGATCGTGCTGACCCTCGGCGGGTTCATCACCGGGTCCGTGATCTACACGTGGGCGTACCCGGCCTTCACCGGCTGGCCCCAGGTTCCCGGGCTCGTGCTGGCCGATCACGTCGGCTGGTGGGGTTCGTGGGCGATCACCATCGTCGCGCTGCTGGCGGTCGCGGCGGTCAGCCGCGTCATCCAGGCCCGCCGCACCCCGCCGCCGGTCGCCCCCGTGCCCACCGCGCGCGGTTTCGCGCGGTTGTTCCGGGGTTCCTGGCCGCTGCTGACCGGCGCCATCGTGCTGGCGGTGCTGGCCGCGGCGGTCGTGCTGGTGTCGGGTGGCCCGTGGGGAGTCACCTCCGCTTTCGCCCTGTGGGGCGCGAAGCTCCTGCAGCTGCTGGGCCTTCACCCCGAAACCTGGGACTACTGGCGTGCTTCGGCCAACGCCAAGTCGCTGGCCGCTCCGATCTGGACGGACAAGACCAGCCTGACCGACATCGGCATCATGATCGGCGCCGCGGTGGCCGCCGCGGCGGCGGGGACGTGGAAGATCCGGGCCGAGATCCCCTGGCGGACCGCGGTGGCGGCCGTGCTGGGCGGCATCCTGATGGGCATCGGTGCCCGGCTCGCCGGAGGGTGCAAC
>Ga0310811_10010055_pt1 | contig 12222 bp, 9 predicted proteins | sample YCmetagenome_FD_207642 | JGI IMG/M metagenome (GOLD analysis project Ga0310811, IMG submission 207642) | Soil microbial communities from experimental microcosm in Duke University, North Carolina, United States - YC | ecosystem: Engineered > Artificial ecosystem > Soil microcosm > Unclassified ... | reverse complement strand
AGCTATTTGCTCAAGTTACCAACCCTCCCATCGACCCCATTCGCGAACGGATGATCATGTCTTTGGCTTCACATGTGGGTGGCTCATTAAACTTGCTTGAAGAATCGCCTGAACATTGTCTTACTCTTGAATTGCCCACGCCGATTCTTTCCAATACGGAATTGGAGAAAATCCGCTACATCGATCACGCACACCTCCAAACAAAAACCATCTACACTTACTTCAAAGCGGATGGCAGCGCAGGGGCGTTGGAAAAAGGGTTGAATCGAGTTTGCCAGTATGTGACCGACGCTATTGAAGATGGCTTCACCATCATTATATTATCTGACCGGAGTTTTGATAGCGGTCACACGCAAATTCCGTCGTTGCTTGTGATAGCGGCAGTTCATCATGACCTCATTCGCAAAGGCATTCGTGGAAAAGTTGGCTTGCTGGTCGAAGCGGGTGACGTATGGGAAACGCATCATTTTGCCACCCTTCTGGGATACGGTGCTTCGGGCGTAAATCCGTACCTGGTGTATCAAACCATTCACGACCTGAAAAAGAAAAACCAGCTGGGTGAAGAGCTGACGGAAGAAAAAGCAATCTACAATTATAAAAAAGCAGTGGCTGGTGAACTGCTCAAGATCATGAGCAAGATGGGTATCAGCACTCTGCAGTCGTATCATGGAGCTCAAATCTTTGAGGCGTTGGGGATCAGCAACGAGGTGATCGATACCTATTTTACTGGGACTGTTTCTCGCATCGGCGGCCTAACACTGGACGATATTGCAAGGGAAGCATTGACAAAGCACAGGCTCGCATTTCCAAAGACTTCAAATCTGCAACCCCATTTGCCCATTGGCGGTGTGTATCAATGGAAACTGCGCGGTGAATCCCATTTATTCAATCCAAATACGATTCACCTCCTCCAGCAATCAACAAAAACAAACGACTACGCTCTTTTCAAAAAGTATTCTTCGCTTATCAATGAGCAGAGTGAAAAAGCAATCACGCTAAGAAGTTTGTTCAAATTCAAACGCAGCCAGTCCATCCCCATTTCTGAAGTCGAACCCGCTGAAAATATTTTCAAACGGTTTGCTACAGGAGCAATGTCGTTCGGATCAATTTCTCACGAAGCACACAGCACGCTAGCGATCGCCATGAATCGGATTGGAGGCAAGAGCAACAGTGGCGAAGGTGGCGAAGATGAAATTCGCTTTCACCGAAAAGAAAATGGCGACTGGGAAAACTCAGCCATCAAGCAAGTAGCATCCGGTCGTTTCGGGGTGACGAGCTATTATTTATCAAATGCCAGTGAGCTTCAAATCAAAATGGCGCAAGGCGCAAAACCGGGAGAAGGCGGGCAATTACCCGGCCATAAAGTAGATGAATGGATTGGCCGCGTCCGTCATTCAACACCCGGCGTCGGATTGATTTCACCTCCACCCCATCACGATATTTATTCGATAGAAGATCTAGCGCAATTGATCTTCGATCTAAAAAATGCAAATCAAAAAGCGCGCATCAACGTAAAATTAGTCTCAGAAGCAGGCGTCGGCACCATCGCGTCGGGTGTAGCCAAAGCTCATGCAGACGTCATCTTGATCTCAGGTCATGACGGTGGCACGGGGGCTTCTCCGTTAAGTTCGATTCGCCATGCAGGCCTACCGTGGGAGCTGGGACTGGCGGAAGCGCATCAAACATTGGTAAGAAACAAACTCCGCGGAAGAGTCACGCTGCAAACCGACGGGCAAATCAGAACGGGAAAAGACTTGGCCATCGCCGCTCTCCTCGGCGCCGAAGAATGGGGTGTAGCCACTGCCGCGCTAGTCACCGCAGGTTGTATCATGATGCGCAAGTGCCACTTGAATACGTGCCCCGTCGGCGTCGCCACCCAAAACAAAGAGCTGCGTGCGTTATTCACGGGAAAGCCAGAGTATGTCGTCAATTTGTTCGGGTTCCTTGCCGAAGAGCTGCGCGAGGTAATGGCAGAACTCGGATTCCGCACGGTGAATGAAATGGTGGGACAAACAGATCGCTTAGAGCTGCGTTCGCTTGACAACCATTGGAAATACAAAAAATTAAATTTAGCCACGATCCTTTACAAGGAAGCCATCCGCCTGGATACGCCGCTTTACAAACAAGAAGAACAAGATCATGGAATCGATCAAGTACTGGATCGTCAGCTCATTCAAAAAGCCAAAACAGCATTGACAAAAGGGGAAAACGTTACGGCCTCATTCAAGATTACAAACCAACAACGCGCCACCGGCACGATGCTGTCGAATGAAGTGTCGAAGGCGTTTTTTGCAGAAGGTCTTCCCACCGATACTGTTCACTTCAAATTCATTGGTACGGCAGGGCAAAGTTTTGCAGCATTCGTTGCCAAGGGGCTGACGTTTGAACTTGAGGGTGAAGCGAATGACTATTTCGGCAAAGGGTTGTCAGGAGCCAGATTGATCCTCTACCCACCTGCGCAAAGTCAATTCAACGCCGCTAAAAATATAATCGTCGGCAACGTGGCGTTCTACGGCGCCACCTCAGGTGAGGCATTTATCAAAGGCATGGCAGGCGAACGATTTGCCGTGCGCAATTCCGGAGTGAAAGTGGTAGTGGAGGGTGTCGGTGATCATGGTTGCGAATACATGACGGGTGGAACGGTGGTCGTGTTGGGTGAAACAGGACGGAATTTCGCTGCGGGTATGAGTGGTGGCGTTGCTTATGTGTGGGACGTGAACAAGTCGTTTGTTAAGAATTGCAACCTGGAAATGGTCATGCTTGATACCTTGGATCAAGAGGATCAAGAACGGTTAAAGAAAATGATCCAAGATCACCAACAATATACGCACAGTGAAACCGCCGCACATGTGCTGAGCTATTGGCAAAAGTCGGTCCACGACTTCATTAAAGTGATGCCTGTGGATTACAAGGCGGTCTTGGAAAAAAGAAAATTCATGAATCTAAGTGCAGCACAAATAGAGGCTAAATAGTGGTTGGTTGTTCCTTCATCGTTGTTGGCCCTTTGCACAGCCCGACGAACAACGAACAACTAGCAACGATCAACTAAGATATATGGGAAAGAATACCGGGTTTTTAGAAACAAATCGTCAGCTACCGCAAAAGCGTGAAGTACGTGAACGTGTTAAAGACTATTTCGAAGTAGAAGGCGCTGTTGACAAATCGTTGACGGTAAAGCAAGCGTCCCGGTGTATGGACTGTGGCATTCCTTTTTGCCATCAGGGCTGCCCCCTTGGAAACATAATTCCCGAGTTCAACGACGCCGTCTACCAGCAGAATTGGAAGCTCGCTTACGAAATACTTACGCTTACCAATAATTTTCCGGAATTCACGGGAAGAATTTGCCCAGCGCCATGTGAAGCATCTTGCGTCTTAGGAATCAACAAGCCGGCGGTGGCGATTGAATACATTGAAAAAACGATCATTGAAAAAGCATTTGAAGAGGGATATGTAAAACCACAAATTCCTGCACAGCGCACCAACAAAAAAGTGGCCGTGATAGGATCAGGTCCCGCAGGCCTCGCTGCTGCCGCCCAATTAAATTCAGCCGGGCATTGGGTAACGGTTTTCGAAAGAGCTGACGAAATTGGAGGTCTGCTGCGTTACGGCATACCTGATTTCAAATTGGACAAACGAATTCTAGATCGACGCCTGGCAATAATGGTGGAAGAAGGAATCAGTTTTCACACCAATATGAACGTAGGTGTAAATCTTTCAGTAACTGAATTGGTCGATACATTCGATGCAATCCTTTTGGCTTGCGGCTCAACGGTTCCGCGCGATTTGCCAATCAAAGGAAGGGAACTGAAGGGTGTGCATTTTGCGATGGATTTTCTTACCCAACAAAATCGCAGAGTAAACGGGAAGAAGATCAATCAGGCCGAAATCTGGGCTACCGAAAAAAATGCAGTAGTGATTGGCGGTGGAGATACAGGCTCGGATTGCGTAGGTACTTCCAATCGGCAGGGTGCCAAATCGGTAACACAAATTGAGATTCTTTCCAAGCCACCAAAAGATAGGAACGAAAACATGCCTTGGCCCAACTGGCCAATGATTTTGCGTACGTCCACCTCGCACGAGGAAGGGTGTGAACGCCAATGGGCTATTGTTACAAAAGAATTTGTTGGTGATGACAAAGGAAATCTGAAGGCACTAAAGATTGTCGAAGTCGAGTGGGAAGGAAAATCATTCAAAGAAATTCCAGAAAGTGAACGAGAGCTCCCTTGCGAACTTGCTCTTCTTGCCTTGGGTTTCTTAAATCCACAACACGATGGCCTGCTTGATCTACTAAAAGTTGACTATGACGATCGCGGAAACGTGAAGGCAAAAAGCTACCAAACCTCGCAAGAAAAAATATTTGCCGCCGGAGATACAAAGCGTGGTCAGTCGCTGGTGGTGTGGGCCATCAGTGAAGGCCGTGAAGCAGCGCATGCGATTGACCAGTATTTAACGGGCGATTCGTTGTTGGCGCAGAAAGAGAAGGGGATTTTGGCATTGGCGAGATAAAAATCGCATCATCTATTGACCAACAATTTCTGCCGCGTCAAGCCCGATTTAGTCCAGACCTCCACAACGTAAATCCCAGTCGGAATACCCGTCAACCGTATTTCGTTTTCAATGGCGCCTTGAAAAACGGTTTTACTTTCTACGCTGATTATTCGTACCGAAACAATGGATTCACTGGCCTGAACTTGAATGACGTCACGAGCAGGGTTTGGAAAAATAAAAACATCGCTATGAACAGGTTCAGTGGCTGTAATGCCTTTCAGTAGCCCGTAAACCATCAGCTTGTTGGAGAACGTAGCCAGGTAGACTTTTCCATTGGCGATCGTGGGGCAATTGAACTTGGCATAGTTGCCCGGCGAGTTTCCTGATCGCTGGGAAGAATTCCACAGTTCGGTGGTAACATCGTTTGCTTTAAACGCACGTAAAATTCCAGGACAGGTTTGTTGGTTGGCATTGCAAGCATTTGCCGCGTGACTCACCCAAAGAATCGCTGTTGAATCAATAGCGTTATCAGAGGAAACTGAAAGAAATGCGCCATTGTATCCTTTTGGTCCATCCGTCGGCTGGGTAACAATATTTGTCAAATCAAATTTCTTAGCGGTTGCATTATATGGAAAGGCCTTTAGTGGCACATTATCTGACCAGATGTAGACGAATTCTTTTTGGGTGCCTTTGTAATACGTGAGCGAGGAAAGGTTGTGGGCGCTGCTCGAACCTTGACTGTAAGACTGAACCACTAAATTCCCAATGGAACTATAGCCGCCCATTGTATCGCGATTCATCAAGTAAAGGCTCCCATCCTTCGCGCCTGAAATCGCCTGGTTTCTTCCGGGGAGAAGCATCATTCCGGTGACTCCAAAATCTTGATCGCCTTGTTCCAATACCGAAAAATTGGTAGGTGTGAAAAAAGTAGCCACCTCCAAAGAGCTTCCGTTGACCTTCAGTTTCAATGCACTTTCCGACCGATTGATGACGTCACTTGGATTTCCATTTCGTCCCACAGAGCCATTGCCGACGGCAGCATAAATATTTCCAAGCTCATCCGCCGACAACCCTGAGCCCGCCATCCAAATTCCACCTTGATAGCCTTCGGGGGTAGCATTGTAAACGAATTTTTGAGCCAAGGTTGTGGCGTCATAGCCGATGATCCAGCCGTGATAATTTCCACAGTCGCCATGAGCGGCCCATGCGATACTCACCACGCCATTGGAAAGTAAAAGTGCAGATCGCTGATTTTCCAATTTGGCATCAAATGAAATTGAGCCGGCGCTACTTCCTGTGCCCGACCCAGGTACTTGGGCCGCAATAGTGACGGGGCTCCCTGATTTCTCAGCCCCGGTGGCAAGGTCGAGCGCATGAAGCTGCTGTTGGTAGGCGACTCCACCAACGCTTTTGGCAACTAAATAAACGGTACTTGAATTCGGATCGATGACTGGGGTTCCCACAATTCCAATGTTACCCGAAAAATCGAAGTAGTTATTGGCGCCACAAGCGGTGTCCGTGTTCTTCATCGCACGCCAGCCGAAAGGCGTCAGGTTGACTTGCCAATACGGCTCAAAGACTGAACCATCGTCTGCATCGAAAGCATAGACGGAATTATTCACGGTGGCGATGATCACCACGTTTTTCATTCCTACGCCAGGAATGTTGGCGCGGGCAATCAAAGGCTGAGCATAAATTTGATCGTCGACCGGACGTGTAAAGACGACACCAAAAGAATCCGCTTTTACGTTCCCTTGCCGCAGTAATTTTTCATCCTTGTTCCACCCCGTGCGAAAATTATCGTTGTGCTGCGTCAGCACTTGAACTTGGCCGAATGTAACTTCCGCCAAGAAGAGCAATAGGCAGATGGGAATTGATTTCAAGAGGCGGAATTTTGGTCCACCTAATTTACTTTAATCAGCTCAACTTCGAAAATTAAAGCGGCATAGGGAGGAATACCCGGCCGACCACGTTCGCCGTAGGCTAATTCGTAAGGAATGTAGAGCATCCATTTGTCACCTTCTTTCATAAGTTGCAGCGCTTCTGTCCATCCGCTGATGACCTGTGTCAATCCAAATTCGGCCGGTGTGCCTCTTTTTATCGAGCTGTCGAACTCAGTTCCGTCGAGGAGTTTTCCGGTATAATGCACGGTCACTCGATTATTTACGGTGGGTGTCTTACCCGTTCCTTTAGTTACTACTTTGTATTGCAGTCCGCTGGCGGTCACCACGACGCCTTCATTCTTTTTGTTTACCTCAAGGAAAGCGCGCCCTTCATCTTTGACTTTCGAATTTTTTTTCTCGGACGCAACTTGCATGTACTGTTGCACGGAATTCATGCATTGTTGCTGATCCATTTTGGGCGGTTTAGCACCGAACACGTCCCTGATTGCAGCAATCATCGCGTCTGTATCCAGGGAATCCCCTCCTTGGCCTTTGACATTGTTTGCGAATAATACGCCGATGCCGTAGCCGGCTTTCTTCTTTTCCGTAGTCAAGTCTACGTCTTTGGGTTTCAATCGATCAATTTGAGCTTGCAGATTCTGGATCTCCGCTTGAAGGCTCGCCACTTTTGCCTCCAGTTCCTTTTTTGATTGCCCATACAGCGAGACACACCACAGCGACAAGGCGACAATAAAACAACTACGCATAATTTTTTGTTTGATTAAGAACCACGAAGATGCAATTTCTCCACAAAAAGTAAAAGGCTACCGAACTGCCATCTTTCTAACCGCCTGTGAAAAGAGTTTTGGGAAAAACCGTTTCAGATACACCGCAAAGACTTCTTTCCTGCCTCCGATATAGGCTTCTTCTTTTTTGGCTTCAATCGCATCCACCATCAGCGCGGCGAATTTGTGAGCCGGTAATCCGATGCTCGTGGCACGATCCATTTTGTTGAGTTTACTTCCGTCGCCCGTGAGGGCATTCATCGTGAACTGCGTCTTCACCCATCCAGGGCAAATCATAGTCACATAAATTTGTTTGCTTTCTTTCCATAGTTCTGCTCGCAACGAATCAAAAAAACCATGTAGTGCGTGCTTTGCCGCTGCATATCCCGATCGATAGGGTGTACCTATCTTCCCCATCACGCTGCTGACGGTAACGATATGGCCCACTTTACGCTTGAGAAAATGTGGTAACAAATTTTTAGTTAGCGCCACCGTTCCAAAATAGTCAACCTCCATGATTTGCCGGTCCACGGAAAGAAGAGTGTCTTTCGCCAAGCTGCGCTGCGCGATCCCGCCATTATTGATCAGGACATCCACATGCCCAAACAACTGAATAGCTGCCTCCGTACATAGTTTCAACATTTCCCCTTGCGACAAATCGATCGGCAGGACGCGAACGTCAGCTTGCGCATAATGGGGGCAATTTCCTTTTACTCGTTCCAATTCCTCTTTTCTTCGAGACGATATGATCAGTTTTACTCCTCGCCTCCTTGCGAGCTCATACGTCAGCGCTTCACCGATTCCGCTCGATGCGCCTGTAACCCAAATAACTTTGTTGTTGAGATAAGCCATCACTGTCTCCTATAAACTGTAAAATCAAAGGCAAATTTATGTTTTTCGTCAACCGGATGATGTCGCCTTGAAATTTCCTTCCATTGCTTTTTATTCCATTCCGGAAAAAATGTATCTCCATCCAATGCGACATCAATTTCGGTGAGGTACAAGACATCAGTCATCGGCAATGCCAGTTTATAAATCTCCGCTCCACCGATAATGAACAACTCTTTTTCGCCATTGTTTCTTGCCAAATCTATTCCATCTCGAAGTTCGTGCACAAGGGAGCACCCGGGTGCTTGATAATTTCTTTGGTGGGTTACCACGATGTTCGTCCGGTTGGGCAATGGTTTAAATTTATCGGGAAGGGATTCATAATTTTTTCTTCCCATGATAACATGATGGCCGTTGGTGGTTTGCATAAAGAACTTCATGTCATCGGGCAGGCGCCACGGCAAATCATTGCCCTTGCCGATCACTTGATTTTTCGCAACAGCGGCAATGATGGAAATAGTCATTAGGCGATCATTTTTGCCAATCCGAATGCGGCGGCAGCGGCAAGGGCTCCCACTAACGTGACCCTAAGGGCGCCTTTAAATATAGGTTGCCCTGTGAGCTTGCTTTTCACAACGCCAAAAACAATAAGGCATCCTATGGTGATCACAATCGAGGTTTCCAATCCGCGGGTAACTGAATCGGTTATAAAGTAGGCACTCAAAGGGATCAGTCCACCCACGATGTAGGAAATGGCGATGATAAATGCGCTTTCTTGCGCTCGGTTTTTATCCGGGCGTTCCAATCCCAATTCAAATCGCATCATGAAATCAACCCACTCTTTGGGTTTCTTTGCCATTTCACGGGCTATCGTTTCTTGGATTTTGTCATCCAAACCATACTTGGCAAAAATTTCTTTCGTCTCGCGTATCTCTACTTCATGAAGTTTTTCGATTTCCTCGTATTCTCGTCTTTCTTCTGAATCGTAATGTTCAATCTCAGTTCTTCCAGCCAAATAGCCGCCCAAACCCATTGCTATAGAACCGGCGGCAATTTCGGCAAGGCCTGCTGTAATAATAATCGAACTGTTATCGACCGCCCCGCTAAGTCCCGCCGCCAGGGCAAACGGTACGGTAAGTCCGTCGCTCATACCGATCACGAAGTCACGTACTTTGTCTGACGACTGAAAATGTTTTTCCTCCATGTTACGAATCTACAGGTTTGAAAAGAGAGAAAAAAACGAGTCAATGGCGGGAACGCCTGAATCTCACTTCGGTCTCGAAAAAGGAAAACAGCGAAGAGACAATCGTCGATTGATTGCCCGAGTGGGTGACTTCCTGGTGTTGTTCGTTAAAGTGGGTAAGTATTTTATAAAAAGTAGTATCACTGAGGGCATACCTGTCTTTCAGCTCTTGGATCAATTCCGGATTTGTGACAAGTTCGACATAGGTCTGGGTGCTTGCCAGCTCCGTTTTTAATTTTTCAAGTTTTCGTTTTTCCCTTTCGCGTTTTGAGAAAAAGTCGAGGTTTACGCCAGCGCCGCCGCCAGGTATCGCGCCACCCCAGGGGGCTGACTTGCTCCTCAATTTAAGTGAGGGCAACTCTTTCTTTTCAGCCTCCGGTTTCCCAAAGACAGTGACCTCTTTTAGCAAAATCACGTCTTGCGCCATCTTGATAAACATCACGTCGTCATCTTGAGGGACAGGCTCGACCATTCGAACATAACCTATAGAAGAAAACGCGAGCGAATCAGTGGATCGCACACGAATGGTGAATACTCCGTTGGCATTGGTAATGGTTCCATAACCGGCGCCCAGCAGACGAACGGACACATTTGGGATGCCTGCCAAGGTGATCGAATCAACAACAATACCCTTCAAGGTTTTCTGCGCAGACGCGGAAAGGTTAAGCAGAACGAGGGCCAAAGAAAAAAATAAAACTCGTAGACTCATCAATTTCGCAATGTACTTCTCTCAGATGATTTTTTTCAAAATAAAGTTGTTAGCGGTTAGCCTTTATTTGCCAATTGTCCACAGGCCGCATCAATATCTTTGCCCCTACTTTTTCGGATTCTCGTAGTGATTCCATTTTGTTCAAGCAGATGCATATACATGTTCAATACTTTATCATCGGCTTGTTGGAACTCTCCATCGCCAATGGGGTTATATTCAATTAAATTCACTTTCGAGGGAATTACTTTGCAAAATTTCAATAAAGCGTTGGCATGCTCTTCGGTATCATTGATCCCTTTCCATACCACGTATTCATAGGTCACTTTGCGTTTGGTTTTTTGATACCAGTAACGCAGCGCATCGGCCAACTCGCTCAGCGGGTTCGAGTCATTGATGGGCATAATCGATGACCGTGTTTCATCAAGAGCGGCGTGCAGGGACACCGCCAAATTAAATTTCACTCCATCATCGGCCATTTTTATGATCATTTTGGCAATGCCTACCGTCGAGACCGTAATTCGTTTCATTGCCATTCCCAATCCTTTGCCCGAAGTGATCTTGTCGATCGCGGCCGTTACGTTGCTGTAATTTAACAAAGGCTCACCCATCCCCATAAATACAATGTTGGTGAGCGGTCGATTGAAAAACAATTCGGCCTGTTCCTTGATGGCCACCACTTGGTCATAGATTTCGTCGGGGCTTAAATTTCGTTGGCGCTTTAACTTGGCCGTGGCGCAAAACTTACAGGCGAGTGAGCACCCCACCTGAGACGACACGCACGCTGTAATCCTTTTTTCGGCGGGGATCAACACGGACTCCACGATCAACCCATCGTGCAGGGTTACTGCATTTTTTATGGTGCCATCTGCACTCCGCTGCATTTTATCCACATGGATGTGGTTGATCGTAAAATGCTCCTTTAACAATTCGCGAGTGGCGACCGACAAGTTGGTCATTTGATCGAAGTTCTTCGCCGATTTTCTCCAAAGCCACTCGTCTACTTGTACTGCCCGAAACGGCTTGTCGCCGTGCTCCAGGAAGAATTTCTTCAACTCGTCAGGTTTGAGCTTTCGGATATCGCGCTTGGCCGCTGTAGTTTCTACCAAAGACATGGCCGCAAAGGTAAGGAGAATGAAGCATGCTTTAGCAAAAGCAATTTTTGCTATTTACATCTTGGGCACCGGCCGGATTCGTGCTCATGCTTGATCTTCCAGCCTTGTCGCGTTTTCACAAGCAGTCCTGTGTACGACAATTTTGCCGTGTCCGCAGTGCCGCGACTGTACCAATAAAAATTCGCGGTGACCAAAGCAGCATCTTCGGCCAGGGCATCGACTTGAAGATCTTCCCATTTAAAATATTCGAGGGTCTTTGGCCTTTTGGCATAACTCGCCTTAAGGCTGTCGAGAACTAAATAGCGGCTCCGTCCTTGAAATGTGAGCCGCGCACCGCTGTCGTAATAAAGGCCTCCAACTTTATCGATCTGATTTTTCAACATGATCGCATAGTTGTTCATGAATTCCTGGATTTCAGTTTTCGTCTTCTGCCTGTCAAAGGTGGCGTTCTTTGTGGTGCATCCAATTACGATACACAGAATTGAAATCAATGGTATGACTTTCATGATATTGAATTTATCGTCACTCCTCTATCACTCCAGTACCCTCAGTCTGTGCTTGGCATATTGCCTCGCCAACTTAATCGTATCGTCCGATGCAAGGTAGCGTTTGTAATAGGCGATGGCCGACGACTTGTCCTTGAAATAGACGTCATAATTGCGGGCGAGGTGATACAACAAAATTTTCGTCTTTGATTTTTCGTAGGCTGCTTGGTAGTAACGAATGGCGTTTTTATAATCTTTCGCGTCTTCGTATGATTTTGCAAGCTGCGAATAATAAATTTCAATATTGTCGGAGATGCCAGATTCAATCGCTTTGTTCATACTCTCAATTGACTTGGGAATATCACCCAGCTCTTGATAGGAAGCACCCAGGTAATAGAAAACCCATTCGCTTTTCACACCAGAGAGCAAGAGAAAATTCATCCATTCGATCGTATTGTCGTACTTTTTCAATTGAAAATAACAAATGCCCAATAGCCGAGCGTGAATGGCTTGGGGATCGTTTCTCTGCAAAATCTTGTTCACGACAGCTACCGTCTCTTTGTACCTGTGCTGTGCCATCAACGATTTGGCTCTCAAAAGCATAACCCCCCGCTGAAGGCTATCGTACATCAAGGCTTGGCTGACAAGGGAGTCGATAGTAAAATAGTTGTCAGCTTCTAAAAGAATAT
>Ga0310811_10010052_pt1 | contig 12224 bp, 12 predicted proteins | sample YCmetagenome_FD_207642 | JGI IMG/M metagenome (GOLD analysis project Ga0310811, IMG submission 207642) | Soil microbial communities from experimental microcosm in Duke University, North Carolina, United States - YC | ecosystem: Engineered > Artificial ecosystem > Soil microcosm > Unclassified ... | reverse complement strand
ACCGTCACCTGGATCAACATCGACGGCCTCGGCGACTCCGGCGTGCTGTCGCGGCTCGGCGAGCGGCTGGGGCTGCATCCGCTGGCGCTGGAGGACGTCCTCAACGTTCCGCAGCGGCCAAAGGTGGAGCGCTTCGACAAGCACATGTTCGTGGTCATGCGCACGATGCGGCTGGAGCGGCCGCAGGGCGTCGATGCCGCGTCGGTGACTCCGACCATCGTCGACGAGCAGGTGAGCCTCTTCTTCGGCGCCGACTGGGTCGTCACCATCCAGGAGCGCAGCGACGGCGACTGCTTCGAGGCCGTGCGCGAGGCGCTCCGGCACGGGCGCGGACGGGCCCGCGACGCGGGCGCCGACTACCTGGCCTACCTGCTGGCCGACGCGGTGATCGACGCGTACTTCCCGGTGCTCGACGAGCTCGCCGAGCGGATGCACGCGCTGGAGGAAGAGGCGCTGGCGCCGATGTCGTCGGAGGGCACCTTGTCGCGTCTGACCCGCCTCCGCCACGACCTCATGACCGTGCGGCGCGCGGTGTGGCCCATGCGCGAGGTGGCCACCGTGCTGCAGCGCGAGGAGACCTCGCTGGTCACCGCCGAGACGCGCGTGTTCCTGCGTGACGCCTACGATCACGCCGTGCAGGCGCTGGAGATCGTGGAGTCGCTGCGGGAGACGGCGGTCTCGGTCATGGAGGTGTTCCTGTCGGTGCAGAACCAGCGGCTCAACGAGGTGATGAAGGTCCTGACGGTCATCGCCACGATCTTCATCCCGCTCACGTTCATCGCGTCCATCTACGGGATGAACTTCAAGCACATGCCGGAGCTCGAGGCCCGCTGGGGCTATCCGGCCGTGCTGGGCGTCATGCTGCTGACCGCCGGCGGCATGATCGCCTACTTCCGGCGGCGGGGATGGTGGTGATGCACGTCCTGATCGTGGGAGCGGGCGGGGTCGGCGGCTACTTCGGCGCGAAGCTGGCCCGGGCCGGCACCACGGTGACGTTCCTGGCCCGCGGTGCGCACCTGGCCGCGATCCAGCGCGACGGTCTGCGCGTCCGCTCGGCCGTGGAGGGCGAGTGGGTCGTCAAGCCCCGCGCGGTGGCCGACGTGCGAGGGGAGCCGCCGGCCGACGCCGTGCTCTTCTGCGTGAAGGCGTTCGACACCGAGTCGGCCGCGACCGCCATCAAGCCAGCGGTGGGCCCCGACACGGCCGTCGTTTCCCTGCAGAACGGCGTCGACAACGAGGACGCGCTGGAGCGCGTGCTCGGCCCCGGCCATGCGGTGGGCGGCGTCGCCTACGTGTTCGCCACGATCGAGGCGCCAGGCGTGATCGCGCACCGGCTGGCCGGGCGCGTGGCCTTCGGCGAGCTGGACGGGCGGCCCAGCCCGCGCCTTTCGCGGCTGCACGAGGCGTTCGTGGCCGCCGGCGTGCCCTCGGAGGTCGTGGGCGACATCCGGCGCACGCTCTGGGAAAAGTATCTGATGATCAGCGCCCAGGCCGGGATGACCGGTCTCACGCGCGCGCCGATCGGCGTCATCCGGAGCGTGCCGGAGAGCTGGGCCATGTATCGCGCCATCGTCGAGGAGCTGGCGGCGCTGGGCCGGGCCAGCGGTGTGCAGGTGGGCCGCGAATCCGTCGAGGGCGTGATGCGCGCGGCCCAGGGCCTGGCCCCCGAGGCGCTGTCGTCACTGCACCACGATCTCGTGCAGGGCAAGCGCCTGGAGCTGGAGGCCCTGCACGGCCACGCGGTGCGACTGAGTGAGAAGCTCGGCGTGCCCACGCCGATGGTGCTGGCCGTCTACGCCGCGCTCAAGCCCCATCTCGACGGGCGGGCCGCGGGCTAGGAGCGCAGCACTGGCGTCTCCCGCCCGCGAGGTCTTCCGCTATGCGCTCCGGTATCGCGCCCGCTACGCCTTCGGCGTGGCGTGCCTGGTGGCCGGGACCGCCCTCTCGCTGACGATCCCCTGGACGGTGAAGCGGGCGATCGACGCCCTGCAGACACGCGGCAGCGAGGCGCCGATCGGCGCTTACGTGATGCTGATCCTGGCCTGCGCGGTGGGCAACGGCGCGGCGCGCCTGGGCTCGCGCTTCGCCATCGTGGGCGCCGCCCAGTACGTCACGGCGGACGTGCTGGGCCGTCTCTACGCCGCCTACCAGACCTTTCCCCCGGTCGTCTTCGCGCGCTACGCGACCGGCGATCTCATGACTCGCGCCGTCAGCGACGTGAGCGCCATCCGCTCGCTGCTGGGCTTCGGCCTCATCTCCGGCGTGTCGACCGCGCTGGCCTTCGCCGGGGCGCTGTCGGCGATGGTCGCGGTCGATCCCTGGCTGACCGTCTGGGCGATGCTGCCGGTGCCGGCGATGGCCCTGATGGCCCGCCGCTACAACACGCTGGTCGCGCTGCGTACGCACGCGATGCAGGAGCGCCTGGACACGCTCTCGACCCTGGTGCAGGAGCGGCTGGCCGGCATCGGCGTGGTGCGCGCCTACACCATGGAGGCGCGGGCGACCGCCGAGTTCGCCCAGGCCAACGGTGCGCTGCGCGACGCCAGCACCGACCTCGCCCGCACCCAGGCGCGCTTCTCGCCGCTGATGGGTCTGGTCGCCGGCGTGGGGACGTTGATCGTCCTGTGGGCCGGCGGCGGCGCGGTCGTCAACGGACGGCTCACCCTGGGCGCCCTCGTGGCGTTCACCGGATACCTCGGCTATCTCGCCTGGCCCACGGTGGCGCTCGGCTTCACCCTCTCGGTCGTCCGACGCGGGCTCACGTCGATGGAGCGCATCCAGGAGGTGCTCGACGAGACGCGCCCGCCGGCGCCCTCGATCGCGCCGCCGCGCGCCGTGACCGCGGCACCGGCGATTCGCTTCGAGCGACTGACGTTCGCGTATCCGGGGCGCGCGCCCGCCCTGCAGGACGTGAGCTTCGAGGTGCGCGAGGGCGAGGTGGTTGCGGTCGTGGGGCTGACGGGCAGCGGCAAGACGACGCTGGGCCTGCTGCTGGCGCGGCTGTGGGAGCCGCCCGCCGGCAGCGTGTTCGTGCACGGCCTCGACGTCACGACCCTGTCGCTCGAGCAGGTGCGCTCGCAGCTGGCGTGGGTGCCGCAGGACGCGTTCCTCTTCTCGCGCGCGCTGTCCGACAACGTGCTGCTGGGTCGCGAGAGCCTCGATGCGCGCGCGATGGCCGAGGCCGCGGCCACCGCCGGGATCGCCGCCGAGGTCGAGGCGTTCTCGCGGGGCTGGGACACGGTGGTCGGCGAGCGTGGCCTGACCCTGTCGGGCGGCCAGCGCCAGCGGGTGGCCCTGGCCCGGGGCCTGGCCGGCGCGCCGTCCATCCTCGTCCTCGACGATGTCTTCGCCAACGTCGACTTCGCCAAGGAGACGGAGATCCTGGCCGGGCTGCGCGGCGCCCTCCGGACCATCTTGCTGACGACCCATCGGCTGCGCGCCGCCCAGGGCGCCGATCGCATCGTCGTGCTCGAGCATGGCCGGCTCGTCGAGTCGGGCGCGCACGCCGAGCTGCTGGCCGCCGGCGGCCTCTACGCGCGGCTCTGGCGCATCCAGCGGCTGGAGGAGGAGATCGCGCGTGCCTGAGGCGGCCTTCGACGCCGAGCACGACGAGGTCCTGGGCCGGGCCTTCGACCGGCGGCTGATCGCGCGGCTGTGGGATGCCGCGCGCCCGCACCAGTGGCTGGTCTGGGCCTCGACGGCGCTGTTTCCGCTGATCGCACTGGGCGAGCTGGCCCAGCCGTATCTGGTGAAGGTCGCGATCGACGATCACATCCTGCATGCGGACTGGCCCGGGCTCACGCGCATCGCCGGGCTCTACGCCGTCACCCTGGCCGCGCTGTACGGCCTGCGGATGCTCGAGGCCTATCTCATGGCGCTGACCGGCCAGCGAGTCATCCACGATCTGCGCGCCGGGTTGTTCCAGCATCTGCTGCGCCTGGACGCCGGCTTCTTCGATCGCAACCCGGTGGGGCGGCTCATGACCCGCGTGCTGAGCGACGTGGAGGCGGTGAGCGAGGCGTTCACCAGCGGGCTCTTCGCGATCGTGGCGGACGTCGTCACCGTGGCCGGTGTGGTGCTGGTGCTGTTCTGGCTCGACTGGCGGCTGGCCCTCGTCACCTACGCGGTCGTGCCGCTGCTGTTCGTGGGGGCCGGCTACTTCCGCCTGCGGGCCCGGGATGCCTATCGTGAGGTGCGCCGGAGGCTGGCCCGGCTCAACGCCTTCCTGCAGGAGTCGCTGCAGGGCCTGGCGGTCATCCAGCTCTTCACGCGGGAGGAGCACGAGCGACGCCAGTTCCAGCGGCTGAATCACGCCTACCGGCGCGCGCTGTTCGAGTCGACCTTCTACGAGGCCACGCTGTTCGCCATCGTCGAGGCGCTGGGCTCCGTGGTGCTGGCACTGCTGGTCTGGTACGGCGGCGGCCGCATCCTCACCGGCGCGCTCACCTTCGGCGTGCTGGTCGCCTTCATCCAGTACACGAACCGCTTCTTCCTGCCGATCCGCGACCTCGGGGCCAAGTACACGGTGATGCAGGCGGCCATGGCCTCGGCCGAGCGGATCTTCGGACTGTTCGACCGCGCCCCGACGATCGTGACGCCGCCGGCGCCCCGGACGCCGCCGACCTCGGAAGGGCGGGCCAGCTTCGAGGGCGTGTGGTTCGCCTACGAGGGTGAGCGCTGGGTGCTGGCCGACTGCAGCTTCACGGTCGCGCCCGGCGAGCACGTGGCGCTGGTGGGAACGACCGGCGAGGGCAAGTCGACGTGCGTGCGTCTGCTCAACCGCACGTGGGACGTCACGCGGGGGCGCGTGCTGGTCGAGGGCCTCGACGTGCGCGAGTGGGATCTCGAACGCCTGCGCCGCCACGTGGGCGTGATCTTCCAGGATCCCGTGCTGTTCACGGGCACGATCGAGGCGAACCTCGCCGTGAACGGCGACGGCGGCGCCGCCGCCGTGCAGCGCGCGCTGGTCGGCGCCAACGCCGCCGCGCTCGTGGCGCGCCTGCCCGACGGCGCGCGGACCACGCTCGTCGAGCGCGCCGCGAATCTCTCGCACGGCGAGCGTCAGCTCTTGGCCATCGCGCGCGCGCTCGTGTACAATCCCGCAATCCTGGTGCTGGACGAAGCGACGTCCAGCGTCGATCCCGAAGCGGAGCGGATGATCCAGGAGGCGATGACGCGGCTGACGGCGGGCCGCACGACGATCACCATCGCGCACCGACTCTCGACCGTCCAGAACGCCGATCGGATCCTGGTGCTCCATCGCGGCCGCATTCACGAGGAGGGGACGCACGGTGAGCTGCTCCGGCTGGGCGGTCTCTACGCGCGCCTGCACGAGCTCGGCAGCGGTGCCGGCGTGCGATGACGTTCCGGAGCGAGGTGTACGCGCTGGTGCGCCGGATCCCGCGGGGTCACGTGGCGACTTACGGACAGGTGGCGGTGCTGGTGGGCCGCGCCCGCTCGGCCCGCGCGGTGGGTGGTGCCATGCGCAGCTGCCCCGACGACGTGCCGTGGCACCGCGTGGTGAATTCCCAAGGGCGGATCAGCCGGCGGCGCCAGGGCAGCGGGATGCTCACGCAGCGAATCCGCCTGGAGCAGGAGGGCGTCGCCTTGCGACTGGGCCGGGTGCCGCTGGCGCGCTTCCAGTGGGAGCCGACGCGCGCGGACCTGCCGCGCCGGCGACGCCCGCGGCGACACTGAGGTCAGGAGACGCCGCATGCGACTGGCGCTGAACCTGAATTACTCGGGCGCCGCGATGGCGCTCGACACGACGAAGATCGTGGAGGCCGAGCGGCTCGGCTACGACTCCGTGTGGACGGCCGAGGCCTACGGCTCCGATGCCGTCACGCCGGCCGCCTGGATCGCGGCGCGCACCGAGCGGATCCACGTCGGCACCGCGATCATGCAGATCCCGGCGCGCACCCCGGCGATGACCGCGATGACGGCCATGACGCTCGATGCGCTCTCCTCGGGGCGCTTTCGCCTGGGGCTCGGCGTCTCCGGCCCCCAGGTGGTCGAGGGCTGGCACGGCCAGGCGTTCGGCAAGCCGCTGCGCAAGACGCGCGAGTACGTCGAGATCGTCCGCGCCATCCTGCGTCGCGACAAGCCCCTGGAGTTCCGCGGCGAGTACTATCAGATCCCCTACGCCGGCGCCGACGCGACCGGCCTCGGCAAGCCGCTGCGCTCCATCCTGCACGGCCGCCCGGACCTGCCGATCTACCTGGCCGCGGTCGGCCCGCGCAACGTGGCGCTCGCCGCGGAGATCGCCGACGGCTGGATCCCGGTGTTCTTCTCGGCCCGCCGCATCGCGATGTTCCGGGAGTGGCTGGGCGAGGGCTTCCGGGCCGGCGGCCGCAGCGGCCAGGCCTTCGACATCATGCCCATGGTCCCGGTGGTGATCGGTGACGACGCCGCCGCCTGCCGTGCGCTGGTCAAGCCCCGCCTGGCCCTCTACGTGGGAGGCATGGGCGCGCGCGGCCGGAACTTCTACAACGACATCGCCCGGCGCTATGGCTACGAGGACGCCGCCCGACGCATCCAGGATCTGTACCTCGGCGGGCGCAAGGACGAGGCGGCCGCCGCGGTGCCGGACGCGCTGGTCGACGAGGTGGCGCTGTGCGGCCCGCGCGAGCGGGTGCGCGAGCACCTGGCCGAGTGGACGGGCGCCGGCGTGACGACGATGATGGTGGCCGGCGACACCGCCGCCATCCGCACGATGGCCGAGCTCACCCTGTAGGAGCAGATGACATGCGCTTGAAGGATAGGGTCGCGATCGTGACGGGCGCGGCCTCCGGCATCGGAGCCGCCTCCGCGGTGGCCATGGCGCGCGAGGGTGCGCGGGTGCTGGTGGTCGATCTCGACGAGGCCGGCGCCAAGCGCGTCGTGGAGCAGATCGAGAAGGCGGGGGGCCACGCCGCCGCGGCCCGGGCCGACGTCACGCGCGCCGCCGACAACCAGGCCATCGTCGAGCAGGCGATGTCGCGCTGGGGGCGGCTCGACGTCTTCTTCGCCAACGCGGGCGTGCCGCAGTGGAAGACGGACCTCGAGGAGGTCGACGAGAAGGTCTTCGACCAGATCTTCGGCGTCAACGTCAAGGGCGTGTGGCTGGGCGCCAAGTACGCCATGGCCGTGATGAAGCGACAGCGCCGCGGCGTGTTCCTCATCACGTCCTCGACCTCGGCGATCCGGCCGCGGCCAGGCGGCCAGACCTACGCGGCCTCCAAGGGCGCCGTCATCACCTTCGCCAAGGCGCTGGCCCTGGAGGCGGCCCCCTACGGCGTGCGGGTGGTCGCCATCGCGCCGGTCGCCACCCACACGCCCATGCTGCCGACCTTCATGAACCGGCAGGCGGTCGACGCCGAGTCGCTGCAGCGCTACGAGTCGACCGTGCCGCTGGGACGTCTCAACCAGCCCGAGGACCTGGCGGCCACGGCCGTGTTCCTGGCCTCCGACGACGCGGCGATGATCACCGGCTCGTGCGTCGAGGTGGACGGCGGCCGGTGCATCTGAGGCGGAGGAGCCCGTGAAGATCGTACCGCTCGCCGCCGACTCGCTCGGCGTGCGCTCGATGGCCACCTACGTCGAGGCCGGCTCCACCGGCGTGCTGATCGATCCGGGCGCGACCCTGGCCGCCGCGCGCTTCGGGCTGCCGCCGGCCGAGGAGGAGTGGACGGCGCTGCGCCGGGCCAACGATCGCATCTCGGCCTACGCGGCGAAGGCCCGCTACGTCTTCGTGAGCCACTACCACGAGGATCACTTCCGCTCCGACCCGGCCTTCTACGCGGGGCACGTCGTCCTGGCCAAGGACCCGCGGCGGATGATCAGCGGCGCGCAGGCGCGCCGGGCCCAGACCTTGTGGGCGGAGGTGGAGGGGCAGGCGCACCTGCAGGCCGGCGACGGCCGGGCGCTGACGACGGCGGATGTCGACCTCGCCATCTCGCCGCCGCTGCCGCACGGCACCGAGGGCACGACGCTCGGCTACCTCATCGCGCTGGTCGTCGTCGACCACCGCGAGCACCAGCGCTTCGTGTTCGCCTCCGACGTGCAGGGGCCGCTCTCGGCGGTGGCGGCGGCCTGGCTGATCCAGCAGCGCCCCACCACGCTCTACCTCTCGGGGCCGCCGTCCTACCTCGAGCGCGAGGTGGGCACGAGCGTCATCGAGCGTGGCATCGAGCATCTCTGTCGCGTCCAGGACGCGACCGGCTGCCGCGTCATCATGGACCACTACGCCCTGCGCGATCCGCGCTGGGCGACGCGCTTCGAGCGGCTGTGGGAGCGCGGGCGGGTCGTCACTGCCGCCGGGCACCTGGGCCTGGCGGCGCAGCCGCTGGAGGCGCGCCGGGAGCGGCTGTGGGCCGCCGTGCGCAAGCCTCCGGCGAAGGCGACTCCCGGGCGCTTCGTACCGCGGGAGGCGCGCCGCGCCGCACGAGGAGGAGGGGTGTCGTGAGCACCACCGAGCAGAGCGGACCGGGCATCGGCGATCCGGCGCCCGATTTCACGCTGAAGGCGATCGGGTTGCGCGAGCACAGTCTGCGCGAGTACCGCGGTCGCAACGTCGTGCTGCTGTTCTATCCGCTGGACTGGACGCCCGGCTGAAGCACCTGCATGCCGGCCTTCGACAGGCGCATCCGCGACTTCGAGGCGGCGAACACCCAGGTGCTGGGTATCTCGACCGACAGTCCGTTCAGCCACGAGAACTGGGCGAAATCCGTCGGCATCAGCCACTATCCGCTGCTCTCGGATGTGCATCGCGAGGCCGCGAAGGCGTACGGCGTCTACTGGCCGGAGTGGAACGCCAACCAGCGGGCCACGTTCATCGTCGACCCGCAGGGGACGATCCGGTTCATCGAGCGCTACGGGCGAGGGCAGCTGCCGGAGCCGGAGCGGATTCTCGCGGAGATCGCCAAGCTGTAGACGCCGCACCCGTCCGGCCGGCGAGGAGATCGGCCAGCGCCTGGTCCATCGCATCGGGCCGGCGCGCTGGTCCGGCCGGACGGGTCCGTATCACGGCCAGCATGCGTGCGCGCAGCTCCGCCACGACCGCGTTCGACGAGCGAGGCCGATCGGCGGCCTCGACGATGAGCCCCGCCTCCCCGTACGACAGCCCGATCCGCTCGGCCGCGCGTACCCAGTCGCCCACGCTGTAGAACGCGCCCGTCCGGTGGCGCACCACGCCCGTGATCGCGCACAGCTCCTCGTCCCCCTCGGCGGCTCGCAGCCGGCCGTCGGCGCTGACGTGCCAGGCGTAGGGCGTGCTCCCCAGCGCGTCGACGAACTGCTGCAGGGCCGGGGACGGGGCTGGCGCGGCGAACAACCGGTGCAGGGCGGTCATGACGTGGCTGCTCATCGCTGACTCCCGGCGGAGGCGTGGACCGGCGCCGAGGGCTGCATCGGCGCCGGCAAGGTCTCCTTCACCTCGGCGATCGACAGCGAGGGCATCAGCCGGATGAAGCCGAGGAAGAGGACGAAGAAGAACCCGAAGCTGCCGATCGTGACCGTGGTGTCGACGATGGCAGGGAGATAGATGCCCCACGTGTAGGGCGAGAAGTCGTGGCCCAGCGAGGGCACGATGATGTTGAAGCGCTCCAGCCACATCCCGATGAGCACCAGCACCGACACCCCGAACAGGGCGCCCGGGCTGCGGCGGGCCCGCCCCGAGAAGAGCACCAGCGGCACGAGCGAGTTGCACAGGTACTGGGTGATCACCAGCGGCGCGTAGGTGCCGGTCAGGCGCCAGACGAGCGAGGTGCGCTCGAAGACGTCCCCGCTGTACCAGGACGTGAACATGTCGCACGCGTAGAAGTACGTCAGCACCAGGCTGGTCACCAGCAGGAGCTTGGCGAGGGCGTCGAGGTGCCGGGGGGTGACGTAGGCGTGCAGCCGGAAGTAGAAGCGCATCGGCAGCATCAGCACCAGCACCATGGCGAAGCCGGACAGGATCGCGCCGTCGACGAAGAACGGGGCGAACAGCGTCGAGTGCCAGCCGGGCAGGAGCGCCATGGCGAAGTCCCAGGACACGACGCTGTGGACCGAGAGGACGAGCGGCGTGGCCAGCGCGGCGAGCAGGCCGTAGGCGCGGCGGTAGTGGCGCCACTGGCGATCGGTGCCCTCCCAGCCGACGGCGAGCAGTCCGTAGATTCGCCGGCGCCACCCCGATGTGCTGTCGCGCAGCGCCGCCACGTCGGGGATCAGGCCGACGATGAAGAACACGGTGCTGATCGAGAGATAGGTGGAGACCGCGAAGACGTCCCACATGAGCGGCGACTTGAAGTTCGGCCACAGGCCGCGCTGGTTCGGATAGGGGAACAGGTAGTACACGAACCAGAGACGCCCCACGTGGATCAGCGGGAAGAGGCCGGCGGTCATCACCGCGAAGATCGTCATCGCCTCGGCGGCCCGGAAGATCGAGGTCCGCCAGCGGGCGCGGAACAGGAAGAGGATCGCCGAGATCAGGGTGCCGGCGTGGCCGATCCCGATCCAGAAGACGAAGTCCGTGATGTAGAGCGCCCAGTACTGCGGCGCCCGGAGCCCCGTCATCCCGAGGCCCAGCGCCACCTGCAGCACGAGGGCGGCGACGAAGCAGAACAGGAGGGCCGCGGCCAGGGCCATCCACCCGAAGTAGAGCGAGCCGGGCAGGTCGAGGGTGCGGACGACGTCGCGGTTGACGTCGTCGTAGGTTGGCGTCGCCACCGCGTCGGGAGAGGGCTGCATCACGGCACTTCACCTCTGCTTCGTGAATCGCGCTGCGAGCTCGCTCATCAGGCTACGCCCGGCCGTCGCGCGCGTCATGACGCGACGTTTCGACGCGCTGCTTCGACGCGATGCGTGGCGCGCCGCGCGGTCAGGCGGTGCGGAGGGGCGGGGCGGCGGTGGTGAGGCCGACGCCGACGAGGACCAGGAGGGTCCCGACAATCTCCCAGACGCCGATGGGTTCCGCCAGGAGCGTGCCGGCCAGGAAGATGCCGACGATCGGCGTGACGTTCATGAACATCGCGGCCCGGCTGGCACCGACGCGCTCGACGGCGCGGTACCACCAGATGTGGGCGATGGCGCCGAAGAGAGCGTGGTAGACAACGACCGTCCACGCGCGTGCCGACGTCAGCACCGGACGGGGAAAGAGCGGCGCGGTCAGGATGGCCTCGGCGACCAGCACGGTCGTGCCCGCCACGTAGGCGGCCGTCGTCACGAGCGCCGGCGCGTGCACGGTGACGACGCGCTTGCCGTAGACCGTGTAGACCGTCCAGGCCCCGAGCCCGATCAGGGTGATGAAGTCGCCGGCCCGCAGATCGCTCACCCGCAGCATCCACAGGCGCCCGTCGGTGACGACCAGCAGCACGCCAAGGGCGGAGATGGCCACGCCCGCCTGCTGCCGCTTGCGCAGCCGCTCGCCGAGATAGAGGCGCGCGCCCAGCGCCACCAGCACCGGTGTGGCCGCTTGCAGGATCGCCGCGTTGGCGGCGGTCGTGTACGCGTAGCCGATGTAGGAGAGCTGGGTCGAGAGCACGAGGCCGCACACGCCGAGCGTGATGAAGGCCCGGATGCTGTCGGGGCCCAGCGCGCGCACGGACTGGAATCCCGAGCGCGCCAGCAGGGTGACGAGGAAGGCCGAGGCGATGACGCCGCGCACGGCGGTGAGGAACACCGGCGGGAGATCGGCGACCGCCAGCTTGCCGGTGGCCGGGAACGTGCCCCACAGCGTGGCGATGAGCAGCAACGCCGCGTACGCGCGTGTTTGACTGAGTCCCGGCACCTGCCTATGATAGCCGGCGCCGCGCACCCGTCATGGCCGATCACGTCCTGGAAACACGCTTCTGGCTGGCCCGGCCGCGTCCCGTCGTCTTCGCGTTCTTCGCCGATCCCGCCAACCTCCAGCGCGTGAGCCCGCCGGCGATGGGCCTGCGCCTGCTGACACCAAACGTGAAGCTGGCCGCGGGCGTCGTCTTCGATCTGCGCGTGCGCTGGCTCGGGTTGCCGCTGCGCTGGCGGACCTACGTCCGCGAATTCGATCCGCCCTATCGGTTCGTCGACGTCCAGGTGCGCGGGCCCTGGGCGCGCTGGGAGCATCGCCACCGATTCCTGGACGAGGGCGGTGGCACCTGGATCGAGGACCGCGTGACTTACCGGCTGCCGCTGGGCCCGCTCGGAGTGGGGCTGCACCGCGCCGTCGTGCGGCGGCAGATCGAGGAGGCGTGGGCGTACCGCCAGGCGCGGGCGGCCGAGCTCTTGGT
>Ga0310811_10010050_pt1 | contig 12227 bp, 11 predicted proteins | sample YCmetagenome_FD_207642 | JGI IMG/M metagenome (GOLD analysis project Ga0310811, IMG submission 207642) | Soil microbial communities from experimental microcosm in Duke University, North Carolina, United States - YC | ecosystem: Engineered > Artificial ecosystem > Soil microcosm > Unclassified ... | reverse complement strand
CGGCCCCTGCACGCGCATTTCAAAGCGCATCGGCAGCGACCGATCGGACGCATGGAGAGAAGCCGGCAGCAAAGCCAGTGGCGCCGCCAAAGCGAGCGCAGCGATCAAGACTGATCGGTTCATTCTACCCCTGTCTCGCCACCAAGCCCGTCTTCTGGCGTGGTTTGTCCACGTTCTGGCTGGGCTTTGGCGGCGCTAAATACCCCCGCGCGCCTACGTCTTAGTGCACTTGCGAGATTCGGGTCTAGTGTAAAAAAGTCGCTATACCCCCGGAAAGGCGAGAAGTTCCATTGGCTTGGGTGCGCCAATGGAACTTCGAGCTCGAACCGGCCAATCTAAACTTCCACTGGAACTTGAATGGCCTTCAATACAAACCATCAGGTACTTGCCCGATTGCCGCGGCTGGCTGGGCGCGGCCTTGTTGTCGTCTATCGGGTCACGCTGTCCCCTTTGATCGGGCCGCGCTGCCGCCATTTACCGAGCTGCTCGGAATACGCCGACGAAGCCATTAACCGCTTCGGCCTGTGGGCAGGTGGCTGGATGGCTCTGGCTCGCATTCTGCGATGCCATCCGTGGGGCACGTCGGGACTTGATTTCGTGCCGGCGGTCCTGCCCCAACAGTCCCGTTGGTATCTGCCCTGGCGTTACGGACGCTGGCGCCGCGCCCACGACACCCCGCCCAACTAGTTGCGCGGCGCGATTCGGCTGCTATATCGAGTTCCACGCTTACCTGCATTCGTAGGCAGCGAGTGAGCACAGGAGACAATGATGGTCGCGCTGACCTTCCCCGACGGCGCACGCCGCGAATACCCCTCAGGCACAACCGGTCTCGACATCGCCAAAGGCATCTCGCCCTCTTTGGCCAAACGCACGGTGGCCATGGCACTCGACGGTACGCTCGCCGACCTCACCGATCCGATCGATCGCGACGCCAGGATCGAATTCATCTCGCGCGAAGACCCGCGCGCACTCGAGCTCGTCCGGCATGACGCCGCGCACGTGCTCGCCGAAGCCGTGCAGACGCTCTGGCCCGGAACGCAAGTCACCATCGGTCCTGTGATCGAGAACGGCTTCTACTACGACTTCTTCCGCAACCAGCCCTTCACGCCGGAAGATCTGCCGGTCATCGAAAAGAAAATGCGAGAGATTATTGCGCGCGACAAACCCTTCACTAAGGAAGTGTGGACGCGTGAGAAAGCGAAGAAAACTTTCCGCGACATGGGCGAGGCCTTCAAGGTCGAACTGATCGACGCCATCCCCGCCGACCAGCAAATCAAGATCTACAAGCAAGGCGACTGGTTCGACCTCTGTCGCGGCCCGCATATGACGTCGGTCGGCAAGGTCGGCAATGCATTCAAGTTAATGAAGGTCGCCGGTGCGTATTGGCGCGGCGATTCCAATAATCCGATGCTTACCCGCATCTACGGCACGGCCTTTGCGAAGCAGGACGAGCTCGACACTTATCTTCATCAACTCGAGGAAGCCGAGAAGCGCGACCACCGAAAACTAGGCCGCGAAATGGACCTCTTCCATTTCCAGGAAGAGGGTCCGGGCGCGGTGTTCTGGCACGCCAACGGCTGGACGATTTTCCAGGAGATCGTCGCCTATATGCGGCGGCGACTGAAGGGCGACTACCAGGAGGTCAATGCTCCGCAACTGCTCGACAAATCACTATGGGAGACTTCTGGCCACTGGGGCTGGTTCCGCGAAAACATGTTTCAGGCGACCTCAGCGGGCGAGGAGACCGAGGATGAGCGCATCTTCGCGATCAAGCCGATGAATTGCCCCGGCCACATCCAGATCTTCAAGCACGGTCTTAAGTCCTATCGCGATCTGCCTCTGCGGCTGGCGGAATTTGGCGCCGTGCACCGCTATGAGCCATCGGGCGCCCTGCATGGCCTCCTGCGCGTTCGCGGCTTCACGCAGGACGACGCGCACGTGTTCTGCATGGAAGAGCAGATGGCCGACGAGTGCCTGAAGATCAACGATCTGATCCTGTCGACTTACGCCGATTTCGGCTTCACTGGCGACCTCACGGTGAAGCTCTCCACGCGCCCGGAAAAACGCGTCGGATCCGACGAGGCTTGGGATCACGCCGAAGACATCATGCGCGACGTGCTCAAGCGTATCGAGGCTCAGGGCCATAATCAGCGCATCAAGACCGCGATCAACCCCGGCGAAGGCGCTTTCTACGGGCCAAAATTCGAATATGTGCTGCGCGATGCTATCGGCCGCGACTGGCAATGCGGCACCACCCAAGTCGACTTCAATCTGCCGGAGCGCTTCGAGGCCTTCTACATCGCGGCCGACGGTTCGAAGAAAACGCCGGTCATGATCCACCGCGCCATCTGCGGATCCATGGAGCGCTTCCTCGGCGTCCTGCTCGAGCACTACGCTGGCCACCTGCCGCTATGGCTCTCGCCTAAACAGGCCGTAATCGCCACCATTACGTCCGATGCCGACGACTATGCGCGCGACGCAACGATTGCCGCTCGCAAGGCCGGACTCCGGGCCGACTCCGATCTCCGAAACGAGAAGATCAACTACAAAGTGCGCGAGCACTCTCTCGCCAAGGTCCCTGTTTTGCTGGTGGTCGGCAAGAAGGAAGCGGCCGATCATACGGTGTCCATCCGGCGCCTTGGTAAGGACAGCCAGGAGGTGATGTCGCTCGAAGCAGCGCTCAAGTCGCTTGCAGAAGAAGCGATGCCGCCTGACCAACGGCGGACCAAAAAGTAGTCGGTCGGGTCTGTGACGAGATCGCTCGTTCAGCGTCCGCCGGCCGCCCGCGCGAGCGGCATCGTATCGGCGCTGCCCGGGGGATGGTCGAGCATGCGCAGAAACCGCCCCGCCCAATGGCTGAGATCGTTGCGCACGAGCATCTTGAAATTGGCGGCATGCCGCTGACGACGTTCGTCCAAGGGCATCGACAATGCGCGATTGATGGCGTTGCCGACACCTTCCGGATCGTACGGATTGACCAGCAGGGCGGCCGCGCATTCGTGCGCCGCGCCTGCAAACCGTGAGAGGATGAGCACACCCGGATCGTCCGCATTTTGCGCGGCCACAAATTCTTTCGCGACCAGGTTCATGCCATCGCGCAACGGCGTCACCAATCCGGCGCGGGCGGCACGGTAAAGTCCCGCGAGCGCCGTGCGGCTATGCGCCTTGTTGATGTACCGCACCGGCGTCCATGATGCCTCGCCGTATGCGCCGTTGATGCGACCCACCGCCTCCCCGACCGCTCGGCCCATGTCGGCATATTCTGGAATGCCAGTCCGGCTGCGCGGTGTGATCTGGAGGTAAGTGACCTTGCCGCGCCAGTCGGGAAAATTGGCAAGAAAGCGTTCGAACGCACTCATGCGTTCGGGGATGCCCTTGCTGTAGTCGAGCCGATCAACCCCGATGATCATGGCGCGGCCGGACAGGCTATCCAGCACCTCACGGACGAAATGCGTTTCAACGGCGCGGCGGGCGAGCCGTGCGAAGGCCTCAGTCTCCACACCGACGGGAAAGGTGCCGATCTGCACCACACGATTGCCGAAGTGAAAGCTATTGCCGCTTGCCCAGGGCAACCCGCATTCGTTGGCGATGTAGCGGGAGAAATTGGCGGCATCAACCTCCGTCTGGAATCCGACCAGGTCGTAATGGCACAGCGCGGGAATAAGCTGGTCGTGATTTGGCAACGCGGTGAGAATTTCCGGCGGCGGAAACGGAATATGAATGAAGAAGCCGATCTTGTTGTTGCGGCCGCGATCACGCAGCGCCTTCGCCAACGGAATCAAATGGTAGTCATGGACCCAGATGACATCGTCGGGCTGCAGCAACGATTCAAGTTGCATGGCGAAATATTGGTTGACCCGGAAATAGCCGCCGAGATCGCGCCGGGTGAACTCCGCTAGATCAAGCCGATAATGCAGGATCGGCCACAGCACCCGATTGGCAAAGCCGTTATAAAATTCCTGATAGTCATCTTTGCTCAGGTCAACTGTCGCGTACGTTATATTGTCGTGTGCGACGGACTTGACGGCCCGTGGTGTATTTTCGGCGACGCGGCCGCTCCAGCCAAACCAAAGACCGCCATGTCTCTTGAGAGCCGGGCGGATCGCCACCTCGAGCCCGCCGGCCCGTGCCGCTCGATCAGGCACACCAACCCTATTTGAGACTACGACGAGCCGCGCCAATACCGGTCTCCCCAGCTTCGCGACAGCTTGATTGCCGTCAATATCAATCCTGACATCGAATAGGTCTGCGGAAAATTCCCCCACAATTTTCCGGTCACCGGATGTACGTCCTCCGACAAAAGGCCGTATCGATTTCGCATTCGAAGCGCGTCGACGAACATGTCGCGCGCCTCGTCCCGCCGCCCGATTTCCCACAATGCATCGACCAGCCAGAACCGGCAAATCAAAAAAGCCGATTCCGGCAGGCCAAAATCATCAGCAGCGACATACCTCATAACGTGAAACCCGCGCCGAAGTTCAAGTCCGATGGCCTCGACGGTTGCGATAAACCGTGGGTCCTCAGGCGATACCAGGCCAAGCTCGGCAAGCAGGAGCGCGCTGGCGTCGAGATCTTCGCTTTCAAATGCGGCAGAAAACGCCTTGCGTTTGGGGCTCCAGGCGCGCTTGAGCACCTCCTCTCCGATGCGTTCGGCAATACCGGCCCAATGGTTGGCGCGTTCGGGGAGATCAAGGTGGTTCGCGATGGCTGCGAGACGTTGACAGCCTGCCCAGCACATTGCGGCCGAATGGGTGTGCACGCGCATGCGTCCACGGTATTCCCAGATGCCGGCATCGGGCTTGAGCGCGAGCTTCGCTGCGTGCTCGCCGAGTGGCTCGATGGTGTGAAAGAGCGATGCATCGCCCGGCCGAGGCAGCCTGCGGTCAAAGAATATTGGTGTCGCGGCCATGATGATGCTGCCGTAGACATCGTGCTGACTCTGATTGACTGCCGCATTGCCGATGCGCACGGGTCCATCGCCGCCATAACCGCTGAGCGCAGGCGCGGTGCGCTCCTCGAGGGAGTCCGTATGCACGACACCGTAGAGCGGACGCACCTCATCCAGCCGCCCAGCCGAGACACTCAGGATGTACGATATGAAGTCTTCCATCGTGCGCGTCGCACCGATGCGGTTCAACGCGCGAACGACGAAAAACGCGTCACGCATCCAGCAAAAGCGGTAGTCCCAGTTGCGGCCCGATTTCGGCACTTCAGGGATTGAAGTCGTGAGCGCAGCCACGATCGCACCCGTCTCCTCGTAGCTGCACAGCTTGAGCGTGATGCCGGCGCGGATGATTTCGTCCTGCCAGTCGATCGAGAACGCAAGCCGCCTCACCCATTCAAGCCAATAGTCACGCGTGCGTTCGCAAAAATCGCGGCAGGTCGTTTCGAGCGAGCCCTCGAATGGCTCGTCCGTGCCGAAGACCATGTGCACCGGCCGAGTCAAGATGAACGAAGCTTCGTTCTCGACATAAGAGAGCGGCGCGTCAGTCGTCAGCCTTACCGGCACGTCGTCGCGCCAATAACGGATATGATTGCTGCCTGACGACCGCGATGCGACCGGCTCGCCGTAGCGATGTGTCGTGCGAAAACGAATGATGATGCGCGGCATCCCTCCGATCGGCTCGATGATGCGGATGATCTGCGGTGGCCGAAACGTGCGCCCGTAAATCTGGAAGCGCGGGGCAAAGTCGGTGATGCGCACGCCGGCGCCCTTGTCGTCGATCAGTTCGGTCACCACGATCGCGGTGTTGCGAACATAGTTTGAGCGAACCACGGCCTGCCCTTCGAGCACGACGTCGGTGAATCCCTTGTCATCGCCTCCCGAAAGCAACCGGCAGAACACCGGATCCCCGTCATAACGCGGCAGACACCACCACACGATCCGCGACGAGGGCTCGAGCAATGCGGCGGTGCGGCCATTCCCGATGACCGCGAGGTCAAGCCCGTAGTCGGTCATACGCGCGCCCGCCCTTTTGTGGCCAGCGAATCCAGCGCGCTGCGCACCTGCTCCGGATCCTTGAAAACTCCGGCGAGCCCCGGGAAATATCGAGAAACCCCAAAACCTTTTCCGCCGATCTCGGGCAAGACTTCGAATACCGACTCATCAGTAACATCGTCGCCGATGAACACCGGCATGCGCCCCCTGAATGGCGCATGCGTCATCAGCTTGCGAATGCTCTCTCCTTTACTGATTCCCGGCCGTTTGACCTCGAACATCGCCTTGCCGAGCAGCAGCTCGGTCGGCTCGGCCGGGAATGCCGTGCGTGCGGCCGCGATGTGACGGCGCAACTGCTCGGCATGCTTCGGTGCCTTCCGGTAGTGCAGCGCGAGTGAATGGTCCTTGTCCTCGATGACGATGCCCGGCCCGATATCGACGGCGGCCGCAAGCCTGCGGCGCAAATCAATTGGCAACGGCGTCGCCCAGTAAAAGATCTCGCCGTCATTAACGCGAATCTCAGCACCGTGACCGCCGATCGAGGGCAGCACGAGCGGAGAAAACAGTCGATCAAGATCACAGACACGCCGGCCGCTCACCAATGCGACCGCACCATCCGCCAATTCGTGCAGCGTTGCGAGCGACCGGAGCAATGCGTCCGAGACGTGCACCTCGTCCGGTGACGGGCCGATATCGACAATTGTGCCGTCCACATCGAGAAGCAGAGCGATCTTTTTCAAATCCAGACCAGAAAAAACGTCCATGACGGGGTCATTAGCAATTATCTGCACAACTATAATTCCGTCCGATGCAAGAAAGTTCGATGGACCGCGCGGTCCTAGCGGGCCCGCACCTCGACATCGCCGTCGACGCCGGTAACGACCTTGAATTCGCGCTCGTAGACCTTTCCTTCATTGCGCGCGATCGCGCGATATTCGCCCTCGGCCAAAATGACGCGTGGAAATGCGCCGATCGATTCCTTGATCACGTCGCCGCCCGGTGTAAGCACCGACCAGGCGGTGTTGGCGAGCGCCTCACCACCCTGATCGGTAACCAGTTTCAGCGTGATGGCGGCGGCGCGATGCGTGACGGTGATGTCAGTAAGCTTTCCAGCCTGCACACGAATATCGGAACGGACAACCGAATTGGCATCGCCGTAATTCGATACGATATAATAAGTGCCCTCAGGCACGACCACGACATCGCTGGTCATTACGTGCTCGGCGATCGGCCGCCGGTCACCCGCTTCAAACTGGCTACCCTTGTAGACGTCAAACGAAATCTGCCCGGCTGGGATGCGAACGTCGCCCACCTTGCCTTCGATGCGCAACCCACCCGCTGGAAGCTCGAACTCCTCGCGGACGCTTGATGCGCGCAATTCGACCGGCTTGACCGCGGTCGCAAGCCCGAAGCCAACGTGGACAATGTAGGCGCCGGCGGGAAGTACCAGTGTCGGCGCCGCCGATTTGTCTTCCTTCACCAGTTTGAAGTTGCCATTCGCCTCCGGCTTCGCGTTATAGACGCGCCACGTCAGCCCGCCGCCGATCGGCTGCGCGTCCTTGCCGAAACGTGCGCTTAACGCCAACGCAACCTGCCCTGCCGGAATTGGGGGAATCGATGCAGTGGTTGGAGGAGGCGCGTTGTGAATCGGCGCGGGCGGCGACGGCGGGAGGCTGCTCGGCCCGAAGATATCAGTGCGCGTCGACGGCGACGGCGAGATCAGCCCTGTCGACGGCACCGCGGAAAACAGCGAATTCTGCGCAGGCGCTTGGGCCTGTGCAGGCAGTAGATCGCTCGCAACCAGAGCCAGAATCAGCCCGAGCGCCGGCCGTAGCCGGCCGCAAACGGCGGCGGTTGCGGGTGTCCTGTTCATGACGCCTGATGTTTTCGGCTCAAATCGAGGCGATTTCAAGCCGATTGGCCGCATGTTTGTGACCTCGTTAACGCCATGCTAGTCGCAACACCGCAATTTCCGAAAGGTCGACAATGCCTGACGCTCTTGATCTCCTGAAAACCCGCCGTTCGGTCAAGCCGATGGAATTGGAGGGGCCGGCACCAGCACCATCCGAGATCGACACGCTGCTGAAAATCGCTTCGCGGGTCCCCGATCATGGCAAGCTCGCGCCTTGGCGATTCATCGTGTTCGAAGGCAATGCACGTGCCGTCGCAGGAGACGCAATCGCGGCCGCGTATCGCGCCGACCATCCTGAGGCCACGCCCGACCAGATCGAATTCGAACGCAAGCGCCTGTCACGCGCGCCGCTTGTCATCGCCGTCGTCAGCCGCGCCGGTCCGCACGTGAAGATCCCGGAATGGGAGCAGCAGCTCTCCGCCGGCGCCTCCGCAATGAGCCTCGTCTTTGCCGCGCACGCCATGGGTTATGCCGCGAGTTGGATTACGGAGTGGTACGCTTACGATCGGCGAGTTCTCGATGCGCTTGGCATTGCGCCGCATGAACGCGTTGCTGGCTTCGTTCATATTGGCCGGCCGGTAAAGCCTCCCGAGGACAGAGATCGGCCAAAACTCGATGCGATCGTCACGCGCTTCGGCGATTGAGGAACCATTCGAGCCAATGCGGCATTTAATATTTACGTAATTTTGCGGGCGCAGGCTCCCGTCACGTTTCTGTCACAACACTCCGCCAGCAATGCTGTTTGATTGACACTCCTGCGTTAGCCTCGGGGGCATAGGAGAAACGACGCGTGGTTTTCGAAGGCTTATTCGCGCGAGCGCGCAACGGCGACCGTGCGGCGGAAGCCTCGACGCATGCGCAGCCGGTCGCCGTTCGCCCGACTATCGGGCTTGCGCTAGGTGGCGGCGCCGCCCGCGGGTTTGCGCATATCGGCGTCATCCGCACCCTGGAAGCACATGGTATCGTGCCCGATGTGATCGTTGGCACCTCCATCGGTGCCGTCGTCGGCGGCTGCTACGCCGCCAAGGAAATGGACAACCTGGACAGTTGGGCGCGCACCTTGACGGTGCGTGGCGTGCTCAGCTACCTCGACATTAGCTTGTCTGGCTCCGGCTTGATCGGCGGGGGCCATCTCGCTGCGCAACTTGAGACGGGCTTGAAGGAAAGCCGCGTCGAAGATCTTCCAATCCGCTTCGCGGCGATTGCGACGGAATTCAACACTGGTCATGAAATCTGGCTTACTCGCGGTCGCCTGAGCGACGCATTGCGTGCGTCGTATTCGCTCCCGGGAATCTTCCCGCCCGTGCTGATCGGCGGACGCTGGCTGGTCGACGGCGCACTGGTCAATCCGGTGCCGGTCTCGGCAGCGCGCGCTCTCGGCGCCCGATTGGTGATCGCGGTCAACCTCAATTCCGACCTGTTCGGCCGCGGTACGATCATCGCGAATCATGGTCCTGACGAAAACGACACCGCTCCTGAGCCGCCGAAGGTCAACGGCTTTCGCCGGATGTTCAGCGGAGAGCGCTCGCTGCGACGGCAGTTCTTCGGCCGACGCGGCAGGCCCGGGCTACCGACTGTCATGGTGGAAGCCTTCAATGTCATGCAGGACCGCATTACGCGGGCGCGGCTTGCCGGCGATCCGCCCGATGTCCTGATCAGTCCGCGGCTCGGTGGCATCGGTTGGTTCGATTTTCATCGCGCCGCTGAGGCCGTGGAAATCGGTAGTGAGGCCACCACAAAAGCGCTGGACGCGGTCAGCGAGGCGGTGACCGCTCTCTCGCAGCCGGGCGAACCGGGCGTAGGATGAAGCAGGTTACGCGGTTCGTATGTAGTCGCGCATCGCCTCCGATTCAGTCTCAATCTCTTGGACGCGATGTTTGACGACGTCGCCGATTGAAATAAGTCCGGTGAGTTGCCCATCGACGACGACCGGCATGTGCCGGAATTTCCCCGCCGTCATGCGCTCCATGATGCTGGCAACCGACTCATCGGCGGTACAGGTCGCGACATTGCGTGTCATCGCCTGAGCAACCGGAAAGTTGAGCGCTGCTGCACCATGTTCGGAGAGCGCGCGCACAATATCGCGCTCCGACAATATGCCGGAGAGGCGCCCTCCCGCGCCGAGAATGACGACTGCGCCGATGCGATGTGTGGAAAGCAATTTTGCCGCAGCCGCGAGATCGGCCGTCGGTTCGATAGAGACGATGTCGCCGCCCAAGTTTCGCTGCTTGGCGGCCAGGATCGTCTTCACGTTCATGGCAGCCTCCCTGAAGCAGGATCGCCTTTAAAATGCGATCTGCGTAAATGACCCGACCTCGCAACCCGAGTCCGGATTGCGGTAACGATCCCGCCGGACTGCCGGTTCCGTCAACACGCAATTCCGTGAGGTCAGCCACGCGCCGCGCAATTGGCTAATGTGGCGTTGCAGCAGTGTCCTCAAGTTGGGGCAAATCTGGCCTGCGATCGAACCACGAGAACAACAACAGGCCGGCGAGAAATCCACCGATATGCGCCTGCCAGGCCACCGGTTGCTCGCCGCCAGTCACAGGAAATGAGCCAAGCCCGAAGAGGATGTTGATACCGAACCAGACAACGAGGAACAGCAGCACGCGCGCATCACGCAAGACTCCGGTCAGCGGTATTGCCGGCACGCGATAGGCGCGATCGTCTCCGCCGCGAAATAGCCCCAGCGGCCCGCCGCGCTGGAATGCGAATCGCATCGCCGCGGCCATCGTGCCGGAGATCGCCGCTGACGCACCGATCATCGGATACTGTTCGCCAGGATGGGTGGCGAGATGCAATCCAGCACCAGCCGCCGAAGTGACGGCGAGAAAGGCAAGAAAGCGTGGCGCGCCGAAGCGACGCGCGACTGCGCTGCCGAATGGCAGCAGCCATACCGCGTTGACGCCGAAATGAGTCCAGTCGGCGTGAATCAACGCATAGGTGACAAAAGTCCAGATCTCGGCGCCGCTGCCTGGCAAGGTGCCGCCGAGTACGACCGAGTTGTCGTAGCGCGCCGGAATGAAAGCAAATGTCAGCAGAAATTCGATGTCCTGCTGCTCGGTCAACAGCAACGTGCGGGCGAGATGCACCAGCGCTAATACCGCGAGCACAGCGAGAACGACCGGCGGGATATTGAAAATCGGTTCGCGATTCACTCACGAGGTTCCGGTGGGACCCATGAGTTACGCCGCTTGGCCGCCCAGCCGCAAGTCGGATCGGCGACAAATGAAAAGGGAGGGCTTTCGCCCTCCCTTGAGCCACGTTGCGGGGTTATTGCCGCCTTTGCGGCTGGTCACATCCCCTCGCCTCCCCGGGCTCGTAACTGTTTCGGCGCGCCGGCAAGACTGAGCGGAGCGCTTTCGAACGGATGAAAGGGACCACAAGCGGCCGTTCTTGCCAACCCAACTCTCGTCTTAACGCTAACCGCAGAGCGCCGCCGCCAAATACCGCACCGGGCACGATCTCTGCACGACATCTCCTGTAGCCGCGCCACACGGGCGCGCCTGTGCCGATCGGGGACAGGCGCGGCACCTTTAACGTTTCGCGGCGGCACAGGATGTCTCGTGAAGCATACATCGACACGCCTTATTTTCGACTATTGGAACCGTCAGCGGGGCGAACGTTCCGCGCCGACGCGCTCCGAAATCGATCCGGCTGCTATCCGTCACGCACTCGGCGACATCTTTATGCTCGCGGCCGACTTCATTGATGGGGTTCGGTTCCGTCTTGCCGGCACCCGCGTGTGCGCCCTCTTTGGCCGCGAAATCAAAGGAGAGCGTTTTAACGCGCTTTGGAGCGAAGCGAGCCGCGCGCAGGTTGCGGATATTGGCAATGCAGCCGTCAATGAGGCGATCGGGGCCGTCGCCGGTGTTACTGGACGGACCGAAAGGGGTGCGGAAACTGAACTGGAACTGTTGTTGCTGCCGATTGGCCATGATGGACGCACACGCGTTCGCGCCCTTGGTTCGCTGGCGCCCCTGACACCGCCTTATTGGCTCGGCCAAGAGCCCATCGTCGAGTTGGAATTGAAGACACTGCGCCATCTCGGCGCCACGCAACCCGACGTCGCGGTACCGCGATTTCGAAGTGGCGCCGGGCTGCGCATGCAACATGGCTTCCTAGTCTATAGCGGCGGGCGCGAAATCAGGCCGGACGACGGCACAAACTAACGCAACGTTAACGATAGGCTCATAGGCTTAGCTGCGGAAAATAAACGCTTTCCGATCCCGACAACTATGGCCCTGCCCCTGACCAAACCGGTTATTCTGCCTCTGGCCGAGGAACGCCGGCGCCATCAGCGCGTGAAGGTCAACCTGCTCGGCCGTTACATGCTGGCAGATCGGCGCGAATTCCCCTGTCAGGTTGTCGACATGT
>Ga0310811_10010049_pt1 | contig 12228 bp, 8 predicted proteins | sample YCmetagenome_FD_207642 | JGI IMG/M metagenome (GOLD analysis project Ga0310811, IMG submission 207642) | Soil microbial communities from experimental microcosm in Duke University, North Carolina, United States - YC | ecosystem: Engineered > Artificial ecosystem > Soil microcosm > Unclassified ... | reverse complement strand
CTGGACTCCCATCGCCGTCCGTCCACCCCGTCTGAGGCGGTACGGCTCGCGATCACGCCCGGCGAGGAGGTCCTCGTCGTGGTCCGGCTTCGCCGTCTCGACGGCGAGCCCGTCCTGGTGGAGCGGACCGTTTACGCGAGCTGGATCGCCCCGGCCGTGGAGAAGCTCGACCCGGCCTGCGAGTCCGTCACCCAGGAACTCTACGAGGCGGTCGGCCTCGTCTTCGCCTACGGCGAGCACCTGATCGACGCCGTAGCCGCGGGGGCCGAGGACGCGCGACTGCTCGGCGTCCGCCGCGGCAGCCCCCTGCTGCGCCAGCGGCGCACGACCACGAGTCAGGAGGGGCGCCCGGTCGAGTGCTCCGACGACCGTTATCGGGCGGGCAGCGTCACCTTCAGCATCCGGAACTCCACGACCGCGAACTCCCTGGTCCGCAGGGCCGGAGACTGACACGCCGCCGGGTCGGGAAGATCCGCGACGCGCGCCGTCGATGTGGCGACTTGCGTTCGATCTCCTGGGAACGTATGTTCGAAGTAGCGGGCATTCTGCCCGATTGATCCGCCCGTCTTCCCCCGGGTGGCAGTGAAGCCACAGGGAGAAGACGTCTTGAGCAGACTCTACGGTGATCCGATCGAGGTGTGGGTCCGGGACGGTCAGCCTGCTCAGTTCGTCTGGCGGGACCGGCTCTATGCCGTACGGCAGGTGCAGGACCACTGGGTGGTCGCGCGCGAATGGTGGAAGACCAACGACGCCGACCCCGGCGAGCGGCGGTTCTGGCGGCTCGAGGCTGCCGCGGGCAGGGACGTCGGCACCTACGAACTGCGCTTCGACACCGCGAGCGGCGGATGGCTCCTCCTGAGGGCCTGGGACTGATGGGAACGATCCGGGGTTTCCGATCAGGGGGGCTCTGATGACCTCCTTCACCCATCTGCACGTGGCCTCGGCCTACTCGCTCCGGTACGGCACGGCCTTCCCCGGCGCCCTCGTCCGGAGGGCGGCCGAGCAGGGCATGGACGCCCTCGCGCTGACCGACCGCGACGGTCTCTACGGCGCGGTCAAGCACATCCAGGCGTGCCATGCCGACGACATCGACCCGATCGTCGGCGTCGACCTCGCGACCGAGACGCGGCCGGCCCGTCCGGGGGACGACCCGGCGCGGATCGTCGTGCTCGCCCGCTCCGGCGGCTGGGCCGCCCTGTGCCGTCTGGTCACCGCGGCCCACCACGTGGGGGAGCGGGGCGAGCCGTACGTGACGCCGGGGATGGTGGCCGAGCACGCGACGGGTCCCGACGGGGACCCCCGGCTGGTGGTGATGCTCGGCCCGCGTTCCGGCGTCGGCCGTGCGGTCGCGGAGCGGCGGGACGACCAGGCCAGGACCCTGCTGGCCGCCTGGCGCTCCGTGGTGCCCGACCTGGTCGTCGAGTTGTCCGACCTGTTCGGCTACCACGACGCGAACGTCGCCACCCGCATGCTCGCGCTGGCCGGCTCGATGGGCGTGCCCGCCGTGCTCACCAACGCGGTGCGCTACCTCGACGCTGCCGGCCACCAGGTCGGCAACGTGCTCGACGCGGCACGCAAGCTCGTGCCCCTGCACACGCGGCACGTCGAGAACCCCACCGCGCACGCCTACCTGAAGGACGGCGGCGAGATGGCCCGCATCGCCTTCAAGATCTGCGGGGGAGACGCCGACCGTGCGGCGCGTCTGCTGGCGCAGACGCGCCGCGTCGCGGACGACTGCCGGCTGGACCCCGTCGAGATCGTCCCGCTCCTGGACGAGGACGACCCCCGGCTGCACCTGCCGGAGATCGGCGAGGATCCGGTCCCGCTGTTGCGGCACCGGTGCGAGGACGGGCTGATCGACCGCGGCATGGCCCGCTCGCGCGACGCCAGGGACCGTCTCGCCGCCGAGTTGGACATCATCGAGAAGAAGCGCTTGTCCGGATATTTCATCTCAGTCGCTGGTATCACGGACATGATCCGTTCGATGGGCATCCGCTGCGCGATCCGGGGCTCCGGCGCGGGCAGCCTGGTCAACCACCTCATCGGCATCGGCGAGGTGAACCCCCTCGAGCACGGCCTGCTGATGGAGCGCTTCCTCTCCGAGGGGCGCCGCGGCCTGCCCGACATCGACGTCGACGTGGAGTCCGCCCGCCGCCTCGACTGCTACCGGGCCATCCTCGGCCGGTACGGCGAGGCGCGCGTGGCCTGCGTCTCCATGATGGAGACCTACCGCGCCCGCAGCGCGCTCCGCGACGTGGGAGCGGCCATGGGCCTGCCGCCGCACGAGATCGACGTCATCGCCAAGGCGTTCCCGCACGTCAGGGCCAAGCAGATCCGCGCAGCCCTGTCCGACCTGCCCGAGTTGCGCGACAGCGGGCTCAACGACCGGTCGCTGCAGAACATGTTCCGGCTGGCGGAGAGGCTCGACGGGCTGCCCCGGCACATCGCGCTCCACCCGTGCGGGGTGCTGATCGGCAACTCCACCCTCCGCGACCGGACGCCCGTGGAGCGCAGCCTGCTCGACTTCCCGATGTCGCAGTTCGACAAGGACGACGTCGAGGAGGCCGGCCTGCTCAAGCTCGACGTGCTCGGCGTGCGCATGCAGTCGTCGCTGGCCTACTCGCTGCGGGAGATCGAGAGAGTCGACGGCCGGAAGATCGACCTGGACGCCGTCCCCCATGACGACCAGCCCACCTACGAAATGATCCGCACCGGCCGCACGCTCGGCTGTTTCCAGATCGAGTCACCGGGCCAGCGGGAGTTGGTGGCCAAGCTCGAGCCCCGGACCATGCACGACCTGATCGTGGACATCTCGCTGTTCCGGCCGGGACCGGTCAACTCCGACATGGTCACCCCCTACCTGGAGGCCAGGCACGGCTACCGCGAGCCGTACTACCCGCACGAGAGGCTGAGGGGCGCGCTCCGGGAGACCAACGGGGTGGTCGTCTTCCACGAGCAGGTCCTGAGGATCATCGATGTGATGACGGGGAAGGGCCTGTCGTTCGCGGAGAAGATGCGCCGCACCCTCGGGACCCCGGCGGGCCGGGAGATCGTCCGGTCGTGGTTCGTGCCGCTCGCCGGGGAGAACGGCTTCGACGACGCCACGGTCGACAAGGCGTGGAAAGTGCTCGACGCGTTCGGCGGGTTCGGGTTCTGCAAGGCGCACGCGGCGGCGTTCGCGCTGCCCACCTACCAGTCGGCCTGGCTCAAACGGCACCACGCGGCCGCCTTCTTCGCCGGAGTGCTCACCCACGAGCCCGGCATGTACCCCAACCGCGTGATCCTCGACGAGGCCCGCCAGTGTGGGGTCGACATCCTTCCGCTGGACATCAACCGCTCGGGCAGGGAGTGGCTCGTGGAGCGGACGGGTCCCGTCGCGTACGACCGGCCGGGTGAGCTCAGGATCGGTGAGATCGGGCGTGGATACGGCCTGCGCGTGCCGTTCTCCGCGGTCAAGGGGGCGAGCGACGCGGAGGTCGACCGGATGGTCGCGGGCCGGCCGTACACCTCGATGGCCGACTTCTGGGAACGGGCCCGCCCCTCGCGCCCGACGGCCGAGCGGATCGTCGAGGTCGGCGGCCTCGACGCGCTGTACGGCCTGCGGCCGGGCGAGCCCCGATGGCGTCCCGGCGAGCTGACGCGGCGCGACCTGGTCGCCCAGGTGGGCGCCCTGGATCGGGCGTCCTCGACGGGTGTGAGCGCGTCCGGAGCGGCCGTGCAGCTTCCGATGGGGTTCACCGAGCAGGTCACGCCGGGGGAGTTGCCGGAGATGACCGAGGTCGAGGCGGTCGAGGCGGAGCTGTCGATCCTCGGCATGGACGTGAGCCGTCACGTGATCGGCTTCCATGACGAGCTTCTCGACGCCATCGGCGTGACCAGGTCGAAGGACCTGTTGAAGCGGCGCAACGGGGCGGAGATCCTGGTCGCGGGGGTGAAGGTGGCCACCCAGACCCCGGCCGTGCGCTCGGGTCAGCGGGTCATCTTCGCGACACTCGACGACTCGACCGGCCCGATCGACCTGACGTTCTTCGAGTCGGTGCAGGCGCACACCGCGGCCACGGTGTTCGGGTCGTGGCTCCTGCTGGCCCGGGGTGTGGTCAGGCGCACCGGTGGGAGGGCCGTCTCGCTGCGGGCCGTCCACTGCTGGAACCTGCACGACCTCGACCGGCTGTGGCGGGCCGAGGGCATCGGCGCCGTCCGCGCAGTGCTGAGCGAGCCGCCTTCCTCCGGCACGGGTGTGGGCGGGCGGCCCATCGAGTACGGCAACGGCTTCCGGCTCTCGCCCTACTCCGATATCGGGCCGACTCCCGGGGCGCGGGAAGGACGGATCCGCGGCCATCCGGCGGAACCCCAGCGCCGGCTCTGGCATGCCAGCTCGGGCAGCTCCGGTCCGGCGCCCGGGCGGTGACGGTCCCGGACGACGGGCTCCGCGGAGCTCGAGGCGGAGCTCGACGACAAGACGTAGCTCGAGTGATGCGCAGGCGGACGGGCCTGGAGCCGCCGCTCCCGGAGCTCCGGGAACTGGTGGTCACGAGCCCTCGGCGAATGCCTGGTCTGCCCGAGAACGGTGATCTCCCGGACGGTGGCCGCGCAGAGAATGGCGGCGACGATCGTGGCGCCCAACTGGGGCAGGCCCGCGCCGGTGAGCCCGGCGTGCCCCGGCCGTACGAACACCAGGAACAGCGCCACCAGCCAGCTCGCCCACCAGCAGGCGCCGAGGAGGAGCCATCGGGCGCGGCCGTCCTGGCCGGCCCCGGCGGGCCGCCGACCGGCTTCGCTCCAGGTGATCCCGGTGCGGCCGCCTCCGTCGCGGGAGGCTCCGCTTTCGCCCGCGTCGCGCCAGGCGCGGTCGGCCAGGACGAGCGGGGCCACCAGGTTGACCACGGGCACGAGCCAGGCCGCGACGAGCCCCAGTCTGGAGGCGCCGGGCAGGGCCCGACGCAGCCAGGTCAGATAGGCGGCTCCCGCCGCGATGGTCGCGATGGTCAGCGCCATCATCAGGATCGCGAACACCGTCACCGCGCCCGCCACCTGACGTGCTCCGGGTGCTTCGGGGTTTCCGCCGAACGCCGCGATCTGCTGGGCCAGCCGGTGCCCACGGGCCTCTTCGAAGACCACCAGCGCGGCCATCGCGACGACCTGGAGCGTGAGCCAGGCATACACGCCGGAGGCCGCACGGCTCACGGGTGACGAGGTCGACCACATGTGATTCTCCCCCCGGCGTGCGCGGAACTTGTATCAGTCCTATCCCGTCAGTGATCCTCTTAATCAGGTGAAGTCGTCCGGCCGGGTGCTGGAGGGGACACTCGCCGGCCGACGCTCTGTCCGGGCCCGTCACCGTCGGCTCGTGCCCACGGCGTCCCCGGCGTCCACGAAACGATGTCCCCACTGGACGCCCACAGCGGCCACTATGCTGCCGCCTAGCCATAAGCGTGTATGTATCTAGCCAAAACGGGCTGACGCGCGATATCTGACGACTTCACTGCAGATAGGTGATCACACTGAGCAGCCGGGAGACCTCGCCGAGCCGCACCTCCGGAGCAGGCGGGGACTCGGAACCCGCTTCGCAGGGGCATCTGCTGCTGGAGGGGTCCTCGGGCGATGCCGCGGCGCCCGCGACATCGACGACCGTTTCTGAGGGTGCATCCTCCGGAGCGGGCGAGAGGCCTTCGAGCCGTTTCCGCGGCGACATCGAAGGGCTCCGCGCGGTCGCCGTCGGACTGGTGCTGCTCTACCACGCGGGAGTCTCCTTCCTTCCCGGTGGATTCGTCGGCGTCGACGTCTTCTTCGTCATCTCGGGATTCTTGATCACCACTCAGCTCGTGTCGGAGATGGGCAGGACCGGGACGATCTCACTCGTCCGGTTCTACGCCCGGCGGGCGAAGCGGCTGTTGCCGGCCGCGGGCATCGTCCTGCTGGCGACCGCGGTGCTGGCACGCTTGTTCATCCCGTCGACGCGCTGGAACGAGATCGGCGGGGACATCGTCGGCTCGGCTCTCTACGTGGTGAACTGGCGTTTCGCCGACCGGTCGGTGGACTATCTGGCCGAGGACTCCCAGCCTTCTCCGGTGCAGCACTTCTGGTCGCTGGCGGTGGAGGAGCAGTTCTACCTGGTGTGGCCGCTGCTGATCCTCGCCGCCATCGTGGTCGCGAAGATGATCCGCAGAGGACGGAAGCCGACGCTCTGGGTGGGCCTCGCACTGGTGGTCATCCCGTCGTTCGCCTGGTCGCTGAGCGAGACGGCGAACGTCCCGGCCCGCGCGTACTTCGAGACGACCACCCGCATGTGGGAACTGGGCATCGGCGCGGCGGTGGCCCTCGCCGCGGGGGCGTTCACCCGGCTGCCACGCGGCCTGGCGATCGGCGTCGGCTGGGGCGGTCTGGCCGCGATCGCCGCGGCCGGGTTGCTCATCACCACCGAGACGCCATGGCCCGGCTACGCCGCCGCCTTGCCGACGCTCGGGGCCGCGGCGGTCATCGCGGCCGGATTCTCGGTGACCAGAGGAGGGCCGGCGTCGCTCCTCGCCCTGCGGCCCCTCCGCTGGATCGGCGGCCTGTCGTACTCGCTCTACCTGTGGCACTGGCCGCTGCTCGTGGCGGCGACCGCATACCTGGGCGGGCTGTCGACGACGCGCGGCCTGATCGTGGCGGGCGTCTCGGTCATCCCGGCCTGGCTGACCGCCCGTGCCGTGGAGAATCCCCTCAGGCATTCCGCGGCCATCGCGCGCTCGTCGCGGCTCGCTCTCAGCATGGGCGTCAACTTCACCCTCGTGGGGGTGGCCGCCGGCCTGGTCCTGCTGCTGGGTGTCACGACCTCGCAGGCGCCGGCCGGTGCCGTCGCGCAGGGCGCGGCCGTCCTCGGTGACAAGCCGCGTAACGCCCCGGCCGGAGCCGTGGTGGACCACGTCGCGTGGATGACACCGACTCCCGCCGAGGCGACGGCCGATGTTCCGGCGGCGTACGCCGACGGATGTCAGCAGGTCACGAACAAGACCGAGGTGGCCACCTGCGAATACGGAGACCGGGACGGACAGATCGACGTGGCGGTGGTCGGCGACTCCAAGATGGTCCAGTGGATGCCGGCGCTGCAGCCGCTCGCCGACCAGAACGGCTGGCATGTGGTCACGTACTTCAAGTCCGCGTGCGCCTTCTCCCTGGCGACCACCCGATACGACGGCAAGCCGTACCAGTCGTGCCGCGACTGGACCGATGAGGTGCGCCGGCGGCTGAAGTCGGACCCGCCGGACTTCGTGGTCACCTCACAGGGGCAGGGAAATGCGCTCGACGCCGGCGGCAAGGAGACCCAGCAGGCCATGACCGCCGGCCTGCGTGGCGTCTGGTCCGAGCTCACGGCGCTGGGGACGAAGGTCGTGGTGGTGGCCGACAACGGGTCCCCGGGCACCAACGTCTACGAGTGTGTGGAGAAGAACCCCGAGAAGTTGTCGGCCTGCGCGTTCGACCGCGCGCGATACGCCGTGAGTGCGGCGCCCACCCAGCATCTGGCGGTCAAGGGCCAGCCGAATGTGCGGATCGTCGACCTGTTCGACGCCATCTGTCCCGCCGACCGGTGCGCGCCCGTGATCGGCAACGTGCTCGTCTACCGCCAGGGGTCGCACATCACGGCGACGTACGTCAAGTCGCTGACCCCGCAACTCGCCGCGGCCCTGTCGAAGGCGAAACTTCCCGCCACGTATCAGCCGGGAACGAGCTGAGACGCCCGCCTCAGCCGGCGGTCCATTCGATGCGCGGAGGCCGTACGGCGGCGCAGAGCGGCTCGCCCCTGCCGTCGGTGAGCCCGAGACGCCCGAGGAGCCGTCCTGAGCGGACCGCGGCGTCGACGGTCCCCGCGTCGACGGCGTCGAGCATCAGCTTGGCCCGGCGGAACATGCTGAAGACGCCCGCGTCGTCGACCGTGCCCCAGGACAGGTAGATGAACCGGGCGCCGGGACGGCCCTGGATGTGGGGGCCCCTGAAGTCCACGCCGCCTGGCGTGGGGGTCGCGACGCACTCCAGCGTCCAGGCCGCCGACGTCGCGTCACCGGGATGGAGGCCGAGCAACTCGTCGCGTCGGTCCCGCCGCTGGACGCCGACATGGATGCCGGAGTAGCCGGGAAAGCCGGCACCGGGCGGGCACGTGCGGCCGGGCAGGTCCGACGCTTCGATGTGAATCCTCACGCCGCAATCATCCGCCTCGGGACGACCGCCTGCTAACCGAGCACCAGGTCCCGGATGTCCCTCAGGGTTGGTTCGTCGCGCGGACCCATGACCAGCAGATTCGTCACCGGGCTCTTGCGCCACAACTCGAGCCGTTCGCGGATGCGGCCGATGGGACCGACCAGGGAGATGCCGTCGGCGAGTTCGTCGGGGATCGCGTCGAACGCCTCGTCCCTGCGCCCCGCCAGATAGAGCGCCTGAATCCGCTCCGCGGCTTCGGCGTACCCCATCCGGCCCACGATGTCGGCGTGGAAGTTGCGCGCCTTGGCGCCCATGCCGCCGATGTAGAGGGTGAGCATCATCTTCACCCCGTCGATGGCGGCGCGCACGTCGTCGGTCACGATGACGTTCACCATGGCCGCGACGTCGAAGCCGGGTGCCGCGCCGGCGAGCGCCTCGCCGTACATCGCCTCGATCTTCTCGGGGAAGACGAAGAGCGGGAGCCAGCCCTGGGCGACCTCGGTCGCGAGCGTGACGTTCTTCGGACCCTCCGCGCCGAGGTAGACGGGGATGTCGTTCCGGAGGGGATGAGTGATCAGCTTGAGCGGCTTGCCCAGGCCGCCGGGGAACGGCAGGGGATAGTGCGGTCCCGGAGCGGTGACGGGCTCCTCCCGCCGCCAGACCTTCCGCATGATCTCGACATACTCACGGGTTCTCGCGAGAGGCCGGGGGAACGGCTGGCCGTACCAGCCCTCGACCACCTGGGGCCCTGACGCGCCCACGCCGAGGAGCAGCCGCCCGCCGGTGAGGTGGTCGAGCGTCATCGCGGTCATCGCGGTGGTGACGGGAGGCCGCGCGGACAGCTGGGCGACGCTGGTGCCGAGCTTGATCCTGCTGGTGCGCGCGCCGTACCAGGCGAGAGGGGTGAAGGCGTCGCTTCCGTAGGCCTCGGCCGTCCACACCGACTCGTAGCCGAGCCGTTCGGCCGTCTGGACCAGCTCGGTCGCGTCGTCCGCGTTCCGCTGCCAGTATCCGAGGTTCAGTCCCAGTCTGAGATCGTCCGCCACGCCACAAGTAGAACACGTTCTAGCCGAGTCGGCCAGCCGGAGGCGGATATGCGCGCTCCAGATGCACGGCGATCGCCTCCACCGCCGTCGCGGCGTCGCCGTCCCTGATCGCGCCGTAGATCCGGCGATGGTCGGCCTGGAGATCCCCGGTGTCGCCCAGCCGTACGACGGCGTCGATGGCGAAGCGCTGGACGGCCCCGCGCAGCGCCTGCATGATCGCCGACGTGAGTCGGTTGCCCGAGGCCTCGGCGATGGCGGCGTGGAAGGCGATGTCGTGCTCCACGAACTCCTCCGGGCTCCGCGCCGCGTCCATGGCCGCGAGGGCTTGCGCCATGGCCTCCAGTCCCGTCCGCGAACGGGCCGCGTGCTCGGCGGACCACTGCTCGATCATCAGCCGGGTGTCGACCACCTCGCGCATCGACAGCGTGGCCAGGCCGAGGTGCAGGCGCAGCAGGCCGGTGAGCGCGCTGCCGGGCCGCGAGGTCAGTACGGCTCCCGCATCCGGGCCACGTCCCACCTGCGACGACACCACGCCCAGACTCTCCAGCACGCGGAGGGCCTCGCGGACCGACGACCGGCTCACCCCCAGTTGCTCGGCGAGTTGGCGTTCACCCGGCAGCCGGTCGCCAACGGTGAGGCCGTCGGCCGCGATCCGCTCCTCGATCCGCGCGAGGACTCCCTCGAAGGCGCGTACGCGAGCGGGATGCTGCGCCTGCCCGCCGGGCTCACTCACGGGGCCTCCTCGGTCTCGCGTGGTACGGATGTGATGATGATGTATGGTCTGACCATATTTGGTCTGACCATATACGCGGGAGGGCATGTGCGGGTCGCCCTGTTCATCACCTGTGTCAACGACACGCTTTTTCCGGGCACCGGGAAGGCGGTCGTGACCCTGCTCCGGAGGCTCGGCGTCGACGTCGACTTCCCGGAGGCGCAGACCTGTTGCGGGCAGATGCACCTCAACACCGGCTACCGCGAGGAGGGCGCACGGCTGGCGCGCCACTTCGTGGACGTGTTCCGCGGCTACGATGCCGTCGTCGTCCCCTCGGGGTCGTGCGGCGCGATGGTGCGGGAGCAGTACCCCAAGCTGGCGGACGGCGGCGCCTTCGGTGAGGCGGTGGCCGCGACGGTCCCGCGGGTGTACGACCTGTCGGAGTTCCTGATCGACGTGCTCGGGGTCACCGACGTCGGCGCCTACTTCCCCCATCGGGTCACCTACCATCCGACCTGCCACTCGCTCCGGGGACTCCACCTGGGCGACCGGCCGAGAAGGCTGCTCGAGCAGGTCAAGGGCCTGGAGCTCGTCCCGCTGCCGGGTGCCGAGGAGTGTTGCGGCTTCGGCGGCACCTTTGCCGTGAAAAATCCGGATATATCGGCGGCCATGTGCGGCGACAAGGTCCGCAACGTGCTGGACACGGGCGCCGAGGTGCTCTGCGCGGCCGACAACTCCTGCCTGATGCACATCGGCGGAACGCTCACCCGTCAGAAGGCGGGCGTGCGGGTCATGCATCTCGCCGAGATCCTGGCGTCCACCGCACCGGGCGACACCCACGAGCGGGGGGACTCACGATGAGCCGCACCTTCCTCGGCATGCCGGGAACCGTCTCCATGATGGGCTACTCCGGCAAGGAGGGCTTCCCCGAGAACGCCGCGAAAGCCGTACGGAACTCCCAGCTCAGGTTCAACCTGCGCAAGGCGACCGGGACGATCCGCGGCAGGCGGGCGAGCGTCGTGGGGGAGCTGCCCGACTGGCCGGACCTGCGCCAGGCCGGCAAGGCGATCAAGGACCACACCCTCCGCAACCTGGACACCTACCTCGTCCAACTCGAGGAGGCCGTCACGAGGGCCGGGGGCCACGTGCACTGGGCACGTGACGCCGCCGAGGCCAACAGGATCGTCACCGACCTCGTCAAGGCCACGGGCGAGACGCAGGTGGTCAAGGTCAAGTCGATGGCCACCCAGGAGATCGGGCTCAACGAGGCCCTGCACGACGAGGGCATCACCGCGTACGAGACGGACCTGGCCGAGCTGATCGTCCAGCTCGGGGACGACTGGCCCTCCCACATCCTGGTCCCGGCCATCCACAGGAACCGGTCGGAGATCCGCGAGATCTTCGTCCGGCACATGTCCGAGTGGGGCCGTCCCGCGCCGGAGAAGCTCACCGACGACCCCGCCGCCCTGGCCGAGGCCGCCCGCCTGCACCTGCGGGAACGCTTCCTGGCCACCAAGGTGGCCATCTCCGGGGCCAACTTCATGGTCGCGGAGACCGGGACGCTGGTCGTGCTGGAGTCCGAGGGCAACGGCCGGATGTGCCTGACCCTCCCCGAGACGCTGATCAGCGTGGTGGGCATCGAGAAGCTGCTGCCGACCTGGCGCGATCTGGAGGTGTTCCTCCAACTGCTGCCCAGGAGCTCGACCGGCGAGCGGATGAATCCGTACACCTCGATGTGGACCGGCGCGACCGAGGGCCAGGAGTTCCACCTCGTCCTGCTCGACAACGGCCGCACCCGCGTGCTCGCCGACGACCTCGGCCGCCAGGCGCTGCGCTGCATCCGCTGCTCGGCGTGCCTCAACGTCTGCCCCGTCTACGAACGCTCAGGCGGCCACGCGTACGGATCGGTCTATCCGGGGCCGATCGGTGCGATCCTCACCCCGCAGCTTCGCGGGATGGATTCCGAGCTCGACCGGTCGCTGCCGTACGCCAGTTCGCTCTGCGGCGCGTGCTACGAGGTGTGCCCGGTCGCCATCGACATCCCGTCGGTCCTGGTCGAACTCCGCGGCCGGAGCCGTCACCCGATGGCGGAACGCGCGGGCATGGCCGCCGCCGGGTGGGTCCTCAACCGGTCGGGGCGACTGGCCCGGGCCCAGCGGATGGGCGGCCGGATGCGCCGCCTCGTCCCGAAGCGGCTGCCGGGGCCGCTCGGCGGATGGACGGACACCCGCGACCTCCCCGACATTCCGAAGGAGTCGTTCCGCGACTGGTGGAACCGTACGGACGGAGGCTCAC
>Ga0310811_10010048_pt1 | contig 12228 bp, 10 predicted proteins | sample YCmetagenome_FD_207642 | JGI IMG/M metagenome (GOLD analysis project Ga0310811, IMG submission 207642) | Soil microbial communities from experimental microcosm in Duke University, North Carolina, United States - YC | ecosystem: Engineered > Artificial ecosystem > Soil microcosm > Unclassified ... | reverse complement strand
CGCCGCCCGATGCGGTCCGACAGCCAGCCGACCACCGCCGAGGTCACGCCCCAGGTTACCGACGTCAGCGACACCAGGTTGGCGACCACCGGCATGGAGACATCGAGATCGTGCGCCATCGCGAGCAGGAAGGGCGCGCGCGTGGTGCCGCTCGACGACGCGGCGAACGAACCGAAGCAGGCGGCAGCGATCAGCGCCCACGGGAGCGCGGCGGCGGCTTTGGACATCGATCAGCCGCCGGCGGTGCCGAGCTGGGCGCGGTCGAGCCTGAGCCGCGGATCGATCGCGGCATAAAGCAGGTCGACGAAGAAATTGATGGTCACGAACAGCAGGGAGACCATCACCAGATAGGCCGCCATCACCGGAATGTCCGCGAACTGCACCGACTGAATGAAGAGCTGCCCCATGCCCGGCCACTGGAAGACGGTTTCGGTGATGATCGAGAAGGCGATCAGGCCGCCCACCTGGATACCTATCACGGTGATGACGGGCAGCAGCGTGTTCTTGAGCGCATGGCGGAAATGCACAGCGCGATCGGTGAGGCCGCGGGCGCGTGCGAACTTGATGTAATCGGTGCGCAACACCTCGAGCATCTGCGAGCGCACCAGGCGCAACACCAGTGTCATCTGGAACAGCGACAGCGTGAACGCCGGCAGCACGATGGCCTTGAGGCCATCCGCCGTCAGCAGGCCCGTGCTCCAGCCGCCGACCTTCACCGTCGTGCCGCGGCCGAACGACGGGAAGCACCAGTCGGCCGGCAGGCCGATCGCCGGCGCCCAGCTCTTGCACTCGACCGAGAAGACGTAGATCAGCAGGATGCCGATGACGAAGGTCGGCATCGCCACGCCGGCCAGCGAGAAGGTCATGATGGCGGTGCTGTCGATGCGGCGGCGGCGCAACGCCGTCAGCACACCGAGGGGAATGCCCATGGCGAGCGCCAGCACGGCGGCCACCGCGACGAGCTCGAGCGTCGCCGGCATGCGCTCGACGATCAGGTCGGAGACCGGCCGGGCGAGGCGGTAGCTCTTGCCGAAATTGCCGGTCGCGGCATTGCCGAGAAAGCGGCCGAACTGGACGACGACCGAGTCCTCGAGCCCGAGCTCGCGGCGCATCTCGGCGCGCTCGGCCGGCGAAGCTTCCTGGCCCACCATGTTGTTCACCGGGTCGCCCACGAAGTTGAACAGCACGAAGCACAGGAACGACACCGCCAGCATCACGGCCAGCGACTGCAGGAGACGCGAGACGACGAAGGCGAGCATTGGGCTTCTTATCCTCCCCACGCAGTGGGGAGGTGTCGCCGTCTGACGGCGACGGAGGGGTCATGAGTCATGGCCCCAGCTGCCTTTTGTGACTCATGACCCCTCCGCCCCGCAAGGCGGGGCACCTCCCCAGCGAAGACGCTGGGGAGGCGAAGAGAGCGTGCCTCACTTGATCGTCGAATATTTGAAGTTGGGCGAGTCGTTGGCGAAGATCGGGATCGTCACCTTGTCGCTCATCGCCCAGACGATGAGCTGGTGGTGCAGCGGCAGGTACGGCATGTCGGCGACGGCGAGCGCCCACGCCTCGGCGATCAGCTTGTCGCGCTTGGCCTGGTCGACCTCCTTCAGCATGGCGTCGGTGAGCTCGTCCATGCGCGGATTGCTGTAGCCGGTGTAGTTCCAGCTGCCGACCTTCTTGGCCGCGTCATTGGTCTGGTAGAGGAAGGTGAAGACGTAGTGCGAATCGAGCGTCGGCACGCCCCAGCCGAGCAGGAACATGCTCGAGTCTGACTTCTGCAGCTTGGGGAAGTGCAGGGTCTTGGAACGCGCCTGCAGGTCGACCTTGATGCCGATCTGGGCCAGCATCGCCGTCACCGCCTGGCAGATCTGCTCGTCGTTGTTGTAGCGGTCGTTGGGGCAGTCGAGCGTCACCGAGAAGCCGTTGGGATAGCCAGCGTCAGCCATCAGCTTCTTGGCTGCAGCGACGTCGTACTTCAGCCGCTGGTCGAGCTCCTTGGTGTAGCCGTGCACGCCCGGCGAGGTGACCAGGCCGGCCGGCGCCGCGAAGTTGCGCATCACCTTGGCCTTGATCGCGGCGATGTCGATCGCCTGGTACATTGCCTGGCGCACGCGCTTGTCGGCCAATGGGTTCTTGCCCTTGACGTCGGAGTATTTCAGCTCCTTCGAGCCGACATCGAGGCCGAGGAAGATCGAGCGCACCTGCGCCGTCTCCTCGGTCTTGAGCCCCGGTGTCTGCTTGATGCGGGCGATATCCTGCAGCGGCGCGTCGAGCACGAAATCAAGCTGCCCCGAGATCAGCGCGGCGACGCGGGTCGCCGGCTCCTTGACCGGCGTGTAGACCAGCTCGTCGGGATAGTTGGGGAAGTCCTTGGCGCCCCAGTAGGTCGGGTTCTTTTCCATCACCGTACGCACGTCGGGGTCGCGCTGCTTCACGGTATAGGGCCCGGTGCCCATGGCGTTGCGTACCGCGTAGGTCTCTTCTTTATCTTTGTAGCTCTGCGGCTTGGTGACGTTGTGCTTCTCCGCCCAGGCCTTGGACATGATCAGGATCGCGGACGTGTAGTCGGGCAGGATCGGGTTGGGTCCGTTGGTGACGATGTGCACAGTCAGCGGATCAATCGCTTTCACTTCCTTGATCGAGGAGATGTAGGAGCGAAAATCGGAGGTCGGCGCCAGGGCGCGCTGGTAGTTGAACACGACGTCGTCGGCCGTGAACGGCGTGCCGTCGCTGAACTTGACGTCGGGTCGCAGCTTGTACTCCCAGACATCTGACGCGATCGGCTGCCACGACAGCGCGAGGCCGGGGACCTTGCTCAACGTCGGATCGCGGCTGATCAGCGCTTCATAGACGTGCTGATTTATCATCGTCGTGGGCCCCTCGTTCTGGGCGTGCGGGTCGAGCGTGAGCCCGTCGCCCTGGCTGGCCCAGCGCAGGGTCTTGGCGTCGGCCAGCGAGGCCACACTGAGGGCAGCCGCGACAAGGACGGCCAAACGAGCAACGAACATGGCCATTTGCCTCCTGCATGGATTGTGAAGCGGACCCTAACGAGCGGGCCACACTCAATCAATGACGGGATGGGCAATGACGGGATGGGCGACGCGATGGGCGATCAATGGCGCGTCGACGGCGGAGCGCGATGCGGTCACACTCGTGGGATGGCCGGCAAGCTGACAACGCGCGAACTCACGGCGGACTTGTGGTCCGATCTCGAGACCTTGTTCGGCAGCAACGGCGCTTGCGGCGGCTGCTGGTGCATGTACTGGCGCCTTGAGCGCGGCGAGGACTGGGCGCACGTGAAGGGCGCGGTCAACAAGCGCCGCCTGCGCGACCTGGTGCGACGGGGCCTCGCCCACGGCGTGCTCGCGTATGTCGACGGCGAGCCGGTCGGCTGGGCCTCGTTCGAGCGCCGTCGCGACCTCGTCAGGCTCGATCGCGCGCCCTCGCTCGCCTGCGACGACGCCGACCAGGTGTGGTCGCTACCCTGCTTCTTCGTGAAGGCGGGCTATCGCAAGCAGGGCGTCGCGTCGGCGCTGCTCGCCGCGGCGGTCAAGGCGGTGCGGCGGCAGCGCGGCCAGGTCATCGAGGCCTACCCGGTGCGGTCGGCCAAGTTCGGCAAAGCGATTCCGGCGGCGTTCGCCTGGACCGGCACGATCCCGATGTTCGAGGCCGCGGGCTTCGCGCCTGTCGGCCAGCGCGACAAGGGCAAGCAGCGCATGAGGTGGTCGAACATGCGCTGAGGGCGCTATCCGGTCATCACACGTGCCGCGCCGGTCATCCCAACTCGCTGGCTGGTCATCACAATTCCCGTTGCCCGCCGGCCCTCGTCGGCTAAATGCGCGGCGTTCACGCCCTTTGCAAAAGGCCCTTCATGAACCGCCGTACACTCCTGACCCTGGCTGGAGGCCTGCCGTTGATGACGACCGCCCATGCCCAAGATGCTCCGCGCTTCCGCCGCGTCCGCCCCGGCGATACCGGCTGGCCGACGGCGGCCCAGTGGAGCGCGCTCGACTCCCGCGTCGGCGGCCAGCTCATCGCCGTGCAGTCGCCCTTCGAGGCCTGCCGTGCCGCGCCAGGCAGCGCCGACTGTGCGGCGCTGTTCCGCGGCCTCAAGAATCCCTGGCTGATCGGCGACAATGTCGCGCTCACCCAGACCACCGGCTGGGTCGACGCCTGGAATTCGGCGCCGAGCGCCTATGCCGTTGCCGCGCGCAACGCCGTCGACGTCGCCGCCGCGGTCGATTTCGCCCGCCAGCATCGCCTGCGCCTGGTGGTGAAGGGCGGCGGCCATTCCTATCAGGGCACGTCGAACGCAGCGGGCTCGCTCCTGGTGTGGACGCGCAAGATGGATGACGTCGAGCTGCACGACGCTTTCGTCGCTCAGGGGTGCGGCGGGCCCCCTCAGCCCGCCGTGTCGCTGGGCGCCGGCGTGGTTTGGCTGCGCGCCTACGACGCCGCCTCGCGCGCCGGCCGCTACGTGCAGGGCGGCGGCTGTACCACGGTGGGCGTCGCCGGCCTGGTCCAGAGCGGTGGGTTCGGCTCCTTCTCCAAGCGCTACGGCATGGCGGCGGCCGGGCTGATCGAAGCCGAGGTAGTGACGGCCGACGGCCAGGCGCGCATCGCCAATGCCTGCACCAACCCGGACTTGTTCTGGGCATTGAAGGGCGGTGGCGGCGGCAGCTTCGGTATCGTCACCCGGCTCACCCTGCGCACCCGCGAGCTTCCGGAGTTCTTCGGCGGCGTGTTCATCACCGTTCAGGCGAAGTCGGCGACCGCTTACCGCGATCTCGTCCAACGCTTCGTCGGCTTCTATCGCGAGCGGCTGTTCAATCCGCAATGGGGCGAGCAGGTCATGTTCCGGCCCGACAATACGCTCGGCGTCGCCATGGTGTTCCATGGCATCGATGGTGCGGCCGCGACCGAGGTGTGGCGGCCGTTCCTCGCCTGGCTGGCCGAGCGGCCGGCCGATTTCGCCCTGGCCGCACCGCCCTTCATCGCGGCACTTCCGGCCCGGCATTTCTGGGACGCCGCCTGGCTGAAGGCGAATGCGCCGGATTTCATCCTGGGCGACGATCGCCCGGGCGCGCGCGCCGACAATGTCTTCTGGCGCACCAATCTCGGCGAGGCCGGCTGGTTCATCCAGGGCTACGAGTCGGTGTGGCTGCCGAGGCGCCTGATCGAGCCTGCCAGCGAGGCGACGTTGGTCGATGCCTTGTTCGCGGGATCGCGTCACTGGCGGATCACCCTGCACTTCAACAAGGGGCTAGCCGGCGCGCCGGCCGAGGACGTCGCCGCCGCCCGCGACACGGCGACCAATCCGGCCGCGGCCGATGCCTTCGCGCTCGCCATCAGCGCGTCCGAAGCACCGCCGGCGATGCCCGGCGTGGCGGGCCACGAACCCGACCTGCTGGCGGCGCGGCGCAACGCCGCCAGGATCACCGCGGCGATGGACGAGTTGCGCAAGCGCGTGCCGAACCACGGCTCGTATGTCTCCGAGTCGAGCTATTTCGAAGCCGACTGGCAGGGGGCGTTCTGGGGCAGCAACTATCCCAGGCTGCGGCAGATCAAGGACAAGTACGACCCCGACGGCCTGTTCTTCGTCCACCACGGTGTCGGCAGCGAGGATTGGAGCCCCGACGGCAATACGAGATTGCGGTAGCGCCTGCAGTGGTGCTCCAGTTGTGACGATACTTCTGTTATCCCTAGCTAGCGTAGCGAGGGATCTTTGTTGCGGCCTTAAAGATCCCTCGCTTACGGCGCTTGCTACGCAAGCGCCTTACTCGGGATGACACCGATTGTTGGTCGTCCCTACGCCGCCGGCTTTGTGCGCTGGCCGATCTTGGACTCTGTGCCGTTGAGCAGGCGAGCGATATTCTCATGGTGGCGCACCCAGACCAGGGGCACCAGCAACGTCAGCAGCGTCGCCGCCCGGGGATCGGTCAGGAACCAGGCGGCGATCGCGGCGACCACGACGCTCAGCAGCGCGGCCAGCGAGGAATAGCGGAACAGCGCGGCGAACAGCAGCCAGGCGGCACAGGCGATCGCCCCGACCGGCCACGAGAGGCCCCACATGATGCCGAGCGTCGTCGCCACGCCCTTGCCGCCCTTGAACGATAGCCAGACCGGAAACATGTGGCCGATCACGGCGCCGGCGGCGGCGCCCACTGCGGCAAGCTGGCCGATCTGGTCGGCGATCAGCACGGCCACAACGCCCTTCAGCGCGTCGAGCAGCAGGGTCGCCGCGGCCAAGCCCTTGCGCCCCGTACGCAGGACGTTGGTGGCGCCGATGTTCCCCGAGCCGACCTTGCGGATGTCGCCCAGGCCCGCCGCCCGGGTGAGCAGCAGTCCGAACGGGATTGAGCCCAGCAGGTAGCCGAGCAGGAAGGGTGCCAGCAGGACGATCAGCGTCGAGGCCATCGGCTTACGGGCTTAGCAGCTTGCAGTTGCTCGAATCGACATAGGTGGTGGTGGGCGGGCCGATCAGCTCGCCCGTGATCTGTTCGCCGGGCTGGATCATGACCGGGCCGAGGTAGTCGGTACCGACCGGCCGGCCGGCATTCATGAAGGTGCACTCCGCCTGAGTATTGACGGGGCGCGGCGTGTTGGACGTCAGCGTCACCGTGACCTGCCAGTAGCGCGTCGGCCCGTAGGTCAGGTTGGCGGCGCCGAGAGTGACCAGAGGCTGCGGGCTCGAATAGCTCGGGATGGCGCGCGGACCGCTGCGACGCATTGTCGACTGCGGCCGTGGCCCGGTTGGCCCCGGTGCCGACGAGGTTGCCGTCCGCGGGTCGAAGGCAGCATCGGGATCACGGGCGGGAACACTTTCCGGCATCGGTGATGGCCCGCCGAGCGTCGCCACGCCGCCGCCGGGTACCGTCAGGGGCTGCGGGGTCAGGGGTTGCGGAGTAAGGGGCTGCGGCGTCAGCGGCTGTGGCGTGAGCGGCGTGGGTGACTGCGGCTGCGGGCTGAGCGGCGCGCTGCTGATCGATGTGCCGGTGGTTGGCTGGGGTTGCGGCTGTTGCGGCTGCGCCTGCAGCGGGGTCGGCGTCACGGCCGGTGGCGCCGTCACGCCGCCGACCTGCGTCTGCAGGCGATCGAAGCAGGACAGCCGCTGCTGGGTGTCGGTGATTTCGGCGCAGATCTGGATGTGGCGGGTCAGCGCATCGAGCAGGTCGTCGCGCGACTGTCCGCGCTGCTGGGCATGGCCCGTGCCGGCGGCGGCCGCCGTTGCGGCGGCGAGAAGGAGAGAGAATCGAAGCATGGGATGCCCTTGCGGAATCAGCGGTCGGGACGCGCCCGACAATACCAGACGAAATGGCGGTTTGGAGGCGGTTTTGCGGGCGGTGTCAGGCCGCGCGCGCTGTGACAAAACTGTCGTCGCGGTAGATCGTGCGGCCGCCCACGATGGTTGCCATGACACGGCCCTGGACCGGCCGCTCGTCGAACGGCGAATTCTTGGTCTTGCTCCACAGCTCGTCGCGGTCGACCCGCCAGGCATGATCGGCATCGAAGACGACGAGGTCGGCGGGCGCCCCTTTGGCGAGCTTGCCGCCGGGCAGGCCGAACAGCCGGGCCGGCGTCGCCGACAGCAGGCGGAACAGATGCGGCAGGGTGAGATGGCCGTTGTGCACCAGCTCAAGCGAGATCGGCAGCAGGGTCTCGAGCCCGATTCCGCCCGGCTCGGCCTGGGCGAACGGCACGCGCTTGCTGTCCTGGTCCTGCGGCCTGTGATCGGAGACGATGGCGTCGATGGTGCCGTCGCGCAGGCCTTCGACGACGGCCAGTCGATCCTTCTCGGCGCGCAACGGCGGCACCAGCTTGCCGAAGGTGCGGTAGTCGCCGACCGCGAGGTCGTTCAGCGCGAAGTAGGGGGCCGCGGTGTCGCAGGTGATGCGCAGGCCGCGCGCCTTGGCGGCGGCAATCGCGGCCACCGCTTCGGCGGTCGAGATCTTGGTAAGATGAATCCGTCCGCCCGACATTTCGGCCAGCCGGATGTCGCGCTCGACCATCATCACTTCGGCGAGCGGTGGATTGCCCGAGAGTCCGAGGCGCGTCGCCATCTCGCCGCTGGTCATGACGCCGCCCGATAGCGTCGGCTCCTGCGGCAGATGCACGATCAAGGCGTCGAACGCCTTGGCGTAATAAAGCGCACGGCGCATCACCTGGGCGTTGCCGACGGCATGATCGGCGTCGGTGAAGGCGACCGCACCGGCTTCGGCAAGCAGGCCGATCTCGGCCAGCTCCTTGCCCTCCAGTCCGACCGTCAGCGCGCCGTAGGCGTACATGTTGGTGAGCTTGATCTGGCGGGCGCGGCGGGCGACGAACTCGATCAGCGAGGCGTCGTCGAACGGCGGCTCGTTGTCGGGCAGCAATACCATCGAGGTGATGCCGCCGACGGCAGCCGCGGCGCCGGCACTCTTCAGCGTCTCCTTGTGCTCCTCGCCCGGCTCGCCGGTATGCACGCGGGTGTCGACCAACCCAGGGGCGAGGCGGAGGCCGCGACAGTCGACCGACTGGATGCCGTAGGGCGCGCCCGAGGCGAAGAGCTGGGGACCGTAGTCGGCGATCTTGCCGTCGCTGATCAGGACGGCGCCGTGATATTCGGCGTCGCCCAGGGGATCGATGATGTGAGCGTTGATGTAGGCGGTCGAGCCGCTGTGCTGCGGCGCGCCGGGATCGATGGCGCCGCTCACGCCGCCGCCCCCGCGAGGGCATTGCGGCGCCCGCCGATCAGCGCGTCGAGGCAGGCCATGCGCACCGCCACGCCCATCTCGACCTGCTCGTGGATGACTGACCGGTCAAGGTCGTCGGCGACTTCCGAATCGATCTCGACACCGCGGTTCATCGGGCCGGGATGCATGATCAGGGCGTCGGGCTTGGCGACCCTGAGCTTCTCGTGGTCGAGGCCGAAGAAGCGGAAATACTCGCTGATCGACGGCACGAACGTGCCCTGCATGCGCTCGGTCTGCAGCCGCAGCATCATCACGATATCGACGTCGTGCAGCCCGGTCTTCATGCTGTAATGCACCTCGACGCCCATCCGTTCGATGTCGGTCGGCATCAGGGTGGGCGGGCCGACCACGCGCACGCGCGCGCCCATGATCTGCAGCAGATGGATGTTCGAGCGGGCGACCCGGCTGTGCAGGATGTCGCCGCAGATCGCTACCAGCAGGCCCTGCAGGCTGCCGCGCCGGCGGCGGATGGTGAGCGCGTCGAGCAGCGCCTGGGTCGGATGCTCGTGCTGGCCGTCGCCGCCGTTGATGACGGCGCAATTGACCTTTTGCGACAGAAGATTGACCGCGCCCGATTCGCTGTGCCGCACGACGATGGCGTCGGGCCGCATGGCGTTCAGGGTCATCGCCGTGTCGAGGAGGGTTTCACCTTTCCGCACCGACGATGTTGCAACATCCATGTTGATGACGTCGGCGCCCAGCCGCTTGGCGGCGACCTCGAAGCTGGTGCGCGTGCGCGTCGAGTTCTCGAAGAACAGATTGATCACCGTTCGGCCCGACAGCAGGTCGCGCCGTTTGTCGAGGGATCGATTCTGGTCGATGTAGCTTTCGGAAAGGTCGAGCAGGCCCGAAATCGTTTCAGGCGCGAGACCTTCGATGCCGAGAAGATGGGGCAACCTCGGCACGCCCGCCCATTTTGTTGTCACTAAAGCGCGACGTTAAGCACGGCCGCGCCATCGCCGCAAGGCAATGGGCTGGTGGAAAACAGATTCATCGCCGGACTGCAGCACTTCAGGCGGAGTAACCTCCGCCTAAGTGGCGCGGTCCCTGCGAAAGACTCACGACAGCCGCACAGCAGCGCAGGGCTGCACCAGGGCGGGGCCGCGTGGCGCGATGAAATCGGCCCAGATGGCATTGTGGTGCTCGATGATCTTTTCGGCGGCAAGGTGAGGGCGGTTCGACGTGGTGTGGCCGTCGGACGGCACGATCGTCGGATAGCCGCGCGCCAGCGCGCTGCGCACGGTGGTGTCGACGCAATAGTCGGTCGCCCAGCCGGTGATGATCAGCCGTTCGATCGATTGTTCCCGCAGGAACGCCTCGAGCGGAGTATCGAGAAACGAATCGCAGGCCTGCTTGTGGATGACGGTATCGATCGATTGCACATCGAGCGCCGAGAGGAACCGCGATCCCGGAGAATCGGGATGATAGGGATCGCCCGGCGGTCCGTCGTGCTGGATGAAGACGACCGCGCCGCCCGTCGGGCGGATGGTGTCGGCCAGCCGGTTCATCCTGCCGATGAGGCCGGCCACGTCGTGCCAGGGCGGCGTTTCACCGAACGGGCCTTGCTGCATGTCGATGACGATCAGCGCATGCTTCATGATTGACCTTGCTATGAGGGCCTCGCTCAACGCTCGGGCGGGGGACCGGTATAGCGGGCACGCGGTCGAATCAAGGCGCCATGTGCCGCCTGCTCGAGGGCGTGCGCGATCCATCCGACGCTGCGCCCGAGCAGGAACAGCGCCAGCGCCGAATCCTTGGGCAGGCCGAGCACGCGCTCGACCGTCACGGTGGCGAAGTCGACATTGGCCGGCCGGTCGATCAACCGCTCGACCGCCGCGGCCAACCGCTCGGCGAACGCAAGCTCGGTCGAACGCGGCATCGCCTGGCGCAGCAGGGCGAACAGCGTCGCCGCGCGGACGTCACCGTCGGGATAGAGCTGGTGGCCGAAGCCGGGAATGTAGATGCGATCACGCACCCGGCGCGCCAGCTCGGCATCGAGGTCGGAGACCTTGCGCAGATCATCGAACAGCGACGACACGCGGCGGGTCAGGCCGCCATGCCGCGGGCCGTTCAAAGCGGCCAGGCCGGCCATGGTGGCGCCGTAGAGATTGGCGCCGGTCGACGCCACGACGCGGGCGGCGAAGGCGGAAGCATTGAATTCGTGGTCGGCGGACAGGACCAGTGCGGCGCGCAGCAGCGAAGCGCGATCGTCGGGCACGCGCCACGCCGCCGCCAGCTGCTCGTGCACGGGCCGCGCCGACATCGGCTGCGCGGTGATGGCGGCGGTCAGGAGCCGTACCACCCTGACGCCGGTCTCCAGCATTGCCGTGCGCTCCTCGACCCAGCTGGCATGGTCGAGCGCGGCGGCCGCCGGCAGCAGCACCAGGCAACGATCGACCGGGGCCAGGGTGGCCGCGGCCAGCCAGGCCCGGCGCAGAGGGATCGTCATCGGCGGCAGATTGTCGGCCGCAAAAGGCCGCTCGTCGCAGGCCCACAACAGACGGGCGGCATCTTCGAGCGACGCCGTTTGCGCCAGCGCGCTGGCGTCGACGCCGTGATAGTAGAGGCGATTGGCCTCGATCAGGGTCAACGCCGATTCGAGCACCGGGGTGCCGAAGTCGAGCGCGTGATTGGCGATCGATTCGGCCTTGCGGCCGACTTCCCGCCGGCGGCGCAGCCGGGCGACATCGTCGGCGCGGTAACGCCGCTCGCGGCTGCCGTCGAGCGCCTCGGAGCGCAGCAGGCCGCGGCTGACATAGGCATAGAGGGTGGCGGCCGAAACGCCGAGCCGTCGCGCCGCCTCCTTCGAGGTCAGGAATTCGTGAGCCATGAGTTTATATTGATCAATATAATCATGATTGACAATATTTATCGCGGCCGCGACCTTGCCGGCGATCCGAAGAAAGGAACGCCAATGCTGCTGACACGGGTGAACAGCGGCCTCGACGGGGTGGTCGTGGCCGATACGGTGATGAGCGAAGTGGATGGCGAGTCCGGTCGCCTGACCGTGCGCGGCCATGCGCTCGAGGAGCTGGTGGCGACGCGCGGCTTCGAGGGCGTCGCGGCGCTGCTCTGGCAGGACTACGCGCCGCCGGCGGAAGGGGGCGACGGCGACGCGGCTGCCGTTCGCAACGGTCTGGCAACGGCGCGCGTGCAGGCCTTCGCCGAGGTGCCGAAACTGCTGGCCGCCACGCGCGGTCTCAATCCCGTCGAGGCGCTGCGGGTCGGCATCGGCATGCTGCCCGACAGCGAGGCGATGCCGCACCACTACCTGGCGTGCGGCGCCATGCCGGTGTTTCTCGCGGCACTTCTGAATGCCGGGAAGGGGCTGTCGCCGATCGCACCCGATCCCAGCCTGACCACGGCGCAGGACCTGCTGCGCATGATCCGCGGCCAGCGCGCCGGAACCGTCTTCGAGGCGGCGCTCGATACCTACCTCGCCACCATTGCCGACCATGGCTTCAACGCTTCGACCTTCACGGCGCGCGTCGTGAGCTCG
>Ga0310811_10010047_pt1 | contig 12230 bp, 8 predicted proteins | sample YCmetagenome_FD_207642 | JGI IMG/M metagenome (GOLD analysis project Ga0310811, IMG submission 207642) | Soil microbial communities from experimental microcosm in Duke University, North Carolina, United States - YC | ecosystem: Engineered > Artificial ecosystem > Soil microcosm > Unclassified ... | reverse complement strand
CCACGTGGGAACCAGCGACGCCACAAACGTGGAATAGAGAAAGTGATCGAATCCAAAGACAACCAACGTCACCGCAAAAAAATATCGCCCCAGCGGAAGCGCCCTCTCAAGCCATCCCGGCAACGAACCCTTATCCACTCGAAACGACATCGCCGCGATCCACGCGCCGCCCGCCAGCGTCATCTCTTTAAAGGTGTTCGTCCACGCCCCCAGCACAGCAGCGTAGTTGCCTCTCAACTGATTCGGCACATGTGCGATCAAGACCAGAGCCAGCAAAACCACTCCGGTCCACGCAGCCACTCGTCTTCCCTTTAGGTTGAAGACGATAGCCGCTCCCGCCGCAGTCAGAGCCGCGCCGACAAGAAACACCCACAACAGTCGCAGCGGAATCCACGCCGGAAAATCTGGAATCACGACCCAGGGAAAATTCGTGTAGAAGAAGTGCTGCAGGCCAATGCCCGCCAGCCCCACACCAAAAAACACGCGCCCCATCGAAACAAACCACTTCGGCATGGCAGCGAGTCTAGCGCAATCCCGCTCCGTTGCCTCCGTCGTTCATCCCAAATCTACAGCCTGCTTTGTATCGATTTGTCGCAGCGAATCGCAGCTAGTCCTTCGCCGCAATCCCCTGCAGCTCAAACCGCGCCCCAAACAGCAGCGTTCCCGAGCCCAGAAAAGCCCGTGCCGGCAGCTTGTACACGGCGTTGAACCGCTCCCACAGCGAAACGTCGCTGGCGAAGATCTGCACTGAAACCAGATTCTCCATCGTCATGCCTGCCATCGCCAGCACGCGCTGAAAATCCTGCATCACCAGATGCGCTTCTTCCTCTGCCGTCTCCGGAACCGTCGTCGTTCCCGGAATCAGCCCAATACGGCCCGAAAGATAAAGCGTCTTGCCGTCCACCAGAACGGCGTCAGAAAACGGAAGCGCAGGATTGCTTGAAAAATATTCGCGGCTCATAACCCTCTCGATTCCGCCAGTCTACCGTATTCGCGCAGAGAAAAGGCCCCGGTCTCCCGGGGCCTCACCTTCAGACCATCCGCATTATTCGCCGTTGGCTACCGTGGCATGGTGCCGTGTGTGCCGCGTCGACTTCGCAATCGACCGCGTCGTGGCACGCCCATACTGCCACTCTCGCACCGGCCCAACATCCACATGCACAAACTGGTTCACCGGGTAGTAGCCCACTCCGCCCTCATGCAGGCTCAGAGCCGCATTGCGCAACGCAACCGTCGTTACTCCCGGCACGCGAATATCGATCGCCTTAGCCTGCATATGTTGGCTATGCTGCGCCACACCCGAGTTTGCCGAGCGCGACCTTAGTAGATTGTTGCTCCACGGCGTCCTATATCCGCAAACAATATCGATCACACCGTTCGGACGTCCCAGCTTCTCCATCAGAGAATGCAGCAGATCGAACTCCTTCGGGTCATAGTGGCTCTCCGTCTCCGTCCGGTGATCCCGCAGAAAGTGATTCAGCTTCTCGATCGCGCCCGGCAGATAGGTATCGCCCACCCGATACACCACATCCAGATCCTCACCCGTATGCAGGTGATGCAGCCGCAGGTGATAAAGCTCGCCGCTGCCCATCCCGCTCGCTTCCACATCCTTAGCTCGAGCCACATCGTTCGGCCCCAAAAGAATCGCCGATAAAAACAGCGCGGCAATGCCCCGTACGATGGCTTTCTTCATTCAAAAATCCCCTGGGATAATCTGCTTACGGAATGGCAATCGCCAAATGCGATTTTCTCTCTTCCATTCCCACCCCTACAGTCTACCGAAGCTACCCCCACGCAGTCGGCCTGGAATGTAACTTTTCTGTAAGAGCATCTCCGTAATCCCGTAACTATCGATATTCCTTCAACTTCCCTATGTAAACTGATTGCATGATGGTGCTCGACCCCACTCAGATCCGGGTCCTTGGATCCCTCATCGAAAAAGAGATCACCACGCCTGAGAGTTATCCGCTCTCTCTCAACGCGCTGGTCAACGCCTGTAATCAGCGCTCCAGCCGCGATCCCGTGCTCGAGCTCACTGAAGAAGAGGTCCGTCAGGCTCTTCACTCCCTCGAAGACCAGAACCTCGTCTCTGTCCTGCACGACTCCCGCGTCCCCAAGTACGAGAACCGTGCCCGCACCGTCTTTAGCCTCCGCCGCGACGAAACCGCCGTCCTCTGTCTTCTCATGCTTCGCGGTCCGCAGACCACCGGCGAGCTGCGCGGCCGTTCCGAGCGTCTCTTCACCTTCGACGACATCCCTGCCGTCCAGTCCACCCTCGATCGTCTCGCCTCCCGCCAGGTACCCGCCGACGACACTTCCGCCTCCGCCGGTCCACTGGTCACCATGCTTCCGCGTCTGCCTGGCTCCCGAGAATCCCGTTACGCCCATCTGCTCGCTGGAACCCCTTCATTCTCCGCGCAACCGCAACCCGCTCAACCTGAGTCAGAATCTGCCTCGCAAGTCGAGGCCATCGCGCGTCTTGAAGCCGATCTCGCCTCCCTTCGGCAGACCGTCGCTGTCCTTCAGCAGCGTCTCGACCACCTGGAATCCGGCCAATAATTTGTCGTTTCCTTCATTTGACTGTGAAATGATCGAATATCCGTCAGAAATCCATGTCGAAGCTGCATGCCATCCCGCCTGAGTTCTTCCCTGAGCGGCGGACCCATGCGCGACGACAGGAAGATCTAAGAAACGAGCAACTCTCGCGTCTTCTCCTTCAACTTCCCGACAGCATCATCTGCTTCAATCGCAACTGGCAGATCACCTTTGCCAATCCCGAAGCACGGCTCTCCACCCGCATCCAGCTTCATCACATCAACTCCGCATCCGTATGGGAGCTCTTCCCTCATCTCGTCGGGACCGAAATAGAACGGCAATATCGCCGCGTCATGGAAACCGGCATCCCCGCGCGCTTCGAACACTTCAGTAAGTACCGGGACATCTGGCGTGAGATTCATGCCTTTCCCAGCACCGAAGGCATCGTTGTCAGCCTCCGCGACGTTACCGACCGCAAGGGAGCCGAGTTCCTTCACGAAGCCGCAACGCGTCAGCTCCTGCAGGTGCTCGACGTCACCTCCGATGCCGTGGTCAGCATCAATCGCTACGAAAACTTCACCTTCCTCAACCGGCAGGCACGGCAACTCCTCGCCGTCAAAGGCGACCTCCTCGGCAAGAACATCTGGCGAGAGTTCCCTCTCGCCAGTGAGCAATATCGCCTCTACTTCTATCGCGCCATGAAGCAGGGCATCCCCGGAGACTTCGAGGACTTCTATCCCAATCCCCTCAATCTCTGGCTCTCGTTTCAGATCCGTCCCTCCGATGAAGGTGTCGTCATCTTCTTCCGCGACATCACAGTTCGACATCAGTACGACCTCGCGCTGCGCCAGCAGAGCGACCTCCTCTCTTCCGTCCAGCAGGCCGCTCGCGTCGCGACCTGGGACGTCGATCTTGCGACCGGAAAAATTATCTACGGCGACAGCTCCTATCCGGTCTTTGGCCGTCCCTTCGCCGAGCTTCCCGATCTCCCGAGCTTCCGGGAACACATTCCATCCGAGTACACCTCCATCATTGGCAATCTTCTGCGTCAGACTCGTCAGACCGGCGAGATGATTGTCACCAGCCTTCCTATCCGCGCTGCAAACGGATCTCTCCTCTGGATCGAGTGCAGATGCCAGGCCCTCATTGTCAACGGCGTCGCCACTCGCCTCCGCGGACTCGCCATCGACATCACGGATCGCAAACACAGTGAAGAGGCCCTCGCCGCCAACGAAGCTCGCTATCGCACCCTCGCCGATCTCAACCCTCAGGCCATCTGGATGGGAGCTCCTGACGGTCACCTCACCTACGCCAATCAGATCCTCCTCGACTACCTTGGCTTTACCGAGGCCGATCTCGAAGGAGAGGTCTGGCTCAAGGCCTTTCATCCCGACGACCGCAAGCGTGTCCGAGAAGCCTGGAGCCGCTCCATCGCCACCGGCGAAAAGTACAACATCGAAGCCCGGATGATCGCCGCTGTCGACGGCCGAGCCCGCTGGTGGTGGCTCCGCGCCCAGCCCGTTCGCGATGAAGCCGGCAATATCCTCCACTGGCTCGGCGTCAACATCGATATCCACGATCGCAAAACCTTCGCTGAGACTCTGCAGCAGCGGCAGGAAGAGACCGAACGCCAGCGCGCCGAGTTGGAAAGCATCTATCGCACCTCACCCATCGGCATGGCCCTCTTCGATCCCGTCGAGTTCCGCTATCTCCGCGTCAACGACCGCCAGGTCGAAACCATCGGTCTCCCCGTCGAGAAGATCATCGGCCAGCGCATCATGGATATCGCTCCCCTCCCCGGCATCGAAGAGATCTTCCGCGAGGTCGCCTCCGGAAGAACCGTCCGCAACCACATCTTCGAAGGAGAGCTCCCCGCGCGTCCCGGCGAACATCGCTTCTGGAACGTCAACTACTCTCCTGTCTGGAGCTCCGACGGCAAGGTCGAAGCCATCGCCGCCGTCATTCAGGAGATCACGAACCAGAAGAGGGCCGAACAGGCCCTCCTTCAGAGCGAAAAACTTGCCGCCGTCGGTCGCCTCGCCAGCTCCATCTCGCACGAGATCAACAATCCCCTCGAGGCCATCACCAACCTTCTCTATCTCATTCAGCACTCCGAAGACCTGCCTCCCGGAATCGCCGGTTACGTCAGCACCGCGCAGAGCGAACTCTCCCGCGTCTGTCAGATCGCCACCCAGACCCTCCGCTTCCACCGGCAGGCCGTCAACGCCACCCGCGTCACCGCAAAAGATCTCGTCAGCGCCGTGGTCGATCTCTACCATGGACGCCTACTCAATTCGGGTATTCAGGTCGAATCCCGCTTCTCCACCTCCGCCCCCATCCTCTGCTTTGAAAACGATATCCGTCAGGTCCTCAATAACCTGATCGCCAACGCCATCGACGCTATGCGTCAGAGCGGCGGGCGCCTCATCCTTCGCGCTCACGACGCCGTCGACCGCACCCCATCCGGAGCCTCCCGCCGAGGAATCCGTATCGTCATCGCCGACACAGGCCACGGCATGTCACCCACCATCAAGACCCGTCTCTTCGAACCCTTCTACACCACCAAGGAACTCAACGGCACCGGCCTCGGTCTCTGGATCTCCTCCGGCATCGTCGACCGCCACCACGGCCGCCTCACCTTCCGCAGCACCCAGCACCCCATCCATCACGGCACCGTCTTTACCCTCTTCCTTCCCTCCCTCTCCGAGCTGCAGAGCCCCTATCAGGCCATGCGCTAACGCTCACGCAGGGACGCCCCCGGCCGCGCGTTATAGCGAAATCGATAGAACGCCCACAGCACAGCATTCCCCTACGACCACCACGGCAAGCATCTTTACATCTGCGCCGCTCGAACCTCGCATCCCGGTAACTCCACGACACTCGGCTCCTGCTACATCTCCGCCCAGCGCCGCAGCAGATTATGGTAGATCCCCGTAAGGCTCACTCCCAGCGGACTCCCCGGTAGCTCCACCGCCAGCTTCTGAATCGTCTGGTCCAGATCGAACAGCATCGATCTGTCTCCATCGCTGCGAATCATGCTCTGAATCCAGAAGAAGCTCGACGTCCTAGCCCCACGCGTCACCGGCTCCACTCTGTGCAGGCTCGTCGCCGGATACAGCACCATATGCCCCACCGGCAGCTTCACGCTATGCGTGCCGTACGTATCCTCCACCAGCAGTTCGCCGCCGTCATACTCCTCCGGCGGAGTCAGAAATAGCGTCGCCGAAATATCCGTCCGAATCCTCTGTCCCGAAGGCACCACCGAACGGATCGCCGTATCCACATGCGTCCCAAACTTCCCGCCACCGCGATACCGGTTGAACATCGGCGGGAACACTCGCAGCGGCAGCGCGGCCGACATAAACAACGGAGACCGCGCCAGCCCCTTCAGCACCACATCACCCAGCTCCAGCGCCAGTGGCGAAGCCTCCGCCAGCTGCTCGTTGTCCTTCACACCGCGCGCCTGATAGCCAGCCGTGACCTTGCCATCCACCCAGTCCGCCGCATCCAGCTTCGCGCGCATCTGCTGTACCTGCTCTGGGGTCAGGACGTCAGGAATCGTAATCAGCATGAATGAATCTCCATTGCAAAAGATACGCAGCGAACGACCCGAAAGTCGTCCGCTGCGTCCAGGCCGGTTCACTAGAACCGGAAAGTGGCTCCGATCAACGCGCTCAGTCCTGCCCCCGGAATCAGGTGGCTCGGATGCGGCTGGTCGATGTAGAACCGGTTCGCCAGGTTATAGATATTCGCCTGCAGCTCAAGCCTGTCTGTCACCGGACGGCTGACCATCAGGTTGAACACCCAATACCCCGGGTTCTGTTTCATCCCGGTCGATAACACCTCATACCCCTTCTTCGTCGTCCCCGTCGAAGGATCGGTATACGTTGTCAGCGGTCCAAACGTCAGCGGTATAAACGGTACCGTCGAGCTTGCCGTTCTCGACGCAACATAGTTGGCGCCAAAGCCTCCTTTGAAGCGGGCGAAAATATTCCGCGTCAAAAATGCATTGAACGTCTGCTTCGGTACGTTCGCCAGCTGGTACCCAACCGAGGTCGGGAAGAACTGCGAGCTCAACACCTCGCTGTTCAAATACGCATATCCCAGGACGAGATCAGTTCCCTGCGGCAGCCTTCCAATCGCGCTCGCCTGCACGCCCTGAACTCTCTGGTTCCCCGCCAGAACAATATTGTTCGAGTTTGTAGGATCCGTCTCACGCGCGTTCTGCTTCGTCGTTCGGAACCACGCTCCATCCAGCATCAGGCGCTCGTTCATCAGGCTGTACTTTGCGCCTACTTCGAACGTCTCATTCTGCTCCGGCGGCAACACGCTCGTCGCTACACTCAGGCTCAACGACTCCGCCGAAGGATTGAAGCTTGTTCCATAGTCGAAGTACACGCTTCCATGCGAGTTCGGCTTGAAGACAAACGCCGCCCTGTAGCTTGGCTGGTCCACCTCTTGCGAAGCCAACGTCGCAGTCGCCGAACTATTCGGAACATACTGACTGAATCTCGTATCGAAGTAATCCCAGCGAATACCTCCGCTCAAATCGAACATCCGGCTCAGATGCACCGTGTCCACAAAGTACAGTCCAACGCTCTGCGACTTCACATGCGTGATCGAAGAGATCGTACCCGTACCCGAAAACGGATCCTGTGGATTCGGATTCGCCAGGTTCGTCGGCGTCACGCCCTTGAACGTCGTGCGAGTCGGATTCGAGATCTCCTGTCCGCCCTCGACGCCGCCCACAAAGTCATTCCGAAAATGCAGGACCTTGAAGCGCGTCGTAACCTCCGTCTGATCCCACAGGTCTCCCTCCGTGCTCCTGGTCGTAATCTGATTGCGATTCACCATGATCTGATCCGCAGGCGTCGTCGGAGTATAAGTACACACCGCCCCCGTCACCGAGCTCGTCGGCAACGCGCTCACAAATCCACCCACCGGAATCGCCTGCGGAGCATTCGAACAGATCTGAGGCTCCGTAATCTGCGCCTTGCGGCCATAGTTCGCCCAACGCGCGATGCTGTGAATCTGTGCGTGCTCGTTGAAGTTATGCACCAACCTTCCCGTCAGGATATCGATGTCGGCGCGAAGATTATTCGTGTCCGGAAATCCGAAGTAGGCATGTCGATTTGCAGGAGACAGCTTGTTGAACAGCCACGGCAATCCGTAATCCGGAGTATCGCTCTCCGTCAGATGGAAGTAGCTGATCGTTCCCCTCGTCTGGGAGTTCATCCCCAGCGTCAGCGAAGGCGCAATCCCATAATGGCTGTTCTCCGCATAAGGACGACCGGCCACACCGCCCGCAACTCCCACCGCGTTCACACGCACCGCCGCTCCGCTGATAAAGTCCTCCAACGGCTCATTCACATCCGCGGTGATTCTCCGCGTAGCATCCGTTCCAAACTGCGTCCCGATCCTCACAAACTCATCGGCCGCAGGAACCTTGCTGTCCTGATTGATGATTCCACCCGTCGATCCGCGGCCGAACTGCACGCCCGCAGGTCCCTCCAGAACCTCCACCTGCTCAAAGTTGAAGCTGTCGCGGTAGTAGCTTCCGAAATCGCGAATTCCATCTAGAAAGATATCGTTGCGAGCCGTAAAGCCTCGGATCGTTAAGTTATCTCCCTGTGCTCCGCCCTCGCCCGCCGCAATGCTGATGCCCGGAACATTTCTCAAAGCATCGCGCAGCGTCGTGTTCTGCTGCTCCTGCAGCACAAACTGCGGAACCACTTCCACCGTCTGCGGAGTCTCAATCAGCGGCTGCGTAAACTTGTTGAGCGAAATCGCATCCGGCATCGACGCCGTCACATCCACCGACTCCGACCGCTTCAACCCCACCACCATCGTCGTCGTGCCCTGCGCCGCATAGCTCAGCCCCGTGCCATCCAGCAGAAGCCGAAGACCATCCTCTGCCGAGAACACCCCACTCACGCCCTTGGTCTGAAAGCCCGCAAGAGTTCCCTGAGGCAGATCAACCTTCACCTTCAACCCGGTCGCCTGCTCATACGCCTTGATCCCATCTTCCAAACTGCCCGCGGCAATATCAAACTTCTTCACCGGAAGATTCGAGCCGGCCTGTCCCGCACTGCCCGCTGAACCCGCGGCACCTGCCGCGCTCACCGCCGCCTGTGCCAATCGCCCTGGGCCTATCACTGTCGCCGCCAGAGTCCCCACCGCCAGCAAGCCCTTCGATCCCGTAAACCTGCGTCTGTAATTCTTCCTTCTCGCGTCCTGCTTCATCATCCCACTCCTTGCGAAACGCCCTCCAAGGCCGAAAAAGGCGCACGAAGGGGCAATAACCGCTCACACCGATCAGCGCAGACCTCGCACCGGCCGACATCACGCAACTCATCAAAATTTGGAAGGGAAATGGACTGGAGCTTCGTTGATAACCATCAAACGCGCTCCTATAATCACAACAATCTGCTGTCCAAACAACAGTCAGATCTCCAGATCCTCGCGGTCTCTGCCAGGAGATTCACCCGCGGGGATCTGCCGTTCCACCTCACTTCAGCCCAGTCTTCGATCCAGAAGCCACATCGCTCTGGCTCGTGAAACCCTGCTTTACCACTCGATATCTGGAATATAAGACACATTCGGTCCTACATTCAAGATAAATATACGACATCTTTAGTCGCAGTTCGAAAACCGCTCGGATTGAGTCGATATTCGCGCAAAATCTCCTCTCGCGATGTCGGCGATCTGTACCCACGCTCCATCCACGGGGGTCCAGTCTCGTGAACGATGAAATTGAAATCCAATCAACAGGAGCTTCGATGCAATCGCAGAGAAGTATTTACTTGCTGCTCCTCTCTGCTGGAATGTTCGCGGTTTTAAACCTTCCAGCGCATGCTGCCCATTGCTGCGAGCTTTGAATCCGAACCGGATCTTTATCGATCCTAAAATTCTCTCGTCACTCAAAGCAGCGCGTAAATCGTGAACTCTATTGGACTGACTTTAAAATGCATCTGAGTGAAGAGCTAGTTCTCTTCGCTCGTTTTTTCATCAAGCACTTCAATAGGATTTCGCAAACCAATCCCAATCGCCATCACTTCTTGCTGCCTTCTAGAAAATAATTCCGCTGCAAAATCGATGAGCTACAAGATATTTAAATAAATTGACCAACAGCCTTGCTTTTATCCAGTAACCATGTCACTCTAACCCAAGCGTAGGAGTTACCCCGATGAAAGTCACATCGCACAACACGATGCGTAGGTCGCCAGAGACGATTCAGTTCGTCATGGGTGATCGCCGGGCGCTCCCTCTTACCTGGCTATAACTCCCTATAGCCTCCTACGCGAAACGTATTTCCAAATTACAACTTACTGAGTGGTGAAGAGCGCAGTTCCTTCGACTGTCCATCGCACACTGTCCTCGCCGATTCCCTCAGTAACTCCTTGCCCTCGCGTTAATCGCGTCGGCACGATGCGCCCTCCGCGTAGCCGCGAACCTGCGTCTGCAAAGGAGATTCGCCAGTGGTGTAGAGAAGAGTTACTTCCTCCGCTTGACACGTAAGCAGGGCCGGAAAACCCTGCCGGAGCAAAAGACAGCATGGGGTAGAGGCGTAGCCTCGACTTACAAAATTCCATGCAGCACTTACTCCGAAACTCTTCTCATCTGTTCCCTGGCGACGCATCACTTACTAACTCGTTTGGCCGGTGGTGTAGAGAGCAGTTACTTCGGCACGAAGAGCGCAGGTTCGATTCCTGCCGTGACTTAGGTCACGAAGTTCTGTGGTCAGAACATTCGTCTGTCTGCTTTCATCCGTTCCCCGGCCAGACAATAACAGGTCAACGAAAAGGACTCGTTTTTATGAGCAACACTTACATCAAGGGAGGCACTCCCGTCGGCTCCGAGTCGCTCTGTCGCACCTGCGCCAACGCGCAGATCATGACCGGCTATCGTGAATCCGAGCAGATCACCATCTGCACCAGCGTTCAACCGAACGTGGTTATGCCCTTCAAGGTCTACGACTGCTCCGGCTTCTACGACAAGAACCGTCCGTCGTGGGAACAGATGACCCGGCTCGCAATCGACGTCACGCCCTCTCCCATCAAGCCGGTCGGCTTCAAGGTCGGCTCCCGCTTTCTGGCAGAGGCCTTCGACTCCGAAGACTGAACCACCTTCGCCGGTGGCGAAAGACAGCGGCTACATCGACGGTACGAAGCGCCCTCCGCAACAAGGCGGGTTGCAGGTTCGAATCCTGCCATGAGCCCAGCTCGTGTCGCTTCTCCGCCGCCGTCGCCCATTCCCCGGCGATTCGCAGCAAACAAACAACAACGCACACCAAGGAGGTGCGTGATGAAACTAAACGTCCTGAAACTGAGTCTGTTGGCGCGTCCTCGCACGCATGAAGGAGCGCCCGCAATCGCCATCTCTCCGGAGGCCGCACTGCGGCGCAGCGTTCTCGCCTGCATGCTCTGGGAAGACGAGTTCTACGAGTCCGGGCAGACCATCGCCGCTCGCATCCGTGAACTCGTTCCCCGGGTCGCGCCCGAAGCCGTCGCCGCACTCGCCGTCGAAGCCCGCACCGCCATGAAGCTGCGCCACGCGCCCTTGCTTCTGGTCCGTGAGATGGCACGCTACGCCACGCACCGCGCCCTCGTCGCCGAGACGCTCGTGCGCGTCATCCAGCGTGCCGACGAGCTCGCCGAGTTCGTCGCCATCTACTGGGCTGAAGGCCGCGTGCCGCTCTCTGCGCAGGTCAAGAAGGGTCTTGCAGCTGCGTTCACCAACTTCGACGAGTACGCGCTCGCGAAGTACGACCGCACAGGCACCGTGCGTCTGCGCGACGTCCTCTTCCTCTGCCACGCGCGTCCTCGCGACGCCGCGCAGGCCGAGCTGTGGAAGCGTCTCGTCAACGGTGAGCTTGCCACCCCCGACACCTGGGAGGTCGCACTCTCCTCTGGGGGCGACAAGCGCGCGCACTGGGAGCGCTTGCTCGTCGAAGGCCGCCTCGGCGCCCTCGCTCTGCTCCGCAACCTCCGCAACATGGAGAGCGCCGGGGTCAGCGAGGAGTACGTCGCCGCTGCCCTCGAGATCATGCGCACCGACCGTGTCCTTCCCTTCCGCTTTCTCGCCGCGGCGCGTCACGCTCCGCAGTGGGAGCCGATGATCGAGCGCGCTATGTTCCGCTCGCTCGAGGAAGCCGCTCGCCTCGCCGGACACACCGTCCTGCTCGTCGACGTCTCCGGAAGCATGGTCGCGCCGCTCTCTGGCCGCTCCACCATGCTGCGCACCGACGCTGCCTACGGTCTCGCCGTACTGCTCAGCGAGATCGCAGAGAAGGTCAGCATCTACACCTTCTCCGATAGCTGCGTGCGTATCCCCGCTCGCCGAGGCTTCGCCCTGCGCGACGCCATGGCGAGCAGCCAGCGGCACGGTGGAACCCGGCTCGGCGCCGCGCTCGACTCCGTGCGCGAACCGTACGACCGCATCGTCGTCATCACCGACGAGCAGTCGCACGACCGCGTCCCCACTCCCCGTGACACCGGCTACGTCATCAACGTCGCCAGCGCCCGCAACGGAGTCGGCTACGGTCCCTGGTCGCACATCGACGGCTTCAGCGAAGCCGTCCTTGACTACATCCGTGCCGTCGAGCAGACCGCAAACAACACGTAACGAAATCCGTTACAAAACAAAACGGCGGAGAGCATCTGCTCTCCGCCGTTCCTCATAACGAGGGAAGGTTG
>Ga0310811_10010045_pt1 | contig 12230 bp, 3 predicted proteins | sample YCmetagenome_FD_207642 | JGI IMG/M metagenome (GOLD analysis project Ga0310811, IMG submission 207642) | Soil microbial communities from experimental microcosm in Duke University, North Carolina, United States - YC | ecosystem: Engineered > Artificial ecosystem > Soil microcosm > Unclassified ... | reverse complement strand
AGCGGAGAAATTTGTCCGCGTCGGCGACCCGATCACGTTGACGGATGAATTTGACATTTTGCGCGGTGACCTCGTTGTAGCGCGGGCATTTGATAATCGCATCGGCACCTTTGCCGTCGCGGAGGCGCTCCGGTTGCTCAAGGAATCCAAGGTGAAACTAAACGCGGAAGTTTGCGCCGTCTCGAACGTTCAGGAGGAAGTCGGCCTGCTCGGTGCGCGGCAGATCGCCTATTCGCTCAAGCCGGACATCGCCCTCGTCGTGGACGTGACGCACGCAACAGATTATCCGACCGTCAGCAAGGCGCAACACGGCGACACAAAAATCGGCGCCGGCCCGGCGATCACGCACGGCGGCTGCAATCATCCTGAGGTCGTGAAACGGCTCGAAGAAATTGCCGCCAAGAAAAAAATCCCGTTGCAGCATGAAGCCATGTCCGCCAGCAGCGGCACGGACACGGATGTGATTTTCTGGACGCGGGGCGGCATCGCCAGCGCGCTCATCAGCCTGCCGAACCGCTACATGCACTCGCCCGTGGAAGTCGTAAGCTTGAAAGACCTGGCCATGATTCCTGAACTGATGGCCGCGTTCGTGCAGTCGTTAAAGAAGGGTGAGGAATTTAAAGTGAAAATTTGACACCAAAAAAAACTGGCGGAGAGAGTGGGATTTGAACCCACGGTAGTGTTACCTACGCACGCTTTCCAGGCGTGTGCCTTAAACCACTCAGCCATCTCTCCAACCGTTCTATTTTAAGTGTTTCCCGATGATTCGACCCAAACCAATTTGACAATCTGAGACTGTTTTATGAATCAACGTAAAACGGTGTCACAAACTAACTGGCAGAAATCGCCAGTGCCAAGCTTGGTTCAAGCTCTTCGCATCGGGCGTTTATTTTGCGCGAATCCAGTTCAAGGGCAAGCTGATTCGCCGTCGTCTAAAAACAAAATCTTTGACTGTTGCCAAGCTTCGTCTCGCCGATTTTGAAAAATCAGAAAGACAAATGGCCGAACACGCATTAGCCCATGATGCCTTCATTTTTAGAACTGTTGCAGACGGGCGGTTGGATGATAATCTCCGGCCATTGCCAGCGTCGCTTGAAGTTAAAGTTGCGAGTCGTGGCGATTCACCGATGAAAACCAGCCGCCACGGAGTCATCCGCATCCTCCGCCAGACCTTGGCGTTCATTGCCATTGGCGGACTGATCTTTTGCCGCAATTTCGCTGCCGCTGATGAATCTGCGCCGGCCGGCGTATTGCTCACGGCGGAACAGGTTCGCAATCTGACCCCGGAACAGGCTGAAAATAATTTGCCGGTGCGATTGAAATGCGTCGTGACATTTTATGATTCGACGCTCTATTTACATTTTGCCCAGGATGATACCGCCGGCATCTATTTGGGTGAAATGACAGACATGCCTGTGCTGAAACCGGGGCAGTTGGTGGAAATCGAAGGCGTGACCAGTTCCGGTTTATATGCGCCGATCGTGGTGCCCAAATCCATCAAAGTGCTGGGCGACGGTAAAACCCCCGCCGCGAAGCCGGTTTCGCTGGAACAATTGGTCAGTGGCCAGGAAGACAGCCAGATGGTCCAAGTCAACGGCATTGTCCGGGCGGTTCATTTTGACAAGAATTCCGGCTATTATTTGATTGATCTCGCGATAGGCGGTGAACGCTACACTGCCTTTGCCAAGCAGTTGCCGGTGGTGACGCCGGAGGATCTCGTGGACTGCACGGTGAAAGTTCGCGGTGTTTGTTCCACGCTGTTCAACCATCAGCGGCAGTTGTTCGGCATCCACCTGCTCGTGCCCAATGAGGATGACTTGATCATTGAAAAACCGGCGCGGACGAATCCTTTTGAAATCCCGGCCCAAAACATCAACGGCCTTTTGCAGTTTGCACCGCAGGGAACTTTCGGCCACCGCGTCAAAGTGACCGGCACCGTGGTTTATTACGAACCCGGCAGCGCGATCTTCATCGAAGACGACAAAGAAGGCTTGTATTGCCAGACCCGTCAGCAAACGCCGGTGCAACTGGGTGACAAGGTCGAGGTTCTGGGATTTCCGGCCAAAGGCGAATATACGCCCATCTTGGAAGATTCAATTTATCAAAAAGTTGGAACCGGCCCGGAACCAAAGGCAGCGGCCGTGGATCTCAACGAGGTATTGACCGGCACCTTCGACTGCCGGCTGGTTCAGATCCAGGCCCGGGTGCTGGAACGCGTCCAACGCGGTCGTGATCAATTTGTCGTGCTGGAAACCGGCGGCTTTATTTTTCAAGCGTATCTCGCACAAGATGCCAGCGGCAATGGTCTGGCCGGTGTGCTGAACGACAGTGAGGTGAACGTGACGGGCATCTGCCTGATCGAGCGCGGCAACAACTGGCAGGCCGGCAAAGACTGGCGTGCAAAATCGTTCCGGTTGCTGCTGCGTTCGCCGCAGGATGTGACCGTGCTGCGCTATCCGCCGTGGTGGACACTGGAAAAGGTTCTGTGGATTGTCGGCGCGCTGGGGCTTATCAGCCTGGCGGCCTTTGCCTGGGTGGTGGTGCTACGCCGCCGGGTCCGGCAACAGACCAAAATCATTGAGAACCGGTTGCAAATGGAGGCGACGCTGAAGGCCCGATACGAAAACATTTTCGAAAACGCCAACGACATGGTGTTCACACACGACGTCGCCGGAAAAATAACTTCCATCAACCGGGCCGGTGAACGGTTGTTGCAACAATCGCGCAAAAATCTGTTGTCGGAGAACCTGGTTGAATCGGTGGCCGAAGATCAGCGCGCCGCCGCCCGCCACTGGCTCGGCCAGATTGTGACGGAAGCCGACCTGCCCGCCGCCGAATGGGATTTCATCAACGCCGCCGGGCATCGCATCAAACTGGAAATCAGCTCCCGCCTCATCGAGCAGGCCGGCCGGCCGGTTGAAATTGAAGGCATTGCGCGCGACATCACGGAACGCCGTCGGCTGGAGCGGGAACTGTTGGAAATCAGCAACCGTGAACAGCGCCGCATCGGCCACGATCTGCACGATGGCGTCTGCCAGCAGCTCGCGGCCATCGCGTATCTGCTGGATATTCTCGGCGACCAGTTGCGGGAAAAGCAGCAGCCGGAATTTGCGGAGGCCGAGCGCATCGGCCAGTTGATCAACGAAGTGAATGCCCAGGCCCGCAACGTGGCCCGCGGCCTGTTTCCAGCGCGGCTGGACGAACATGGATTGATCATGGCGCTGGAGGAACTTGCCGTCAACGCCAGCAGCCGTTACCGGATGACCTGCCGGTTTGTCAGCCAGGTCGCATCCACCAAGTTTGATGGCGACATGGAACTGCATTTGTATTACATCGCGCAAGAAGCCTTGTTGAACGCCATCAAGCATGGTAAACCCACCGAGGTCATCGTGACTATGGCTGCCGATGGCGACCGGTTGAAACTGACGGTGCAGGACAACGGCGGCGGATTTCAAATGTCCGATAAAACCCGGACCGGACTTGGCATCCGCATCATGAAATATCGAGCCAAGGTCATCGGGGCGACCTTGGAACTGCACAGCAGACTCGAACACGGCACACTGATCGAATGCGTGTTCAACCCGAAGTTCCGGGAGCATTAGAAATAAAGTTATGGTCGAAACCATCTCCAATCCGTCAACAAAAACCGGTGTCACCGCCGAAAAGAACCGCATTTACATCGTGGATGATCACGCCATGTTTCGCGAAGGTTTGCGACAGTTGATCGAGCGCGAACCCAGCCTGACGGTCTGCGGCGACGCTTCCAATTTTATCGAAGGCATGGCTGGCATCCGGGCGATGCAGCCGGACGTGGTCATCGTGGACATTTCCCTGTCCGGCGCGAGCGGACTGGATTTGATCAAAGAAATCAAGGCGGAGTTTGACGACCTGCCCGTGCTGGTCGTTTCCATGCACGATGAATCACTCTACGCCGAACGCGCGCTGCGGGCCGGGGCCATGGGCTATGTCATGAAGCATGAGCCAGCCAAAACCGTGCGTGCCGCCATCCGCAAAGTGCTGGGAGGCGACCTTTATTTGAGCGAAAAAATGTCCACCGGCATGCTCAACCGCCTGATGCGTGGCGAATCTCAGCGCCCCAAGTCGCCCATCGAAACCTTGAGCGACCGCGAACTGGAAGTCTTCCGCATGTTGGGCCAGGGCAAATCCTCGCGGATAATTGCCGAGGAATTGAGCCTGACCATCGCCACCATCAATTCCTTCCGCAACCGCATCAAGGAAAAGTTGCAATTGAAAAACTCCACGGAATTGCTGCTGCATGCTGCCCAATGGGTGCGCGACGACGGTCCAAGCACCTGAGATTTTCGCATACGCCGTTCCGCCAACAACATTGCCAACGTCGTTTCTGGAAGCCCGGATTGAGGCTGGCTTCGTTTTCGACTCCCCTCCTTTTGCACGGTAAAAACCGCATCGCCAAAAACCTCAATTCCGTTCAATATTTACGGGATTTTTTGATAAATCTGCGTTTGGGAAGTATATAGTCCCGATGGAATTTGTGGCCACTTCATGCCACATGACAGTCAGTATGATAAGTGACAATATGGCGACATTATCAACTTTCCAACTGCAATCCTATTTCATGGCAACAGAAATATCTTGCTTTAATTAGGAAAGACAATTAATAATCTTAAATCTCAATTTTCAAACACGACGTGCCATCATACTTTGATCATCCCCATAACTCCCACAAATCAACCATGAAAACACCCCCCCAGCCTAAAGTAAAAAGAATGAAAAGACCCAGCAATTTTCGAACGCATGCGCCTCTCGCCTTGACAGCCACATTGCTTTTATCAGCAGCGTCCGCCATGGCCCAAACCCACTGGCTGGGTGGCACCGGCGCATTTAACTGGAACAGTGCCGGCCTTTGGGACGGACAGTTCACCAGCAACCCTGGTAATCCGAACTGCACCGATGACCAAGGCACAAACAATGTTGTGCTGATCCAAGCCGGAGACGACTGGCAACATGGTGACACGCTCTCAGGAAATGCTGCGGGAACTGGTGGTGCCTACCTCCAGACCGGAGGCACAAATGAAAATCTTGGCGGGACTTGGTGTCGTATGGCGGTGGCAAGTGATAGCTTTGGATACTACACGTTCAGCAATGGTGTATACAATGGCACGGGTCAAACCCACATTGGCGAAGGCACTAACGCAGTTGCGGAAATGAAAATTGCCGGCGGCGTATATACCAGCTCGGGCAACTTTGTTCTGGGTGACGGTGACTTTGGCTCCAATCCTGTTGGCGTTTTAGACATGAACGGCGGCACATTGAATTGCGGAAGTGAACTGTGGCTCGGCGAAGGCCACGCCAACACCGTTGGCGGCACGGGCACAATGTATATGCGCGGCGGCACGGTCAACATCAGCAGTTGGTTTGCGATCGGCCGTTTTGGCGGCATTGGCGACCTCGAAATGACCGGCGGTGTCATCACCAAGCTCGGCGGCGGCAACATCACGGTGGCCACCACGCCCAGCACGGGCATAGTCAATCAGAGCGGCGGCGTCATCACCAACACGGCAACACAAACATGGGTTGCGGAAAGTGGCACGGGCACTTGGAACTTGAACGGCGGCACTGATGTGTTCGGCGTGATTCACCTCACTCAAACCGGGAGCGGTCAAGGCACGTTTAACTTGAATGGCGGTGATTTGTTCGCGACGGAAATCACCGACAACGGCGGCGTGGGAAATTTCAATTTCAACGGCGGCACATTGCACGCCGGATTAGACACTCTTAACTTTTTCCATGATGTGATGGGAGCTGTGGGCATCCAAGCCGGTGGCGCGATCATCAATACGGAAGGACACGATGTCACCATCGCCCAAGCCGTAAGTGATAACGGCGTTTCTGGTTCATTGACTAAAAATGGAGCCGGCACGCTCACGCTGTCGGGCCAAAATTCCTACTCCGGCCAGACCAAAGTCAATGCCGGCACGCTGGTCACCACCACGGGCAGCTACGCAAACGGGGATTATGTAGTAGCGGACAATGCTGAACTTGGCGTGGTTTTGACTTATCAATACGCTCAAATTTATCCGGCAAATGTCACCTTGGGATCGGCATCGGCGGGAGCGGCGCTTAGTTTTGACCTTGGCGCTTTTGGCAACCCTGCATACCCCCCATTGGCGGTAAGCGGTAATCTCGCCCTAAACGGCCCGATCACCATCAACGTGGTGGATGCTGCACCAACTCTGGGTGAATTTCCGCTACTTTCCTACGGCACCAAGTCCGGAACCGGCACGTTTGTGCTTGGATCACTTCCACCGGGTGTGGTAGCCAGCCTCGTCCCCACGGCGAACGGTTTGGATCTTAACATCACGGGCGTGGCGTTGGACGTTTGGACCGGGGCGGCGAGCGGCGCTTGGGACATCAATACGAGCATCAATTGGATGAATGCTGGAACCAGTGCTCCCATACCTTATCAAGACGGCGATCAGGTGCGGTTCGATGATACGGCCACGGGCACCACGACGGTGAACCTGACCACTGGCGTCGTGCCGGGCGGCAATGTCAATTTCAACAACACCATCAACAGCTATACGTTGACCGGCAACGGTTCCATCAACGGACTGATTGGTATGAATAAATCGGGCACCAACTCGGCCACGATTTTGACCACGAACAACTATACTGGAAAGACGACCCTTACCGATGGCATCTTGGTGGTCAGCAATCTGGCCAACGGCGGTATTGCCAGTCCCATTGGTGCCGCAACTTCCGCCACCAACAACCTGGTGTTTAATGGCGGCACGTTAAGATACGGTGGCCCGTCCATGACTTGGGATCGCGGATTCACCCTGAAAGGTAATTACGGCATCAACGGCACTGCGGGCACGAACCTCGCCACCTTGGATATTCAAAATAATGTAACCCTGACCGGTCCGATGGCTGTCGCCGCCAACAGTTCATTTGTCAAATCCGGCCCGGGCACGCTGACCTACAAGCAAACTGGCACCAATCAGCTTTCCGGTGGCGGCTTCCCTGGCTATCAGGTGTTTGCTGGCACTTTGGTATTTGATGGTTCCGCCGGCACCCAAGTAAACCACAGCCAGTCAGAATTCTGGATTGGTGACACGACCAACTCGGGCGCGAATATCATTCTTACCAACACCACCCTGAGTGTTGACAGCTGGTTCAGCCTTGCCCGTGGCAACGGCGATACTGGAAATGCCTGCACCGCCAACCTCTACAATTCCACCCTCAACGTCGGCAACCTGTCCTTGGGTTGGAATAACGGCCGGCCGAACCTCTGCAGCCAGGTCTTTGCCATGACCAACTCGATCATTCATGACGGTGGTAACTTCCTGATCGCTGAAAGCGCCGGCTCGATTGGCACATTTACCATTGCTGGTAATTCAATCGTCGCCTGCACCGGCGGTTCCCCCATGTTGATGGGTTTGGCGAGCGGAGCTACGGGCAATGTGGTGGTGGCCAATAGCAGTATCGTCACCAACAACGCGTGGCTCTCCTGTGGTGCCAATGGTTACGGCACCTTGACCTTGAAAGACAACGCAAGGTATGTTGAAAACAGCGACTTTAACTTCGGCGACTACGGTGGGGCTGGCACAGTCGGCATCATGACCATCCAGGACAATGCTTATGTACTCACGACCGGTGGCGGCACATACATCGGCAAAACAACCGGCTCCTTTGGCTATGTCAACCAGTCTGGCGGCATCTTGAATGCCCGGGCTTCCGGGGTGTTTCAATTGGGCCAGGCGGCCGGCGCGTATGGCCAATATGTTCAAACCGGCGGCACCAACTATGCTGGTGGATGGTTTTCCATCGGACGTGGTGGCGACACCTCATCCACGGGCTTGTATAACATTTCCGCAGGTTTGCTCGACCAGACCGGAACGGGCAATGGGTTGATTGTCGGCGAACAAGGCACCGGCACCCTGAACATCTCCAACTCTGCCACAGTCCTCTCCGAGTCCGTCAACATTGGCGTGGCGATCGGCTGGAACGGGGGTGTTGGCACCTTGAATCTCAGTGGCGGCACATTGGTGGCCAACTTTATTCAAGGCGGCACTGGCAACAGCACGTTTAACTTCAACGGTGGCGTGCTCCAGGTTGGCGCGGCTTCCCGCCTCAACTTCATGACCAACCTGAGTGCGGTTTATCTCTACAGCAGTTCGGTGATTGACACCTCCAACAGCACGGTCGCCATCAGTTCGGCGATCAACGATGGCGGTGTGGGTGGCACGTTGACCAAGACCGGCAGCGGCACTTTGCTGTTGGATGGAGCCAACAGCTACTCCGGCTCAACAATAGTCGCCGCCGGCACGCTCGGCGGTATCGGCAGCATCTCGAAACTCTCGGTGCAGTCCGGAGCCTCGGTTGCGCCGGGTGACGGGGGAACTGGCATGTTGTCGGTCAGTGGCACCGCGACCCTCGCTGCCGGCAGCTCGACTACAATCAACTTGAACCGGACGAACGCAACGACCAGCGCTCAGTTGAGCGTCTCTGGTGGCCTGACCTACGGCGGCACCTTGGTGCTAAAGAACATCGGTGGACAACTGGCGGTTAATGATACGTTCACACTGTTCCCAACTGCGGGCACAGGATCGTTCAGCAGCGTGCAATCCATCACCCCCGGCCAGACCGTTACTTGGGATACGACCCAGTTGAATGTTAACGGCACGGTCAAGGTTCTCAGTGTGACCTCCACGGCCCCGCCCACCCTTACGACCTCGGTCACTACTGGTGCGGGCGGCAGCAGCCTCACCATCACTTGGCCCGCTGGTAATACGGGTTACACGCTGCAGATGCAGAGCAACCCGATCACCATGGGTATCAGCACCAACTGGGTTAACGTGGCCGGATCGAGCACCACCAACATGGTCACCGTGCCGATTGACCCGACAGCAGGTTCCACCTTCTACCGCTTGATCCAATAATAATTGGACCGGTAAAAGTTAATCTCACACACATCTGGCGGGCAAAGCCTGCGGTTCTGGAAACCGCAACTTTGCCCGCCAATCTTTTTAGCCGGGTGCGGCCGTCATCGTGTTGCTGTAAACCCGCCTTCCAAACGGAATCGTCGCCGCTCCGATCTGACTGCGTTTATTTTGTTTCACATGTCGAGGCGCGCCATCGCCACCTTGCCAGACCCATCCTTCAGCCGGTCTCTCGAGGCTTTCCTTATCTCCGATTCTCCGCCAGCTCCCTTTACCTTTCAATTCGGGTCTGAGCCTAAGGGATGAGGAATGCTACAAGGAGACCTCTGCAAAATCATGTTTCGTTGTAGCGGCGGTCTGTAATCGCCGTGTTTTTGCCAGCCGCAATCTTCGGCACTCGCAGAGCGCCGCTACAGTGGTTTTGCAGAGGTCTTAACAAGGAGTTGAAACCGGGATTCCACAAGCTTGGTTCTGCGGCACCATGCCAACTACGATTTTAAAGGCAAAATATTCTACCTTAATGTAGGACTATACCCTACATTTCGGCATTCTGATTGCTAAGTTCCAGCCAATCGGGACTGGAATACGGTATTAAGCAATTATTTAAAGATTATGATCGTTTTGATTAGACATCCTTGAACCGCAGGGCATCGGGAATCCTGATTGAATTTAGAAAACAACCGTAAAACAAAATTTAAAAATCCGCCACTGGGCGAAAATTGGATTCTGTGTCCTTTTGCTGGCCAATGAAGTGAACAAATGAATTTTTTGATTCAATGAATAACCGAATGCCAACCGAAAAGCGCACGCTCAATCGGGGGGAGCGCAAGGCATTGGCTCGAGCCATCACCCGCCCGCGCGGTCACTGTTCGCGGCCAGCCTGGAGCATTTTGCTGCTGGCCGTTTTCGTCTTCGCCGGCGCATGGCGGACAAATGCGGCGCTCACACTCACGCCAGCCACGGGAGGTGCGGTGATTTCCGCCGACACTGCGGGCGGCAGCTACACCTCGTTGACCGGACCAAAACTCGCTGAATCCCGCCGGGGACAAATTGGGGTCGGCAGCATTATTCTCAATGCCCCGCCCGGGTTCATGTTCAATACGGGCAATCCGGTAACCGTGGCAACCACCGGGAACATTGTCCTGAGCAACACGACGGCGACGGTCACGGCAACGACCATTGCGATCGGGGTAAAAACGAAGTCCACTAAGAAGTCCACGATGACATGGGCCGGCATTCAAGTCCGACCGACGACGGGAACACCTTTGGCCACCGGTAACCTGACGAACAGCGGCAGCGCTTCAGGCCCGGCCAAGCCCGGCAATTGGGGCACTCTCAAGGAAGTTGCCGGTGCGGCCACCACGCTGGTCTTTGGAACCCAGCCCAGCAGCGTGTCCTATGACTTTCCGATAACTCCAGCCGTCACCGTAAAAATCCTCGATCAATACGGCAATATCGTCAGCAACAGCACCACCGGTGTGACGATGGCCATCGGCAGCAATCCCGCTAGCGGCACCCTCAGCGGCACCCTCACGGTGAATGCTGTCAATGGCACAGCCACTGGGCTGACGGGAATCACCTCGAGTTCGTTCGACATCAATCTCTATAGGTATGTGGTGGCCAGCGGGAGCTGGGCGAATACTGCAACCTGGTCCGGCACCTCGGGAGGGGCGCCCGGCGCGTCGGTGCCGACCAATGGCGTCAGCGTTTTCATGGGCGAGGCAACCACCGGCTACACGGTGACCATTCCCAGCGGTTATAGCGCGGCGTGCGGTGCAGTGAACTTGGGCAACCTCGCGGGCACTAATGCATCCATCCTTAATTTTGCCAGCGCGTCGAGTTCACTCACAGTTAATGGCAGCGTGACCATGAATCGTCCGACCAGCGGAGCGACGACAACCATTGGTCTCGGTGCCGGCAGCCTGACGGTGAACGGAAACCTCGGATTGGCTAACCACACCAATTCAAATGCCGCCAACAATCTGCTCAATACCGTCACCATTTCTACTGGCACACTCACTGTCGGTGGGAACCTCATTTTCGGCGCCGAGCAGGCGTTGCAAAGTCAGATTGTCTTTAGTGGTGCCGGCACCTTGAATCTGGCGGGGGCGTTTACCCTCTCGAACAGTCTGGGGACGCTGACGCCCGGAACCGGGACCGTCAATTTCAATGGTTCCACCGCCGGCCAAACCATCCCCATCGGCGTCAGCGCGGTGACCTACAGCAACCTCACTTTCAATAACACGAGCCCCAGCGGGGCCACACCAAGCGCCGCGATCACCGGAACCCAAGTCACCGGCAACTTGAGCGTCCAGAGCGGCACCTTCAATAACGGCGGCTTCGCCATCACGCTTGCCTCTGCCAAAAATTTCTCGGTGGTCACGGACGCAGCCTTCAATCTCACCGGCAACTCCACCATGGTCACGGTTTCAGGCGGCGGCACCAAAAACTTTGCCGCCACCAGCACGGTTAATTATGCCGGAGCCAATCAGTCCGTGACCGCCGAGGCTTACGGTAATCTCACTTTGAGCGGCAGTGGCACAAAGACGATGCCAGTTTCCACAATCTCGATTGCCGGAAATTTCACGCTTGCCGATGGTTCTTCCATCAGCGCCACGGCGGGCGCGGCAATCAATATGCTTGGGGATTTTACACTTGGCGCCAACACTACCTTCAATGCCGGGGCCTTCACGCACAGTGTCGGCGGCGACTGGATCAACAATGGTGCGACGTTCGCCCCGGGCACTGGCACCATCAGCCTAAACGGCACCAATGGATTGCAAAATATGTGGGGCTCTGACGACACCACCTTCAACAATCTGATCGTCAACAACAACGCGGGTGTCACGCTCGGTGCGGACGCAACCGTGAACGGCACGCTCACGTTATCCAATGGCATCCTTACGACCGCTTCCGACCAGGTCAATGTGTTCAACACCGCCAACACGGCGATAACCGGTGCCGGCAGCTCCAGCTATGTGAACGGCACGCTGCAAAAGAAATTTGCTACGGGCAGCGGCCAATTCTTCACCTTCCCCATTGGCGGACCGGATAAATACCGGCCCGTCGGCTTGACCAACTTGACGGTGACCACCGCCGGCCTGGTGGCGGCAACGGGAATTGCTGGCACACATCCGAATATTGCAACCTCCGGCATCAATCCCAACCGGAACGTGAACTGGTCTTGGACACTCAATGACGACGGCGTGCTGGTGGTGGGCAATTACAACCCGACGTTCAATTTCGTGCCGGGTGACGTGGACAGTGGCGCGGATCCAACCCAGTTTGTGGTGCGCCGGTTTGACG
>Ga0310811_10010044_pt1 | contig 12230 bp, 10 predicted proteins | sample YCmetagenome_FD_207642 | JGI IMG/M metagenome (GOLD analysis project Ga0310811, IMG submission 207642) | Soil microbial communities from experimental microcosm in Duke University, North Carolina, United States - YC | ecosystem: Engineered > Artificial ecosystem > Soil microcosm > Unclassified ... | reverse complement strand
AGCAGGGCCGCTATATCGCCACCACCCATTACCAGGGCGGCAGGCTGCTCGAAGGCGCCGCCTCCATCCATCCGGCGCGCTATCATCGCGGTCTGGCGGAGGCCGCTGTCGCGCGCGGCGTGGCCTTTATCGAGGGTTGCCGCGTCACCGAGGTTGCTCGCGCCGGGGAGCAGTTCCGCCTCGCGACAACGCGCGGGCCGGTCACCGCCCGGAAAGTGCTGATGGCGACGAACGGCTATACCTCGCGCTCGCTCGGCTGGTTCCGCCGCCGCATCCTGCCGATGCAAAGCTCCATCATTGCGACTGAGGAACTGGGCGAGGCAAGGATGGCGGAGCTGTTCCCGACCGGCGCCATCATCAACGATACCAGGCGCATCCTGAGCTATTTCCGCCCCTCGCCGAACGGACGCCGGATCATCTATGGCGGTCGCGCGACCTTCGTGCCGATCGCGCATGACGAGACCGCGCGCCGGCTGCGGGCCATGATGCTGCTGGTCTTCCCGCAATTGTCAGCGGTGAAGATCAGCCATTGCTGGGGCGGCTTCGTGGGCTTCACCTTCGATTTCCTGCCCCATGCCGGGCAGAAGGACGGCGTGGATTATGCCATGGGCTATTGCGGCTCGGGGGTCGCCATGGCCTCCTGGCTCGGCCACCGCACTGCGCTGCGCATGCTCGGCCGCGTGGAGCCGTCCGCCTTTGAGACGCCGCCCTTCCGCACCCGCCCCTTTTATACCGGCAATCCCTGGATGCTGCCCGCCATCGGCGAATACTTTCGGCTGCGCGACCGGCTTGACCACGCAAGCTTTCGCGCCCGGCAGAGGAAGATCGGGGCTAGGACGGCGGCTTAAGCCTGCCAATCCTCGCAGAGCAGGCCGCGCACCCGGGTGAACTCGCCCAGATTGCCGGTCACCACAACCAGCCCGCGGCTGCGGGCATGGCCCGCGATCATCAGGTCGTACGGCCCGATGACGCAGCCGCGTCTTGCCTGCGAGCGATTGGACAGAAACAACAAGGCGCGCGCCACCATCCTTTTTCTCCACGTATATCCTCTTTGGATATACCTCCATTTGTGGCTCCCATCCCCTCTCTACTTGTGCCTCGGAATTTCCGAAGCAACGCTACAGAAAGAATATCTTTCCTGATCCAGCGGCATCGGTCAGAACGGGCTGACCGAGGCCGCTTGCAAGGGGATGCTCGCATGACCGTCGAACACGTCGAAACCCTGGTGATCGGGGCCGGGCAAGCCGGCATCGCCATGAGCGAGCACCTGACCAAGCTAGGGCAGCCGCATCTGGTGCTGGAACGCCATCGCATCGCCGAGCGCTGGCGCTCGGAACGGTGGGATTCCCTCGTCGCCAACGGCCCCGCCTGGCATGACCGTTTTCCCAACATGACCTTCCCGGATACCGAGACGGGCGCCTTTCCGCCGAAGGAGCGTGTCGCCGATTATTTCGTCGCCTATGCCGCGCAGATCGGCGCGCCGGTGCGCACCGGTGTCGCGGTCACCAAGCTGCAGCGGAAAGCCGATGGCCAGGGCTTCCGGGCCGAAACCTCCGCCGGCGTGATCGAGGCGAAGAACGTCGTTTCCGCCACCGGCCCCTTCCAGCGCCCGCTGATCCCGACCACGGTTCCGGCTGAGACCGGCATCACGCAGATGCATTCGAGCCAGTACCGCAATCCCGGCCAACTGCCGGAGGGCGCGGTGCTCATCGTCGGCGCCGGTTCCTCGGGCTCGCAAATCGCGGATGAGCTGAACCGCGCCGGCCGCAAGGTCTATCTCTGCGTCGGGCCCCATCACCGCCCGCCGCGCGCCTATCGCGGCCATGACTATTGCTGGTGGCTCGGCGTGCTCGGCCTGTGGGATGTCGAAGCGCGCGAGCCGGGTCTGGAGCATGTGACGATCGCGGTGAGCGGCGCGCGCGGCGGCGAGACGGTGGATTTCCGCCGCTTCGCCCAGGAAGGCATGACGCTTCTCGGTCGAGCGCAAAGCTTCGAGGACGGGGTGATGCGCTTCGCGCCGGATCTCGCGGCAAACATCGCAGGCGGCGACGCGAACTATCTTTCGGTGCTGGACGCGGCCGATGCCTATGCCGCGCGCGAAGGCCTGGACCTGCCAGAGGAGCCGGAAGCGCGGGTGATGCGGGCCGATCCGGACTGCGTGACCAACCCCATCACCGCGCTCAACCTCGCCGGGGCCGGCGTCACCAGCATCATCTGGGCCACGGGCTTCGCCCTCGACTACAGCTGGATGGACATCGACGTCTTCGATGCCAAGGGCCAGCCGCAGCATCACAAGGGCGTCTCCACCGTGCCCGGCCTCTATTTCCTCGGCCTGCCCTGGCTCTCCAGCCGCGGCTCCTCCTTCATCTGGGGATGCTGGCGCGATGCCGCCTATCTGGCGCAGCATATCGCGGCACGCACGCCCGCGACCCAAACCGAGACCGTCTGAAGGACATAGAGCATGATCCACACCCGCATCCGCCCCTTCAACACGGCAAAGACCTATCCCGAACAGAAGCTCGACAATGATCTCGCCCAGGCGGTGGTGGCGCGCGGCGCCACCGTCTTCCTGCGCGGCCAGTGCCCGCAGGATCTCGACACGGCCGAGGATGTCGGCATCGGCGATCCGGTGGCACAGACCCATAAGGTGATGCAGAACATCCGCCAGCTGATGGAAGAAGCCGGCGGCAGCATGGAGCATGTCTGCAAGCTCGTGGTCTATCTCACCGATGTGCGCCACCGCGAGCCGGTCTATCGCACCATGGGCGAATACATCCGCGGCGTGCATCCGGTCTGCACCGGCCTCGTGGTGGTGGCCCTCGCGCGTCCGACCTGGCTGGTGGAGATCGACGCGACGGCGGTGCTGCCGGAAGGCTGAGACAGGCGCCGCGGATGCGCTACACTCTTCGGCAGCTACAGTATTTCGTGGCGGCCGCCGAGGCGGGCTCCATCACCCTCGGCTCCGAGAAGATCAGCATCTCGCAGCCCTCCATCTCCGCCGCCATCAGCACGCTGGAACGCGAATTCGGCGTGCAGCTCTTCATCCGCCATCACGCCCAGGGCCTGTCGCTGACACCGGCCGGCAGGCGCCTGCTGGTGGAGGCGAAGCAGCTTCTTCAGCAGGCACAATCGCTTTACGCTGTCGCGTCCGAAGCGGCGGAAACGGTCGCGGGGCCGCTCTCCGTCGGTTGCATGGTCACCATGGCACCGATGGTCATGCCCGAACTGGCCCACGGCTTCATGGCCGCTTATCCGCGTGCCAGCATCCGCCAGACGGCGGCGAGCCTGGAATGGCTGCTGGAAGCCTTGCAGCGCGCCGAAATCGACATTGCGCTGACCTACGATCTGCAAATCCCTGAAGGGATCACTTTCACCCCGCTCGCCCGCCTGCCGGCCTATGCCATGGTGGGCGAGATGCATCCCCTTGCCAGCCGCGGCAGCGTGAGCCTCGCGGAACTTGCCGAGCAGCCGCTGATCCTGCTCGATCTGCCGCTCAGTACGGATTACTTTCTGGCACTGTTCATGGCGGAAGGGCTGACCCCGCGCATCCACTCCCGCTCCAACCACCAGGAAGTGGTGCGCACCATGGTCGCCAACGGCTATGGCTATACGCTCGCCAATGTGCGCCCGCGCTCTGACATCGCGCTCGATGGCCGCCGCCTGGTGCGCCTGCCTATCGAGGGTGCGCATCGGCCGATGCTGCTCGGTACCGCCGTCCTGACCAATCTACGCCCGACGCGGCTGCTCGCCGCCTTCGCCGACCACTGTCGGGCCTCGATCACCGACCGCTACATTCCCGGCATGATCCCGCCTGAGGGCAACTGAAAGATCGCATCACGCCGCCAGGATCATCGCCGCCGCCTTCTCCCCGATCATGATGGAGGGAGCATTGGTATTGCCGCTGATGAGCTTGGGCATGATCGAGGCATCGGCGACGCGCAAGCCTTCGAGGCCACGGACCTTCAGCGCCGGCGTCACCACGGACGCCGCGTCGCTGCCCATGCGGCAGGTGCCGGAAGGATGGAAAACGGTCGCGGCATATTTCCGGATATAGTCGAGCAGCGCTTCATCGCTCTGCACCGCGGTACCGGGGGCCGCTTCCGGTCCGCGCAATGGCGCGAATGCCGGGGCATTGAGGATGGCGCGCGCGGTGCGCAGGCCTTCCACGAGCACGCACGCATCCTCCTCGCGGTCGAGGAAGTTGAAGTCGATGTCGAGATTGCGTCCGCTGCCATCGGCCGCGAGCGTGATGGTGCCGCGGCTTTTCGGCTGCAGCAGGCAGGTATGGATGCCGAAGCCATGGCCCCATTCGAACAGCTTGCCGCCGGGCCGCCGCAAAAACGGGATGAAGTGGAACTGAACGTCCGGAATCGCATTCGCGTATTTGGTGCGCGCGAAACCGCCGGACTCCACATAATTCGTCGTCCACCAGCCCTTGCGCTGGAACAGATATTTCAAGGGTGAGGCAAGCACGGGGGCAATCGTGCTGGGCGAGATGGCGAGGCCCTGGCCACGCGACTGGTAGGAGACGAGCGCGTCCAGATGATCTTGCAGGTTCTTCCCAACCGACGGCAGATGATGACGCACCGGAACACCGGCGCGGGCGAGTTCACCGGCGTCACCGATGCCGGACGCCATGAGCAGTTGCGGAGAGCCGAGCGCGCCCGCGCTGAGAATCACCTCGCGCCGCGCGGCCAGGATTTCCGCACCTTGCGCGGTCTTAAGCGTAACGCCGGTCACGCGGCTGCCTTCCAGCGTCAGCGTCATTACTTCCGCATCCGTTCGCAGATGCAGATTGGGCCGCCCCCGCACCGGCGCCACGAAGGCACGGTAGCTGCTCAGTCGCTGCCCATTGCGCTGTGTCACGTTATAGACGCCGACCCCTTCAAGATCGGCGCCGTTGAAATCACCGCTACGGTCATGCCCAGCCTCGGCTGCGGCCTCGACGAAGAGGCGCGAGACGCTATTCGGGTCGCGCGGGCGATCGACATGCAATTCGCCCGACTTGCCATGATAGGCGGGGTCGAGCCCCAACTGATCAGCCTCGGATTTTTTGAAATAGGGCAGCACGTCATCATAGCTCCAGCCGGGGCAGCCCATCTCCGCCCAGGCGTCGTAATCCGCGCGATGGCCGCGGATATAGATCATGCTGTTCATGGAGCTGGAACCGCCCAGCATGCGCCCGCGCGGCACCGAAATTTTCCGGTTGTTGAGGTTCTTCTGCGGCACCGACTCGAAATGATAGGCGTAGGTCTTGCTGGCATAGAGCGTCACCGTGCCGGCCGGCACATGGATGCGCGGCGTGCTGTCCTTCGGGCCGCCTTCGATCAGGCAAACATTGACCGAAGAATCGGCGCTCAGGCGATTGGCGAGGACACAGCCGGAGGAGCCGGCGCCGACAATGATATAGTCGAATTCTTTGGGAAATCCTGAAGCCGCCATGGACGTGCCGGGTCCCTCACCTGTGATGGATCGACTTTCGTCGTTCCTCCCGGTCTAAGGGCAAGTGACCCATCCCGCGAGACAGAAAATCCGGCATCGTGCATCAAAAAAACCAAAGCGACCCAGATCCTGTCTCGATAATAGGCAATGCCGCTAGGGTTTGACCAGCGAATGGGCAGGCGCGTCCGCCCAGGCTGCGCGCACCAACTTCTGCAGCATCAATGCTTCCTGCCAGCGATCGGTCGTGTCCTCGCCGTCCCGGCCGGTGATGGCATAGGGTTTCGGCCCCAGTTCGCAGACGAAAACCAGTGCCGCGTCCGCCGCCGCACGGCCACGCCAGCTCGCGAAACCGTAGCGCCACCACTCCATGAAAAGGTCGAGCCAGGGCTTGTGATGGGGAAAGGAAATCTCGATCTGCACCTGCTCCCGCGAAGCCACCCGGCCATGAAAGGCCCAGCAGCTGTCGATGATCCGGTGCATATAGGCGTGGTTCTCCTCCGAGACCGGCCAGGCGAATTCACGGCCGACCAGGAAATGCGAGAGATCGCCGAGCAGTTCCAGATCCGGCAGACGGTCCAGCAGGTCGAGCGTAAAATAGAGATCCGTCGTCATGCGATCGCGATGCGTCTCGACATAGACGGGAATGCCGGCCTCGCGGCCAAGCGCCTGCCAGCCTTCGAGCAGCGGCAGGCAATCCTCGATCCGCCGCGGCCGGATATCGGGCTGCAGGCAGAGATGGCGCACGGGGTAGCGCGCGGCATTCTCCAGCACCGGCTTGAGGTCGTCCACGGTCTGCGGAAAACACTGCCCCTCGGCGGCAAGCCCATGCGCGGCGAGCAGGGCGCTGACCTCGGCGACCTTGCGTGCGTCGGTCCAATGCGTGCTGATGCCCTGGAAGCCCGCCTCGGCGATGCGGCGAATACTCTCGTCGAGCGTCAGCTCCGGCAGAATGTCGCTGCGCCGCTCCATCGCCCAGAGGGACTGGAAAACGTCTAGCCGCTGCATGCGCGCTCCCCGCGATTTTGTCGGGTTCCATCCTGTGCTGTGGAACCACGTCCGGCGAAGCATGGGGCAGCTCCGCTACGCAAGCCTGTCCTTGAGCGAATTCGATCAGAGGCCTGTGCGCAGCGCCTATTTCCGCCGAGGCTGCGGCGCCCATCCAAAGATCGCCTCGAAACCGGCGGCACAGGCGGCGGCCAGAAAAGGCGAAACTGCCGCTCGAACGTGTTAGCAAGAAGCATGCTCGTGAACGCCGTCACCCCGGGCCCGCCGACGCGCTCTTCCCCCATGCGATCCCATAAATTCGAGCCGAAAGGCCGCTGTAAGGCGCCTGACCTGTGTGATCTATCAAATCGTCTGAACAAAAATCTGAAAAAAGCAGATGGGGGCGCCAAAAAAATGGCGGCGCCGAAGCGCCGCCAAGTCTAGGGAGGAAACGTCCAAGAAAGCAGCCAGGTCGCCCCCGCTGCATCCTCCAGCTAAACCGTACAGTTGCGGTCCTGCAAGAAACGAATGCTGCACCGCATTCACAATTGCGGCACGAGCCGCCCCCCGCCTCAGACCGAAACGGGGCTCTGCGCCCGCGCATAGGCGTCGATAATTTCCAGTGTCACGCGCTCGCAGATCGGCACATCGCCGCGTGGCGCTGCAATCGGCGTCCAGGGCTGGTAGCTGCGCTTGTAGAATCCCGAGCGCATCTTGTGGCAGTAGTGGATGAGAGGCAGCCGCAGCTCCTCCTCATAGGGAAAATGCGCGAGCGGCAGAACGCGCTGCGCAATGCCGTATTCCGCCAGCACCAGCCAGTAGCACCAGCTCGTCGTCACCCAGGGGTTCCAGCCGGGCAGAGCGCGGGTCCGGGCATCGTGAAAGACTTCGTAGATCAGCGCATCCCAGCGCTCGATGACGCGGGCGAGGTCTTCGCGCGTCAGGATCCACGGCACCTGGGTGAAGGCAATGTCGCGCTCAGGCCTGCGGCTGAACCGGCGGCGGATCTCCGGCGCATGGGGGATGATTTCGGCCCAGAGATGATCGCGAATCGGCTCGCCCACCGCGACGCCGTTATCATGGGCAAGTTCCAACCGCCCGGTGAAGACCATATCCGGGTCCATCATCCAGACGGATTGCGCGGTCGCTGTCTCCAGATAGCGCTTCATCGCCTTGATGCGATGATGCGTCGGGTAGGTGATGTCCTCGCCGCTGCCGTCAACGACCTCGACATAGCGGCCGCGCTGTCCGACGCCGCGCATCGTGTCGCGAAAGACCGCGCATTGCCAGTTCTGATACGCGCTGCCATCGGTCGCCAGCACGATGTCGGTCTCGTCCATGCGGTCGGTCGTCATGTCCAGCCCCTTGCCCATCAGCCATAGGCGCCATGGCCGTGCAGGCCGAGCAGCCGGCGGCGCCTCGGCCCGGCACGGCCCAGCACCGCTTGCGGCAGGGCATAGGCGGCGAAAGGATAGAAACGCTGCGCCATGAAACGCCGGCCATAGGTCACCTGCTGCACAAGGCGCGTCCGCTCCGTGCGGTTCAGGCCCCCGCGATGCCAGACCTGGTCGTTCCACATCACCGCGGTGCCCCGCCTGCCCATCGCCTGAACCGCCCGCCGCCCGTGGAAGAGCGGGTTGCCCTCCGCATCAAAATCCTCCGGTCCCGGCTGCCGCCCGGCGCGATGGCTGCCGGGCACGAATTCGGTGCCACCCGAGTCCGCATCGACATCGGTGAGGTAATAATTGACACTGATAACGAAACAGGGGCTGTCGATCGCTGCGTCCAACGCCAGGCCGCGCGGCAGAGGCAGGCGGATCTCGTCATCGGCATGCCATTTGCTGATCTCGTCCCCCGCCGCGGTGCGCATCGCATTCATGGCGATGAGATGGCAATCCGCGCCAAGCAGGCTTTCGATCAGGCCGATCACGGGCTCGCGGTCGATCAGCATCTCGAAGATCGGGTCTTCCTCGAACATACGCGGGCGCCAACTGCCCGCCATGCCGAAGGCCTCGGCGTCGGAGGAAGGACGGGCGAACACTTCTTCCACCGCCCCCGCCAGCGCCACCACCTCCTGCTCCGTCAGGATATCCGGCAGAATGAGAAACCCGTCCCGGTGGAATCGCACGCCGAGGCCAAGCAACGTACCATCATCGCCTCCGGCGGCCCGCGGCAGGGTCTCAAGCGCCGACAAGGGCGGGCTCCCCGGTCCGGTCGGCATGCATGCGCAAAAGTTCGTCGAGATTACTCTCCCAATAGGCACCGCGTTCCTCGATGTAGAAGCTGTTCTTCTCGAACTGGTCCTTGGGACAGCCGCCAAGACAGACCGGAAGATATTGGCATTGGCCACAGCGCGCATTGCGCACCGGATCGTAGTCGAGATAGGGGTGCGGCTTGGCCTCCGTCTCCTTGTCCTGCGGCCGTCGGGCGCGGGTGCCGCAGCAGCCGGCCTGCGCGCCCTCCGCCACCGGCAGCAGCGCATCATGGGCCATGGCGGCATGGCCGACATCGAGCACACAACGATACATCCGCCCGTCCGGCCCGAAGATGACGCTGCTGCCAGTCACGGCGGAGCAGGGTGTCGACAGCGGCTGAGGAAAGGGCGGCAGGCGCGGAGTTACGGACGCGCGCGCCGGACGCGCCAGCCTGTGGCGGAATTCCTGGTTGAGCGCGCCAAAGCGGATGCGGAAGTCACGGAAACGGCCATTGTCGAGATTGCCGCAATGCGTGGTCATCGGCCCGATCAACGCCAGATACGGCGAAACGCGGGAGCGGCCGGACAGCCAGCCGCGCTCCTGGAAGAAGGGGATGAGATCGAGCACCTCGTCGCCCATGCCGGGATCGACGTTGATGCGCAGAACGACTTTCGTATCCGTATGGATCTCGTCCACCACCCGCAGGATGGCATCGAAACTGTCCTCCGCCCCGTCCCGCCGGTCCCGCCGCCGCTTGCGGTGATGCTCGGGCGGCCCGTCCAGCGTCAGCTGCACCTTGGCGATGCGGTTGCGGTGGACAAACCCCCGCGCATCCTCGGGCCAGAGGGACCCGTTGCAGGTGATGGCGGATTCGTAATGCAGGGAGCGCGCCTCCGCCTCTGCGATCAGCCGCTCGGAGAGGTAGTTGATCGCCGTCTGGTTCAGCATCGGCTCGCCGCCGAACCAATCCGTGAAGATGGCATGATAGCCGTGCCCGTCGAGCTGATCTCGCATCCAGTCGAAGATGGCATCACAACCCGGTCGGGTCAGATGCGTGGCGCTCTTGTCCTCGAAACAATAGTAGCAGGCATAGTTGCAGCTCATCGTGGTGGTGATGCGCGCATAGAGAGACGTGCCGTGGCTGCCGCCGCGTAGGCGCTGGCGCAGCGCCTGCTGCTCGTCGAGCCCGGCGGACACGAAGAACCCACCCTCAAGGAAATCCCGCAACAGAGGCCGAATCTCCTCTGGCAGGTCGCTTTCGGCGAAGGGGGTCGGATGCCAGTCGGCGAGGCCCTCGCCCGCGGTCTTCGGTCGCTCGGGGCCAAGGAAGGGTGCGAGCAGGGCAGCGGTCGGCGCCTCCAGCTGCACGAGGGCGCCGCTGGCGCCGTTGAAAAGGAGCGCCGCGTCCCGATGATCCACGACGCGATTGTAATATGAAGCCTTGAAGGACGACACCTGGAACTCCTGACGTCAGCTCTTATGAGGATTCATCCGGCCGCATCGTGGATCACCGCGCGGGCCGCAGCGATCAGTCGACCTTGGGCGGGCAGCCCTGCGGAACCTCGACGGCACGCTGCTTCATTTCCGGCGCATCGACCTTGGGCGGGCAGCCCAGGGCGACGTCCGAGGCACGCGCGGAATGGCGCAGCCAGGTCATACTGACTTTGGTGCTGTTCATGCTCTGCTCCTGTTTGGACGGATCACGATGGATATTGCGACTGGATGCTTCGGGAGGGAGACCCGCGCCCAACACCTCGTCCCCCGATGCGAACGCTTCGACCATAGCCTCGTCAAGATGGGCGCATCGCTTCTTTATCAGAACGAATATCGTCGTCGCACGCATTATTTTGGAGTCGTGACGGTTCAACCTGCGGCGTTGCGGATAGCTGGAAGGATGACGCTTGGCCGCAATGGTTGCATTGTAACTTCAACGCGATACGGACCGACTTGCCAGCGCCATGTAGTGATGATTCCCCCGTCCCCTCCTTTTGTGATACGCGTTGTCGCAGAAAGTTGATCAAGATATTTTTGCGATATCGTGATGATCAGCCGTCTCCGGCTGTTGCATCGGAGACCTCCTTCGCCTAAACCTCCGGACAAGGGAAGAAGATCGACCACGATCCACCCAAGCGAAGGCACACACATGAAATGCCGCGTTAATCATGGCTTCTGTCTGGGTGTTGTTCCGAACCTTGCGTGACTCCGCATAGGAAACGAAACGAGACGGCCCATGGCCGCCATCGGATGCAGGCTGCCGTCGGGAACGTGGACGCTTCGCGACTGATGATCGCTCATCGGCGCAGGACCTCCCGGTTCTCGGCACAGCGCGACGTGCCCACGAATTCCCCGGCTCGGAGAAGGTGAATGATCGCATTTTCCCGGTTTCGCGACGGCCTCTATCTTACCGCGCCGAGCCTCGCCGATCCGTCTCGCGCCGGCATCGCCTTCCTGTTCAAAGACGCCGCACGCGGAGACCCGACCTATACCCTCTCCGCCGAAAGCTGGGCAGACCCGGCCCAGCAGGGGTTTTTCGCAAGCTTCGTGCCCTCCGCCACGCGGGATTGGACAAGCTTTGCCGCCAGCCTGCGCAGCAGCTTCGGCAATCAGCAGGATGCGCAGATCGGCTGGTTCGCAGAGAGCGGCGCAACCGTCACCGCCGTCTCCCTCATCGCAATCGACCACAGCGCGACGCCAAAACTCTCGGGTGCCGTCAGCCTCGGCTTCCGCAATATCACGCTGAGCCTGCAGGCCGGCCCCTTCCTGCCCGCGACCGTCGCCTTTGATGATGCAAGCAACGCCTTTCTCTTCGCCAATGCCAATGGCAACGCGCTGACCCTCGAGGTTCAGCCGGTCAGCGGGGGCGCCGTCAGCTTTCCGTCGGGCTCCGCCGCGCTCGCCCTACCGATGGCGGACGGAACGGACCCGCAGGCGGGCTGTGTCGCGGCCGATTTCGCCCTCGCCGTCAGCGACCTCGCGCAGGTCGAGGCGGGCTTCATGTATTTTGGCCCGCCCCAGGCCGGGCTGTTGACGGCGCTCGGTTTTCCCTTCCTGCGCGCCCCAGGGGGCGCGACCCAGCCGCTCGGCTTCGCGGCCGTGCTCGACGTGCTGCAGCCGCTTGCGGACACACGCTCCTATTTCCGCTGTGCGGATGCGACCGTCGGCTGCTATTTCACCGCGGCCAGCGGCCAGAGCTTCGCGCTCATCCCCTCTGCCGGCGCCGCCGCCGAGACCAGCCGCCTCGCCTTCGCCAACCGGCCGGTGCGAGCGGTCACGGATACCAGCACCTATTATCTGACCCCCGCCGGGCCTTTCGGTCTCGCGATTGACGGAGGGGCGGCACCCGCAGGCCCGGTCTCGCTGCTCTGCGGCACCGCCGGCACGGAATTCCTCACGGCCGACCTTACGGCGGGAGATCGGCTGCTCTTCACCACCGGGGGCGCCGCCTATCAGGAGACGACACCACCGGCCAAGCCGGGTGATCTGCCAAGCTTCCTCAGCACGGCGGAGGGCAATGTCACCACCGCCTGGGCGCAGCTTCTCTCATCCGCCGGGCACTACGTCTCCCAGCCGCAGGATTCGCCCCTTTTCGACCAGCCAGCCGAACGCGTC
>Ga0310811_10010043_pt1 | contig 12230 bp, 18 predicted proteins | sample YCmetagenome_FD_207642 | JGI IMG/M metagenome (GOLD analysis project Ga0310811, IMG submission 207642) | Soil microbial communities from experimental microcosm in Duke University, North Carolina, United States - YC | ecosystem: Engineered > Artificial ecosystem > Soil microcosm > Unclassified ... | reverse complement strand
CACAGTAGCGGCGGTCCTCGGTGCAAAGAGACCTCCCAGGTAAGACTTCCCTCCTTGGCAGACGGGTGACAGAGATGACCGGCCGAGAGAATGGTATCGCCTTGCGGGGCGACTGTTTGGTCGTCCACTGTCTTATCGCGCCGCCATTCCTCAATCTCGACTGGTGCGTGAACGATCGACATGGGGAGCATCTCGTTCGGGAACTGTGTCGCGCGAACCAGTGTCGGTGCGGCGCTGCGTTGGAACGAGCTCAAGAATCAAATGGAGAACCATGCCTGCCGCTTGGCGATCGACTACGGTAATTCCAATGCACGTACGGCCTGCTCGTCGCCTCAACGGCTCATTCTGAGCGTCGTCCGGATGCGCACTCCACTTTATTCTACTTCATCTTCATGGTCTCAGGAGGCATCGGCACAAGACCAAGAACCATTTTCTGTTGGTCCGCGGTCAGTACCTTGGCCGCCTCCCCGACAGCGCGGATAAAGGCTAGGCGTTGGTCGGACTTCAGCTTCTCGATCTCTCGCACCTTTCCATCGATGGCAGCAGCGTCCGGCTGCGCGGCCGCGGTCAGCGACCACAACGCCTGCTCGGCCTCGGCAATCTTGCGTTCGTTCGCGGACTGCTCGGTAAGAACGCGCTGCTTGATTCCATTCAATGCTGTTTTCTGCTCGACGCTTAAGCCGATCTTGTCTGCGTAGTCGAGAAAAAAGCCCGTGCTGCCGACATGGTAGAGGTGAGAGGCTCCTGGAAAGCCCGGCAACGCAGAGGGCATCGCCATGCTGGTGCCGGCGCCGGGCGCCATACCCATCATGTCCATGCAGCAGGACGTGTCCCCCTTCATACTACCGCCCATTCCACTGGACTTGCTGTCGCTACCCATATTGGCGCCGCCCATCTCGCCCATGCCGGCTAAGCGAATCTCTTTGGGTACTGAACCCGAGATAACCTGAGCGAACTCTCCGACATTGGCGAATGCAGGTGCCGTAATAGCAATTAGCATGAGTGCCGCGCTCACTCGCAGCAGCCGTCTGGAAGCAGAATGTCTAATCATGAGGACGCCTTTTCTGAATTTCATCTCAACATTCCTTCAATCTGGGCTTCTTGGCTTTGCGATGGATCAAAGGGGACGCGGAATGAGATAGGCGAACCGTCATGACTTTGAACGCGCGGCGGGCTTTCCATCGGTGCCGTAGCGGTGATGACCATTCTTGTGCCCGGCGCGGCATCGACGGTTTTGAAATTGCAGCGCGACGCGAAAGTGTCGCGATGACATTGCCAGATCATGCGCGCCGGTCACAACTACTTATTGTAGGTCGTAGATTTCTTGGCATCGACCATCCAATGCGGCAACACCTCACGGCGTCGTGTTCTGATCATCACACCAAATCATCGTCTGAAAGGGTTCGCCGAAAGGCGAGTCCCAAATGGGACACGCTCGTAAATTCGAACGCTGCCCAAGGCCGAATCGACGGACGCCCGACGGTCAGCTGGAACAGCAAGTCGAATTAGTATCGCTGATGTCCGCGATGAGACATCAACGGCGCGATGGTGAAGGGTATATTTCCGTTGTTCGTGCCATTGCACGCATCGAGTCCGCGGCGACGAAACGGCCATTGACAATTTCCAAGCCCCCAATCAGTCTGACTTTGGGCGATCCGATGCCACGGATCATGTTGTCCGAGGTGGCTGGGACGCTGTTCGACTCCTGGCACCAGATGGCAGCAGGATCAGCCAGAGTGTATTGGCTCGCTCCACCACCCACGGTGTCGGCGGTAGCGCGGTTGAGCGCCGCGCTGGCGGCCTGCGAAACCGACCTGCGCGTGGTGGCAGTCGCGCAGCCGGACGTCCCGGACGACAATCGTTCCTGGCTGCTTGATCCGCTAGGCGAACTGGGCAGTGCCGTTGGAGCGACCGGCCCACTTGCAATTGTGGTCGACGCTTTCGACCGTCTGGCAGCGCTGCTTCCGTCACCATCGCCCGACGGCGTCGTAGCCTTGGCGACGCGTCTCTACATGGCGAGCACGCCTGCGGTGGTGCGGGCGCAGGCGCCTGTGTTGCTGCTCGACCAGGTGCTCGAGCCTGCTCTGTGTCAAGCATTGATCGATCACTGGCGGCGCGGCGACAAGTTGGCGGATGGCGTCGCTTCGGCGTCCGGTGCCAGCGTCGCCGACACCGAAATGAAGCGCCGGCAGGATGTCCCCTTGGACGATGCACGACTCTTTGTGCAGCTGCGTGATCGCCTGGTATGCCGTGTGGTGCCCGCGATCCTGCAAGCATTCCAGACCCGCATTGTGCAGATCGAGGCGCCGCGCATCGGTTGCTATGACGCGGGCCCCGGCGGCTGGTTCCGCCGACATCGTGACAACACGACCGAATACACGGCACATCGGCAGTTCGCGCTAAGCCTCAATTTGAACCCCGACGATGAGTACGATGGCGCAGCGCTGCGATTTCCGGAATTCGGCCGCCAGCTCTACCGGCCGGCCGCCGGCGGTGGAGTCGTTTTCTCCAGCGCGCTGTTGCATGAGGTCATGCCGGTGACTCGGGGACGCCGCTTTGGCGTGTTCACCTTCCTGCACGACCAAAGCCGCGATGCCCAGTACCACCGACTGATCGCCCAGGCTAAAGCGCGCGGCATTGCCGGCTTCAGCATGCGAGATGTACGCGGCAGTTGAATTGGCGATCGTGCGCTGTGCCTTCAATTCAGCTGTGGACTTTTACTGAGCAGAGTGATCGCGTTCGCTTGACGTCTCTAGACCAGTTGCCATCGCTCGACGTACGCAGGTCCATTCAGTTGCCGGCGACGAACTCCGTGGATATGAACGTGGCCGCTGTTATGGGCTTGATTGCGCAGATCGACCTGACGGCCCCGGGAATCCACGGAATTGCCAGCCACTTTGCTGCGGCAAGTGTTCTTAGTTGAGCTTCACTGCTGCTTAAGAGAATCAGAATGGCGAAGAGGCTATCACTGACGGCGTTGAACCTGGCGGGAGACGAGCCGGGCCTCACAGTGGAGCAGCGTAGATGGCGCCGCGAGGTGCGAGCCAGTTGGTTAAGGTTGGCGGTCTTCGTCATTCTGATTGCCAACCTCTTCGCTCAAGGCGCAGGGGGCGGTTCGTTTCTGCCGTTCATGATCGGTGCTTATGCCCTGGCAACGGGCTTTTCACTCATCATGGCCCTGGCAAAGCGAGGGCCGGCATGGATGGTTACGGCATTCGTCGCCATCGATGCAGCCCTAGTTGTGGCCTTGCTCCACCAGCATCTTTTTGCGCCGTCTGGCAATTTGGATCATGGACTGACGGCGTCCAGTCTCGCCATCGCCTTCCTGTTGCTGAACCATGTTGAGCTACGCCTCAAGCCAAGCCTCGTTTTTCTCTTCTCAATCATCGTGCTGGCGGGTTGGCTCGTGTTACTGGCCACCTTCGAGTTGTACACTGGGGCCGGTCACTTTGCGCATTCGGCGGCCTTCCCAATACTCGCAGCAGAGGGGGCGATAGCAATCACCTTCGCTTTCGCTGGGTTTGTCGGTTACCTCCTCACGCAGGACCATAACCTGCTCTTGAAAAGTGTCTTGAGGAGCGAACGGCGTCGGCAAAACCTGTCTCGATTCTTCTCACCAAAGATAGTGAATGAACTCGAGACGAAGGGAGCGACCTTAGGCCTCGAACGACGTGACGCCGCCATTGTGTTTGTGGATCTTCGTTCGTTTACGCACTTCAGTGAAATAGCCTCGCCAGAGGCGCTCGGCGAGATGCTCTCCCAGTATCGTCGGCTGGTGATCGACGTCGTATTCAGCCATGGCGGAACCATCGATAAATTCATAGGCGATGGAGTGATGGCGTTGTTCGGTCAGCCAAATCCGTCGCCCGACGATGCTGAACGCGCGCTACGTTGCGTCATTGAGTTGAGAGAGGCGCTTGCTCAATGGAAGGAGCAATGTCGAAGTCAACGCAAAGAGCCTTTGGACGCCATCGTCGCTTTGCACGCGGGCGAAGTCGTTGGCGGCGTCTTGAGGAGCGGTCAGCACGATGAATTTACAGTGTTCGGAGACGCGGTCAACGTCACCGAACGACTTGAAAGGCTCGCAAAGGTGCTCGGCGCAACATTGATAGTCTCTGCTGACGCGCTGACCAGAGTTCCAGCCGCCGGAACGTTAGTGCCTTGGATTTGGCAGGAAGCCGCCGCATTAGATGGTCGCACAGGCACGATGAAGGTCGCCTACCTGAAGTAGGTATGTCTCGCGTGGTATCCATCGGTTGCTGCTCAAAATGTGAATGACCGAGCTGATCTCGTCGGCCCGCACGCGGTGACCCGCAGGCGGCACTGCTATGGGTGAGTCGAAGCGAGCGACACCTGTCCGCCCAATTGCGGCGCAGGGCCTTCATGTCCATCACACGGTCGTCGGACGCCTGCTGAAGGACATGGGTTACAGCCTGCAGGCCAATGCCAAGACCCGCGACGGCAGTCAGTATCCCAACCGCAACGCTCAGTTCGAGCACATCAACCAATGCGTCGGTCGCTTCCGACGAGCCGGTCAGCCGGCGATCTCCGTCGACACCAAGAAAAAGGATTGATCAAGTCGGCGACCCAGTGTTCGCTGCGATCTGGAACAAGCCGGCGACAAGCATGTGGTTCGACCTGGATCTTCACTCGCGGTTCGCCTGTAGGCGAAGTCGCCGACATGCTCAATCAGCATTTTGCAATCCTCGGAACCTTCATCGAACGAGAAGGCGGCCTGACCCACTGCTTTGTGAAGTTTGAAGTCGCCGCTGGGACGTCGTCGCTGGTCCCATGAGTTTCCAATGCCTTTCCTATGTCATGTGACGCACTCCCACCTAGAGGCCCTACGACCATCGCTGGCTACTATGGGTGGCAAATCAGCTCCGACCTTCTTGGCGAAAGAAATGAGGCACGATGATGGCCCACATGACATCGCCATTCTCATCGCTCGCTTATGTCTGATGGCGTTCGATGACCAAACTGGACATGACAATTCTGACGGAAGCGACGATGCTTGGTGGCACGTTCTTTGCTGCCTACTCAGCAATGTTGCATTGGTGAGCCTTGGACGACATAGGTCTGAGTTTCTTTGCAAGGGGAGGACTCGTTCATGACAGTTCGTAGTTTCTTGATCATCACGCTCGCCGCCGCGGCGCTTGCAGCGTGCGGGCCGATGTCGACGGGAACCGTGAAGGATCTCAACGTCCGCGACTGGGTAGGACACAGCTCGGCGCACCTCATCCAATCCTGGGGCAAACCGCATCACGACTACCCTGCAGCCGATGGCGGCAGAGCAATCGGCTACATGTTCACCAACCAGGCGGTGACGGGACCGAAGTCGCAGGTCATTTTTCAGGCAAGGAACTGCATGATCAACTTCACTGTTGATCGAAACGGCATCATCGACGATGCGACAGCGACCGGGTCGAAGTGCACGATCGGTCCGCATGGCGAGAAGCATCCCCCGGACAGCAAGACGTAAGCAACCGATCAGTTCGGCATACTCGCCCGCACAAATGCACATTTTGGAAACGATCGGCCGAGACCATCGATTCCGAATTCCATGAGGCTTCTCGCCCGCGGCCATTTGCTAAAATATAAGCCCCTTGCGACCATCCGGATGAGTTTGCAGCCACCCGGATCCGGATGAGCAATCAACGGATGCAACTGTCCGCTTGGCGTTGCCGGCAGCGCGGTCGAACTCTACGCCGCGGCAGTCGTCCCTCAATCGATATCTATTTCATTGGTCTCGTCATTGGAGCGTCTGCTGGCATCGGCATCAGGCCGTGCACCATCTTTTGCTGATCTGCGGTCAGGAGTTTCCCGGCGTCGCCGACCGCACGGATGAACGTCAATCGCTGCTCCGACCTCAGCTTTTCGATTTCACGCACCTTGCTCTCAATGGCGGCTGCATCGGGTTGTTCCGCCGCGGTCAGCGTCCAAAGTGCCTCTTCAGCCTCGGCGGTCTTGCGCTGTGTCGTCGCTTGCGCGCTCAAGGCGCGCTGCTTGATGGCGTTCAGGCCAGATTTTTGCTCAACGCTGAGGCCAAGTTTGTCGGCATAGTCGAGGAAGAAGTCCGTGCTCCCGACATGATAGAGATGGGAAGCGCCAGGGAAGCCCGGCAACGCCGACGGCATCGCCATTGAGGTTCCGGCGCCAGGCGCTATACCCATGACTCCCATCATCTTGTCCATGCCCATCATTCCACCGCTGCCCATGCCGCCCTGGCCCATACCGCTCTGGCCCGCGCCGCTTTGGCCCATGCCGCCAGAGGAATGCGAGGGGTCCGCGTGCTGTGCCAGCTGTATCGTCGTCGTGAGATTGGCGTGGTTGGGAGACACAGCGGCAGGCTTCGTGTCAGCCAGTACGCCGCCGGCAGCGAGGGCGATCAAGCTGGTGGCAGTGAGGCCCAGCAGGACTGTCTTGGACACGGAAGCTCTCCGTCAGATTGAGGCCGCCTTGTAGAAACTCTCTCAAGACGGGAATTCCTCCGCCTTGATCTAGCTCAAGCGGGACGCGATCGAGCTCAATGGTGCTTCTACCACCCGACGCCACGGATATCGTTCCAGACATCAGTCTGGCGACAGAGATAGCATTGCTCGACACGCGCATGGTGCTGGCCTGCCGCCATCATCGAAATCATGTGGAAATGATGCATGTAGTGGCTTGGCGCTTCTTGGTGGCATTGCTCGCATTCGGTCGAACTGGGCGAAGGATGCTGGAAGCCGGCAATCCGCCAGTTCGCGGTGACGTGGCAGGCCGCACATTCCTGTCCGAACAGGTCGCGATGCGGACTCCCTTCGCCGTGCCAACCAAAGCAATCGAGCTTTTCCGGATCGGCCGGAGATTTGTTCAGCTGGCTTGAAAGCTACTGGGCATCCGCAGGCCGGCCGGCTTGCACGAGCCCTCTCGACCGGCCGATTGCAATCAGCGCGTCGTGATCCATTCGCGTCAGTCGCACCGCATTCTGATGCTCGACGTGGCACGCCGCACAGGATTGGATGGTTGAGTGAAAGGCCGTCGATTGGCGCGCCAGGGTGACGGCGTTGGTGGCATGACATGCGGTGCAGGCGCTCGCGCATTTGCCGGACAGAAAAGCGTGCTTGGCGGAAAGCTCGCCCGGTCTCACCAAATCCGGCAATCTCTCACCAAATCCGGCCATCTCGGCACGGCCGTCGAGCCTTGCCGGTAGACCGTGCCAATCACTGCTGCTGCGCCTGCAATCGTCGCCGTGACCAGGAGGAGGTAGCCAAGCGCCTTCCATTTCATGGAAGCCACCGCAGGCCGTAATAGACACTGCTGCCGATGTGCAGCAACAGGAGGCCGTAGAGGACGATCGAGGCGACGGTATGCACTATCATCCAGCGTCCCGTGATGCGCTTGGCCGTTTCGCGAATGGTGAGAGAATATTCAGCATCCGCGATGGCATCGACGAGACGCAGGATCGGCACGTCCGGCGCCGTTGATGGGATCCGTGACGCTGCACCGAGGCTAAGCGCTGTGCGGTCGTAGGCGGACCGCAAGGTGCCGAGCAGGGCCTGTTGCTGGCGGACCTCGGCGCCAAGGTGGCCGAGGTAATAGCGGCCGAAAAAGCCTGTGCCAACGACCACCAGGATGTCGACCACCAGCGCGATCCCGAGCGCGCTGCGATAGTTGTGCCCCGAATGGAGGATCGCCAACAGAGCCTCCAGCAGCCCGCCATAGATGTGCAAGCCGAGCAGGCGCTCAGCGAGACATGCCGCGTCGCTTGGGCCTTCAGCCATCCGATGTACTTGATCGCCGGATAGAGGAGCACCAGCAGCATCACGCTTGCTGCCGGAGTGCCCAGATCCCGCCGGCTAGGCTTCCCGGAAAACGCGGCGCGACATGCAGCAGGTAGCCCGGCGCAAGAAAAAACAGGAGCGTTCCCAGAGCGAGTACGATGGCCCTTTCTTTGTCGCTCATGTCAGGCGTCGACCGTGACATTGCCGAGCGATCGCGCCTGGCAGGCGAGGATAACGCCGGAAGCCTTGTCTTCGTCGGTGCTCGAGCCGGCCCAACCGCCGGCCAGCAACTACCTCGTCGTCAAATCGACCTACGGCGACAGACGGCATGAAAAGCTTGATCCCGAGCAGAAGCTCTCCGGCATCATCACGGAGACGGCCGCCAGAGGCGGCACCGTCCTGGTGCCGGCATTCGCCGTCGGCCGAGCATAGTCACTCCTCCATTACCTTCACAGGCTGAAGTCGCCCGGCCGCATGGCGCAGATACCCATCGTTCTGGATAGTCCGATGGCAGTTTCCGTGCCAAATATCTTTTGCCGCCACCTCGGCGACCACAAGCTCACCGAGGCCGAATGCCCGAATGCTCAAGCATGTGCTCGGTGGCGCATCGCGTCCGCAGTGGCGACGAATCCAAAGCACTCGACCATTCCGCATTCCGCGGCGCCGGCGGTCATCATCTCGGCGAGCGGCATGGCGACAGGTGGTCGAGTCCTCCATCACCTCAAAGTCATGGCGCCCGATCCGCGGAACACAATCCTGCTGGCGGGCTTTCAGGCCGCTGGGACACGTGACGCACAATTGATGAACGGTGCAAAGGAACTCGGCATTCATGGGCAAAGTGTGCCGGTGCGCGCCTCGGTCGAGGCCATGGACATGCGGTCAGCGCGTGCAGACGCCGATGAGATCGTCGAATGGCGTGGCGGATTCCACCACCCTCCAAAGCAGACATTTGTAATACACGGCGAAGCAAGGCCGCAGACTGCTTCAGCGCGAGGATCTCTACCGAACTCGGCTGGATTTCCAGCGTTTCTTCTTGTGCGCAGACGATGGACATCAGCTAACAAGTAATCATCGTTACTGCATACTTACAGTTCAAATCGACTGCTTGCTCATCTCGCGACAATGATTCGCGCATTCGCGACAGGTCCGGGCGCAAACGGCCATCCTTTCATCGTCCTTGAATGCCTCGCATTCCTGCGCGCACGCATCGCAAAGCTGGGCACAGGCTATGCAGACGGCGGTGTGCTGCGAGGAGCGCCGAAGCAGAGAATTGGCGGTTGTTTGGCACATCTCCGCGCAGTCCGCTAATAGCGCGAGATGCTTCGGCATGGCGTGCATGCCACCCTTCGCAAGACAGTAACGCTCAGTTTCGAGGCACATGACATGAGAGCGCCAACAGCTTTCGATGCAGGCTTCTGCTGTCATTGTTCCCGGAGACATGCCCGGCATCGGCGGCATAGTACCGGCTGGCTGGGCACCGACATGGCGAGCGAAGACCGCGAACGCGGACATCGTGGTGAAGACTGCAAGAGTCTGACGACGGTTCAACATGCGGGTAATCCTATACCATGCAACCCTCATCGACCTAGGCTGGCTGTGAACCAACTTTGAGTGCCGCAGTAGATTCCCCGCGAAGTTCCCATCCCTTCACCAGGCCCTAAAACCCAGGAATCACCAACAAGGCAAGCAGCGTCGAACTCGCCATACCACCGATCATCGGTACGGCGATGCGCTGCATGACCTCCGAGCCCGTGCCCTCATTCCAGAGGATAGGCAACAGGCCGGCGATCGCGGTCACGGTCATCATCTTGGGACGCGGCCTGGGAAAGACTGGTCGGGCCAAGTATTGATGGTGACCTTGGCCATGTCGCCCACCTTCACGACGGCAAGGTTCTGCTCGTAGACTTCCGCTAGAGCCCATATTGTTGAGGTGTCGACGACGCGGACAGCACCTCGCCGGGCTGGTAGCGCATTCCGTTCGCGGCCATTTTCTCGATAACTGTTCCAGCCTCCGGCGCAGCAACCCTCCGGCGCAGCAACGGCGATGGTGCGCGGCAGCCGCTCGCCGCAGCGCAGATTCTCGACTTCGGTCGGCAGCGCCGGCCGGCCCCTGCATGTTGCGCGACAGGGCGAATTCCTGTTGCAGCACGTTGAGCTCGGGGCTGTAGATGGCGAACAGCTTCTGGCCGGCCGTCACGACGTCGCCGGTGGCGTTCAGGTAGAGCTTCTCGGTCCAACCGCCGAACTTGGGGGCGACCACCGCCTCGCGGCGCCTGGTCGTGCTGCACCGAGGCGAAGGCCAGCACTGTAAGCGCCAGCGCCCGCTCTTCGACCACTTCGCTGCGCACGCCCAGGCGCTGCACAAGATCGAGACTCACCTTGACGACATTGCCATTCTCCGGCGCGCCCTCATCCTCACAGACGGGGATGTAGTCCATCCCCATCAAGCAGCCCAGAAGCCCGGCGAGCGAGCGCAATCGCAGCTTCGTCTGCTATCATGCGCCTTTCGGGGGGGGCACCAATCAACAGATTGTCACTGTTCGCTCGCTGCGCAACGACTGCAAATATGCCGATTCATCCGTCTCCGAGCGAGACGTTATTGCCCTGTTCCCAGTGCTTGCAAGAAGAGTGTCATGATGAACCAAGCCATCGCAGCTATGGCCGCCACGCCATTCGCCGCCTGTACGATTGGCAATGTTGCGCACGCCGATGGCGTGAAGTGCAGCGGCATCAATGCCTGCAAGGGTCAAAGCGCGTGCCAGACGGCGTCTTCGTCGTGCAAGGGACAGAATGCCTGCAAGGGTCAGGGATGGACCGGAGTCCGCACAGCATCGGAATGTACCGGCAAGGGCGGCAAGGTCCTGTAAGCCGGCGTCGTCCAAGCGCACCAAGTCGACTCGCTGCAACGATGTGATGGCTCCGTTCTCGCAGCGCAACTGGCTCCGGGCGCTCAGAATTTATCTATGCGCCTCGGCCATGCTTCACCTCGCGTGGGAAGCGCTTCAACTTCCACTCTATTCGATTTGGAGTTCCGCCACCTTCGGCGATATTGCCTTCGCGGTCTTCCATTGCACGGTCGGGGACTTGATGATTGCCAGCCTGTCGCTGCTGGTTGCGCTCTTCGCCGTCGGAAATCCCGGATGGCCGGCCGAACGGTTCATTCCCGTCATGGCTGCGACGATCGCCATTGGGATCGGCTACGCGGTGTATAGCGAGTGGCTGAACACCGTCGTCCGCAAGACGTGGCAATATTCCGAGCTTATGCCGACGATTCCAATACTCGGCACGGGATTGTCGCCGTTGATGCAGTGGCTGATCGTACCGATCGCTGGACTCGCTGCGATCCAACGTCCATACAAAGGCCGTTCCCATATGAACTAGGGGCTCATTACACTGCGGCCGCGCGATGGATGAAGGCTTATGGTGGCCGACGTCAATCGGACCTTCTCCAAACTCGAGAGCCGCACGGAACGCATCGTCGCCGTTGTGCGAGGCGGGGCAGGCGCAGGAGAACTTTGTTGCCTTGGCCAACGCAATTGGGGCGCGCATCTGCGAGGGAACTACCGCAATTGTGATCTTGTTCTGCCTCGCCATCGTGCCGTCGGCGTCCTACGGGCTGTGATCGGGTGCCGGCAAGATGATTTGGATGTCGTGCACATCGATGGGTTTGTCACGTGGATGGGCCACGAGCCGGGGCGCGGCGATCAGTATGCCTACCATGAGTAATTGCAAGGCAACGAAGGGAACGGCGCCCAGATAGATGCTTGACGTCGTGATCACCCGCGGCGTCACGCTGCGCAGGTTGTAGAGCGCGATCCCAAACGGTGGATGCATGAACGAAGTCTGCAGGTTGACGGCCAGCAGAACTCCCAGCCAAACCATGTCGATGCCCATAGTTCGCGCGATCGGTGCAATGAGTGGCAGGACGATGAACGCGATCTCGAAGAAGTCGAGAAAGAACGCCAGCAGGAAGATCGCCATGTTCAGGGCGATCAGGAATCCGGTCTGGCCCGCCGGCAGGTGCTTGAACAGCTGCTCTATCCAGAGGTGTCCATCGAGACCGCGAAACACCAGCGTGAAGAACGAGGCGCCGAACAGGAGGAAGAGGACACAGGAACACAGGATGCCCGCCGCCATCATCGCATCCTGCAGGCGACGCAACGTCAACCGACGCTTGGCGAGGGCCAACGCCAACGTTGCGGTCACGCCGACAGCGCCGCCCTCGCTCGGCGTCGTCACGCCGAAATAGATCGACAGCAACACAGCAACAAGCAGCGCGATGGGTGGGCCAGCCGCGATGCCGGCATTCCTCCAAAGGGAGATCACCTCGGCCCCGTTAAGACGACTCTTCGCCGCGGGCGGCGCCAAATGCGGCCATCGCCATGTCAGCAGGAAGATGTAGAGCAGATAAGAGCCAACGAGTAGCAACGCCGGCAGAAGCGCGCCCCGGTAGATCTCGATCAGGGA